>Ga0181344_1000030_pt1 | contig 65927 bp, 80 predicted proteins | sample Su13VDMLBDD_FD_130098 | JGI IMG/M metagenome (GOLD analysis project Ga0181344, IMG submission 130098) | Freshwater viral communities from Lake Michigan, USA - Su13.VD.MLB.D.D | ecosystem: Environmental > Aquatic > Freshwater > Lake | place: USA: Michigan | collected 2013-07-15
ACGCTGAAAATCCTCGCGCCCTCCCTGCTGCCGCAGAAAGGGAAAAGGTGGACGACTTTTACGCCGCCCGCAGCAGCTCCATGCCGCCGCTTCCGTGGCCTAATTTCTCACCGCCGTTCTCAGCAGCGTGTAGCCAAACTTCGCGCCACCAGCGAGCGAGGTAGCCCAATTGCCCGGATCCATATAGCCGACGGCAACCAGATAGCCCGGACCGACAAAGGCCAAGAAGCGCCGCAGGCCTGATCGTCCCTGCGGAACAGCAATCGAACGGAAGACGTCGGACAAGGAGGGTTCATGGGCGGCTTCGCGCCAGCCGTGGGAGGATGATTCCATGAGCGGCACCAGTTGCAAGTGAATATCATCTGCAACTGAGATTGATCCTTTCGCCCTTACTGGTCAAGCTGCCCCTTTGAGCATGTGGTGAGTGTCAGTGACGGACTGTGCTGATGCGAGGTCTCAAGATCGTTGCACAAAGAACGAGCGCCGCACCGCAGGTGATGGCGACATCGGCGAGATTGAAGGCAGGCCAGTGCGAAGTCTTCCACGAGAAATCCAGAAAATCAGTCACCGCGCCTTGCCGCAAGCGATCGATGATATTGCCGATGGCGCCACCGACAATCAGCGCAAAGCCATGCCGCTCCATCGCCGTCTTGCCTTTCAAGGCAAACAGCCAGAACATTGCGGTAAGAATGCCGGTGAATGCTGCCATTGCTAACGGCGCGTTGGCCATGCGCTCTGAGAAGAGTCCGAAGCTTGCGCCGGTGTTGAAGCCCAATGTCAGCGAAAAGCCGGAAAATACCGGCAGGGGAACGCCAAGCTGCAACCAGATCAATGCCGCGGCCTTGCTGGTCTGGTCGGCGAGAAACGCCAGGATCAGGGTCGTTTCCAGTCGCATCAGTTTCCTCTGACCAGGCGCAAGCTGACCCAGCGTGGCACCTGCCGGGCCCACTCGTCGTAGGCGCTGCCATGGATGCTGTGCAGCATCCCCTCTTCGGACGAGATTTGCGCTTTCGCGGCCGCAAGAAACAGCAAGGGCGCAACAAAGGTAGGCACTGCAGGAATTACCAGGGCTACACCCGCTAAAAGCAGAAACTGCCCCACAAAGGTCGGATTGCGGCTGACTCGGAACAACCCGCCCGTCACCAATGCCCCCACCTCTGACCCGATAACGCCCACCCGCCAGGACGCTCCCATGGACATTTGTGCGGCAAAGGCAATCATCGCGCCAAGTGCTGCGACAAATATGCCGGGGAGCCGCAGCCCTGCCCCGCCACTTTCAAGCCAGAACGGATCAAGCTCGCGAAGGACGGGCCAGATCAACCAGACCAGTGGACCGGCCAAGCTGCACGCGAACGCCAACCTGAAGCCAAACGCCGCCCATCGATCCCGGCCTATGGTTCGACCCATCAGCCATGCGGTCTGCCCGTTGACGCGTCCTGTCTCTGCCGTGCCCCAGAAAAACAGCAGCAAGTAGGCAGTCAGGATGGATAGGGCAGACCAGCTGAAGCCCGCCATCATGAGCTTTCACGCTCGGGGTTATAGCCGAGAAGCCTGAGCGCGTTCAGCGTCACCAGAACCGTAGCGCCGGTATCGGCCAGGATCGCAATCCACAACCCTGTGATCCCCAGGACAGAGGTCACAAGAAACACCGCCTTCAGCCCCAAAGCCAATGTGACGTTCTGGCGGATGTTGCCCATGGTGGCGCGGGAAAGACGGATCAGTGCCGGCACATCGGTCACGCGGTCGCGCAGGATCGCCGCATCCGCCGTCTCCAACGCCACATCGGTTCCCGATCCCATGGCGACGCCGATGCTGGCCTGCTTCAAGGCCGGAGCGTCATTGATGCCATCGCCGATCATCATCACGCCGCCGTCGGCCGCAGCCTCGCGGATCGCCACCAGCTTGTCTTCGGGCATCATCTCCGCCTGGTGATTCAGGCCAAGGCTGCCTGCTATGGCCGCGGCTGTCCGTGGATTGTCCCCTGTCAGCATGACCGCCGAAACGCCCATGGCCTTGAGCTGCCGTATCGCCTCGGCCGCGTCCATTCGAGGTTCGTCGCGCATGGCGATCATGCCAAGCGCCTCCCTTTCACGAAACACGGCCACCACGGTCATGCCCTGGGCTTCCAGTTCAGTTGCCTGGTGGATCGCAGGGCCGTCGATCGCTGCCATGTCGGAGGCGTAACGTGGCGATGCAACCCACGCCATTGCCCCGTCCACCAAGGCCTGAACGCCCATGCCGGGTAGCGCCTTTGCATCTTGCGAGGGCAGCAGCGCGACGCCGCTTTCTTGCGCCTTGCGCAGGATTGCCTGGGCCAGCGGGTGGCTGGAGCCTGCCTCGACCGTCGCCGCCACGGCTAGCAGTTCGGCCTCGGCCACGCCCACGGCGGGCAGGACGCGCGTGACTACAGGCCTGCCCACCGTCAGCGTCCCGGTCTTGTCGAACGCGACGTGGCGGATGTTCGCCGCCCCTTCGATCACCGCGCCGCCTTTCATCAGCAGCCCTCGCTTGGCCCCCGAGGACAAGGCCGAAGCGATCGAGGCGGGGACCGAGATGACGAGGGCGCAGGGACAGCCGATCAGCAGAAGCGCCAGCCCGCGATATACCCAAGTGTTCCAATCCGCGCCAAAGGCAAGCGGTGGCACGATGATGACAAGTGCCGCCACGACGACAATGGCGGGCATATACCAGCGACTGAAGCGGTCGATGAAGCGTTCGGTAGGGGCACGGGCCTCTTCGGCCTCTTCGACCAGGCGGATAATGCGCGCAATGGTGTTGTCCGACGGCTCTTTGGTGACGCGGACGCGCAGCACAGCCTCGGTATTGATCGACCCTGCGAAGACCGACTCGCCCGGCCCCTTGCTGCGCGGCACGCTTTCCCCGGTGACGGGGCTTTCATCAATGCCGCTGCTGCCCTCGACGATCTCGCCATCCGCGGGCATGCGGTCTCCGGGCCGCACAACGACGATCTGGCCGATCCCGAGACTGTCGGCGGGCACTTCGCGCGTGCGGCCGCCACTTTCCAGCAGCGCCGTCTTGGGCACCAGATTGGCCAGCGCACGAATACCGTTACGTGCCTTGTTGGCGGCCACACCTTCCAGCACCTCGCCGATCGCGAACAGAAAGACCACAAGGGCTGCTTCCTCGGCTGCGCCGATGATCAGGGCTCCGACGGCTGCAATGGTCATCAAACTTTCGATGGTGAAAGGCTGGCCCATGCGCGTCGCCTCGTAGGCCCGCTTGGCGACAGGCGCCACGCCGATCAGGCAGGCGGCCAGAAAGGCCCAGTAGCCTGCCTCGGCCGAGGTCAGCAACTCGAAGATCCAGGCTACGGCCAGCAGCAAGCCGGTCAGGATGACCAGCCGTCCCTTGGCCGTCTGAAACCAGGGCTTGCCACGCTCTGCAGGATTGTCATGGCTGTGCGCTGCGTCACTGTAGTTGGGATCGTCGGTCGCGTCGTCAGGCAGGGAGGCAGGCGGACAGCAACCCGTCGCGCAGGCCCCCTTTATCGAAGGCCCAGGCGTCTGAAGGGCCTCGGAAGCTTGTGGCAAGACAAAGGCCTTCTTGCGTGGAGCGTCGTGGCCCTTCGGCGCAATGCCGAAGCCCAGCTTGCGCACCACAGCCTCGATCTCTTCTGGCTGGGTCATTTCGGGTTCGAGGTTCAGGCTCAGCCGTTCCGACATCAAGGCAACCCGCACCGCGCTGACGCCGGGCAGGCGCTCGACCGCGCGCGTCACCTTTGTCGTGCAGGCCGCGCAATCCATGCCGCTGACTACCCATTCCCGCTTGCCCTGATCCGTCATGTCGAAACTCCCGCGGGTGGTGCCCGCTTGCATTCATCGAATCGGGAACATAACTGCTCCAGCAACTAGAGCTTCAAGGGGTTTTTCATGCTATCGATCGGAAAGCTGAGTGCGGCGACCGGCGTCAAGGTCCCAACGATCCGCTATTACGAGCAAATCAGCTTGTTGCCTGAGCCAAAGCGGAGCGGCGGCAATCAGCGCTTCTACGACCAGAAGGCCCTGGAACGGCTACGCTTCATCCGTCATTCCCGCGAGCTTGGTTTTTCGCTGGAGGCAATCCGCGATCTGCTCAGCCTGTCGGACAATCCCGATCAGCCCTGCGCCGCTGCAGACGCCATTGCACGGGCGCAGTTTGCCGAGGTTGAGAGCCGCCTTGCGCGGCTTATGGCCTTGAAAACCGAACTGCAGCGTATGGTGGTGCAATGTGCCGGTGACACCATATCGGATTGCCGGGTAATCGAAGTGCTGAGCGATCACGCGCATTGCATTACCGATCACCTCGCTAACGACAACGCCCTTCCTGTGGCCGGAGGCTCGCATCCAATGCCCGCCGATGCACCGTGAAACAGCAATGCGCTTACTTTTTCCTGTGGAATCAACTCGACTATCTCAATGCTCTTGTCAAAGTCGCAGCTTGCTCTTCGGCAAATACTCGTGGGCTTTGCGAGGCTTACGCTGCGGTCGATAGTATGACAAGGGCGTGATCTGCTGCTATTCGGCTTGAACCTCTAGCTGCTTGAGGTCGCAGAAGGCCTTCATTGGCTCCAGCAAGCAGGATGAAGGCATGCTCCCCTCTAAACAACGATCAGGCCGATGCTGACGATCATCGCGGCCGTGCTGGGTGCCTTGCGTGGCATCGTCCGAGCCCGGAAGCTGGGAGGAAACCGACTGGACATGATCCAGTATGCTTGTGGCCATGCAATCGCATTCGGCCTGCTGGCAACCTTGGTCGGGATCATTCTTGCGCGTTTTCTTTCTCTTTAAACTGGACTACTCACGCTGCCTGCATGTGATCCTGCAGCCAAAGCAGCGTTTTCTCCACCTGACGGATATCAGAGTTGATGATCTTGCGAACCTTGCTTCTCGTTGGCGCCGTGGCGGCAACAACACCCCTGCACGCCCAGACCCTCACCGAAACCGCAATCCGGCCAGGATCAACGGTCGTCGTGGCGCGGCACGAGGTGGTGCCTGGGGATACGCTGGACAGGATCCTGTCTGATGCCGGAATAGCCGCCAGCACCCGCATTGAAGCGGCCCTGGCCATCGACGATGTGTTCGACCTGTCTACCCTCAGTCCGGGCCAGGTGCTGAGGTGGAGCGTGTCGGCGAATGATCCTGCCCGTCTGGAACACCTGTCGCTCCTGACACTTGAGGGGATCGACATTGTTCTCGATTTCAACAAGCCGCTTGAAGCTGCTCTGGTCAAGACTGAGGTTCAACGTCGCGATCGCCGCGAAACCTTTGAGATTGGTGGCTCGCTCTATGAGACGCTTGCCGCACACAATGCGCCCGAAAGCTTTGCCGTCGATCTTGCCGCGCTGTTAGCCGGGCAAGTCGATTTTCGTCGCGATCTTGAAGGAAAAGAACGGATGGCGCTGATCTGGCAGGAAAGTGCCCTGCCGGATGGAACGATGATGGCCGAGCCTGCACTATCCTATGCCCGGCTTGAGTTGGGCGAAAATACCTTTGAATTGGTGGCAGGCCCAGCGGACCGTCCCTTCATCCTGTTCAAAGATGGAACGCCGGTACAGCAAACGACCCGCCCCGTCCTGGGTGCACGCCTGTCTTCTGTCTTCGGCAAGCGGCGGCACCCGGTTCTGGGCGTGCAGCGCCTGCATACCGGGGTCGATTATGCAGCAGAAACCGGGACCCCAGTGATGACGACCGGTACTGGCCAGGTGATCTTTGCCGGCACCATGCGAGGATATGGACGAACGATTGATATCGACCATGGGGGTGGCGTTGTCACTCGCTATGCGCATCTGTCCCGCTTTGCCTCTGGCCTTGCCGAAGGATCAGAGGTGAATGCGGGAGATCGGATCGGATCTGTTGGTGCGACCGGCCTCGTCAGCGGGCCGAACCTGCACTACGAAGTTCGTATCGATGGTCAACCGACAGACCCGATGCAGAAGACGCCGAGAGCGCGGTCAATGGTCGCCAAGTCAGCGGACAGGTTCCTGCTTGTGGCAGGAAGAGCTGTGACTGGGTTTTTCATTCGTTCGGACACAGACGACCGGGGCTGACCGAATATGCAACCTCATCCCCCATGCAGCCTTAGGTGCCAGTGCGGAAGTTCAAGACGGCTTGGAGTTGGTTGTGCGGTTTGGGCTTATGGCAGGCCACATATTTCCGCATCCATTGCGCAACCGAACCCTGGACGATTAAGCAATCAGTGGCGGGGGGCTGCATCCCGATGCTGAACCACCACGTGGTCCAGCTCTACGAAGAGATCCCGGTAGGAACTCCGGTGACCGCGTTATGACAATCCGGCGGCGTGATGTTTTGATTTTCGGGGGCATTGTCTCCGCGATCTATGGCTTGCGTGCGCTCCCCTGGCAGCGGCTGACTGGCCGCGGGCTTGCCTATGTCGAGATTGAAGACGTGCCGCCATTCCGCCGCCTGAAATCCGAGGGGCAAACTTCCTCTGCAAGCTTTGCACTGATTGGCCTCGATGGACCCTCTGATGATGCTGAGGTGCGCCGCGCCCGAATGGAAGCCATGCGCGCCGACCCCTGCCCTGCCCTCTTTGGCACCGACCTTCCGGCGGATGTCATCCCGATCGCCTATTTTGGCGAGTTTCGCTGCCCCTTCTGCCGAACGCTTGAAAGGGATCTGGACAAGCTGCTGGCTGATCGCGGGGACGCCTATCGGCTGGTGCAGCACGAACTTCCGATCTTCGGACCGGCATCTGAACTTGCCGCCCGCGCTTCGGTGGCGGCCGCACGGCAGGGCAGACAGCAGGACCTGAGGCGCCGCTTCATGCGAACGCCGCTCGTAGCCGACACGTCCTCAGTGTTGAGTGTGGCGTCCGGCCTTGGCCTTGATGTCGAACAGCTTGCGAAGGATATGGCCTCACCCGAGATTCAGGCCGAGCTCGATCAAACGCGAGCCTTGGCCGATCTTTTTGGGTTCATCGGCACCCCAGGCCTTGTGATCGGACGAACCGTTCTGAATGGTGCAATCCCTGTTTCGGTGCTCCGTCAGGTCGCAGAGGACGAGGAGACCTTGCCGCTCCCGGTATGCTGATGCGGTGAACACGCCCTTGCTCCTGTTGATCGAAACGACCGGTTTGCGGTGCGACAAACAGGAAAAGATGCCGTTTGTTCAACCTGTTGCGGACTGAAAAGAGGACAATCAGAGGGTAGTACGAGCGATAAAGCGCAGCTGGGAAGGTAGGAACGCGGCCTGGGGTCATTCAGCTGGACGAGCGCTGATCAGGATGAAAAGCGGAAAGGCAAACGAAGTGCCGCCGGTCAAGACGTCCGTCGAGATTGCCGGGTCAAGCCACGAACAGATGCCGAAAGGCATCCGGGGTGCGTGCGGCATCCGACAGGCGGCACTTGTCCAGCACGGCCATGAAAGCTTCCCTGGCTTCGGAAAAGACGTCTGGCAGGCTGCATCCTTCGGCGATCCGGCAGGTGCTGCAATCGACGAGGCCATTGTCGCGTTCAGTATGCCGAACAACCTGACCAATAGTGATGTCCGCAGCCGGTCGGGCCAGCGCCAGTCCACCGTAACGTCCCCTGGTGGTCTTGACGAAGCCAGCAGCACCCAAGTCCTGAATGATCTTCATCAAGTGGTTCTGCGAAATGCCATGTGCTTCCGCGATCTGCCGGATCGACACCCGCCCACCGTCATGGCCGGCGAGGTAGATCAGCGCACGCAGCGCATAGTCGGTGTAGCGGGTCAACTTCATCTTTCAGAGGTGGTCCGGGATTTTCGACCAGTTTGCCGCCTCGCTAAGCTCGGGCATGGGTTTCATGTCAGGCAGCGGCTTTCAGGTTCTGGTTGGCGGTATCATAGGCCTCAGCGGGCGTCAGCAATCCATGCGATGAGTGCGGACGTTTTTCGTTGTAATAGCTGATCCAGGCGCCGATCCCCCTGCGGGCCTCGGAACCGGTCTCAAAGGCGTTCAGGTAGACGCATTCGTATTTGAGGGAACGCCACAGCCTTTCGATCATCCGGTTGTCGATCCAGCGGCCACGGCCGTCCATGGAGATCTTCACCTTGGCGTCGAGCAGCACCTGGGTGAACTCGGTGCTGGTGAATTGCGAGCCCTGATCGCTGTTGAAAATCCCAGGCGTGCCATAGCGGGCCAGTGCCTCCTTCAGGGCCTCGACGCAAAAGCTCGCATCCATGGAATTCGACAGCCGCCAGCTGAGCACCTTGCGGCTATGCCAGTCCATGATGGCCACCAGATACAGGAACCCCCGGCGCATGGGGATGTAGCTGATATCGGTGCACCAGACCTGATTGGGCCGGGTAATGGCCAGACCCTTGAGCAGATAGGGGTAAATCTTGTTCTCTGGATGTTTCTTGCTGGTCTTGGGCTCTTGGTAGATCGGCACCAGACGCATCAGCCTCATCAGCCGCCGGACTCGATGCCGTCCGCAGCGATGCCCCTCTCGCTGCATATGACGGGCCATTTGCCGTGAGCCATACCATGGCGTCTCCAGGAACTGCCGGTCGATGATCTCCATGAACTTCAGGTTCTCGGCGCTTTCGCCACGTGGCTGGTAATAAAGGCCGGAGCGCGCCAGTGACAGCAGGCTGCATTGCCGCCGGACGCTGAGATCAGGATGATCCTGCTTCACCGCTTTTTGCCTCCAGTGCCGAGAATGAGACTGGAGGCTGCGGACAAAAATCCCGCTCCACAACCAGCTGGCCGATCTTGGCATGCAGCTTCTCGACCTCACCCGCGGAAATCGTCGGCTCAGCAGCACTCTTGGTGTCAAAGGCCGAGGCCATGTTCTCGATCGCAGTTCTCTTCCAGCCCGTGATCATGGTGGGGTGGATGTCATACTTCTTGGCCAGTTCAGCCGTCGTCAGCTCCTCGCGAATGGCTTCAAGAGCCACCTTCGCCTTGAACTCCGCCGAATAGCGCTTCCGTTTCGTCATGCGGATCAGTCCTTCGTCAATCGCCAGAGCTTAGCAACTGGTCCGAATTCCTGCGACCACCTCTTTCTACATTAGATGTATTCCATCTGCATGTATATAGATCTATAGATGCACCAGAAATACATGATTAGGAGAGCCTCATGCCGCGTCCCCTGTCGCAACAAACCATCGCCGTCGTGAAGGCGACGGTGCCCGCGCTGGAACAGCATGGTCCCATCATTACAGAGACGATGTACCGCCGCCTGTTCCGCAACGAAGACATTGCTGCGCTGTTCAACCAGGCCAATCAGAAGAAGGGTACGCAGCGCCTTGCCTTGGCGCAGGCCGTGCTGGCCTATGCCCAGAACATCGAAAACCTGTCCGTTCTTGGTGGAGCGGTTGAGCGGATCGCCCAGAAGCACATCGGCTATGCGATCCTGCCAGAGCATTATCCCTTTGTGGCCGAAGCTCTGCTTGGCGCCATGGAAGAGGTTCTTGGCGATGCGGCGACACCGGACCTTTTGCAGGCATGGGGCGAGGCCTATTGGTTCCTGGCTGACCTTCTGATCGAACGCGAAGCCGCCATCCGCACGGAAATCGAAGCGAAGCCCGGAGGCTGGATCGACTGGCGCCGCTTCGTGGTGGCGGAACGGAAGGTCGAGGCGGAAGGGATCGTCTCATTCATCTTGCGACCCGAGGAGGGTGGCCTTGTTGTCCCGCACCGGCCGGGGCAATACCTGACGCTGCGCTTTGACGAGGCCGGACTTCCGGGCGTCAAGCGGAACTATTCCATCTCCAGTATTCCGAGCGACGAGTGTTACCGGATCACCGTGAAGCGGGAGCCGGAGGGAGAGGCGTCGTGCTTCCTGCATGATCGCGCGCCTGTCGGCACCATCCTCGAGGCCACGCCGCCTGCCGGGGACTTCCATCTTGCCAAAGACCCGCAACGTCCGCTGATCCTGCTGTCGGGCGGCGTCGGCCTGACGCCTGTCGTCAGCATGCTGGAGGTGCTGGCAGAACAGCATCGCGATGTGCCCGTCTTTTATGTCCACGGAACCAGCAGCCCGGCGCATCATGCCCTCGACGCACAGGTGCGGCTTGCAGCCGCCCGGCATGGCAATGTCCTGGTCGAAACGTTCTACGAGAGCGGCGCCGACGACAGGGCCAAGCCGGGCCGGATCACCATCAACTGGCTCCGGGCCAACACGCCCTTGGACGACGCCGAGGTTTATCTCTGCGGCCCCCGTCCCTTTCTGCGGCACTTCGTTGTCGGCCTGAAGGATGTGGGTATCCCTGCCGACCGCATCCACTACGAGTTCTTCGGCCCCACCGACGAACACTTGACGATTTAGAAGAAAGGAGCAACGGCATGAGCCACGGCTTTGCCACAAGGATCGCGTTCGACCAGGATCGTCCCATCGTCGAGGCGGCCGAGATCGCACCTCTGCTGGACCTCGATGTGGCCAGCTTTCAGGATCTCATGCGCTCCGGGAAGATCAGGAGCACGGTGGAACGAGGCGAAGGAAAGGACGGTGGGAAGTTCCGCCTGACGTTCCAATCCCCTCAGTGGCGGGTTCGTCTGACCTGCGGACGGGACGGTGATGTCCTGACGCTGACACGCGTGCGGTTGGATGTGCCTCTGCCGGAACTGCGGTCAGTCAGCACAGGGTCATGACGTCTCACTTGCAATATTGCAGACGAATTGGGGCCAGTGTTCCCATATCCTGCTACGAGGCAGCAGACCAAGCCAGTCAGGAACTGCAATCGTAAGCGCAACGCAGAAAACAGCTTTGTGCTCTTTATAAAATAGGGTAACCCCCTATTCTATGAGTCATACAACAAAGCACAAAGCCAAGCTTCTGGCCCGCGTCCGCCGCCTGAAGGGGCAGATTGAGGCTGTCGAGCGGTCCTTGGAGGCTGACGCGCCCTGCGGCGAGGTCCTGAACCTGGTCGCTTCCATTCGCGGTGCGGTCGGCGGCCTGACGGCAGAGCTGATCGAGGACCACATCCGAGAGCATATCTCCGATCCTCACCGGGACGAGGATGCCGGGCGCGGAGCGGCCGCGGGCGAGTTGATCGACATCATCAGGACCTATCTCAAATGAACATCAACGCCTCGCGCCTGGCCAGTCCGCATGAGCATGTTTATCTCGGCGACAATCACGAGCGGAACGAACGCCGGACCTGGCTGGTCATAGCCATTACCGCCGCGATGATGGTGGTCGAGATCACCGCCGGCAGTATCTTCGGCTCGATGGCGCTGATTGCCGACGGCTGGCACATGTCGACCCATGCGGGGGCCATGCTGATAGCCGCACTTGCCTATCGCTATGCCCGCCGCAACGCCCGCAATGAACGTTTCACCTTCGGCACAGGCAAGATGGGAGATCTGGCGGGCTTCGCGAGTGCGGTAGTCCTCGCGTTGGTCGCGCTGCTGATCGGCTGGGAAAGCCTGATGCGGTTCTACAGCCCGGTCGCAATCAGTTTCCGCCAAGCGATTTCCGTGGCCGTGGTGGGTCTGATCGTCAATCTGATCTGCGCCTGGCTGCTGCGCGATGACCACGCTCATCACCATCATGGCCACAGCCATGGACATGCCCACCATTCCCATGATCACGGGCATCATCATGAGCATGCGACCGACAACAATTTGCGTGCCGCCTACTTGCATGTCCTGGCCGATGCTCTGACCTCTGTGCTGGCCATTGCAGCCCTGACGCTTGGCAGCCTGTATGGTTGGAACTGGCTGGACCCCATGATGGGCATTGTCGGCGCGGCAGTGATCGCCCGCTGGTCCTGGGGGCTGATCCGCGACACGGGCCGGGTCTTGCTCGATTACGTACCGGAGGATGAGGATCTACCGGACGAGATCCGCACTGCCCTCGAAACAGGCTCGGATCAGGTAACCGATCTGCATGTCTGGCAGCTTGGGCCCGGCCACCACGGCGCGATTGTCGCCATCCGGTCCAGGGAGCCGCTGGAGCCTGCTGCTTATCGCGCCAAGCTCTCCCATATCCACGACCTCTCGCATCTTACAATCGAAGTCGAGCGCGCCGCCTGAGTGAGGAAGAACGATGGAAGGGGCTCCCCGTGACCCTGCCACCCTGGGGTGCACAGGAACGCATGGTTTGGCTCACGCACGTCCGGCCCAAGACCATCCGCATTGCCTGTCCCTAGCTCATCCGACGCCTTGTCGATCTGCGGGCGGTTATCCTGTTCGTTGCCGCAACCGAGGAAGAAGGGCGTGGCGGAGCGTTACAACGGGCGCCCCTTTCGACAATGAGGGGGGTCTTCAGCCATCGTGGCGAGCTGCGCAGCTTCGAGGTGATGCTGATGGAGATCGGCCTCTCCATCGACGACCCTGCATCGGAAGTGGTCGGGCCGGCGCGCCTGACGGGGGATCATGATTGATCTTGCCGTTTATGGTGGCCTGTTTCTGGCAGCCTTCACCGCAGCGACTCTGCTCCCCGCCCAATCCGAGATCCTGGTTGTCGGCCTTCTGCTGACCGATCACCCACCATGGCTGGTGCTGGCTATTGCCAGCGTCGGCAATGTATTAGGCTCCGTAGTCAACTGGTTCCTCGGGCGGGGGATTGAACGGTTGCGCACCAGACGCTGGTTCCCGGCAAGTCCGACCGCCCTGGCACGAGCGGAGAACTGGTATCGCCACTATGGCAGATGGTCGCTGCTGCTGGCTTGGGTGCCGATCATCGGCGACCCGCTGACTGTTGTCGCAGGAGCGCTTCGCGAGTCCTTCTGGGTGTTCCTGCTCCTTGTCAGCGTCTCGAAAATTGGCCGCTACCTTGTTCTGGCAGCAGCAACGCTGGGGTTTTCTTGAGCAAGTCTGAGCTGTGCCGCGCCTAGCATCGGGGGTGAACCTGTACCGGTTTCGTCTTGAAGCCGCCCGGCGGAGGCGATGCTCCGCCGGGTTGAAATATCGGAATGTGGGCTGTCAGCTGGCTGTCGGCACCACGGGGAAGCCTGCTGCAGCAAGGGCGGACGCAAAGCGCTCGCGCGGCAGATCGCTGGTCAGCTCGACCTCACGGCGGTTCTGATCAATGACGATTGCAGCATTCTCATCGACCGACTGGATGGCGCGAGTGACGCTGCGGGCGCAGCCGCCGCAGCTCATGTTTGGGAGATGGAGACGCATGACACCTTCCTTGGTTCTTCTCATGCCTGAACAGATGGGAGCTTCCAGCACTGGAAGGTCAAGGCCGCCGACGACTTCCTGACGTTGACCTGCATATGAATTTCCACAATCTGGCGGACATGACTGGAAGCCGTTCGTCTGCCCTTTTCTTTGCAACTGCATCGCTGCTTTCCGTGGGGCTTGTTTGCATCGCCATCTGGGCAGGATGGAGCTACAGCATTTCAGCCCGGACCCAGCGAGGGGCCGCGCTTTATGCCCAACATTGCGCGGCGTGCCACGGCGCCCAACTCGAAGGTCAGCCCGACTGGCAGGTTGCTGACGAAAGCGGCGTTCTCCCTGCCCCGCCCCATGACGCATCGGGCCACACCTGGCACCACGATGATGCCATGCTGACCGACTACATCCGCCGGGGCGGGCAGGCTGTTCTGGATGACATGGGCGTGTCCATGACATCCGGCATGCCAGCTTTTGGCGAGATCCTGACGGACGGCGACATCGCCGCCATCCTCGGCTTCATCAAGTCGACCTGGCCTGACCGGATACGCGCTATCCAGGCCGAACGAAATGGCGGCTAGGCCCGGCTCGGAGCAGTGCAATCTCCTGCGAGTGCATCGAGTATCGAGCAATCCGGCTGCCCATCGCCCGCACAGCTCTGAACAAGGTGCTGCAAGGCAATACGCAGTTGCGACAGATCAGCCAGCCTTTCGTCGACCTGGGCGAGATGGCGCGCGGCGATCTCGCGCACGTCGGCGCTGCTGCGGCTCGTGTCTTCATTCAGCATCAGAAGGTCGCGGCAGTCCTGCAGCGAAAAGTCGAGCCGTCGCGCACGGCTGAGGAAGCGCAATCGGTGAACATCAGCAGGGCTGAAATAGCGATAGCCGTTCAACCCGCGCTGCGGGGCCACAAGACCGATGTCCTCATAATAGCGGATCGTCTTGGAGGTGAGACCCGACGCGCGGGCGGCTTCAGAGATGTTCATTCCAGTCCTCCCTTGCCCTGAAGGATGCCACGTGTACGCCGGCCAAGTATGCGGCAATGCTGCAGCCGGGACACGCCCTCGATCACGGCCAGGTTGCCAAGGATCAGCGGTTTACCGGATGCCGTTCGCAACCTGAACCTCGCGCACGAAACGGATGATACCGGCCAGGTCCGTGTCCGTGAGCCCCGGTACCGGAGCCATGTTTCCGAACGGCCAGTGATGGGCACGCACCCCGTTGCGTGCTGCCAGGACGAAAGCCATGTCGCCGTGGTGGCTCGGTTCGTAGATCTTGTGGATGAGCGGTGGCGCGATCCCCGCCCGCCCCTCGGCATCGGTGCCGTGGCAGGATGCGCAACTGGCGGCGAAGACCTGCTGACCGGATTTGGCTTCGGGTGACAGCGTGGAAGGCATGGTCACGAGGGCAAGAGCCTGGCCCTCTTCAGCCGGCCTTCCGGCATCGGATTGGCCCCAGAGCCACCAGGCACCGCCTGTGGTGATCGCGGCAATCGCCGCGAGAAGAACAGTTCGCATGATGTCATTCCTCTGATTGGCTCGCGCGAAGGAAGAGCCGCCCGAGCAGTGCCGGAGAGGCTAAGTTTGGTGAGGTGGCCTTGATCGGACTGGCGCCTGAATTCGGCGCCAGCTTCTGCGATCCGGTCAGTTCGACGACCCGTGGACGATGCCGTTCGGGCGGTCGCCCACCGGCACCGATCCGACGACCTCCTGGCGCGCAACGTCGATGACCGAGACGCTGTCGTCCGCGATGTTGGTCACGAACACGAAGGCGCCGTTTGCAGAGGCCGACACGCCATGCGCGCCAAGGCCGGTTTTCAGCGTCTTGGCAACTTCACCGGTCGCCGTGTCGATCACCGACACGGTATCGTTGGGCGCGACCTCGGTCCCCTGGTTGGCGACATAAACCTGCCTGCCGTCGGGGGTTGCGATTACCTGGATCGGGTTGGGACCGACCTCGATCCTGTCTGTGACCTCGCGCGTGGCGGTGTCGATCACTGCCACGCGGTTCTCGTCGCGCAGCGAGACATAGACCCGGCTGCCATCAGGGGTGAAGCCGACCTGAACCGGCGTCGTGCCCACCGGGATGCGTGCCGCCTCGGTGAGGCTGGCCGTGTCGATGACCGAAACCGACCCGTCCTCGACATTGGCGACGTAGAGCTCGGTCCCGTCCGGGCTGAGCCGCATTCCGTGCGGATAAGCTCCGGTCTCGATGCGCTCGACCACCGATGCGTTCGCGAGATCGACCACTGCGACCTCGTCCGCGCCCGAAAGGGACGCATAGGCGCGACCCTGCGTATCGGCGACGATGTGGGCCGGGTGGGCACCGACCTCGACCGTGACAGCAGGCTTCGAGAGGTCCTGTGGATCGAGCATTATCAGGAGTCCTGCGGCGTCCCCGTCGTGGCCATGCCCTTCCGAGCCATGATCACCGGAAGCCGGAGTGCCGACCGCCAGCAGGAAGCGCCCGTCCGACGTCAGATCGACGTTATGGGGTGCCACGGGGATCGGCGTCGTGGTCACGGTCCCGGTGCCGAGGTCGAGGGCGCTGATCGAGCTGCCGCCTTCGTCGGCGGACCAGACGGTGCCGCCGGTCTGGCCGAAGTCGATGCCCTCAGGGCTGCCCTTCTCCTTCAGCCAGGCTTCCATCTCGGCAATCTCGCGCTCCTGCGCCGCGATGATCTGCTCGGCCCATGCCTTGGTTTGCGGATCATCGCCGTGTTGCTGCACGATCCGCGCCATGTCGATTGCGCCCTGATGATGCGGGATCATGCCCCGCACGAAGGCCGTGTCGGGGTCATCAGCCATGACGCCTTCCATCATTGGCCCGTGCATGGCGTCCATGGCATCCACATAGTCGCGGGTGAACTCTGGGGCGTTCCCGTCGGCTGCTTCCATTCCGGCGGCCTTCGGTGCATCGGTCGCACCGTGCATCATCCCGCCCTGCATCATCTGCTGCATGGCGCTCATGCACTCGGCAGGCATGGCCTGCATCATGGTCCGGCACTGCTCCGGCATGCCCGGCATCGGCATCGTCGGAGTGGCGGGTGGTATGGCCTGTTCCTGCGCCTGAGCAGGGTGGTGGGCATCATGCCCGGCCTGGGCCAGGGCAACAGCGGGCAGCCCTGCTGCGAGTCCAACGGAAAGGGCGATTACAGTTCGTTTCATTGCTGTTCATCCATGCTGACGGGAGGCACCGCCACACAGCGGACGCGCGGTCCCGATAATCGTTGATGGTTGGATGGCGTTGCCGGTCTGCCGGTCGAAACCGCCGGACGGCGTGGACCTATCAGCCCCGGAACGCCTTCACGCAGCGATGGATGAACGAGGCGGCCGCAGAATATCTTCGGGTGTCTGCCCCAGGCGGTCCGCCATGACGCCGAGACAGGCCTCACCACTAGGCGGCGGATTCGCCCGTGCGCCTTCAGGCAGAAGGGCAATGATCGTGCAGAGCTGATTGCAGCAATCACCCTGCGAAGCTGGCACGGCGCTGCCAGATGCGTCCAGATCTTCCGGGATCGGCTGGACACATTTTGCAGCCGCATGGGAGTGATCGCAGCCTTGCTCCAGGGCGACGGTCGGCGTGGTATGAATCATGTGTTCTGTCAGCAGAGAATGGGTTCCGGCCTGCAGAGCAAGGGCGGCGAAAGCCACAAACAGCAATGCGCTCGCGAGCCACTGCCTCCAAACGCGGGGCTTCATGCCCTTTGTTGCACCCCTGTTCATCAGACCGTTCGTTCTCTTCCTCTGGACCGGCTCAGGTTTCCTGCCCGCTCATGAAGCTGGATCGGAGCCATTTCCCGGCAGCGCCATCATCACACCACGTCCTGCGGGGCAATGACACCTGAAAGCGGCCAGGGCAGGTTGCGACATGATGCCGCCCTTGGAAGACGCTGACGGTAGAGGCTGCCTGCCTTTCGATCATCACAGCTTCACTCCCCGCAGCCGGGACGCATTCGCAATCACGCTGACCGACGACAGCGCCATGGCGGCTGCCGCGATGATCGGTGACAACAAGATGCCGAAAAACGGATACAGCACGCCGGCCGCAACGGGCACACCGAGCGCGTTGTAGATGAAAGCGAAGAACAGGTTCTGACGGATATTACGCATCACCGCCTGCGACAGCCGCCGCGCCCGCACGATGCCGATGAGATCGCCCTTGAGCAGCGTGACGCCCGCGCTCTCCATTGCCACGTCGGTGCCGGTGCCCATCGCAATGCCGACATCGGCCGCTGCGAGCGCGGGGGCATCGTTGACGCCGTCTCCCGCCATTGCCACGACTTCCCCTGCCGCCTTGTGCCGCTGCACGACCTCGCTTTTCTGATCCGGCAGGACCTCCGCCTCGACCTCGTCGATGCCGAGTTGGCGCGCGACGGCCTTGGCCGTTGTCCAGTTGTCGCCGGTGAGCATGACCACGCGGATGCCCTGCGCCTTCAGCGCTGCAAGCGCCTCCGGCGTCGATGCCTTGACGGGGTCCGCAATGGCAAAGATGGCGGCCACCTGCCCATCGACGCCCATGAAGATCGCCGTCGCTCCGTTCTCGCGCAGCCTGTCGGCCTGCTCTGCCAAGGGCGTGACATCGACCCCCTGTTCGGCCAGGAACTTCGCGTTGCCAAGCGCGATGCGGCGTCCTTCCACAGTGCCGAGCGCGCCTTTTCCAGTGGGGGAGTCGAAGTCCGCGACCGGCGCGAGCGCGATCTCTCGTTCCTCTGCGGCACGGACGATGGCGAGAGCCAGCGGATGCTCGCTCGCCCGCTCGACGCTCGCGGCAAGGCGCAGCACTTCGGCCTCGGTGTGACCAGTGGCCGGAACGATGGCGGTGACGGCGGGCCCGCCCTCGGTCAGCGTTCCTGTCTTGTCGACGATGATGGTGTTGATCCTTTCCATCTGTTCCAGCGCCTCCGCGTTTCGGATGAGGACGCCAGCCTGGGCGCCACGGCCGACGCCGACCATGATCGACATGGGCGTCGCGAGCCCGAGCGCACAGGGACAGGCGATGATCAGGACGGACCCGGCGGCCACGAGACCGAAGGAGAACCGCGGCTCCGGGCCCCAGATCGACCAGGCGATGAAGGCGAGGAGGGCGACGACGATCACCGCCGGCACGAACCAGCCTGACACTTGGTCGGCAAGCCGCTGGATCGGGGCGCGCGAGCGCTGTGCTTCTGCGACAAGCTGGACGATCTGCGACAGCATGGTGTCGCGGCCGACCTTGCGTGCCTCGATCACCAAGGCGCCGGACTGGTTCATGGTCCCGCCGATTGCCTTGGAGCCGACCTCCTTCGTCACCGGCATGGACTCGCCCGTCACCATCGACTCATCGACTGCACTGCGGCCCTCGATCACTTCCCCATCGACCGGTACCTTCTCGCCGGGTCTGACCCGAAGGCGGTCGCCGACATGGACCGCATCGAGCTGGACCTCTTCCTCGGTCCCATCCTCGTGGATGCGCCGGGCGGTCTTTGGGGCCAAGTCGAGCAGCGCGCGGATGGCACCGCTGGTACTTTCTCGGGCACGCAGTTCCAGCACTTGCCCCAGCAGCACGAGCACTGTGATGACCGCCGCCGCCTCGAAATAGACCGCGACCGAGCCGTCATGCTGGCGGAAGGCATCAGGAAAGATGCCGGGCGCGAGTGTGGCAATGACGCTGTAGATCCACGCCGCACCCGTGCCCATGGCAATCAGGGTGAACATGTTCAGGTTTCGCGTGACAAGCGACTGCCAGCCTCGCTGGAAGAAAGGCCACCCGGCCCACAGGACGACCGGCGTGGCGAAGACCAGCTGGATCCAATTCGAGCTTCGCTGGCTGACGAGGTGGTCAAGCCCGAGGAAATGGCCGCCCATCTCCAGGATGAAGACAGGGATCGTCAGCACGAGCCCGATCCAGAAGCGACGGCGCATGTCGATCAGTTCGAGATTGGGCTCCGCCTCAAGGCTGACCAGCACAGGCTCCAGCGCCATGCCGCAGATCGGGCACGACCCCGGTCCGACCTGCCGGATCTCGGGATGCATGGGACAGGTGTAGATCGTCCCCTCGGGCACGGGCTCGGCCTTTGCCGCCGCAGCGGCCGGATCGAGATAACGGTCCGGCTCTGCCAGGAATTTCGCGCGGCATCCAGCCGAACAGAAGTAATACGGCCGGCCGGCGTGCTCCGCCTTGTGCTGCGTCGCATGGGGATCGACCATCATGCCGCAGACCGGATCCTTGACCCGATGCGCGCTGTCTGTCGGAGCCCCCGCCAAGGCGTGGGAAGGCCCCGACTCGTGATGGCCGGAGTGAACATCCCCGTGATGGTGATGCTGATGGTCGCCGCCGTGAGAGCTGCTCCCCGTGTGGAGGGAAGCTGGGTGTTGGTCTTTGCTCTTGCTGGCCATCATGTACCTCGTCTGGAAACTACCCGAGAATCGCCCGCGATCGTCCTGCACCTTCCTGTCGCTGGAAGGTCAAGGGGAAACTGTGAAGCCGAAGCCGTTGCATCAGTCGCCATGATGAACACTCCGCGTTTCCGGTCTTGCCGGACCGACTTGTCGGAGCCTGCATGGCATCCTTGCGGTCATTGAGGCCGCCGCAGCTTCAAGCCCCGGCGGCCGGGGTGCTTACTGCTGACCCGTGTTCTTCTCGACCCAGGCAGTCATTTCCTCGATTTCCGGCCCCTGGGCGTCGATGATCTTCTGAGCCATCGCTTTCGACTCCTCATCGTCGCCATACTTCAGCTCGACTTCGGCCATGGCGATGGCGCCAGCATGATGCGCGATCATGCCGCAGTGGAAGGCAAGGTCGGGGTCCTTGATGGTGTGGGTGGCCATCATCGGACCGTTCATCTCCATCATGGCCTGCATGGAGGCCTGCTGGGCCTCATCCATTCCTTCCATGCCGCCCATCATGCCGGACATGTCCATGCCCTGCATCATCCCCGGCATCCCGGACTGCTGGATCGCGTCCTGGCAGCCCTGCGGCAGGATCGAAAGGTCCGTCATGGAGGCTTTCTGTCCCGCCATGTGGCCCGCCTGCCCCTCGGTCCCGCTCTCCTGAGCGAGAGCCGCGGGCGCGGCGAGAAGGGCAGCGACGATGGCGGCTGACTTGAACTTACGCATAAGGGTTCTCCTTTGATGTAACTGGTGTCTGTAACGATCAGGCGGCCATGTTCCGGCAGCTTTCGGCACACCGGCGGCAGGCATCGACGCATTCCTGCATGTCGCCGACCTGCTCGCAGCTGCGGGCGCACTCCTCGCAGACTTCAGCGCAGACTGCGCAGGTACGCTTGTGAAGATCGCTGCCCATCAGCATGAAGTTTGCCGAGGTCTGGCAGATCTCGGCGCAGGCGATCATGAGCCGGAAATGTTTCGGCTCGACATGTTGGCCGCCTGCCTCAAGACAGTGGTTCATGGCCATGCTGAGGCAAACGCTATGGCAGCGCTGGCATTCGTCGATGCAGCTCTGCATTTCAGTGGACATCTGGTGCATGTGGCTTCTCCGTTGCGAAAGCGCCGGAAACAGGAAGCGGCGAGCGCGGCGCCAGTCTCACCGCCATCAAGGACGTAAGGTGAAAACCTCGCGTTCATGGCCGCAATCCGCCCGTCTGAGGCGTGAGAGTGGCGCCCACCTCTTCAATCAGGCTTGCGCTTCACTCCCGATGGAATGCGATCAGATCCGATGAGGGAGCCGTGGAGGACGACGCAGCCCTTCAGGGGCGTGCCCTGCCAATGAGGAGACAACCAACAGGGATTTCGACCGTACGCCCCAAGGCTCGTTCAGATGAGTATCCACGTTCGGCATCAGCGCCAGCAGACATGCCTCTCCACAGCAGGGAGCAGTTCCCTCCTTGGCAGTGCCATGCTTGTGGCCGACCGCCGGAGAATGCTCATGGTTCCCACCCGGCTCAGCAGCAGTATGACCTGTGACGAGTGATGTTTCGGCGTGAGCAACGGAATGATCGTAGGCGTGGAGAAGTGCGCCTTTGGCCGCTGCACCATGCGCCACGAACATCGCGACCGCCAGAGTTGCAATTACACTCGCAAGCTTCTGCCAGACCGACGCAACTCTCGTCCTGGTGTCGGGTCGTCCCATGGCACTGAAACGCAGATGGAGAGGAGTCGTTCCCGTTGGGTGTCATGAAGATTGGCCATGCGCGGGTTTCCACCATTGAGCAGAACCTGGCTTGGCATTTGCGATTAACTGCACAGGCCGACATTCAGCAAAGCCAAGAGATCGACGCGAAGAGCCCACAGCGGTCATTCAGACACAGTGCAGCGCAACAGAGATCTCGCAGAAGCAGCAAGATGCTCCGCTCAACGCTCAAAGATTGACGATCTATTTCGATTATTCTAGAATTATGGTTTAAGGAGTTGATCCATGGACATCGACCTTGCCGCCTCCCGCCTTGCCGCGCTTGGCAATCCCACGCGGCTGCGGCTTTATCGGCTGCTTGTCCGGGCAGGTGATCCGGGGCTGTCGGTGGGACAGATCCAGGAAAGGCTGGGTATCCCAGGCTCGACGCTGTCTCACCATTGCCGCGCATTGGTTCAGGTCGAACTGATCCAGCAGGAACGGGTTGGCACATCCTTGATCTGCCGGACGAACTATCCCGTCATGCGCGGGCTGATCGACGATCTGGCGGCGGAATGCTGCGCCGATGCCTGCGGCCCGAGGACCTGATCATGCCTTTTCCTGCGCCATATTTCGATATTTCTAGCAAAAAGGGAGATGAGTGATGACAAGGACGGTTGCCATTCTTGGGGCGGGTCCGGTCGGCTTGGCAGCGGCGGCGCATGTCTTGGAACGCGGCATGCAGCCGCTGATCCTGGACCAGGGTGACGCCGTAGGCCATTCCGTTCGGGCCTGGGGCCATGTGCCGATGTTCTCGAACTGGCGGTTCAACATCGACGCGGCGGCGGCACTGCGGCTGGAGCAGGCCGGCTGGCAGGCGCCCGACCCGGAGGCCTATCCCACGGGTTCGGATCTTGTAGACTGCTATCTTGAGCCGCTTGGCCGGACGCTCGCCCCCTGGCTGCGCCTGGATCGCCGTGTCGTGGCAGTGTCGCGGGAGGGGATCGACAAGGTCAAGGATGCGGGCCGCGCAACGGCGCCGTTCATGATCGAGACCGAAGGTGCCGCGGGCGAGGAGCGGCATCGTGCCGATGCCGTGATCGACGCAACCGGGACCTGGATCCAGCCGAACCCGGGCGGGGCGGGCCGCCCGGTGCCGGGCGAGGTGGGTCATTCCCGGATAAGCTACGGCATGCCTGATGTCAGCGGCCGGGAGCGGGAGCGCTATGCGGGCAAGCGGGTCGCGGTGTTGGGCGGCGGCCATTCCGCCATCGGGACGCTGATCGCGCTCTCGGGCCAGCCCGGCACCACGCCGCTCTGGCTTTGTCGGGCTTCCACAACTGCTCGGGCACTGGGAGGCGGCGCCGCGGATCAGCTCGTGGCGCGAGGGGCGCTTGGCACCGACATGGCGAGGCTGGTGGACAGCGGCAGCATTCGGCTTGAAAACGGGTTCCACCTCGCCGCCGTCGAAGGGTCCACGCCGCTGACGGCCGTGTCTGCCGATGGCAGGCGCATCAAGGTGGATGAGTTGGTCATTGCGACCGGCTTTCGGCCGGACCTGTCGTTCCTGCGCGAACTGCGGGTGGCGCTCGACCCGGCGTTGGAATGCCCGCCCGCCCTGGCCCCTCTGATCGACCCGAACCTCCACTCCTGCGGCACCGTCCGTCCGCACGGCGCGGCAGAGCTGGCCCATCCGGAGCCAGACTTCTACATTGCCGGCATGAAGTCCTATGGCCGGGCGCCGACCTTCCTTCTGGCCACAGGGCATGAGCAGGTCCGCTCGATCGTCGCTGCGATTGCAGGGGATCATGAGGCTGCGGCCCGGATGGAGCTTGTCTTGCCAGAGACCGGCGTCTGCAGCGGCCCCGGTCTACGGGCTGCAAAGGCAGTGACCCCCGCTTGCTGCGGCGGCCCTGCCCTGACGCGTGCCGATGCCTGCTGTGCTGCGGACGAAGTGGCCAAGGATAGCGGGGCGTCGGGCTGCGGCTGCGGCACCTCGGCCGAACCCGCGAAAGCCGCCGCATGCTGCTGAGATTGCCGCAGGCACGGCGGGGAGCGGTCGTGGCATGCCTCGGCACGGCGCAGACAGTTGGCTGGGCCGCAAGCTATTACATTCCTGCCGTTCTCGCGGCACCGATGGCGGCCAGTTTCGGGTTGTCGCCGGTCTGGGTCTTCGGGGCCTTCTCCATGGCGATGGTCGTCTCGGCCGTGATCGGTCCCTGGGCGGGCGCGCGGATCGACCAGATCGGCGGGCGGGGCGTGCTGATGCTGTCGAACCTCGTCTTCGCCTGCGGGCTGACACTGCTTGCCGTGGCGCCGTCGCCAGCGGTTCTGTTCCTGGGTTGGGCGGTGGTCGGGCTCGGGATGGGAATGGGGCTCTACGAAGCTGCCTTTGCCACACTCGCAGGCATCTATGGCCGCGCGGCGCGCGGCCCCATCACCGGCATCACCCTGATTGCCGGGTTTGCCAGCACCGTGGGCTGGCCCCTGTCGGGGCTGATGCTGGCCACCTGGGGCTGGCGCGAGGCCTGCCTCGGCTGGGCGCTGATCCACCTATGTCTCGCATTGCCGCTGAACGCCCTTTTGCCCAACGGGGTAGAACGGATCACTGCATCGGCGACGGCAGAACCCGACGGCCCGCCGCCGCCCCGCCTTGCGTTGTGGCTGCTGGCCTTTGTCTTTGCCGCCACGTGGTTCAACTCCACTGCCATGGCAGCCCATCTGCCGGGCCTGTTGCAGGCGGCCGGTGCCAGCACGGCCGTCGCAATTGCAGCGGGCGCCCTGATCGGCCCCGCGCAGGTCGCGGCGCGGGTTCTGGAATTCGGGCTTCTGCGGCGGCTCCATCCGCTGGCCTCAGCCCGGTTGGCAGCCTCGGCCCATCCGGTTGCCGCCGTCTGCCTGACGGCCTTTGGCGGACCTGCGGCCTATGCCTTTGCCGTTCTGCACGGGGCGGGCAATGGCATCCTGACCATTGCCAAGGGAACGCTTCCCCTGGCGCTGTTCGGGGCTGCGGGCTATGGCGCGCGCCTCGGCTGGCTGAACGCGCCCGCGCGCGTGCTGCAGGCGGCGGCCCCGCTGATCTTTGGCGCGGCACTGGCAAGTTGGGGCGCGTCCGCGATCTGGTTGACGGCGGGGGTCGGGCTTCTTGCGACGGGTGCGCTGTTCCTGCTCAGACAGAGCTGAGGCGCCGCGCGGCCAGCCAACTCGCCAGTGCCATGACGCCCGCAGTGGCAAGGCACAGCGGCAGGCCGCCGACCTGGTAGCTGAGTCCTGACAGCAGCGTGCCGATCAGCCGGCCCGCCGCGTTGGCCATGTAGTAAAAGCCCACGTCCCGCGTGATCCGTTCCGCGGCCCCGAAGGCGAGGATCAGGTAGGAATGGACCGAAGAGTTGATGGCAAAGACGAAGCCAAACACCAGAAGTCCGGTGACCAAGGTCGCGGTCAGCCAGCCTGACGGCCCGTCCGCGGCCCAGGCCGCCCCGGCCAGCAGGAAGGGGATCGGCACCAGCACGCCGGACCAGAAGATCGCCTTGCGGGTGGTCTCGGCCTCGGGCTGGCCCTTGCCGCCCAGAAGGCGGGGCGCAAAGGCCTGCACGGCGCCATAGGCGATGATCCAGAGTGCCAGGAAGCTGCCGATCAGGAAGAACGCCTCGCGACGCCCCTCGGCGGTGCCGTCCGACAGCACGGACTGGAAATAAACCGGCACGCCCACCACGAACCAGACATCGCGGGCGCCGAACAGGAACATGCGCGCCAGCGACAGGCGATTGACGCGGACATCCTTTGACCGCCAGCCGCTCCCTGCCTCATCGGACTTCATGCGGCCGGGAAGGCCTGCGGGCAGGAACAGCACGACCGCGATCAGGATCAGGGCCAGCACCCCGGCCATGCCCCAGACCGCCGCTTCGAACCCCGTCAGTGCCAGCAGCGCCGCGCCGAGAAAGAAGCCAAGGCCCTTCACCGCGTTCTTCGATCCGGTCAGCGCTGCCACCCAGCGGAACAGCCCGCCGTCCTCCTGTGGGGCCAGCAGCTTGACGGCTGACTTCGAGGACATCTTGGCCAGATCCTTGGCCACGCCCGACACACCCTGAACGGCCATCACAAAGGCAACTGATGCCGCGACACCCCACGACGGGTCAAGCTGCGCCAGAGCGATCAGGGCACCGATCTGCAGCGCCAATCCGCCATACAGGGTCGCTGCCAGCCCGAACCGCGCAGCAAGCCAGCCTGCAGCCAGGTTGGTGATTATGCCCGCGACCTCGTAGAGCAGAAACAGCCAGGCAAGCTGGACGGGCGTGAAGCCCAGCGTGTTGAAGTGCAACAGCACCAGCATCCGCAGCGCGCCGTCCGACAACATGAAGGCCCAATAGGCGGCCGTGACGGCAGCATAGGCGCGCAAGGGATTGGGCGGCGGACCGGCATGGGCGGCAGCGTTGCTCACAACGACCCCGCCACCATCCGCGCGATGTCGGCCAATCGGCAGGCATAGCCCCATTCGTTGTCATACCAGGCGTAGATCTTCACCTGCGTGCCGTTGATCACCATGGTGGAGGGCCCGTCGACGATCGACGAGCGCGGGTCATTGATGAAGTCGCAGGACACCAGAGGGCGGGTCTCATAGCCGAGGATCCCCTTCAGCGGACCCTCTGCGGCGGCGGCGAACAGGGCGTTCACCTCCTCTGCCGTCGTCGCGCGCTCCACCTCGAACACGCAATCGGTGAGCGAGGCGTTCAGAAGCGGCACCCGCACGGCATGACCGTTCAGGCGGCCCTTCAGTTCGGGATAGATCAGCGTGATCGCCGTGGCGCTGCCGGTCGTCGTCGGGATCAGGTTCATCAGCGCCGACCGCGCGCGGCGCATGTCCTTGGCGGGGCGGTCCACGATGGTCTGGGTGTTGGTGACATCGTGGATCGTCGTGATCGAGCCGTGGCGGATGCCAAGCGCCTCGTGGATCACCTTCACCACAGGGGCGAGGCAGTTCGTGGTGCAGGAAGCCGCCGTGATCAGGGTCTGTGAGCCATCGTAGAGATGATGGTTCACCCCATAGACAAGGTTCAGCGCCCCGCCATCCTTCACCGGTGCGCTGACCACGACCTTCTTCACGCCGGCGGCATAATAAGGCGCCACCCTGGCTGCGGTCTTGAACACCCCCGTGCAGTCGATCACCAGATCCACGCCCAACTCGGCCATCGGCAAGGCCTCGATGGTCTTCTCATGCGTCAGGCGGATGGTCTGACCGTCCAGCACAAGCGTGTGGTCCCCGTGGCCTACGGGCGTGCGCCAGCGGCCATGGACCGAGTCGAATTCCATAAGCAGCGCGTGCTGTTCGGCATCGCCCACAGGATCGTTCAGAAGCACGATCTCGCCCCCCCCTCCGGTGTCGATGAGGTCGCGCAGGACAAGCTTGCCGATCCGGCCAAGGCCGTTCAGGGCGATGCGGGGCATCGGGATCAGCCTTTCAGGGGGACGTCGGTGCCGATGGCATCGACGCGGGCTTGCAGGGACATCCGGCTCAGGCTGGCAAAGGGCAGTTCGACGAAGGCCTCGATCCGGCGGCGCAGCGCGGCATAGGTCTGCGCGAAGGCCAGCGCCTTCTCCGCATCCGTTCCGGTGGCTTTCACCGGGTCGGGCAACCCCCAGTGCCCGGTGATCGGCTGGCCCGGCCAGGGCGGACACTCTTCCGCCGCCGCCGTGTCACAGACGGTGAAGACGAAGTCCATCACCGGCGCGTCCGGCTGCTGGAATTCCGAGATGTGCTTGGACCGCAGGCTGGATGTGTCGTGACCGTTGCGTGCCAGGATATCCAGCGCGAAGGGGTTGAGTTCGGTGTTGGGGCGTGTGCCGGCGGAAAAAGCCTGGAACTTGCCTTGGCCCAGATCGCGCAGCAGCGCCTCGGCAAAGATCGAGCGGGCGGAGTTTCCCGAGCAGATGAAGAACACGTCGAAATCGGTATCGCGCATGGCGGCATCCTTCCGAGAGATCAGGAGAGGGGCAAGAAGATCAGGCCGGGCGCGGCCCACGTCGAGAGCGAGGTAGCCGATCAGTCCCTCGGCCGTATCAAGATCGACGGAATAGAACAGCGACCGCCCCTGCCGCTCGACCTGCACCAGGCCAGAGGTGGTCAGGTCCGAGAGGTGATGCGACAGCGTGTTCTGCTTCAGCCCAAGCGCCTCGGCGATCTCGGTCGGGCGAACACCCTGCGGCGCAAAGCGCATGAGCAGGCGAAACACGGCCAGTCTGTCGGGATGACCAAGGGTGGCAAAGGCAAGGGCGGCGTGGTTCATTTCCATATTTCCTGAATGCCGGAACCAATCGGGAAAGTCCAGTGAAGCTTTGATGACAGCTTGGCTGTTCTGCCTTTCCCTGCGGGTCCAGGTCACCGTAAAGGCCTTGTGTCGCCAGAGAGATGCATGCACGCCAACAGGCTGACGATTGATGGCTGGCGGGTAGGCATATGACACCAGGGGCCCGGATCATCCTTGCTGGGGCGGCCGTTGGCCTTGTTGGTGGCCTGATCGGGCTCGGGGGAGCCGAGTTTCGGCTACCACTTCTCATCGGCCTTTTTGGTTTTGCCGCTCTGGAAGCCGTGATCTTGAACAAGGCCACCAGTCTGATTTTGGTGGCCACCGCCTTGCCGTTCCGGGCGGGCACAGTCCCCTTGGACCAGATTCTTGCGGAATGGCCGATCATTCTCAATCTGCTGGCCGGAAGCCTTGCCGGTGCCTGGCTAGGAGCCGGCCTGGCGGTGCGGATGAGGTCTCGCACCCTCTACCGAGTTCTGGCCGGGCTTCTGGTGCTGATCGCGGCGGTGCTGGCCCTGAGCCACGGCACGACTCTTTCGCCAGAAGCGCTCGTCACCGGCTGGGCCCAGATCATGGCCGGTCTGCTGGCTGGCTTCGGCATCGGGATCGTCGCCTCGCTGATGGGGGTGGCGGGGGCGAGTTGCTAATCCCGACACTGGTCCTTCTCTTCGGCATCGACTTGAAGCTCGCAGGCAGCCTGTCCTTGGCAATCAGCCTTCCGACGATGCTGGTGGGCTTCGCACGCTACAGTCTGGACGACAGCTTCTCGGTGCTGTCTCGCAACCGGCGCTTCGTCATCCTTATGGCTTTCGGTTCCGTGCTGGGCGTCGCCACGGGCGGGCAGCTGCTTGGGGTCGTGCCGGAAGGGATCCTGTTGCCGGTGTTGGTCGCGATCTTGCTCGTGTCATCCATCAAGGTCTGGCGACACGGCTAAGATCACGTCGCGGCTTTCAGGCTCACCCGTGCTTCCAGCTTTGCCGCCGTTTCCTTCCGCTCGCTGTAGCGGTCGGTCAGGAAGTCTGAGAGGTCGCGCGTCAGCAGCGTGAACTTCACCAGTTCTTCCATCACGTCGACAATGCGGTCGTAGTAGCTCGACGGGCGCATCCGGCCGGCCTCATCAAACTCGTCATAAGCCTTGGCGACTGAGGACTGGTTCGGGATCGTGACCATCCGCATCCAGCGGCCAAGGACGCGCATCTGGTTCACGGCGTTGAAGCTTTGCGAGCCGCCTGAGACCTGCATCAGCGCCAGGGTGCGGCCTTGTGTTGGCCGGATCGCCCCCATGGAGAGCGGGATCCAGTCGATCTGGGACTTCATCACCCCGGTCATGGCGCCGTGCCGCTCGGGGCTGGTCCAGACCTGGCCTTCGGACCAGAGGCACAGCTCGCGCAGCTCCTGCACCTTCGGGTGCGAGGCCTCGGCGTCGTCGGGCAGCGGCAGGCCATTGGCATGGAAGACATGCGTCTCGCAGCCGAAGTGACGCAGCAGGCGTTCTGCTTCCAATGTGGCGAAGCGGCTGTAGGAGCGCTCGCGCAGCGAGCCGTAGAGCAGCAGGATGCGCGGCGGGTGGCTCGCGCGCGACACCAAGGGCAGGTTCGGCTGGCGGAGTGCGTCAGGCGACAGGTTCGGCAGGTCGGGGATCATACGCGGGCCTCATTGTGCAGGGTGGTTTCGGAAAACCAGCGGCTGCCAAGCCGCAGGGCGACATTGACCAAGAGGATCAGCACCGGCACCTCGACCAGCGGGCCTATCACGGCGGCAAAAGCAACTGGCGAGGCTAGTCCGTAAGCCGCAATGGCCACGGCAATCGCCAGTTCGAAGTTGTTGCCAGCAGCGGTGAAGGCGATGGCCGTGGTGCGGGGATAGTCCTTGGCGATCAGCCGGCCCATGGCAAAGCTCAGCAGGAACTGAATGGCGAAATAGAGCACCAGCGGAATGGCGATCCGCACCACATCGAGCGGCAGGCGCAGCACGTCCCCGCCCTTGAGGCTGAACATCGCGACAATGGTGAAGAGCAACGCCACCAGCGTGATCGGGCTGATCTTCGGCAGGAACACGTTCTGATACCAGTCCGCCCCCTTCCGGGCGATCAGGGTGCGCCGGGTCAGGAAGCCCGCAACAAAGGGCAGGCCCAGATAGATCAGCACGGCCTCGGTGACTGTCCAGAAGCCCACGTCGATGACACTGCCGTCAAGCCCGAAGAGAGGCGGCAGCACGGTCAGGAACAGCCAGGCATAGGTGGAGAAAAACAGGATCTGGAAGATCGAGTTGAAGGCTACCAGACCGGCAACATACTGGTTGTCGCCGCGTGCGAGCTGGTTCCAGACCAGCACCATGGCGATGCAGCGCGCCAAGCCGATCAGGATCAGGCCGGTCATGTATTCGGGTTGATCGCGCAGAAAGATCACGGCCAGGGCGAACATCAGCGCCGGCCCGATGATCCAGTTCTGCACCAGTGACAGCACCAGAACCCGCTTGTCGGCAAAGACCTGGTGCAACTCCTCGTAGCGCACTTTCGCCAGCGGCGGATACATCATCAGGATCAGGCCGATGGCGATCGGGATGTTGGTCGAACCGACTGACATGGCATTCAAGACACCCGGCAGGCCGGTGAAGATCGTCCCAAGCGCGATGCCAAGCGCCATGGCCGCAAAGATCCAGAGCGTCAGGTATCGGTCGAGAAAGGAAAGCCGGCTGGCCGGGCGATTGGCGGTCATGGCAATGTCCCTTAGTCAGCCAGAGCGGATGCGGCTGCCGTTTCAGTGAGGGTGGGGTCGCAGGCACAAGTCAGCGTTGCGAGAGCGGGTGCGCAGATTTCGGGGTGGCCTTGGCAGCAATCCTTCAAGAGGAAGCCGACAAGTCCGGCCAATGCGGAATAGACGGCGCTGTAGATGATGTAGCGCCCATTCCGCTGGGACTGGATCAGCCCGGCATGTTCGAGATGGGTCAGATGAAAGGACAGGCGTGAGGTTGTCGCGTCGTCAACAGCTTTTCCGATCGCCCCGGCAGCCATGCCTTCAGGCCCCGCCTGCACCAGCAGGCGCACAATGCGCAGACGTGTTTCCTGCGACAGGGCCGCAAAGGCAGCGATAGCCTGAGGCTCATCCATTTCGAATCAACTCCTCAATTATTGATGAGAAGTTGATCTATCGCCCTTCGAAGGTCAAGGACCTTTAGAACAGGTCGTCAATACGACACGGCACGAACGGTAGTTTACGGCACACGGCCCCCTACCCTCCTGATAGCGTCCGAAAGGGGATGGCTGAGCGGACGCCAATGGTATTTGGGACATGCTGTGGTGACCAGACCAGCAGCAGTGAAGCCGATGATAGCGTCCGTCTGGAAAAGCGCGAAGGGAGTAAAAGGAGAATTTGGTGTGAAGAGCAGGGGCCCCTGAACAACGCGTCCGCTTGCGCCTCTAGAACACAGGCAAGCAGTAGCCAGAAGCACCTACTTCTTGCCTCGTATTCAATAATGGTCATATTGAAGACGTGATCAGAAAGGACCTTCCATGGCTCAAACCACAACCATGACCGTGCGGCTCGGCCCGGTACTGAGTGACTTCGTTGCGACCAATGTCGGCAAGGATGGATCCTATGAGAATGTCAGTGAATATGTCCGAGACCTGATCCGCCGCGACAAGGAGCGGGTCGAGACGGAAGCTTTTGTGCGCTTGCAAACCGAGCTCACCCGGGCGTTCGCCGCGCCTGAGAACAGCTATGGACCCCTGACGGCAGCTGAGGTGATCGCGCGCAACAAGGGCTGATCATGGCCGCTGTTCGCATTCAAGAGGCCGCATCACTGCGGTTGGACGACATCTATCGCTATACCCGTGAACGCTGGGGCGAACCGCCAGCCGATGATTATCTCGTTGGGCTTTTCGAAGCGTTCGAGCGGATCGAGGCTCATGGGGTTGCCTCACGCCCGATCCCGGCCGAGTTCGGCGTGAACGGCTTCTTCTTCCGCTACGAGCACCACTTCGTCTACTGGTGCCGATTGTCCAATGGCGACATCGGCATTGTGACAGTCCTGCATGAGCGCATGCACCAGATCGGCCGGTTCGCTGAGGATTTCAGACGCGAGTGACCTAGAGAAGGTTAGCGGGCAACTCAAAGCCGTGACAACTCCTGGTGGCTTAGCGCGACTTAACGAGTTGATCCCGCCGTACCCGGACAGATCATACTGAGCCGCGTGCAAGAGGCTGGCTTGGTATCGGAACATGAAAATCATTCAAGATACTGATAAAACTTCATAATCTTCATTATCACTATAGGTAGTGGCTACCGGGGGACGCGCTATCCTGAAATGCGACTTTCTGTGCTCAACAATGAGTGGCACATTCCAATCTGGAACGCATCACACGATAGTTTCGAGGAGCATGTGATGCGCCCTTTTGCCAAGCCTGCTGCCAGGTCTTTCAAGCGTTAGCGTCCGGAACGCTCCAGCCGGGCAAGGTCGCGCAGGCGGGACTGTGATATTTCTCCCTCCGCAACAGTCCTACCGACCACGAGGCTCGGTGTGCCGACAAAGGAAAAAAGTCGCGCAAGCGCGCGCGCGCGGTCCAGCGAGGCCGTGACGGCATCTGCCTGCATGTCCTGCTCCATCCAGGACCAGGACAGGCCTACATCTTCCGCGATGCGACGCAAGAACTGCGGCGTCACCTGCCCTGGAGTTCGCAGCAGCCTGCTGTGTAGCTTGTCAGTATCGCCCTGCATCTCTGCTGCCAGCGAGGCTCGGGCGGCCACTAGGGAGGCTTCCCCGAAGATCGGCCAATGCTGACGCGTCACGACGATTTCCGAAGCAGCGGCAAGCTCCGTCAGATGGGCTGAGAGCACGCGGCAATAAGGGCAGTAGTAGTCGAAGAAGTATGCCACGGGGGTAGTACTCCTGCCGACATCCATAGCTTTGAACAAGTACCTTTCAGGCGCAGCTTTGACCTGCTGCATCAGTCCCGCTGGCAGAGGCTCGACAGGCATAAGTCCTGACATGAAGTCGAAGCTTCCGCTCCCTGGCGAACTTGTTCTGGCGGAGGATGAGAGGGTGCGAAAGCCCGGAACCTGCTGCAGCGGGCTGAACTCAAATCCATCAAGTTGGGCAGCTATCTGCGGGACAAGACGAAACGCTCCGACCCAGACAGCCAGTCCGCCAGCTAGGACGAGAAGTTGTCGGCGGTTTGCCATGGGACCCTTTATTGCTCATGTGTTCGCTGGTTCAATTCAACGGGTCTTTTGGCAGTCTCAGGCCGTCCGCGGGCGCCCTCTTTTGTCGGCCGCCGCGCCATACGTCCGATATTGACGGGCAACGCCACCCCCAGACTATTGCAGCCTTATGATAGTCGATCTCAGGGCAATATCCTTATGGGGGTGCCCGGCTGAAGCATCGCATAGATGTCTTCTATTTCGTCGTCCGTGACGGCAATGCATCCTGCGGTCCAATCGCGGTTTTGCGGCGCAAGCCTGTTTCCGTCCGGTCCCCTGCCATGGATCATGATATCGCCGCCCGGATCTTGGTTGCTGGCGGCGGCATGGGCTTTGTCCCACTTATCAGGATAGGAAATACCAATAGACAGATGATAGCTGCTTCGAGGGTTGAAGCGGTCAAGGTAATAAAGTCCTTCGGGCGTCTTGCCGTCCCCCTCGAATTGCTTGTGACCAATCGGCTCGTTGCCAAGGCCGACCTGGTAGGACTTCAGAACGGTGTCCCCACTGAGCAACTGCAGGCGTCGTTGCGCTTTGTAGACTCTCACTTCCGTCACCGGCGGGCCTGCGTATTTCTTGAAGGTCGGCCGGCTTAGAGGTGCTGCGCAGGCGGCCAGCATGATCAGCCCAGACAATGCAAATTGCCGTCTGCCCAACAGCACCTTCATTCAGTCCCCACATCTCTGCTGTGATTTCTTCTCATTGACCGGTCTTATAGAGATGCGCGGCTGATCTGTGCGTCTCAGGATTACCCCATCGTTTCCCGTGCTCGCCGGACCAGACCCTTCAGGTCGTCCAGGCTATATTTCCCAAAGGCGCCCTCGTCGCCCGCGATGAAGGAGGGCGTGCCCATCAGGCCCATGTGTTCAGCCAAGAGGAAGCTGTAGGTGATGTGGCGCTCCACGCGTTCGGACTGGATGTCCTGCTCCAGGCGGGCCCAGTCAACGCCAGCCTTTGCAGCCGCCTGCCGGGCGGTATCGGCATTAGCCTTGCCCTTGATCGAGAACAGGGCCTTGTGCATCTGCCAGTAGCGGCCTTGGGACAGCGATGCGAGAGAGACGCGAGCAGCGTCCTCGGAGTCCGGCCCGAACACCGGCCATTCGCGGAAGACCACCCGCAGGTTCGGATCGGACAGGATCAGGCGATGGATCGGGTCGACCATCTCGCGGCAGAAGGGGCAGTTGTAGTCGAAGAACTCGGTCAGCGTCACGTCGCCGTTGGGATTTCCGAGGACGGGCGCCGTGGGATCACGCTCGAGCGCCTTCCGCAGATCCTCGGGCATGGGATTGTTCCGTTGCGCAAGCGCGACGGTGGGCAAGACCAGCAAACCGGTGCTGGCAACGAGGAAGTTTCGACGGTGCATGCATCATCCTTGAACCAAACGGCGCCATGTGGTGCGCCACGTCATGGAAGGTGGTTGGATCCCCAAGCTTAAGGGGAGCTTAAGAACAGGACCTTTCGTCGAGATCCGACAGCGGGAGGGCAATCGACATCTGCTGTCCTCCTGTTCCTTTACTCACCTCCAGATGTCCGCCCATGCGCTGAACGGCGGCGGCAACGATGGCAAGTCCCAGGCCGCTGCCATGAACCTCGCGGCCCGGACCGCGCCAGAACCGATCGGTGACGCGGTCGCGGTCCTCGGGCCGGATGCCGGGTCCCTGGTCGCGAACCTGGACGGTCACAGATGATCCGTCGCAGGTCGCGATCAGGCGGACGACCCCACCGGCGGGGGAATGCTGGATCGCGTTCTCGACCAGATTGCGCAGGGCGCTGTGAACCAGGATGCGGGACGCATAAAGCGGGGGAAGATTGTCAGCCTCGATCAGCAGGCGTACCTGGCGGACATCGGCCTGATCCTTGGCTTGATCGGCAACATCGGCAAGCAACTCCGCCATGTCCAGACGCTCGACCGACGTCGCGTCCTGATCAATGGCCGTCAGGTCCAGAAGCTGGCGCACCATCCGGTCGGTGCGATCCACCGAGGTGGCGATGGAAGCCAGAGCACGGTCGCGCACCGCCGGGTCGACGGCCATTCGGGCAATCTGCGCATGGGTGCGCAACCCGGCCAAAGGGGTCTTCAGCTCATGGGCCGCAAAGGCGGTGAAGTCCCGCTCAGAGCGCCGGACATTCTCGAGACGATGGAACAGGCTGTTCAGCGCCCGGCGGACGGGGCGGATCTCCCGCGGATCCCGGCCTTCCGGCAAGGGGCGCAAATCGTCGGGCTGGCGTTGGCGCAGGGCGCTTTCCAGATGCGCCAGCGGTGCAAGGCCGCGCCCGACGCTGATCCAGATCAGCAGGGCAAGTGCGGGAAAGATCACCGCCAGCGGCCAGAGAAGCCCTTGCACCACGTCGCTCACCAGACGGTCACGCACCTCCATCCGGTCGCCGACCATGACGCGGACCCCCACGTCGGGATTGAGCACGGTGAAGACCCGCCACGGCTCGCCGTCGATCTGGGTGGTGGCAAAGCCCTCGTCGTCGGAAAGCCTTGCATCCGGCGCGCCCGAGGACGCGCCCAGAAGGTCGCCCTGCAGCGACCAGATCTGGCAGGACAGCTGGCGCGAGTATCCGCCGTCGCTTGGCAGGGCGATCGTGGCCCCGGCTGCGGCGTCGTTCAGCGCAATCCGGCGGTCGGCCATGAGCGAGCTGACCATATTGGCTGCCTCGGACAGGCGGGCATCCAGCACACGCTCGACCTGAGCGCGGGTCGAGATGTTGATCCAGAGGACCGCCGACAGCCAGACCGCAGTGGTGGCCAACGTCAGGATCAGGATGAGGCGAAGACGGATCGACATCAGTCTGCCTTCGTTCCAGACACCGGCATGCAGTAACCCAGACCGCGCACCGTCTCGATCACCTCGCGGCCGAGCTTGGCGCGCAAGTGATGGATATGCACCTCGACCGTGTTGCTTTCGACGTCTTCCTGCCAGCCATAGAGCCGTTCTTCTAGTTGCGCGCGGGAGAGGATGCGCCCCGGACGCTCTGCCAGGGCATGCAGGATGGCGAACTCGCGCCGCGACAGGCGCAGGAGCTGGCCATCTCGTGTCACCGTCATCGCGGCCGGGTCCAGTTCCAGCCCGTTCCAGTTGAGGACGGGTGTGGCGCGGCCGCCCTGCCGGCGCAGCATCGCGCGGATCCGTGCGGCCAGTTCATCGAGGTCGAAGGGCTTTCCCAGGTAATCGTCAGCACCCGTGTCCAACCCGGCGACCCGGTCGCGCACCTGGTCCCGCGCCGTCAGCAGCAACACCGGCAGCATGTTCCCGCCTGCCCGCATCTCGGCCAAGAGGTCGGTGCCCATGCCATCGGGCAGCATGATGTCGAGCACCATGCCAGCGAATTCGCTATGGGCCAGGGCTTCGCGCGCATCGGCAAGTGTCGCGACAGCATCAACGGTAAAACCCGACAGGCCGAGGCCAACCACCAGGCCCTCGGACAGCACCGGGTCATCTTCCACGATCAAGAGCCGCATGGGCATCCTTTCCTGTTCCTCGAGGCCGGGTGTGGCGGGGCAAGCTTAAGACTGGCTTAAGCTGACCTCCTTAGCCGCAACACCATGATGATACGAATCCTCTTGGCGGCACTCACCGCATGGACCATGGCGACAGGGGCGGCACGTGCAGAGCCCGGTCCCCCGCTCGACCCGACAGAAGCCTTCGTTCTGACGATCACGCCCGCCCTCGCTGGGGACCTGCAGGTCTCCTGGGACGTGCAGCCGGGCTATTACCTTTATCGCAGCAAGATTGCCGCCATGGCGCCGGACGGCACCTCCCTCCCCCTCACCCTGCCCGACGGGGAGATCTACGACGACCCATGGCTGGGCCGCGACGAGATTTACCGAACGCCGGTAACCATCACCATCCCCGATCCCCAGGGGCTGACGGTGCTACACTGGCAGGGCTGCCAGCAGGACGGCATCTGCTATGCCCCTCAGCAGGCGGTGCTGGATGCCGACGGCACGATCCGGCCACAGGAGGCTGTCGAGGATGATCCCTTCGCCTCCTGGCAGGCCGAGGGCGGTGCTGAGCAATCGTCCGGTTCGTCGGCTGATGACGCCAGCATACCCCCGCAGTCAGGTCTGACCATCGCGGAGGACCGTGGCCTTGTCGCGGACCTGGAAGGCCGCGGCGGCATTTTGCTGGTCCTCGCAGGCTTCTTCGGCTTCGGCCTGCTGCTGTCGCTGACACCTTGCGTGCTGCCGATGGTGCCGATCGTGGCCGGGATGCTGACCCGGCAGGGACAGGGGCTGACCGCAGGGCGCGGACTGGCCCTCACCGGTGCTTATGTAATCGCCATGGCCACGGCCTTTGGCCTGTTGGGCATCGTGGCAGCCTGGTCGGGCGCGAACCTGCAGGCTGTGCTGCAATCGCCAGCGGCGATCGGGGTCATCGCGGCAATCTTCGTGATGCTGGCGTTGTCGATGTTCGGCCTCTTCGAACTGCAGATGCCCGCCATCTGGCAGGCGCGGCTGTCGCGGGGAACGGGTGCAACAGGCTCCTTGGGCGGCGCGGCAGTGCTTGGCTTCGGCTCGGCGCTGATCGTGGGGCCGTGCGTGACCGCGCCGCTGGCCGGAGCGCTCATCTATATTGCCCAGACCGGGGATGTGGCCTTGGGCGCGGCGGCGCTGTTCGCCCTGGGCCTTGGGCAGGGCGTGCCGCTGCTGGCCGTGGGCGTCTTCGGCCCGCAGATCCTGCTTCGCCGTGGCGCCTGGATGGAGCGGGTGAAGATGGCCTTCGGTATCGTCTTTCTCGCCATGGCCATCTGGCTGGCAGGACGCATTCTGCCTGGACCCATCATCCTGCTCCTGTGGTCGGTGCTGCTGACCGGCTGCGGCGTGGCCTTGGGCGCCCTGGACCGTCTGTCGCCAAGCGCGCCGCGCACCATGCGCGTCGCTGCCGGAACCGGGCTGCTGCTGGTTTTTGCCGGCCTGATCCAGGGCATCGGCGCCGCCTTGGGTGCCGATGATCCGACCCGTCCCCTGGCACCCCTGGCCGGACGCACGACACAAGCACTCGCCGAACCCGTGCCGTTCCAGACCGTGACGAGCCGGACGGCCTTGGAAACTGCTCTGGATGGAACACAGCCCGCCCTGATCTACGTGACCGCCGACTGGTGTGTGACCTGCCGCTCGATCGAGCGAGGGCCCATGTCGGACCATGAGGTGGCAGCCGCGCTCAGCGATCTGGCCCTCATCAAGGTCGATGTGAGCGACTTCAATGCCGAGGCGCAGGCGGTGATGAAGACCCTCGCCGCTTCTGGTCCCCCCACCATGATCTTCGTCGATGCTGCCGGGGCCGAGGCACAGGGCAGCCGACTGATCGGCGATGTGGATACAGCGGATCTGCTAACCTCGATTGCGCAGGTGGCTCCATGAACGCGGTCTCCCTTGGACCTTTCGTTTTCGACGCCTCACGCCTGGCAGCAATCGCGGCTGTCCTGCTGTTCCTGACCGTGAGCAAGATCGCGGCCCGTCGCAAGCGCCAGAAAGGCCACGCCCACGCGATCGAGGCTTGGGCCGGCTGGGCGGTTCTCTCCTGGATCCTCGGCGCTCGGCTGGGCTTCGTCCTGAGCCATGCCAGCGACTTTGCTGCTGCGCCGCTGGACGCGCTGAAGCTGTGGCAGGGTGGATTTTCTGCCCGCGCCGGCTGGATTGCGGCGGGCGCCGCCCTGGCGGTCGCATTCCTCAAGGGACGCGGCGCGATCCTGCGCCCGCTGCTGATCGCCGCAGCCCTGACGGCCGTTGCCCACCAGGCCATCACCGTGGCCCTGCCCCGCCCGCAGATGCGCCTGCCGGTGATGGAGCTTCTGGCCCTGGACGGCAGCCCTGTCCAACTGGCCGGGCAGGACCGGGTGACGGTGGTCAATCTCTGGGCGACATGGTGCCCCCCCTGCCGCCGCGAGATGCCGATGATGACCGCCTTGGCCGCCGAGATGCCCGAGGTGTCCTTCGTCTTCGCCAACCAGGGCGAAGGTGCGGATCGCATCCTGGCCTTCCTCGCCGCCGAAAGCCTGCCTGTGGATGGGATGCTGCGCGACCCGCGCGGGCATCTGATGGGCCGGCTGCGGGCCGTGGGTCTGCCCTCGACCCTCGTCTTCAATGCGACGGGCGCCCTTGTCGCTGCACAGACCGGCGAGATCTCGGGTCCCGCGCTGCGCACCATGATCGATACTGCAAAGGACCAAGGATGACACAATTGCTCAAGGCGCTCCTCGTCGGGACAGCGTTGCTGGCGCTTGCGGCCTGCGAGACTCCGGCGCCTGCCCTGGCCGCACCGCCCCCTGCCCCGGCGCCGGCTCCGGTCAGCGCGGAAACGGCTGCTCTGTATGCCGCCAAGCCTGATGGGGACCTGACCGTTCCGGCCATTCCCGCGCATCTGCTGTCCGAAGACAAGGCACGGCAGATCGTGGATTACTGGACCAATGAACCGGTCGGCACGATCATCGTCGATCCCCATGCCAAGCGGCTCTACCAGGTCCGTCCCGGCAACACGGCCATGCGCTATACCGTGGGCGTGGGGGCTGCCGGCTACGGCTTTACCGGCGAGGCGCATATTCCCTATCAGCGCGACTGGCCCCGCTGGACCCCGACCGACAGCATGCTGGCCGAGAACCCTGAACACTACGGTCCCTCGAAAGATGGCGTGGATGGCGGGCTGGCAAATCCGATGGGCGCCCGCGCGCTCTACATCCACAACAGCGGCGGCGACACCTTCTACCGCATCCACGGTACGCCCGATCCCCAGTCAATCGGCACCGCCAGCTCGGCCGGCTGCATCCGCCTCTTCAACCAGGACATCATCCACCTGGCCGAGAACACCGACAGCATGACCAGGGTCGTGGTCCTGACCGAGGCACAGTCGGGCCAGGGCACCACGCCGCCCGCCACAGACCAGGCCAAACAGACCTCCGGAGACCCCGCATGATCCTTCACCGCAGAGCCCTTCTGGCCTCCGCCGGCCTCGGCGCCGTTCTGACAACCCTTGGCGGCATAACCTGGGCCTTGTTGCGCCAGCCAGTTGGCGGCAACGAACTGACCATCGATGACGTCCTTTACGATCCCGATCAGCCGGTGCTGGGCAACCCGACAGGCGACGTGACCGTTGTCGAGTTCTTCGACTACCAGTGTCCCTTCTGCAAGCGCGGCCATGCCGACCTGATGGCCGAGGTCGAGGCCGACGGCAATGTCCGCCTGGTGATGAAGGATTGGCCGATCTTTGGCGGGGCCTCGGTTCTTGCCTCGCACCTGGTGCTGGGTGCGGTGGAGGAGGGAACCTACGCCGACGCGCAGGCGGCCCTGATGGCCACGCCCGCGCGCCTCTCCGAAGACGATGTCCGCGAGACCCTGACGGCGGCAGGGCTCGATCCAGCAGCGATGCTGGCCACCTACCGGCAGGACCGCGAGAGATGGGACGGGCTGATGGCCCGCAACAGCCGGCAGGCCGCAGCGCTTGGCTTGCAAGGCACACCGGCCTTCATCATAGGCCAGAACCTTCTGCCCGGCGCTCTCGACCGCAACCGCCTGCGCACAACCATTGCCGCAGCGCGCGGCAGCGCCTGATCCCCGTTCACACCCAAGAAGGAGCAGACCATGACCAAAATCTCACGCCGCACGTTGGGCCTGATCGCCCTGGGGGGGCTTGCCGCCCCCAGCCTGGTGCGGGCGCAAGCCGGACCGGCCCGCAACATGAGCAGCTTCGCCATGCAGCACTGGCAGGATCACTTCGAGGAACTGGGCCTGGGCGCGATTGTCGCCGACACCACCTCGCGCGCACTGCATTTCTGGTCGGGCGATGGGCAGACCTACCGGACCTATCCCACATCCGTGCCCATTTCCGAGGAACTGACCAAGCGCGGTTATACCGAGATCGTGCGCAAGAAGGAGGGGCCGAGCTGGACGCCCACAGCCTCGCAACTGGAGCGGTACCCTGACTGGAAGCCTGTCGGACCAGGCCCGGACAATCCCTTGGGCACGCACGCCATGTATCTGTCCTGGCCGGCCTACCTGATCCACGGCACCCATGACACACGCAAGATCGGGCGCCTGTCCTCGGACGGCTGCATCGGACTTTACAACGAGAAGATCGAGGAACTGTTCGGCCTGTGCCCAGTCGGCACTCAGGTGCGGATCATCTGACAGCCCCGCAGCCGGGGCCGAAAGGCCCCGCTGAATCACAGATCCTTGCAGAAGGCTTCATAAAGCGCAGCCATGAGCACTTCCAGGTCCGGATCGGAGATGCGGTAGAAGATGGTCTGGCTTTCGCGGCGGGTGTCGACCATCTGGGCCTCGCGCAGCTTGGCCAGGTGCTGGCTCAGCGCCGACTGGCTGAGGCCCACGGCCTCCTGCAGCGCACCGACCGAGCGTTCGCCCTTGGTCAGTTCGCACAAGATCAGCAGGCGCTTGGCGTTTGCGACAAGCGCAAGTCGCCCGGCCACGTGATCGGCGCGCTCCTGCAGGGCACGGGTCGCTTTAGGGAGATCCATTATATTAGCATTGACTGATTTAGACATGGATAATATATAAGCCACAACGGCGGCTGGGGCAAGCTGCTTTGAGGAAGGAGAACACCAATGGAGATTGGGATCGAAACCGCCTTCACGCCCTGGGCATCCTTGCTGGGCGGGATGCTGATCGGGTTGAGCGCGGTGATGGTGATGGGGCTCTTCGGCCGCATCGCGGGGATCGCGGGCATCACCCAGGGCGCCTTGGCGCTGCCCGGGGCGGCGAAGGACCGTGACTGGCGATGGGCCTTCCTCGCGGGGCTGGTTCTGGCGCCGCTGGCGGTGATGGCTGTTGGCGGGACTGTTGCGCAGACGGTGCCGGAGAACCTGCCCGGCATGGCCGTGGCGGGGCTTCTGGTGGGCATGGGCACGGCACTCGGCTCGGGCTGCACCTCGGGGCACGGGGTCTGCGGGCTGGCGCGGCTTTCGGGCCGGTCGCTGGCGGCGGTCGTGACGTTCATGGCGGCGGGCTTTGCCACCGTTTTCGTGCTGCGCCATATCCTGGGGGGTGCGTGATGCGGGTGCGGTGGGGCTTTCTGTCGGGTCTGGTCTTCGGGCTGGGGCTGGTGATCTCGGGCATGGCCAACCCGGCCAAGGTGCTCAACTTCCTTGACCTGGCCGGGACCTGGGACCCCAGCCTGGCCTTTGTGATGGTCGGGGCCACCCTGACCGCCTTCGTGGGCTACCGTCTGGTCTGGCGGCGCAAGGCGCCGGTGCTGGACCGGACCTTCGACATCCCGAAGAACCGCGCCATCGACAAGCCGCTGCTAGTGGGGGCGGCGCTGTTCGGGATCGGCTGGGGGATCGGCGGCTTCTGCCCCGGCCCGGCCTTCACTGCCCTGCCCCTGCTGGCGCCGGGCACGCTGATCTTTCTGCCCGCGATGCTGGCCGGTCTGTGGCTGGGCGCCCGGATCAAGGCAGGCGGTTCACTGCAAGGAAAAGGAGCAACGTCATGAGTGAGTCAAAACTGAAGCAAAAGGTGGTCCGCCATTCGCCCTCGACCGGCGCGGGCAGCCCCAATGTCTGGGGCATCTACGAGCCTGATACCGGGTCCATCCAGTATATCTGCGCCGATCCTGCAACGAAGAAGGCCGCGCTCATCGACGTGGTCTGGAACCTCGACCCCAAGAACTACCGCTTCTCGACCGAGAGCATGGATCAGGTGCTGGAGGTCGTACAGCAGAACGGACTGACGGTCGAATGGGTGCTGGACACGCATCCCCATGCCGACCATGTGATGGCTTCGGCGCATCTGAAGGAGCGCACCGGCGCACCCACGGCGATTGGCGACAAGGTCCATGACATCGCAGGGCTCTGGGCCGGGCTCTACAACCTGCCCGAGGCTTTCGATCCGGCGCGCGACTTCGACCGCCTGTTCGCCCCTGGCGAGACCTTCCGCATCGGTGAGCTGGAGGCGCGGGTGATGCTCTCGCCCGGCCATACGTTGGGCTCGATCACCTATGTCTGCGGGGACGCGGCCTTCACCCATGACACGCTGATGCAGCCCGATGTCGGCACCTCGCGCGCCGACTTTCCGGGCGGCGATACCGAACAGCTGTGGGATTCGATCCAAGAGATCCTGGCCCTGCCAAAGGACACGCGCCTGTTCGTCGGCCACGACTATGGCACCGACGATCGTGACGAGCCTCAGTGGGAGGCGACCGTGGCCCAGCATCGCGCGGGCAACAAGCACGTGAAGGATGGCACCCGGCGCGAGGACTGGATCAGGAAGCGCAACGAACGCGATGCCACCCTGGCCCTGCCTGACCGGATCCTCGCCGCGCTGCAGATCAACCTGCGCGGCGGGCGCCTGCCCTCACCCGAGGCAGACGGCAACAGCTACCTGAAGATCCCGGTGAACCGCTTTCCCGCACCGCAGAAGAAGGCCAAGACGATGAAGGACCTTGTGGCGGATGCGCAAAGTCGTGTCGCAACCGTACCGCCCGAGCAGGCGGCTCGGGGCGACGGCTCGGCCGCTCTGGTTCTTGATGTGCGTGAGCCGAGCGAACTCGAGACCCACGGGCGCGTTCCCGGCGCCCTGCATGTTCCGCGCGGCCTGGTGGAAAGCCGTGCCGACGTCACCGCGAAGACGGCGGAAGCGCAATTGACCGACCTGCGCGACACCGGCTGCGTCCATGTCCTGTGCGGCTCGGGCGCCCGGGCGACCCTGGCGGCAGACACCCTGCGCGCCATGGGCTACCAAGCCAGCGTGATCGAGGGCGGGTTCGAGGCCTGGAAGGCCAAAGGCCTTCCGGTCGAGACCTGAGCCATGGACAGGCTGGGCCGCTATCTGCCGATCCTGCACTGGGGTCGCACTTATGACCGGCATGCCCTGACCAGCGACGCGGTGGCGGCGGTGATCGTGACGATCATGCTGATCCCGCAGTCGCTGGCATACGCGATGCTGGCCGGCCTGCCGCCGGTGATCGGACTTTATGCGTCAATCCTGCCGCTGATGGTCTATGCCCTGTTCGGCAGCAGCCGCACCCTGTCGGTGGGTCCGGTGGCGGTCGTATCGCTGCTGACCGCCGCCGCCGCGTCCGGCGTGGCGGTGCCCGGCAGCCCGGAATATGTCGCGGCAGCTCTGCTTCTGGCGCTGCTGTCGGGGTTGATCCTGGTCGGCATGGGCATCTTCCGACTGGGCTTTGTGGCGAACCTGCTGTCGCACCCGGTCATCTCGGGCTTTATCACAGCCTCCAGCCTGCTGATCGCCACCGGACAGCTGAAGCACATTGCAGGCATCAAGGCCGAGGGCGCCACCCTGCCCGAGATGCTGGCCTCGCTATTCGAGAACCTGCCTGCAACCCATTGGCCCACGCTGGTGATCGGAGCTTTGGCGATGGCTTTCCTGTTCTGGTCGCGCCGTTCTCTAAAGCCAATGCTGATCCGGCTGGGCGTGCCTCTGTCTGCGGCCGCCCTGCTTGCACGCACCGGGCCGGTCCTGGTGGTTGCGGCTTCCATTGCCGCTGTCATCCTGCTGGAACCGGGGGTTGCCGTCGTGGGGAAAGTGCCACAGGGGCTGCCGCCCCTGTCGATGCCGGTGATCGATCCGGCGCTTTGGACCGCGCTGCTGCCCTCGGCTTTTCTGATTGCCCTGATCGGCTTTGTGGAGTCGGTGTCGGTGGCGCAGACGCTGGCCGCGAAACGCCGCCAGTCGATCAGCCCGGACCAGGAACTGATCGGCCTCGGCATGGCCAATCTCGCTGCGGCCCTTTCCTCAGGCTATCCCGTCACCGGTGGTTTTGCACGGTCGGTTGTCAATTTCGACGCGGGCGCACAGACCCCTGCCGCCGGGGCCTTCACCGCCATCGGCATCGCCCTTGCCTCGCTGTTCCTGACGCCGCTTCTTTATCACCTGCCCATCGCTGTCCTGGCAGCCACCATCATCGTGGCCGTGCTGAGCCTGGCCGACTTCGGTGCCCTGCGGCGAACGTGGAAATACTCCCGCGCGGACTTCTCGGCTCTTGCTGCCACACTTGGGGTGACACTGCTGGATGGGGTCGAAACTGGAATCATGGCGGGCATTGCGGTCTCTGTCCTGCTCCACCTGTGGGCCAGTTCGCACCCGCATGTGGCAGTGATCGGCCAGGTGCCCGGCACGCAGCACTTCCGCAACGTCCTGCGCCACAGCGTCATCTGCACGCCCGAGGTGCTGGGCCTGCGCATCGATGAAAGCCTGTTCTTCGCCAATGCACGCGCCATCGAGAATGTCATCCAGCACGAGGTCGCCGCCCGCCCACAGTTGCGCCACGTGGTCCTGAACTGCGCCGCCGTCAACAGCATCGACGCAAGCGCGCTCGAAAGCCTGGAATTGGTCATGCATCGCTTGTCGGACGCGGGCATTGCGCTGCACCTGTCCGAGGTCAAGGGTCCCGTCATGGACCGCCTGGAACGCAGCGACTTCCTCCACCATCTGACAGGCCAGGTGTTTCTGTCGCATTATCATGCAGTGGAAGCTCTCGCTCCCGAGGTGACATGTACATCCCAAACTGCTCATCCTGCAGCAACGTCTCAGAACGTCGCACTGCAATCTGCAGCACTCTCACCGTGAGTAGGCCCTGAACGTTACGAAGGCGATGATGCGCGTTGAGACTGAAAGCGGTTCAGGAATGCGTAGACAGCCCGCGGGGGCCTATTGCAAGCATCCGTCTGCTGATCAGTGGCCCACCAGTTGCTGAATTGAGCGTCCGAATGGGGATGGTGCAACGAACGCTTGGCATAGCCAGCGGCGTTGGTGTCACAAACCCTGGCGCTGCTCGAAAAACCGCCGCAACGCGCGTCTCAGTTGACTGGTCCGGCATGTTTTGCAGTGAGGGGGCGTCCAGTTTGACAAAGCGGCCCTTGGCATCAACGGCTGGCACAGTAACGTGAAGAGCCCGTCACCGACTTTCAATTGCTTTGCAGCACAGCTTTGCAATTCGCGCGGCAGCACTGAGGTGGACGGTTGACCTACCAATGATGCTTCAGTGCGGGTCCGACAGAGCAGACGTTGGGCGAAGGTGCAGCCCATCGCTCACTCCAACTTCTCAGGCTGGCATTCCCGCCGGCTGATTGGCGGAATAACCGGAAACAGGACGCTTATCGATGCCGATCGACACCGCCGCTGTGGAGCACGTGTAGCGTCGGTGTCGATCAGCTTGCGACCAAGTATGTCGGCAGACCTAGGTGTTCAGTCCCGGCATCTGGTGGATCGGGTTTAGGATGAATCGATCCGGCTCTGCTGTCCAGATTTTGCAGATGTATTCGTAGGGCGTGAGACCACCGAGGGTCTTGAGCCGACGCGCGAAGTTGTAGGCTGCCATGAAGTCCGCGAGATGCGTGCGCAGTTGCTCGTGGCTGTCATAGTGGAAGCGCTTGACGGTCGCCTCCTTGATTGTGCGGTTCATCCGCTCGACCTGGCCATTGGTCCATGGATGGTTGGGTTTCGTCAGCCTGTGCTCGATCCCGTTGGCTTCGCAGATCATGTCGAAGCGCATTGGCCTGGAGTAGATGGTGTTTCGGTTCCGGGGCTGCTCTGCGAACTGAATTCCGTTGTCAGTAAGAATGGTGTGGACCTGGTAGGGCACCGCATCGAGCATGTGCTGGAGGAACTCCCGTGCCGTCTTCCTGTCGGCCTTGTCGACCATCCTCCTTGCCTGCCGCCCAAGCTGCACCGGCACTGGTTGAAGCGATCGCGCGAAATCCGGCCCTGGTAAGGCGAACTGCGCTTCCAGCATCCCAAGCGTTGGGCAGAAGGAAAAACCCGCTGTCATGCATCTTTCGAAAAGCAACGCGTTTTTCTGAAACAGCGAGCTCCGTTGTCATAGCCGACATTCCTCTAGCTTCCGAACTTGCCGCCCGCCCGTGTCGAAGTTGTCAGACGACAGCCACGTCTCGTAGGTTGGTCGCAGGTGCTGCCAGTCTTGGTCGGTCATAGCGAACCAGGCGGTGTCGCGATTGGCGCTCTTGACGACCATGTGCTGACGGAACACGCCCTCGGGGCGAAAACCGAAGCGTAGGGCCGCGCGCTTGGAAGGCACGTTCATGTCGTTGCACTTCCACTCGAACCGCCGGTAGCCGAGGGCAAAGATATGGTCGGCAAACAGGAACAGCGCCTCGGTCGCCATGCGCGTTTGCTGAAGCGCAGGCCCCCACATGATGTTGCCGATCTCGATGACGCCGTGGGCCTGGTCAATCCGCATCAAGGCCTGTCGGCCTTCAGCACGGCCCGTCTCCTTGTCAATCACAGCAAAGAACAGAGGATCGGTCGAGGCTGATGCGTGCGCGATCCAGGCGTCAAATTCGGCGCGGTTTTGAGGGGCACTTTCGAACAGCCAGCGAAATCGGTCCTCTGCACCCTCGGCTGATGCGGCTTGGTAGAGCGTGTCGGCGTGCTCATGTTCCAATGGCTCCAGCCGCACATAACGCCCCTCCAATGGCGCCCGCGCGGGGCGCGGCCGTGCCGACCAGTCTGCCAGATCCATGACGCTGTGTCCTTCCTCTGTGTTCGGTGCTGGCAGAACAAAACCGCCTGCTGGATGAAGCAATTTTTAGAGAAACTGCAGTTATTTTAGAAGGCTGTTCTTCAGCGTGTGTCGACGCCCGGAGGCAGCTTTGGGCTCGGAGCTGTCACTTGAGCGCTTCGCCCGAGGCTGTCGGCTCCGAGCCCGATGCCCAGTCTCCATCGGGTTATCCTATGTCAGTAGGTGAACACTAGCTGGATACTTCGTCATGCAGCCAATCTTCTATTCCACATAAATGGGGATCTTTCCGCGCGCGTGACGCAAGTGCTGCACGGCTACTCGCCGCGCCTGGACGTATATTCGATCGACGAGACATTCGTTGATCTGTCCGGCTTTGGTGAGCGGATGGAGGCGCACGCGGCCCGGATGCGCCAGGCGGTGCGGACCCAAGTGGGCATCCCGACCTGCGTTGGCATCGCGCCAACCAAGACCCTCGCCAAGCTGGCGAACTATGCGGCCAAGAAGAACCCGATCTTCGGGGGCGTCTGCAATCTGATGAACCCCCAGGTCCGGGACTATGTGATGGACCGCATCCCCATTGGCGAAATCTGGGGCGTCGGCCCGGCAACCGAGGCCAAGCTGATCGCCCAGGGCGTGAGAACCGCGGCCGCGCTGCGCGACCTGCCGATGGCCCTGTCTCGCAAGATAGGCACGGTTGTTCTTGAAAGGCTGGTGGCGGAGCTGCGCGGCATCGCCTGCATCGACTTCGAGGACGTGCCGCCGCAAAGAAAGGGCATGGCCGTGACCCGATCCTCGGCACGCCCATGACGACCTTCGATGTGCTGGCGCAGGCCGTCACCGCCCACGCCACCCGCGCGGCCGAGAAGCTGAGGAGCCACGGCCTTGTCGCCGGAACGCTGACCGTGTTTTTCCACACCAACCCGCACAAGCCGGACCGCCCGCAGCACTCTGCGTCCCGCAGCGTGCGGCTGCGGCCCATGTCCAACCACACCTTTGACCTGGTGGACGCCGCCGTGTCGGCCGCGCGCCGAGGCTGGCGCGGCGATCCGTCCGGCAATGGCTGCGGCTACACCAAGGCAGGCGTCATCCTTGATGACCTGCTGCCCGAGGCCGACCGGCCGGCCATGCTCTTCGAGCCTGCCCGGCCGCGCGACGCGCGCCTGACGGACGCGCTCGATGCGATCAACGACCGCTTCGGCAAGAAGACGATGGTGCTGGCGCGGGAGGGCTTTGCCGGCGAATGGCGCTTGCGCGCCGATCACCGCTCGCCCCGCTACACCACCAGGATCAGCGAATTGCCGACCGTTCGAGTGTAAAGTTAAACCCTAGACAACACCCGCTTGGCGCGCTTCCTCTATGAGGAGGCGGAAGGAGATGGGGGCTGTAGGCACCATTTCGACATTGCCGACAAGCAGGGAAAGTTAGCGAAATTGAAGACAGGGCATTTTGACGTGGACAGGGCTTTGAGCCTGCCGGGCATTCGCCAGATCGTGGCTAAGCGTGAGGAGGTTCTAGGCCGGTTCGGCCGCCTTTTCCGCAATCCGGTCCATCTAACAAAAGAGGACTATCTCGACTTCCTCAGCTTTCAGCACAATCACCATTGGACCGGGCTAGAGCGTGTGGGGCGGACTGTCACCGATGACATGGAAAATTTGCGGGGGGCACTCGCCATCCTGGTGGATGAAACGCGGCCCCTGGCCGAACGATTTGACGCTACCCTAACGAGCGTAAGCGGGTTGGGTGTTGCTACAATCACCTCTATCCTCTTAGTGGCCTATCCAGATCGCTACGGCGTTTGGAACGGCACCAGTGAGCACGAAATGCGCGAAAGGGCCCTATGGCCTGACTTCCCTGTCCGCATCACCCAGGGACAAAAATATGAACAGATCAACGCCATATTGGTGGAGGTAGCCGAGGAGAGTCATGTTGACCTGTGGACGCTCGATGCGCTGTGGTGGGCTGATAAAATCGACCGCAAGAATGCTGGATACCATGTAAGCAAGTGGGGCATAGCAATATGGGAAATGGCCACCCAGGCTAAACAAACTGCCAAGTATGCAAATGGGCAGCTAGTTGAGCGGACTTTAAAAAACAAAGATATTAGGATATCAAAAGAAGCCCTCATTAGATATTTGGAAGTACTATTAGGTGAGACCGGATATTGTTGCGCAATTACGCAAATCCCACTGCAGCCTGATGGTAATGATAATCAATTGCGTCCCTCGTTAGATCGCATCGACAGCAACGGCCATTATGAAATAGGAAATTTGCAGGTGGTCGCCAGGTTTGTTAATAAGTGGAAGCAGGATACTCCAGACGCCGAATTTCGCCGCCTTTTGGCATTGGTGCGCGGAGAGTAGAAGGTAGTCTTTATGAAATGGCAGAAATGAGGGCGTTTCGCCGTCGATGATGGCAACGACTGATCTATGCCGCCTCCCGTCCTTTGGCCGGGACCGCGCTCTAGCCTTCGACCGGCTGCACCGGCCTGCGCCCCGAGCCTGGACCCCTGCCCCTTCTTTGCGGCTTTTCCCGCGCCGCCCGTCTCGTCCAAGCCAGCCCGCGCGGGGTCGCAATAGTCGGTCCAGCGGCCCAGTCTCGGCCCTGTCGGGTTGCGATCGCTTGCGGGGTAGCCCGGTTGTCCAGCCTCGCGCCAGAACGACCTTGGGAGTGGAGGCGGGAGGCCGAAGCAGGCTGTAAGCGAGACCACAGGGATCGAGCACACAGCCTGTGGTCAACCGGGCGGGCGGTTGGGTGATCCCGCCGAACCTTCCCACAGGGCGGCTCACTTCCCTTCGCTCTTTGATGGGCGCGTCTAGCTCGCCGCCCTGCAAGGCCCACCGCCAGCCGAGAGGCGGCAGGCTGGATAGCTTCGACCGGGAAAGATGATGGAGAGATCCCCGCGACGGGCGGGGATCGAGGCAAAGGCGCGTGAGCGTGCCTGGCCGGGGGATTCGGACAAGCCGAACGCCCCTGCCCTTTGTGGGGCCACGCGCGAAGGGCGCGTGTCCGTCTATGGGAACCGCCGGTTCCCCCACGCAAGGCCGTCCGCTTCACGGGGCGAAGGGGTTTCCCCGGCCTTCCTGCGCCTTTGGCTCCGTGCAGGCCGGGTGATCCCCCTCCCCTTCGCTCCTACGGACAACCTTGCGCGGGTCCCCCTCCTGCCCTCGCCGGGAGGCAGGGTTTCAGGAGAGGGCCGCTTCGCGGTCCTCGCCAGAAACCCCGCCCGATGATCCGGCACCAGACCGGCAAAGGGCACCACCACAAGGAGGCCACAAATGGCTGACACGTTCGACCTCTACGCCCATGTCACCGACAGCATCATTGCCAGCCTCAAAGCGGGCACCCCGGCATGGCGCAAGCCGTGGACCGGCGACAAGGGCGGCGCACCCTTCCCGCTCAGGAGCAATGGCGAACCCTATTCTGGCATCAACGTCCTGATGTTGTGGCTTGCCGCCGACGCCAAAGGCTACCGCGCCGCCCGCTGGTTCACTTACAAGCAGGCCCAAGAAGCAGGCGGACAGGTCCGCAAGGGCGAGACATCGTCAACCGTTGTCAAATACGGCACCTTTGAACGCGAGGACGCGGACACGGGCGAGGAACGCCGCCTGCCCTACCTGAAAGCCTACCGCGTCTTTAACGCCGAGCAGATCGACGACCTGCCCACTGAGCACTACGGCACCCCCGCCGAGCCTGCCCGCGACCTTGGCACCGCCGCCGACCCCGCCCTTGACGCATTTTTCGCAGCCACTGGCGCGGACATTCGCACCAGCGACGAGCCGCAAGCCTTCTACAACCCCGCCGAAGACTACATCCACATGCCGCCGATTGCGACGTTCCACAGCGCGGCAGGCTACTATGCCACGCTTGCCCACGAGGCGACGCACTGGACCGGACACAAGAGCCGCCTTGACCGCTTTTCCCGCTTCAATGACCGCAAGGCTTACGCCTTCGAGGAACTGATTGCCGAGATTGGCAACTGCATGACCTGCGCCCGGCTTGGCCTGACCCCCGACTTTGACCAGTCCGGCGCCTATGTTCAGAGCTGGCTGCGCGCCCTGAAGGATGACAAGCGGCTGATCTTCAAAGCTGCCAGCGAGGCGCAGAAGGCCGCCGAATGGCTGATGAAGGGTCAGCAGATCGAGGCAGAAGGAAAGAGGGCTGCATGAGCGGCCCTCACCCCTGCCCGTCCTGTCCTGCCGCAAATGCGGCAGGAACAACCCTTTGGTCTATTTTGCGCCGGTTGTGGTCGAGGGAGCCGGAACCTGCATCTGCATGGATTGCGCCACGCTGCGCGGCTGGCTGGACGCGGCCGGAAATCCCAAGCCGGGAGTCTCGCTTTGACCACCTACGAGATCCGGGACGACCCCGACGACCTGCCCATCATCTGCGCCACCTTGACTGAGGCGGAGCGGCGCGGCCAACGCCGCGCCGCCCGCCTCGGTATCGAGGTTCTAATCTACGAGATGCACCCCACGCGCGGAGAGCGGTTTATCAGCGCGATCTGACACCCGGCCCCCGCAGCAGCAGCGGGGGCTTTCCCTTGCCCATCCGGTTGACCAGGTGGGGCGGAGCCGTCGAGCCGGCCCCGCCCCGCCTGGCCCTGCGCTATCCGCGCGGGTGCCGCTGACGCGGCACAGCGGAGACGGCTGCGCCGTTATCCCATAAAGAAGCCCCGCCCAAAAAGGGCGGGGTGGGTATTTCCGACAGGTAGGGAGTTTAGTTCAACGTAAGGTTGCCAGGAGAGTTCCCGGAAAATCGATACGAGATCATCGGGCTGTTCTTTATTCCCTCGTCTGCCATGCGGTCCAGTCTTCTTGCGTGATCCGGTCGATGGCCGGGTTGCTGTGCAGGACTGGCAGGTGCAGCGACTCCGCGGCTGCAAGCGCCAGACAGGTTTGCATCGTCAGTTTCGCCGGATGTTCCGCCTGCTGGCCGAACCGGGCCGCAAGCCTGCACCCATCAGCCGCGATGCGCGGGCTGACCGCGATTTCATAGACCTTCAGGATGTGCAGCAGGTTGTCGAAAATCTCCGTGGCCTGTTCAACCGCCTCGGCCGAGGCGCCGCGCTTGTCCGCGCGGCTGCCAGCCAAAGCCATGACCACATCGAGGCGCACGCTGGCCGAGGTCTTGCATTGCTTGCGGCTGCCCTTGATCTTTTCCACCAGCAAAGCCGCGTCAGACCTGTTGCCCAGAATGGCAAGGAAGGCAGAGCTATCAACGAACATCAGCGTTTGCCCTTTGGCGGAACGATGTGCGTGGACCTGAAGCCGTAGTTCTTCACCCGATCCTGCAAGGCGGCAATCTGGTCCTCGATGGTCGGGATGGAGCGGATGCGCTCGATCTCGTTCTGGATCGCCTGCCGCACCGCTTCCGTCTTGGTGACGCCCAGCATCTCCGCCAGCGTTTCCGCCAGATCGTTCACGCCTTCATCGCGGATGGATAACTTGCCCATGTGCGTTCCAATGCGTATGCACAGTATTTGCAAAATAGTCTATACACGAGCATGATTGTCAGCAAGTCAGAATGAGGTTCCGGCCATGCCACCCGATACCCTGACAGGCCGCATCAGCTTCCTGGTATTGCAGCCGGTCGATGCCCTGCGCTACGCGCACGGCACGCCCGCCACGGAACTCGGCGGGCTGAAGGCTGCGGCTGTCCTGCTGCTGCTGGTCAACGTCGCCTTCGCCATGTCGCTTTATTATCATGGCGAGGCGCTGACGGCGGTGCCCCTGATCGGCACGGGCCTGCACCTCGTGCTGGTCTATATCCAGCGCGTGTTCGACCTCTTTGCTTGGGGCATGTTCATCTATCTGGTGATCCTGCGCCGCCGCGCCTGACCTTCTGTCGCGGAAACATCGCACCGAATACCGCGTTGATCCTTCACAGGTATGGAGGCAACGATGACCAAGGAACAGACAAGCCGGGGCCGCGCCCAGGATCGCCGCCAGGTCGCAGCCGGACAGGATCATGAAATCCGCTACGAGGCCGAGAAGATGGACGTGTCCAAGGACGAGGTGCGGGACGCCGTGAAGTCCGAGGGCAACAGCCGCAAAAAGGGCGAGCGCAAGCTGTCTGAGGATTGAGACCATGGCGGATCAAGCAACAGGGCCGCGCACGATCCGGCCTGTGGCCTACCAGGAGACCGACAACCGGTTTCGCATCGTTAGTAATGCAAACGGCATGGGTAAGGCTCTGATCGAGCATTGTGACTTCTTCGACACGAACTATCTGCGCGCCGCAAGATCCTGCATCGCCTTTGCCGAAGGTAATGCGACGCCCGAAAAGGTCAGGGCCGACTTCATCCAGGCACTGATGTCAGCCGGGGTGTTCGTCCGCGAAGGATAGCAGCTCATGCCCCTGCGTCAGCGGTCGCGTCGCTGCTGGACGGAGCATTGCATAGACGAAGGGCCAGACGCGCTTCGAGCAAAACCCCGTCAAGATCGCCTTGCTCGGCCAGCTTCTCGATCTGGCGGAGATAGCCAACCACCTTGCGAACAACATCATCTGCCATCTTCCATTCCTTCTGTTTCCGCGGTCTGGTCGGCCGCCATAAACCTTACACAACACGAGCAGGCAATGACCGGAAATCTGCCAACCATCGTTGCGGCAATCGTCACGGCTGCCCGTGACGCCGCCGCCGACATTGAATACGCATCGACCGAGGAAAACCTCACGCCCGAGCGGGCCAGTGCCCTCAAAGCCTTGTCCGATAATTTCTACGCCACGGCCTTTCAGGCAGAGGACAATGACCCGGAAGCGGTCAGGTTCTTGTGCGACATGCTGGGCATGGACAAGTTGCTGGCAGACTATGATGCGCAATGCGGCTAGGAGCAGGGCAGCAGCTTCGATCCGAAGGTCTGATCCTGACCCGGTTTAATGGGCGCATTGCCCCGGTTTGTCGGATCTAGGGCTGTCGCCCTAGACCTCTCGTCCCGAGGCAAAGCGCCGGTCACACCAGTCTAAGGTGAGAATGTGACCCTGCCGCTCTTGCATCAGAGGACGAAGCCGCAGGCTTGAACATTTTTCTGTTGAACACCTGCACAGCCGTTCGTGCGGCATCCTGGTCGGTCGAGCCAGGCGTCCAGCGGCTGAGATCGCCAAGCAGCATCTTCGTAATGACGCCATACATGTAGGTATGGCTCATGGCCCGCAGCATCACCAGGTCTTCGTCCGGATCGAGATAGCCTTCCTTTCGGGCACGCTGCAGGATCTTCATGACAAGATCATGGACCGATTGCTCATATCGCAGAAGACGAGGATGGTTCTCAAAAACATGAGCAGGCATTTCCCCGACAAGCCGGAACTCCTGCGGGTAGAGACGCGCCCAGTCCACATAGGCAATAGAAATCGCCTCAAGCTGATCGACAGGTGATGAACACCGCGCGATCTCCCGGGTAATGGTGTGCAGCAATTGTTGCAGGGCCACATCGGCCATCGCCACAAGCAGATGGTCGCGATCGAAGATGACTTGCTTGAGCAACTCCTTTTCGACCCCAAGTTCCTCAGCCACTGTCTCCAGGTGCGGCAGTTCACCCGTTGCTGCAGCGAGACGGCTTGCCGTGCTGATGACGGTCGAAAGCAGATGTTGGCCGGGCTTAAAGGTGGCGTTCATAACAGTTCAACTAGTGATTGACGGGGTGGTTTCGTAATCTGCCTTACGGCAGTGCAGAAATAAGCGAAAGAGAAGGAAAATCTTTCCGCTCCCTTTGGCTCATATGCCGCATCCCTGCATGGCCGGGACCGCGCTCCAGGCTGCGCCGGATAACGGCCACAAGTGCTCCAATGACCGCTTTGGCAGAAAGACGATGGTGCTGGCGGAAAGGCTTTGCCGGTGAATGGCCTTGCGCGCCAATCACCGCTCGCCCCGCTACACTGCCAGGATCAGCGAATTGCCGACCGTGCGGGTGTAGAGCGAGAAGAACGGCACAGGTGACTTATGCAGCCGGGCTACCTTCTCTCTTTTTCGCTTTCACATAGGCAGCAAGAACATCCTGCATACGCTTGATATGACCTTTCCCCTGTCCCTCCTCCTGAAAGAAGCGAAACACTTCTGGTTCAAGGCGCAAGTGAACGGACTTCTTGTTCTCGCGTTCAACACGTTCAGCAAGTTTCCAGAAGTCGTCGGGAAGATCGACTTCCGGTGGATGAGGGTCAATGTGCAACTTGCCCGCGTTCTTCAGCGCGCGTACATCATCGAGAGAGAGCTTCTTCATATCTTTGTCTGTCACGACGGCCTCCCTTCCGGGTTGAAATGAGACGGATCGCGTCACCTCGTTTGACATAGACGGTTACAAAAACCTCGCCATCCACAAGGCCGACTGCAAGGATACGATCTTCCCCGTTGCGTGGAGATGGAACCTCGAAAGTCGGTCCTTCAAAGATCAACGCTCCAAAGAGCAGATCAACTCCGTGCTTCTTGATGTTGGCTTGGCGCTTTGCCTCATTGTATTCGATTTCCATAAGGTACCATTTTAATCGCCGTCCCCCATGGTCTGCTTGATGAAAGCTTTCGGCCTCTACGAGCCACTGATTGATAGGTACACTATCCGTGTACACATTTCAAGGGAAGAGCGGCATCTGTTTTAGCCGCATCCCGGCTTGTGCCGGGACCGCGCTCCAGGCTGCGGCCGTCTGTCGCCGGCCTGCGCCCCGGGCCTGGACCCCTGCCCCTCCTTTGCAGCTTTTCCCGCGCTGCCTGTCTCGTCCCGAGCCAGCCTTTGCGGGACCGCAATAGTCGGTCCAGGGGTCCAGTCTCGGCCCTTCGGGTGGCGATCGCTTGCGGGGTAGCCCGGTTGTCCAGCCTCGCGCCGCAACGACCTTGGGAGTGGAGGCGGGAGGCCGAAGCAGGCTGTAAGCGAGACCACAGGGATCGAGCGTCAGCCTGTGGGCAACCGGGCGGGCGGTTGCGTGATCCGGTCAAACCTTCCCACAGGGCGTCTCGCTTCCCTTCGCTCCATGATGGGCGCGTCCAGCTCGCCGCCCTGCAAGGCCCGCCGCCAACAGGGTGGCGGCAGGCTGGATAGCTTCGACCGGGAAAGATGATGGGGAGATCCCCGCGACGGGCGGGGATCGAGGCAAAGGCGCGGGACCGCGCCTGGCCGGGGGATTCGGACAAGCCGAACGCCCCTGCCCTTTGTGGGGCCACGCGCGAAGGGCGCGTGTCCCGTGTCATGGGAACCGCCGGTTCCCCCACGCAAGGCCGTCCGCTTGACGGGGCGAAGGGGTTTCCCCGGCCTTCCTGCGCCTGCGGCTCCGTGCAGACCGGGTGATCCCCCTCCCCTTCGCCCCTACCATCGTCGAACATGCCGCCGTCCACGGCATTGAAATGGTCAACAGCAGCAAGCTGTCCCGCGGCATCACCGACGAGCATGAACAAGGGCGTAACCGCGCACCTGCCGTGCGTGGCCTTGCCGGAACGCTCGCTGAGCATGGCGCTTCCCCCTATCAGAACAACCCGAGAGAGCGCCTGAGCTACTTCGTGACAGTGGAGACGCCCCAAGGTCAAAAGACCCTGTGGGGCAAGGATCTCGGCCCAGTCATTCAGGAAAGCTGCGCCCAAAAGGGCGATGCTATTCGCATCACGCATGAGGGCAAAGAGGCAGTCCAGATCGTGACGCGCGATGGGCGCACCATTGAGACGCACCGAAACCAGTGGGTTGTCACGCTGCCCGAGAGAGACATTGCCCACGCCAGCCAGCATGAACTTGCACCGACCGTCTGCGAACAAAGCAGCGCGGAATGGAAGCGCGAACAGATCTTGGCCAATGCCGCCGAATACCGTTCGCTTTCTGCCGTCTTCGCGGACGGGTTTTCCGCGCTGTCTCGCGGTTTTGCCGCAGCCGCCGACCTGCTGGAACGCGGCCTTTCATTAACCCCAGAGATTTTAGAGAACGTGAGGAGCCATACCATGCAACATGTGCGTCAAGATGATGGCCTGGACGCATCGAAGCCTATTCTGACGACCAATGCGGAGCGTGAGAACCTGCTGTCGCAAAGTGTTCAGGTTGAGATCACGGGGCTACAGGCGAAGGAATACGACCGGGCTTACAGCTCTGCCAACAGCGTAGAACGAGAGGACGGTGTTCGAGCAAGCCTGGGGATGCCTCGCGAGGAGGAGCTTGCCGCTGAAACCGCCAAGGCCTTGGCTATCATCGAGGAGGCCCGTGACAAGCTGGCCGAGGTCCGCGATACGATTGCGCAGCTTGACCCAAGCACCCGCCCCGGTATCGAGGCACAGTATTTCGCAGCCGTTCGCGACGTTGAGCGGCTGACCAGCGGGCTTGATCGTCCCGAATTCTCTGAACCCGCACAGGGGACGATCTACGCGGACGGCCACCGCGAAGCGATTGCTGCGATGGACCGCAGCCAGCTTTCCGTTGCCTTGGAGAGCACCTGCATGGATCCTGACGAGATTGCGGCGCGCGTGGCCGTCGAGGCCCGGTCTGCCGCTCTTGAGGCTCATTGGGTTGCCGTCGATGCCGAGAAGATCGCAGTCGCGCGCGGCTATGACATGGCGACCGAAGACGGCTCACGGCAGGCATATCGCGATCTTGCCGCGGCCTACCTGGCGGTTTCGGAACGCAGCCTCGTCACAGAGCGCATTGTGCCTGTGGTGGCAGACGACCGCGACCTGGTCGAGGTTGCCGAGGATCGTCAGGCGCTGATCGAGGAAGCCCGCGATTTGGCAGGCCGGAGTCATCTGAGCTATGAGCAGCAGGTCCGCTTGACCGAGATCGTGGAGCAGATTGCAGGCAAGGACGCCGTGCATGAGCTGCGCGGCGGAAACAGCGATGCCTTGTCCGTCATGATGCCGAACAGGGCCGAGCGGTTGAACCTGGCAGAGCGGTATCTGGAAGCCGAGCAGAGTCGGGGATTGGACCGGTCAGACGCCATTACCGCCGTCCAGATGGATCGCAGGGTCATGGAGCTTGACGAAAGGCTGGAGCGGCAGACCGCTTTTGAGCGGCACTACGAGCACGAGGTCCAGCTGCGACGCGAACGCGGTCACGACGAAGGTCACGAGCTCTAGGAGGGTACAAGGATGGCAAGTGATACAATGGCGATCCGGCTTCGGATGGCGGGCGGCGTGTTGCTGATTTCGGCCTTTGCCGCCGCCATCGGCTATGTCGTAGCGACGGGAGTGATCCAATACTGGTTTGGCCACGCAGAGCCGGACTTTCTCTGGCTAATCCGCAATTACTTGGCGCTGCAGGACTACCAGCCGAACCGATGGATGATCGTCAATATCATCATCATTGGCTTTTTCTGCGCGGGCTTGCTCATCGCCAGCCGCATCGTCCAGGAGCAGTTGACGCGATTTGGCACAACCCACTGGATGACGGAGCGGGAGCTCAAGCGCAAAAACTTCTTTGGCGATGCCCGTACGGGCTTTGTGCTGGCAAAGACGACCGGGCCGACCAGGAAGGGCCGGTACATCGTCTCTGGTAAGTATCCCCATTGCCTGCTGGTGGCACCGACTGGCGCGGGCAAGGGCGTGGGCTTCGTCAAGCCGAACCTTCTTTCCTACAAGGGCAGCGCCGTGGTTCTTGATGTGAAGGGAGAAAACTTCGAAGACACCGCGCGCTTTCGCGAAAAGATGGGACAGACGGTTTATCGGTTTAGTCCACGCGACTTTGACGAACCCTCCTTCCGCTACAATCCGCTGGATCGGATCAAGACCTATACCAACCCGGCAAAGCGCATGGCCGAGCTGGAAAAGATCGCGACGCTGTTTCTGCAAGCGGAGGACAGTTCGGCCGCCAGCTTCCTGCCGAATAGCCGGGCTATCTTCGTGGCCTGCGGCATTCTCGCCTATGAGCAAGGGGAACTGACCTTGGGGCGGATCCACAAGCTCGCCAATGGAGGCGGAGATTTCAACGCCAAGTTCAAAGCCTATGCCGGCATCGTCAAGGACCGCAGCGCCAGACTGATCTTCCAGCAGATGGCAGGCATGAACGAAAAGACCCTCACGTCCTATATCTCGATCTTAAACTCATCGGGAATGAGCGCTTGGTCGAACCCGCATACTTGCGCGGTCACGGATGCCAGCGACTTCGATTTTGCTACCTTCCGCAAAAAGCCGCAGACAGTCTACTTGACCACGCCCTTTAACGAGATTGGGGCGATTGCACCGCTGATCCGGCTGTTCTTCGCGGACCTGATTGCCACTCTGCAGGATCATGAACCCGGCAAGGATGAGCCCTTCCCTGTTCTGATCCTGATGGACGAGTTTCAGCGGATCGGCCGGATGCCGGTTGTGGCCGAGAGCATTTCGCTTCTGCGCAGCTATGGTGGCAACCTCGCGATCGTCACGCAGACCATCCCCGATCTCGATGTGGTCTATGGAGAGCAGGTGCGTAAGACCCTCCAGGGCGGCGCGGGGATCAAGCTTTATCTTACGCCAAGCGAACCTGACACCATCGCGGAGCTGTCGGACGCCGTTGGCATGACCACCAAGCGGGTCGTGAGCAAGTCGAAGAATATCAAGGACGGACTTTTCTCCAACAACATCTCCGAGCGAACCGAGGAGCATCCCTTGCTCACGCGGGATCAGGCCCGCCGGCTGCCAAGGGAGGATGTGGTCATCGTCGTGGATGGCGACATGCCCATCCGGGCCAAGCGGCTGATGTATTATGACGACACCGCCTACAAGGAGCTTTACGAAAGTCAGAACTTCAGCGCGCCTCCGCCGCAGCCACCTCACGTCATCACCGAGGCCGACTACACGTACATAGAGACTGCCGAGGACACCGCTGAACAGAAGGCAGAGGCCGAGGTAGAGGGCGATGCGGCCCGGTCCCGTGCGGCCGAGAAGCGTGACGAGGACGCCGCGGCGCTGAGACAAAGGCAGTTCGACTTTGATAAGACTGAGCCGTCTACCGGTGCAGCAGGCGGCGCGGGCACCCAGCTTGGCGCTCAGAACGGTTCGCCAGATTCCGCACTGATCAAAGAGCCAGACAAAGTTGCGCCTGTGGCGAACGCAACCATTCCTCCAGAGGCGCCAGAGGCGCAATCCCAAGAAGCGGGACAACAATCCCATCAGGTCGACGGTCAGGCAGATACAACGTCGGCCCCTGCCCCAAGAAAATGCGTGGCCCTATCGGGCGACAACGAGCTTATCAAAAAGGCAGCGTTGCTGCGTAGGAAGAATCAGGAGCGGCGGGCTGCCCTGCCCTTGCCCGAACTCAGCCCTTCGAGAACAATGTTTTCTTCGGAAAGTGCGACATTGGCGCATCTGCGGATCGAAAATCTGATAACGACGATTTCGAAGACGCTTTCGGCGGCTTCCTGAACCGCCCCCTCGAAGGGCAAGATCACCGTCGGTGTCGCCTTGAAGACAGCAACGAATAATTGCCCGAGATTCAGAGTAAGCAATCATAGTACCTAGTAGCTATCAGATAGTATTCGTTTACCGGATAGCTACTTGGTTATGGATGGCCCTCTCAGCTGCTTATCTAGGAACTTGATCATTCTGTCGTAGTGCGTTCGGTCTTCGCTATCATGCACTTTCTCGAAAGAGCTTTGATATGCTTTTCGCTCTACACTCCGCAACAGTTTCAGCAGGGCGAGCTGCGCATGTATCGTCGATGTCGTGAAGGAGATTTGGAGAACGCGGGCGGATCATAGCTGGCCTAGCTTCCCTTCCAAGCGGCATCATAAGATAGCTACCGCATACCAAGATAGTACCATCCAAGTGTCACGATCCATTTGCTTGGTAAGGAGATCTATGAGTGTAGGGCATTACTGCCGTGTGAATCTGTCAGCGTAGTGGGGTATTGGGGAGAGACGGAACTAGTGCATTGTCGACACCTGATAGCTAACCGATATACTAAAACGCCTATGCGAGTGGATACCTACTTACAAAAGTTAGGTACATCTTGATACCAGATAGCTAGCCGATATCCGCAGGGTTGCGAGTAGCTATCGGATATCAGTACATCAAAGTGTCTATGACGGGTGGTGCTTTCTACGGGCCGATTTCTGCAACTCGCTCAGTACTCGATAGCTACCATCAACCGGATTGAGCGCTGTCACAGGATCAGCACTGAGGAGCCATAGCTCACAGTGGAATACGAGTAGACTGCCAATCGTCTTTATACGGCTCCGCGACCTGTACCTGTCAGCAAAGAAGGGCACCCAAGTACCTTCAAAGTATCAGACAGGTAGCTATATCTGTACTGCATGGACCTGTTATATGCTTTGCTTCTGCAGGTGTTTTGCAGACACTATTCAGGCACCCTCAATATAAATAGCTGGTAGCTACTATCCAACAGTATTAGCGGATAGCTAGCAGGTATCTACTTGCCAGTTCGGCTGGTTGCTGCTTTGGTACCTCGAAAAAGAGGGAGCAGAAGATGCCAGTGATCAGCTTTGCAAATCCTAAGGGTGGAGCAGGAAAGACGACGACCGCTCTTCTGGCTGCAACACAATTGGCCGAAGCTGGGGCGACAGTCGCAATTATAGATGCCGATCCTGAGCGATGGATTTCTCAGTGGGGGGCTCTCCCGGGCAAGCCAGAGACAATACAAATCATCAGCGACGTAACCGAAGATACTATTGTGGACGTGATCGAGCGTGAAGCAGCTCAGGCTCAATTCGTTATCGTGGACTTGGAAGGCACAGCATCCCTGATGGTGGCGAATGCGATCGGCATGTCGGACTTTGTGACGATCCCGCTACAGGGTTCGAGTATGGACGCGAAGGGCGGGGCGAAAGTGCTGAAGCTGATCGCCTCCCAAGCAAAGCTGGCTCGTCGCACAATTCCTCATGCCGTTGTGCTGACGCGAACCAGTGCGGCTATCAGATCTCGCAGTCTAAAGAACGTCAGTACTGAACTAGAGGATGCAGGCATTCCTGTTTTCCAGACCGCAATAGTGGAACGCGCAGCTTATCGCGACCTTTTCGATTTTGGGGGCACATTACTGGCTCTGGACTCATCCCAGACGAGCAACATCGAGAAGGCGATTGAGAACGCCCGTCAGTTTGCGGGCGAGTTGGTTGCGAAGATCAAGGAGGCTGTAGCATGACGAACACGCGCGCAAAGATCGGGTTTGGTGATGCTCTTGATGACCTGGCGTCGTTCACGCCAGCTAAGCCTACCAAAACTGTAGCAGAGCCCAATGCGGCGGCAGCAGTTGGGTTCACACGGCGGGAACCCTCGGCGATTCATGAGAATGTAACGGCACCACAAAAGGTGCAGAGGCGGCGCAGGACAGGCCGGAACGTCCAGATCAACATCAAAGCGAAGCAAGAGACTCTCGATCGATTCTATGCGGCAGTAGATGCGATGGGATGTGGGGTAGGGGAGGCATTTGAAGTTGCTGTGGACCTTCTTGAGACCAAGATATCAGAAAGCTAACTGGTACCATGAAGGTATTTAGGCGTTTTTGGTAGAGCTTCAGGAATATAAGGGGTGGGGTAGGGGATCGGGATGAATGCTCTCAGCTAAGTAAACAGAAGTTGTCCTGTTCATGCTTGAGGACCCGGCCACACTTTACTCTACCTCTTTCCTTCGATTTTGGCACCCAGCACGAATGCCCGACGGGCCAAAAGCCAGTCGCCCCTTATCGGTCGGCCTGACCCGGCAGGGGACTAGGCCGTGATCAGGCCCATCTTCTCGGCCCGCAACAGCAGCGACCGCACGGACGACGGATACCACTTCGCACTGCCGCGCGGGGTGCGTTCGCGCATGTCCTCCAGCCGCTTGGCAATGCCTGCCAGCGTCAGGTCGGGATCGGCATGGCGCATCCCGGCGATGATGGCCAGCAGCCGGTCATCCGCCGTGCGGCGCGGGGCGCGGTCCAGCACGGCCGCAGGCAAAAGCCCGTCGCGGACATAGCGGCGGGCCGCGCGCTTCAGCCGCTCGACCGTCCAGGGCTGGCCGGTGCGGCTGCCCAGAAGCCGCGTCAGGTCGTCCCAGGCCATCTCCGGCCTGTGGCGCCGCACCAGCGGCAGCCATGTCCCGGCGGTGCCCTCGAGCTTGCGAACGTAGGTCTCGTCGCGGGCCAGGCGCAGCTTGCGCAAGGCCTCGCGGTCTCCGGCCTTGAGCGCCGGATTGCCGCCGATCCGGCCCTGCGCGCGGGCCGAGCGCAGCCCGGCACGGGTCCGCTCGCGGATCAGCGCGCGCTCCAGTTCCGCCACCGCGCCCATCACCTGCAGCGAGAAGGTGCCCTGCGGCGTGGTGGTGTCGATGGGATCGCCGAGCGACCGGAAATGCGCGCCCTTGGCCTCCAGCGTCTCGATCACCTGCAACAGATGGCTCAGCGAACGCGCCAGCCGGTCAAGGCGGACCACCACCAGCGTCTCGCCCGGCCGGATCGTCGCCAGCAACCGCGCCAGGGCAGGGCGGGTGCGGTCGGCGCCCGAGGCGTGCTCCTCGTGGATGACGGCACAGCCGGCCGCGCGCAGCTCCATCCTCTGCGGATCAAGCGTCTGTTCGCCGGTGGAGACGCGGGCATAGCCGATCAGAGGCATGGATGGCTCCAAGGTGGGGCTGCTGGTTGCCATGCATACACAATCAAGATGCGTAAGAAAATGGTCGTTTGTAAACATTCGCATGATGCGGGAACTGTGACCGGTGCCGCGGCCGGGAAGGGCAGGGGGCCGACGACCGGCCTATTTGTCCTGTCAGGACAAGATGCGGCAGCCCGAGGGCGGCTGAAAACTGTTTTTCAGACGCGGAACCCGCCTTGTGTGGTGCCTTGTAGTCATGACCTGCAAGCGGATCTTGCCGTCCGAAATCGTATGCCCAGCACTGTGGAAAATAATCCGCATTATGATCGTTGGTGGCGGTCTTGACAAATAGGGGCCATGGATGGTTCATCCTCAAGGAGGGCCAAAAAGGGGTGACGCCCGGGGCGTGGTAACTGGGGCAGATTTCCGGCCAGTCTGGTTCAGGTGTTCTGTCCAGCTACGAGTTCCGGAAGTATGGAATGTACTCGGCTAGGCGTTGGGACCGAGCCATTTACCCAGATAAGGAAAAAGGAGATGCCGAGCTATCGGCGAGGCTCGGCAGCCCGAGAACGACGTCGCGTGCAGAGGACGCCCACACTGACTACACGCACTAGGGTGCGGGCGAAGGCGCCTATCAGGATGGCGCCAATGAGACGCCGGCTCTTTGGCTCGTTGAGGAAGATGCCGACGATGTTAGTGTGTCGCTTGTCGCCGTCTAGGAATACCAGGCGAGAAGGTCTTCCAGACCGGTCCTCGTCTCAACTCTCAGATAGATACCTGCCTTTCGGCCGAGGGGTGCAAGTTCCTTTCGGTGAAGGTCGTGGCTCTCGCGTGATGGTAGAAGGCTGATGCCGCTGATGGTTGGCGGCTGTGGAGGCTCGATCCAGATCTTGACCTCCTCGTATTCGCCATCGACATCTAGTGCGAGGACCTTTCCGGACAGAGTTCGAAAGCCCATCGCCTTTTTATTTTCGAGGCCATGTCTTCCGTTTCGATTGTCGGGCACCTTGTTGATTGTCTCGCCGAACCGCAGGACGAGGATGGGTAGAGCATCCAAAATGCGAAAACTCATTCGGCGGCCTCAAGCTCTGATGTGGCAGGGGGGCGCACGATAATCCGACCTTTGGTAAAGCTCACTTCCTCTCGGATCTGCGCCATCTCATCCCACCCAGCCTTACGCAGCGAAGGCGTGATGAACTTGGTGCAGATGTCCCGTTCTGTAAGGCTTCGTTTGTCCATGTTCAGCTTCCAGCCTCGGTTTGCCAGGGATCGGCCACTTCGATGCCACAGCCTTCAAAGTCAGCCACATTGCGGGTGGCGATGACAGCGGCGTGCGCGCGAGCTGTGGCGGCAATCTGGCAATCTGGGAAACTGATTGGCCAACCAGCAGTCTTCCGGTCAACAAACACGGCCGCGAAAGCAACGGCGGCGGCACTGTCGAAGGGCATTATCCGCCCTGCGAAGTCTTCCGAGATCATGGCATCGATTTCTGCAATCAGGCGGTCACGACGCTTACCGGCAGGCAGGGCAGCCGCCCCGCGCCGAAGTTCGGCCTCCACAACGGCGCTAAGATACAAATCAGCGGCAGCTTGTCGTCCGAACCAAGCAAGGACAACTGGTGAAGGTTCCGGACGCATGAGCTCCGAGATGACATTCGTATCGAGCAGGATCATGGCAAGTGTGGTTCAGTCAAAGCGCGGCGGTTCGGGCATTTGTTCGCGCGGCGGTAGGTCAAGCTCCACTCCGCCCATGACAGCAAACCGGCGATGAATAGCTTCGCCCAGGTTTGCAGTTGCTGCAGGCTTTCCAACAGCCTTGCGCAAGATGTCCCGCGCTTCCTCTTCCATGGACCGGCCATGCTCGGCTGCTTGGATGCGTAGCCGGTGCTTCAAGTGGTCTTCGAGATTGCGGATAGTAATGCTGGCCATGACGCCCTCCTGCTAAATTGTAACGTAAGCATCGATTGCGTTGCAATCAATTGCTGCGGTCCTTCATCATGCTGATGATAGCCCCAATGCTTGACCGACCAAACTTGCGACAGACTCCAGGCAGTTTGCTGAGCGACACGCTCCAAGTGGCGCAGCGATACGCTCAGGGCAGGGAGGTCATTCCGAGGCTGCAGCGATCATTCGGCACTGCTACTCTCACAGAAAGCTATTCTTAGAAAATAAGCAACAGAGCCCTTGAAGCGACCCTAAAACGGCATAGCTTTCAGTAGGTTCCTCTAAACGTCCGGGACGATTGGAAGAAACGCACATAAGAGCAATCAGGAACCAAGCAGGTTATACCTGCCGGAGGGGTGTTGATTTCCACCCAGAACTGAGCCGGATAGGCGGGTAATTTCCACTGAGAATTGAGCCATGTGAACCTTTCCCCAAAGCGATGAGCGGCGGGGGTAACGGGAGTGATCCACATGGGACT
>Ga0181344_1000032_pt1 | contig 64709 bp, 59 predicted proteins | sample Su13VDMLBDD_FD_130098 | JGI IMG/M metagenome (GOLD analysis project Ga0181344, IMG submission 130098) | Freshwater viral communities from Lake Michigan, USA - Su13.VD.MLB.D.D | ecosystem: Environmental > Aquatic > Freshwater > Lake | place: USA: Michigan | collected 2013-07-15
AGCAGCGTAAGAAAAACATAAAGGCTGGTTGTTTGTTACTCTCTCCAATAGCTCATAACAGAGTTTATTTCTATAAAGCACAGGATAGAAGAGAGAGCTAAATAAATATTAATATGGCTGATGATACAGTATATATTTCAGATCTAGAACCGATACTAGAGCTAGCCCAAACAGATAGTTTTGTAGTAGAAACTCTAGAGGGTACTAAGAGAATAGAGTTTAAAGATGTTATTCTGGGCCCAGACAATGTGAGCTTTTATGAAGAGGTAGCAGCTAATTCTCTGGCTATTGTAGCGCTATCTTCTGATGTTTTAGACTTAGATACCAGTGTTACTAACATAAATTCTGGACTAACTGGGTTATCAGCCGCTTATAATGAAGCTATTAAGAGCGGATTCTGCTATGTTACTATTGATAGTGCAGGTACGTTAACAGTTGAAACAAGCTCAACAAATGTTGTTGGAGTAATTTTAACTGACGGTGGGTCCAGAATTCAGCTAACTTGTACGAATACCATAGATTTTGCTGAGGCTTCAATTACAGTAACTCTAAATAGTTCAATATCTGCTAGTAATTTGACAAATGATTTTGTTGTTTATACTCCACTAATTGATGAAAGATCTTCAAATGTATTTAAAGTTGGTGTAAACTCTGTATTGAACCATTTTGAGACCCTAACCTTACCTACAGCGGTAAGCGTAACATCTGAATCTTTTAACCCAGTTACAAGTTTAACAGTTACTCCAGCTTCTATTACCCCAGTTACCCAAGTTGTTCCATCAACTACTTCAGTGTTATTAAACCCTACAGGTAACGGTCTTGTTGTACAGTCAATTGCTGTAACTAATCTTGCTTCACCTGTTGTAGAATCAGTAGCAGCAAATACAACTACTAAGACAATTGTAAATAATGTAGCTGTAACTAATACCCCATATAATATTATGTTGAGTACCAATCAAGGTAATGGCAATTCCATTAGAAGTTTAGGTATTAATATCGCTTTTAGATACGTCTAATGAATGTTTTAAATTTATCAGCTCTAATACCAATGGAGGTTGAATACTCCTTGGATGGTAATGTCAATTTAACAAATAACATTACAAACTACTTCTATGGTTTAAATCTTTACAGTACAGAGCTGTTTAATTTTGCTAGAGATCTCTCGATTAACTATTATAACACCTTTATCTTAACAGATAAACTAGATAAACCTGATTTTCTTACATTATCCGAACCAGTAACTGCAACTTACCCTAAAACAATTAGCACAACTATTCAAAATGTTGCTTTCTCTTCTTTTGGATTGGGTTTTTGGGAAGATTATGCTGCTAATTATTCTTCTACAAGCACTTATCTTTCTTGTGGAGAGGGAATATTTTCAACAGGAAGTATTTGGAATTTAGGTTCTTGGAATATGTATGATATTGAGTTTCTTAATGCTAATCAATGTTATATTTCCAAGCTAAGAAATAATAATTCAGTATTAACTCAGCTACAAGTTAAGGAATATCTAGGCCCAACCTTTACAGAGGATGTAAACTACCTAACATTCTCATCTACCCCATATATTTTTAACTACATTTATAACGAACAAAACAACACTATTGTATTTTATTTTAATTATGCTCCTACTGGTAGTAGTTCTAGCAGTTTATTTTTAATAACTCAAGAAGAAAATAGAGTTGTTCTAAAGTCTGTTGATGAATATGTGATTTCTAATCTCGGTCTTTATAATTTAAGCGCGGTTTTTTGTTTATCTTATAGAGATGCTAATACGAGGTTGGCGGAATTTACTACTAACTATAACGCATATAAAAGAACATATTTTCCAACTGCTGAAACTTCTTTATGTGGTAGCTATGATGGGTTGAAGAACAACTATTTAGTGTCAAGCAACGTTGTATTTACTGATAATAAGTTCCTTGTTAACTTTCAACCTCTTAAAAATCAATTAGACTTAAATTATAATTTTACTGTAACCAATAGCTTCAGTGGTCAACCGTTTGACAATAGAGATTATCAATCTATTGTATCTGGAACTGACCAAGAATTGGGTTTTCCTAACTTAACATTAACCTTTTATACCTATAATGCTCCTATTACGTTCAAGAAGGGAGCCTTAACCTATTTTCACTTCCCTGTTAGTGCTACGCCGTTTGATAAACTCAATGTAAACGATTCAACTTTGGTTGACTGTGGCTCTTTTGCAGGTCAAAACCCATTAGACGCTGATAAAGTCTTTAAAAAGCTATTACCAACTGTAGCTGGCAACAATATTGATAAGAATCAAACAGGTACTTACTTGTGTACTTGGTTGTTTATATCAGCTTTTGACAGTAGACCTATTTGGATGGATCGTTATTACAACCCAAACTTTACTTCTCTACAAACAGCCTATACCCAAAACTTTAATTCAGACTTTGTAAACACTGTTACTACTCTTAGTGCCAAGAATTTTACATATTTTGATAAGGTTAGTGATTTAACCTTTGAACCTAATAGTACATATAGCTATTATAGACTATCTGAGGCAGATATTACTCGTATTAATAACAATCTTTATGAGAATCAGATTAATTCTGATGTTATTAATGTTTATGATGCTAATTTAAATCTTCAACAGGCTGGAGCCACTTCTTTTGAGTATGGTTTCAATACTGGTTCCCTTGTTCAAAAAACTTCTGCTTCAGGAGATTATAGTATTTGTTTCAATATAAAGAGCAAAGACTTTAAAAAGAAGTTTGGTAATACCTTATTAAACAATTTTTATAATTTAAACGGGTTGAATATTACAAATTATGACAATTTAAACAATTTAATACTGTTTACCTCTGGTTCAGAGATTGTTGTAAGTAATACTAACTTTGATTCATTAAGAAATGTAAAGGTGCTTTTAGAAAAATCCATTTTTAAGACACCAGATGCCTTATTAAGCATTGATTTTAATAATAACGTTGAAGGCTTTTATGTTACTAGTATTAGTACTCTTTCAAGCAACGTCGGTATTAATTTAAATATAGGTCCAAACACTTCAGACTTCTATCTTTCTAAGTTAGATAAGAACTTCACTACATTAAATACAATACTTTTAACTTCCTTCTCTGGAGGTACCTATAATTTTGTTAGTTCTAACATAGATGATACTTACTACTACGCGCTTTTCAACACTTTTAATACTCAAGTAGCTGCAACTAATCAAAATTATTTCTTAATTAAGTACCCTTTGTCTGGAATGTTATTAAGCCAGCCTATTGATACTCCAGTTAACTTGCAGCTCCCTAGATATGGTTCAGTTAATGGTAATAGCATTACAATTTCTGACTTTACTTTGTGCAGAAGTACCTATAATTTTATTCTCTCTGCTGGTTTACCAGTTTATTATTTGACTGATTATGCTAATAATAGCATTTGTTCTGATATAAACAATAGAGCCTGGTATATTTATAATGATATTTTATATCACTCTGTTACTGATTTAGGTAATTTAGATGGTTTTAATCTAACATATCTTAAAGATTCAAAAAACAATCAAACTATCACTAATGTAACAACTGATAACAGTGGTAACATTTACTTAATTTCTGATAACGGTACAGATAGTTACTTGTATAAGCTTGATAATAATAGAAAACCTATTTACTTTCAGTCTCTTTCTTCAAGCTTTGGTACACCTACAACGAAATATTTGGATATTTTGTATGTAAACAATAATGGGGTGATAGAACCGAGACCTTATGTTATATATGACCCGTACCAACCAAGTAGTTTATCAGCAAGAAGCTTTAAAGAGGTTAATGTTTTTGACGCTAATGGTAATTTAATTTATATTAAGCCATTAGAATATGAAACTGATACATTTAACATAAGCAATCAGAACAGAAAAGGGTTTAGAAGAACTCTTTCTAATGTTGAGCAGGTTAATAATTTGTTTGAAGTAGATGGTAACCCCATTAAATTTAACTATTATGTGTCAGATGTAGCAGGGGATGTAGAGAAGATTACTTTACAGGCTAATTTAGAAACATTAGCTAACCAAGATTTATTCTTTACATATACTTTCGACTCTCTTACTGGTGGTTCTAAGCTCTATATTAATAGTATCTTGGTTGAAGAATCTGATACTACTAATATTAAGTATTCCAGGGCACCTATATCTGGCTCTATAGCCTTAAATTCTATTTCATTGACTGACCCGGCCTTAGAGTCTACTCAATTCAAGTGTCAAAACCTTGAGATGTACGGTATAAAGGCCTTCAACAGAGTGTTATCTAGATACGATATTAGAAATCTGTTTATTAGATCAGCTAAAATTACTGATATAAACTGGAATGTTCCAGCAGGTAAGAGAAACATAACTGAAACCATCCAGCAGAACTTTAAGTTTAGTTTACCTGGTTATAAGACCAACTTGTTTGATATTATTGTTTCAGGAGCTCAAGGATTAAACGATGTACAAAGAGAAGCAATTGCTGAAAAAATAAGAGAGTACATAAAGGGTAACATTCCGATAAATACTATTATTAACGAGGTTAACATCAGAAGTAATGAATAATCTATATTCAGTTGTATCAAATTCATTAGGGTTCAACAGAGCAATTTCTATTGAACCAGAAAAATTCCCTGTATTGCTAGAGGATATTTTAATCAAACCTAATGATTTTCTAACAGAGAATAATTTTAACTTTTCTCTTTCCTGCTTATATCAAGACTTTTTGTCTATTGTAAGTGATAGCTATGTTTATAGTCCCAATTTTCCGGTAACAAACCCGTTTTTTGATAATATTAATAACATTGTAGGCACTCTTTGTGGTACATTAGTTCCTTCTAACTATTCAACTGAAGGAACAGCTTCTATTAGATATTTTGTAAATGGTATTCCACACAGTAATGCAGCTTTTAACATAATTTACAATACTCATGATTTCGTTATCAGTGGTAATTATTTGACTTTAGCAGTAGGTATTTTAAGCGCTACAACTTTATCTCCTATTCTTTCTTCTAATGTTTATTATCCTGCTTTAGGAGTTTATAACTACCCTCTTTCAGCTATTTTTAATAATGGAGAGGTAACAAATAGTAGTGAATTTCCTAATCAAGGTTTTCAAGAAAGCGCCGTTGTTCCTAATTTTGGGGTTGTAACAAAGTTCTTAAATAAGAACTTAAATTTAAAGTATAACTCAATTTCAAAACTTAAGATAGCTAATGAAAGGTTGTATGTTTTAGATAATATTAGTAACAAGTTTTTAATTTACGACATTAGTGATGTAATAGTTAATAGAACAAATAAGACTACTTTTGAGGTACCGCTTGAAACATTAGGTTTCGCAACATCTTCAAGAACAAATATAAGAAAGATTAGCTCTTTTTGTGTTAATGAGAACTATGTTGTATTCTTTAACTATGTTAACAATGCTCTTTCTATTTTCTCAACTAACTTAAACCAGTTATATGATTATTCTCAAGACAAAGTATCTGTTTCTGGGTTTAGAAATACAGAAGTATTTGCAGATATAGAGTTTGATCCGTTCGGTAATTTGTATTTGTTAACACAAAGTGGCACTGTTTATGTTTATACAGTTTCAAATACTGCTTTAACAAGAGTAAAAACATATAATATCCAACCACAAAACACAAACGTATTTTCTTCTTTATCCGCAATTCAAGTTACCTATCAGAAAGAGATATTTAAAAAGATATCATTCTCAAAATCTGATACAAATGTATTTTATGTATCTACAGATACTAACATCTACAAGAGATTTGTAGATAGAAATGTAAACATTGGTCAGTTTAATAACTTTGTTAATAACACAACATATTATTCAACTTTAAGCAATATTGCTGACCCATTTAATACGTTAATGGGCTGCTGTTTTGCTGAATATCCTGCTGAAAAGACATCTCTAGACTTTTTAAAGTATCAAATTAATAGCACTAACAGTATTAGTTATAACGGTTACGAAATTTTTTCTGTATGCTTTACAGATAACTGTACATACGCCTCTCAAAACGCTGGCTCTGGCTTTATTTTAAATGTTGGTTCATATGGTTCAATTGATTTTTTAACAGCTAATCTAACATATGGATTAAACCCGGTTTCTGCCTCTGGTATTACATTTGTTGTAGATAGGCCTAATTATATAAATTTAAATAATGACGATTTATCAGCTGTTCTTGTTTATTCCTTTGATGATATTAAGGTAAAGGCAGATGAATTCATTACGGACTTTTCAATAAACAAGTCTTTGCGCAAGCTGTTATATAATATTTTTAATTATCAGACTTATCAAGCCTTTAAACCTGTTGTAGATATTGATATAAACAATAATGCAATTTATAAAAAGCTTGATTACATTGTTTCTTACAATAAAAATCAAAATATTACTAATTTTGATAATTTTATAGGTATAAATGAAATTACAAGCACAATATTTTTAAATAGATGTTTTACTAAAGTTTACGAATTGCTTGCGACAATGCAAGCTAATTTTAACTCTAGAGTAATTAATATCTATCCTAGATATGCAGATTCAGTTTTGTTAAACCAAACAACACAAAAATATGCATCGTTTTATAATGATAGTGAGCCGTTTATTACCGGTGAATTTGACACTGAAATTGAACCTTTAAATACTAATCTCTGTGTTGTTGAGAATGCTAGTACAATTGTAGTGTCTCCAACACCATCTCAGACTCCTTTAGTTTCTCCAATAGTTTTTGTTACACCTACACCTACCCCTGCTCCATCTCCCACAATGCCTCCAACTCCAACTCCGTCTGGGTATGCATTGGTTAATAAAACTATTCAACACGTTGCAACAGTTTATTTGAATAACAACTACGAAATACCTGTTCCAATACCACCATACCCAAATTACGACATTAAACCTCTTTCAGCTATATATGATGGAGTAGGAATTGATACTATTGTTTCTGAATTTAGTGCCTACTTTGATCAGGTCAGTTTTTATGCTGCTTTAGCTAGTGCTAATGGAGATTATGGCAAATTGGTAGGTATGCAATTCGGGGATTATGTAATGCAAAGTTATACTCCTTCAAGCAATAGCGATTATGTAGTAGGCGGGCAAGGATGCACCTCGTAATTGAATTGCAACAGTACAGCTATATTTTTAGCCCACTTTAATAAATAATAATAATGGAATACGATAAGCCAGCAAAAATTGTATGGGTAGCTAAGCTATCAGCCACTGGGTTATATAATACTCCATTTTTAAAAATCGTTGACCCAACTACAGCACCTCAAAATATAGTCAATGAATATACGGATTTAGGGTTAGATAACTATACAATAAATAATTATTTTGTTAATACAAATTTACTTTATAGTATTACAGATAATCAATTAAACACTAATAGAACAACATTTAATTGGACTTTCTGCGCATATAAAGGACCATCTCAGGCTGCTTCTGCAATGATAGCAGTTAATTATTTTAACAATTATACTGCTAACGATATGGGGTTGGTTATTAATTATAATAACCAATATCTATCCCCACCATTTTATTTTGATCCTTATGAAACAAGTCCTAACCCTACCGCTTCTAAAACATTTATAGTTCCTGCTGGTGCTCAAAATTTTCCTATACCGCTATGGGTGAGAGTAAATGATGGTTCTGCCATATCAACTTTTACATGTTTAGTTTGTACTAACCCTTCTATTATTTTAACTAATAATATTGCGAGATATTCCAATATATTTGTTACCCCGTCACCAACCCCAACAAATACAGTTACTCCAACTACTGGATTATCCCCAACTGCGACTCCTACTAATACACCTACCAACACCGTAACCCCTACAAATACCCCAACCAATACTGTTACTCCAACAGTCACTCCAACCAACACTGTTACACCTACAAATACGGTTACTCCAACTGTTACTCCAACCAATACTGTAACAGTAACACCCACTATCACCCCAACTAACACAGTTACCCCAACTAACACAGTTACCCCAACTAACACAGTTACACCAACAAATACTGTTACACCTACAAATACTGTTACACCTACAAATACTCCTACCAACACTGTAACAGTAACACCTACTATCACCCCAACTAACACAGTTACTCCTACCAATACAGTTACTCCTACCAATACAGTTACTCCTACCAATACGGTTACTCCTACCAATACGGTTACTCCTACCAATACAGTTACACCAACTAATACGGTTACCCCTACAGTAACACCAACAAATACTGGTACTCCAAACAATACAGTTACTCCAACCAATACGGTTACCCCTACAAATACTGTTACTCCAACCATTACCCCTACAAATACGGTTACTCCAACCAACACTGTTACTCCAACCAATACTGTTACACCTACAAATACGGTTACCCCAACCAATACAGTTACCCCTACAGTAACACCTACAAATACGGTTACTCCAACTAATACGGTTACCCCAACCAATACAGTAACACCTACAAATACGGTTACACCTACAAATACGGTTACACCTACAAATACGGTTACACCTACAAATACAGTAACACCTACAAATACGGTTACTCCAACCAATACGGTTACTCCAACTAATACGGTTACTCCAACCAACACTGTTACTCCAACCAATACGGTTACACCTACAAATACAGTAACACCTACAAACACTGTTACTCCAACCAATACGGTTACACCTACAAATACAGTAACACCTACAAACACAGTAACACCTACAAACACAGTAACACCTACAAATACGGTTACTCCAACAATTACTCCTACACCACCACAACCACCGAGCAAGAGAGCGATATTTGGTTTCGGTAGTACAACTTTTGGTGGTTTTGGCTCTCCTACTTCTCTCTCCAATATAGTATCAGATACTGGTGTATTGGCTTCAGATGTAACTAATGTTGGTACGTCTGCAAGATTTTATTTAGCTGCTGCTAGCTTTGGTGATGGTTTAGCTATTTTTGGTTTCGGTTATAATAATGGTAATGCTGTTGGGGTGTATAACCCTGTAAATAATAGCGGAGAAATTGGAATTGATGATACACGTGGTAGTTTTACTGCTAGATATCAGTTAGCGGCTGCAAGTTACGGTGGAGATAAAGCAATATTCGGGTTCGGTTCCACAACCTCAGGAGTAAGTTCTATTACAAATCTGGTAGATAATTTAGGTCAAATGGGTAATAATGTATCTACTGTTGGTACAGCTAGAAATAATCTCGCAGCTGCAGGTTATGGTACAGATAAAGCTATATTCGGTTACGGTTTTTCAACAGCTATAACAAATATAACAAACCTTGTTTCCAATACTGGTGTAGTGGCTTCAGATACAACTGGTGTTGGTACAGCAAGACAAATATTAGCTGCAGCTAGTTATGGTACAGATAAAGCTATTTTTGGATATGGTTATACTTCAAGCTTTGTTTCATTAACAAATCTAGTTTCTAATACAGGTGTAGTAGCTACAGATACAGCAGGGGTTGGTACAGCTAGAGGTTATCTAGCAGCAGCTGGCTATGGAACTGATAAAGCAATATTCGGGTTTGGTATAAACGGGTTTGGTGGTTCTACTTTGTCAATGACAAACCTAGTATCTAACACAGGTGTTGTTGCTAATGATAATAGTACAGTTGGTACAGCTAGAATGGGTTTAGCAGCAGCAAGCTTCACTCAATATTTTGCACCTTCTCCAACACCAACACCAACTATAACACCTTCAATTACAGTCACGCCAACAATTACTCCTACCAATACAGTTACTCCAACCAATACAGTTACTCCAACCAATACTGTTACCCCAACAATTACTGTTACCCCAACAATTACAGTAACACCAACAATTACAGTTACCCCCACCAATACTCCACCCATTACAGTAACACCAACTACAACAATTACCCCAACAATAACAGTTACACCAACCAATACAGTTACACCGTCAATTACAGTAACACCAAGCAATACTGTAACACCAACACTAACTCCTACCAATACGGTTACACCAACAATAACAGTAACACCAACAATTACACCAACAATTACACCAACACCAACCTTACCTGCTGCTGCAGATAGTAGCGCTATATTTGGTTTCGGTTTTAGCCCTGGGGTTGTGTCAATGACTAATATTGTTTCCACAACCGGAGATGTTGCTAGTGACACCACTGGGGTTGGTACAGCAAGATACGGTTTAGCTGCAGCGAGCTTTGGTGGGGATCAAGCTATTTTTGGTTATGGTACAACTAACGGCTCAACTGGGGTTTCCCTTTCTAACTTAGTATCTAACCTTGGTGTTGTTGCTACGGATACTGCTGGTGTTGGTACTCAGAGATATAATCTCGCCGCTGTAGGGTATGGTTTAGATAAAGCAATATTTGGGTTTGGGTTTACTGGTTCTTCTCTTCTTTCTATTACTAACTTAGTATCAAACACAGGTATAATCGCTAATGATGTTGCTGGAATAGGTACTGCAAGAGAAAGTTTAGCTGCAGCCAGCTACGGTTTCTATTACGGTATATTTGGTTTTGGGTGGAATTATTCAATTAATCTTTCTATGACCAATTTAGTATCAGACACAGGTGTGATCGCTACAGATACAACTGGTGTAGATAGTAGAAGAAGTTTAGCTGCTTCAGGTTATGGTAGAGATAAAGCTATTTTTGGTTATGGTTATATTTCAAGCGCCACATCAATTAATAATTTAGTGTCAAACACTGGTGTAGTTGCTTCTTATGCTGCTGCTGTCGGCTCGTCAAGATATCAGCTAGCAGCAGCAGGTTATAGTACAGATAAAGCAATATTTGGTTTCGGGTATACAGGGTTTGGTTCAGTTAATGTTACAAATAAAGTATCTAATACTGGTGTTGTTGCTACAGATACAGCTGGTGTTGGTACTTCCAGATACTCATTAGCAGCTGCTAGCTTTGTAAATCCACCTATATTACCAACCCCAACAGTTACCCCAACAAGTACAGTAACAAGTACAGTAACACCAACAATTACCCCAACAAATACAGTAACACCTACAATCACTCCAACGATTACTCCTACTCCAGCACCAATACAAAATTATACTGCCATATTTGGTTTTGGTGTAGGTAATTCTGGTAGTGATTTATCAATGACTAATCTCGTATCTGATGTTGGCATTGTTCAAAACGATGTAACAACTGTTGCTACTGCAAGAAGTGAGTTAGCAGCTGCGGGTTACGGTACAGATAAAGCCATATTTGCTTTTGGTTATATTAACTCTGTTGGAGTTTCAAATTTATCTAACTTGGTAACTAATGAGGGAGTTGTTGGAACCGATCAATCAACAGTGGGTACTTCTAGAAGCCGTCTTGCAGCAGCTGGTTATGGTATTGATAAAGCTATTTTTGGTTATGGTGGAACCTATTTATCGATTACTAATTTAGTAACTAACACTGGTGTTGTTGGCAGTGATGTTACTGGTGTTGGTACTGCTAGATCAGACCTAGCAGCTGCTACTTTTGGTAGAGATAGAGCAATTTTCGGGTTTGGTTCAAATGGTTCTAAATTATCAATGACAAATTTAGTAACTAATACAGGTGTTGTTGGTAATGATGTATCAGGAGTCGGTACTGCCAGATCTGGTCTAGCAGCTGCTACTTATGATACTAATAAAGTTATATTTGGTTTTGGTAGTACTGGAACTTTTTCACCAGTATCAACAACCAATTTGGTTTCTAGTACAGGTGTTGTTGCCACAGATACATCTAATGTTCAAACAGCTAGATCTGGTCTAGCTGCAGCGAGTTATAGTTCAACAAACGCAGTATTTGGGTACGGGTTTACTTCAACAGGTGTAAATATAACTAATTTAATTAGTAGCTTAGGTGCAATTATTTCAGAATCCTCTGGTGTTGGCACTGCGAGATACAATTTAGCAGCTGCAAACATTGTTTATATTGCTCCAACTCCAACAGTTACCCCTACAAACACAGTTACACCAACAGTTACACCAACAATTACAGTAACCCCAACCAATACCCCAACCAATACTGCAACGCCAACTGTAACACCAACCAATACTGTAACACCAACAATTACCCCAGCAAACACACCACCAGCTCAATCAGATAAGAGTGCTATATTTGGTTATGGTTCTAACGGAAGTTTTGGAAATAACTTATCAATGACCAATTTAATTTCTAACACCGGGGTTGTATCTACTGACACAACTGGTGTAGGAACAGCTAGATTGGGTCTCGGTGCAGCTAGTTACGGTGGAGATAAAGCAATATTCGGTTATGGTCGTGTGAGTGGAATTGGTGGTACAAATCAAACTATTACCAACCTTGTTTCAAATCTTGGTATAGTTTCTACTGACACAACTGGTGTAGGAACAGCTAGATTCTACTTAGCAGCAGCTACTTATGGTACAGATAAAGCAATATTTGGTTACGGTCTAGATGATTCTTTTACTGCTGTATCAATGACTAATTTAGTATCTAACACAGGAGTCGTCGCTAGCGATACTACAGGGGTAGGTACTTCTAGAAGCGGGTTAACAGCAGCTAGTTATGGTTATGATAAGGCAATATTTGCATGTGGTGATAATGGATTTAAAACTAACAAAGTTTCAAATACAGGTGTAGTTGCATCAGATACCTCTGGTACTGCTCCAACAGCTCGTACAGCTCCTTTCGGTGCAGGTTATGGTTATGATACAGCTATTATTGCATTTGGTAACGATGGTAGTTATTTAAATTCTATAACATTAATTAATAATCAAGGGAATGTAGCAACTAATACAAGTGGTGTTGGAACTGCTAGAGCTTATGGTGGTGCGGCAAGCTATAGTACAGATAAGGCAATATTTGGTTATGGTACTACAGGTACGGTTCAAAATATAACTAATTTGGTATCTAATACAGGTGTAGTTGCCTCAGATACAACCGGAGTAGGTACTGCAAGATTAGGACTAGCTGGAGCAAGCTATGTCGCAGGTGTTGCTCCATCACCAACTCCAACCAATACAGTCACTCCAACAATTACAGTCACTCCAACAATTACTCCAACTAATACAGTTACCCCAACAATTACTGTTACCCCAACAATTACTGTTACCCCAACAATTACTGTAACACCAACAGTAACACCATCCAATACAGTCACACCAACTAATACTGTTACTCCTAGCAACACTGTAACACCAACAATTACTGTAACACCAACTATCACTGTTACTACAACTAGTACAGTAACACCAACAATTACTGTAACACCTACGGTTACCCCAACCCCAGGTCTCTCTCCTACTTCAACAACAACAATTACTCCAACAATAACTGTATCACCAACAAATACTGTTACACCAACAATTACTCCTACCAATACTGTTACACCAACCATTACAGTAACACCTACAAACACAGTAACACCTACAATTACACCAACAATTACAATTACACCAACAATTACTGTAAGCCCAACCAACACAGTTACACCAACAATTACACCAACCATCACTGTTACACCAACCATCACTGTTACCCCAACCAACACAGTAACACCAACAATTACACCAACAATTACTTTAACACCAACAATTACAGTTACACCTACCAATACTGTTACACCTACAATCACGGTTACCTCTACCAGCACCGTAACACCTACAATTACACCGACAATAACTGTAACACCAACTAATACTGTTACACCTACAATCACCCCAACAATTACCCCTACACAAAGAAATACATATTGCTTCCAGTCACCGGATACTGAACCATACATTAATAATTTTACCGATAGTAAGAATTATATTATTAGTGCTATTGATTCTTCTAATATCGCTTCAAGAGGAGCAACTGATATAGCTAAAATTCTTAAGTTTATTGTAAGCAGACTATATTTAGTTGGAAATATATTTAATAATTATAGTTGGGGAGCATATGGTACAACATCTGCAGCATATAACGTAGTTTTCACTAATTTTGGTCCAGAAGGTAGCAGTCAGAAATATTACTTTGAAATTCAGCCAAGTTATGTAACTCCAACTCAATATATTGCATATTGTTCATATTTGTTCTTCAATATGAATACTGGCACAATGTTAGTTGATATGTGTATACTTAATATTTTCAATTATAATAACTATCCAGCTACACTCACACCTACAGTAACACCAACAATCACAGTAACAACAACAAATACACCAACACCAACTAACACAGTTACCCCAACTATTACTGTGACAACAACTGTTACTGCAACCCCAACTAAAACTGTAACTCCAACAGTTACACCTACACCAAATAATACCCCAACTACCCCAACTGTAACTCCAACCAATACGGCTACACCAACAGCTACAGTAACACCATCCGTGACTGTAACGCCAACAGTTACAGTTACCCCGACTGTAACTCCAACAGCCTCTCCTATTTTATCAAATAGACAAGCTATTTTTGGTTACGGTCAAGGAGATAGCGGCATACTTTCAATTTCTAATACAATTACAAATCTCGGTACAGTTAATACAGATCAATCTGGGGTTGGTACAGCAAGATATAGCTTAGCTGGTGCTAGTTACGGTGGAGATAAGGCTATATTTGGGTTCGGTGCAAACGATGTTAAGCTATCTATAACAAACACTGTTACAAATCTTGGTATAGTTAATACAGATCAAGCAGGGGTTGGAACAGCAAGATATGGTTTAGCTGCTGCAAGCTACGGTGGAAATAAGGCAATATTCGGGTTTGGCTTTGATGGTAGTTATGTTTCAACAACTAATACTGTTACTAATCTCGGTATAGTTAATTCAGATACAACAGGAGTAGCAACCGCAAGAGCTTTTTTAGGTGCTGCAAGTTATGGTGGAGATAAAGCAATATTTGGTTTTGGTGCTACATACTCAACAGGTAATGTTTTCTATAATAAAACCTCACTATTTTCTAATACTGGTGTGTTTGTTAGTGAAACTGACAATATTGCAACTGAAAGAGGTTTCCTCGCTGCAGCTGGTTACGGAACAGATAAAGCAATATTTGCTTATGGTTTTAATAATAGTGGTTACCTCTTACTTTCAAGCAAAGTAACTAATACAGGTACACTCGGTACAGACAATACTATTGTTGGTACTGCTAGATACGCTTTAGCTGCTGCTACTTACGGTGGTGATAAGGCTATATTTGGTTTTGGTTTTACAAGCGACTATAGCGTTGTTAATACTACTACATTATTTGATAATCAAGGAAATTATGTTAGTGAAAATTCTGGGGTTGGTACTACCAGATACGATCTTGCAGCAGCAAGCTTTGGTAGCTAATGCATCTTGTTTTTTGTGAGGTTTTTCGTTAATAATATTGATGAAAAAAGAATCACCTCTAATTAAGAAGTTGCTAGAAGATGCAAAGCTAGAGGCTAAAAAGAGAAAAAATAAATATGCTGGAACAGAGCATATTCTTTTGGCTCTGCTCAAATGCAATAGTACTATCTTAATTAACTTGTTTAAGAATCTCAAAGTAGATTACAACAACATAGTTTTCATCATTGATAATGTTTTATTTTATAGTAACGTTGATAAACCACCTACCTTAGAAGATATTCAATTTACCCCCAAAGTAGAAAAGATATTTTCCCTCGCTGAACAAATTTGTAAAAAGCTAGGTCAAAAAGAATTGACTCCTGTTCATGTTTTTCTTGGATTGCTTTATGACGATCAAGGTAGTGCGATTAACATCTTAAAATCAGAAGGAGTCTTTTATAAAAACGTCAAGGAGATTGTTTGTAAACAACTCGATGGGGAATTGCTACCTAATGAGCCTAAAAATACTGAGGCTATCCCTGTATTAACTGATGATGATATTGAAGATGAAGAGCCAAATAATATTCTTGAGGTGTTTGGAACTAATTTAAACGAATCTGAATTGCCTCTTAATGTAATTGGTGGAGATAATTATATCTCAAGAATGGTAGAGATTCTTTGCCGTAAAAATAAGAGCAATGTTATTTTGATTGGTGAACCTGGAGTAGGAAAGACAACTCAGGTACTTAACTTAGCGAGAAAGATTAGAGATAATGATGTCCCGGAGTTCTTGCAAAATAAGACAGTTTACAGTCTAGATCTCAACAAATTAATTTCAGGAACAAAGTTTAGAGGGGATTTCGAAGAGCGTATTCAGGCTCTTATTCACGCATTATTAACAAAGAAGAATCTAATTGTTTATATCGATGAGATTCAGAATCTGACTAGTTTAGGTAAGTCTTCTGGTGTAGATTTAGGAAATACCTTGAAGACAGTACTAACAACTGATAATGTTAGAATAATTGGCTCAACCACCTTTAGTGATTATAAGAACTCTTTTGAACAAGACAAGGCTTTAGAGAGAAGATTTCAAAAAGTAATTTTCAAAGAGCCTAATACTAACGAGACTTTCAGTATTCTTAAAGGAGTAAAGAAGGATTATGAAAATTACTACAAGTGTACTATCAATGATACAATTTTAAAGCGTATTGTTCATTTGTCCGATAGATTTGTAACTAATAGAAAGTTTCCGGACAAGGCTATTGATATTCTAGATGAAGTTGGTTCATTTGTATACAATAAAAAGAACGTTGTACCTAAGAATATTGTAAAGTCTCAAAACGTTGTATTAAAGACAATGCAGAAGAAAGAACAATTCTTGTTTAAGAACAACTTTGAGAAGGCTTTATTGTTTAAAGAGCAGGAAGAACAAGAAACTGCTGTATTGAACAAGCAACTTGATGAATGGAAAAAGAGTATTACTTCATTTGCATCTATTAAGCTCAATGATGTTGATGCAGTGGTTAGTAAGTTGACTAACATCCCTATTAACAAGATCAAGGTTAATGATGAATATTTTAAAGAGCTTAGAACATTCTTAGAGAGCAATGTGTTTGGACAAGCTCAGGCTATCCAAAAGATTGTAAAGATCATTAAGAAGTCTAAGTTGGATCTTCAGGATCCAAATAAACCTCTTGGATCTTTCTTACTAGCCGGGACTACTGGTGTTGGCAAGACATTACTAGTGAGAAAGCTCCATGAATTTCTATACAACAATACACCAGAATCGTTTGTTGTGTTTGATATGTCAGAATTCTCTGAGGCTCACTCAATTTCAAAGCTAATTGGTGCTCCTCCAGGATATGTTGGATATCAAAAGGGTGGTATCTTAACTGAGAAGATTAAGAACTTTCCAAATAGTATCATTTTATTTGATGAAATCGAGAAAGCACATCCAGAAGTATACACTGTTTTGCTACAAGTGCTAGATAGTGGTAGATTAACAGACTCTTCTGGTGAAGAAATAAACCTAAAGAACTGTTATTTCTTTGCTACAACTAATGTAGGTGCTAGTACTGAGAGATCAATGGGCTTTGGTGCTCAGAGCTTTACAGAAAACTTCTTTAGTTCAATTGAAAAGTACTTTAGACCAGAGTTTCTCAATAGATTCGATGATATTATTGTATTCGATAAGGTTACAGATAACGACACTATTGAGAAGATTATTAGGAAAGAGTTAGAGATTATTATTGACAGAGTAAAGACTAAGACAGGTATACGTTCCATCTCCTTCTCTGAGACAATTATAAAGTTCGTTTCAGAGAAAAGCCAGACAGAAAAGTATGGAGCTCGTGAAATTAAGAGAATTGTTGAAAAATTAATCTTTAACCCAATGATTGACTTTATTTCTTCCAAAAAGAAGATTAAATCCATTAAGATTTCCGAAGAAAATAAAGAAGTTTCTTTTTCTGCTTGATTCTACCCTTCATATCTCTATAATCGGGGTATGAAGAGTTACAAAGCCGTTATTCGCAACTTCCATAATCACGATTGCCGCGACATCGAAGTCTCTGGCAAGAACGTTCAGCTCGCTCATAAGCTTGCCTTGAAGCAGGTGAAGTTTGAAGAGGATATCCTGGAGATGTACAACGCTGACGGCAACCTTGCCTACCATCTGCAAAAAGGTTGGCGAGAATAAACTTTCCTGTTGCATATTTCTGATATCGAGACTATAAATATTGGTATGACGAGCAATCTTATCTCTCTCGACTCAAAGCTTGGAACCGAAGTCACTGGTGTTACGAGCTTTGACGAACTGATTACCCGAGCGAAGCTTGACTTTAAGCTTAAGAAGGAGCCGCTTTTTGACGAAAACGGCAGGCAGATCAAGGATAAGTTTATTATTCGAAACACCAATACTGATTCTGTTCTCGGTATTGTTGGTAAACGTTACAACATTGTCGATGTCCCTACTATGATTGAGCCTTTTCACGAAAACATTGTGAAGAAGTTTGATCTAGAGTATGAGAATGCAGGCATTATTGAAGATGGTCGCAAGTGTTGGGTTGCTGCTCGGTTTCGCAACCCAATGGCTCTCAAGTATCGCCCTCAAGATAAGATTAACAATCGAATCTTCTGTTTGATTACTAACGATGGTACCTTTCGCAACTCCTATTTGAGTATGGCTCATCGTATTTTCTGTAACAATCAATTGAAGCTGATGGTTAAAGCTGCTTCTAATGCTGGGTTTGGAGTTATGCACACCAAGAACCATCAACGTAAGATTGATACCAACATGATTCTTATTGATAGCTTCTTGGATATTGGTAAGAACTTTATTAGTAAGGCAGATGCTCTCAATGATAAGCTTATGAGCGCTCAGGAGGCTAAGGACTTTCTTGATAAGCTTATGCCTAAGAATAGCAAGAAGCCTAATTCAAAGCAGGCTTTGCGCGCAGTACATCGTAAGTCTCATATTATTGAGTTGTTCCATAACGGAAAGGGTAATATCGGTCGTACTCGCTGGGATATGTTCAATGCAGTCACTGAGTTTATTGACCATCATAATAACCCTAACAAATTTATTAAGCATGGTAAGATTGCCATGGAAAAGCGATTTGTAGCTAATACAATCTTTGGGCAAGGAGTACAAATTAAGCAAAAAGCTCTGGATTTGTTGCTCAATTGATTAAATAATAACACGGGAGGTTAGCTCAGCGGCAGAGCAGATCCTTTACACGGATAAGGCCAGAGGTTCAAATCCTCTACTTCCCACCATTTTATCGGAGTGTAGCTCAACTTGGTAGAGCACTTGCTTTGGGAGCAAGTTGTTGCAGGTTCAAATCCTGTCACTCCGACCATTTCTTAAATAGCCATAATCTTCATGGCTGTACTGTAACCAGAACCAGTAGACCAATCGTAGTTAAATCTCCAGTTTTTCTTCTTTTCAAGTAATTGGCTTACAGGTATATTAGAATTAACTAAATCAATCTTAATATCAGTATTTTCACAATCAAAAGCTAACAAATAATCAAATTGCTTGTTAAGCTGATAGCACTTTAATTGTATAAAACCTACTAATCTCAACAAATCATCTGCTTGAGTTAGAGTTCTATTATCAATATACTTGGTTCTAATGCTTCTTACAATAGAAGACTTCTTGTTTTCAATGTAAGAATCTAGTTCACCACTAATTAGTTCTTCTTTACCTGGATCATCAATGTCATAACCAGCCAAGACTGATACTAAATCCTTAATATCTTCCAATTCTCCTTCAGCAGCCTTGCGACCTAGGGCTTCTTTGCTGGCTCCTTCTGTTCTTTCTGTCTCTAATCTAGCTCCAGGAATAGATTTAATCTCGAAAGTCTTGCCATTTAGTTCCATATCACCTATTGCTGCGCTAGTTCCACCAGCAAATATCTCGAAAAAGATTTCACCGGGACCAACAGCCTTACCTTTCTTAGGTTCTGTCTTTTGTTTCACTAGGCGAGTAAGTTCTGGGATGTGAGAAGATACGTTTCCTTTGTAACAGGTAGTAAGAATCTCGACTAAAGAGCCACTATCACTGCTTTCTCCATAGAGATTCAAGATTTTAGCAAACTCATCTTGATTCTCCTTCTTAAAATTCATACCAGTCTCTTTAATAAAGACAGCAAAAGCATTGGCAATATCAGATCCTGGCTGAACTCCTGCATTCTTTAACGATTCTTTAAACAAGGCAGAGTCAACTTCTTCTCCAGACACGTCATTCGCTCTTAGAGCTCTCTTAAGAACATTGTTGTAGTAGACTTTATCCAGTGTAGCAATGTGTTCCACTGAATCTTGGTCTGGTTCTTGCTTAAAGATCTTCACCTCATCCTGTTCCCTGAGGATTTTGCTGGCATAGACGTCTTTGAGCCTGGATATGATCATAGAATTATTTATGCCCCTACCTAAATAAAAACAGTTGCTTTTTCTTGGCAACGCTTTATAATAACGACGATATGAAAAATATGTTTAAGTCCCTGTTGGCGATCGCATCTTTGGTCATCGCCCTTTCTATCACTGCCGCTGACACCTCCTCTGTTGGGGTTACTGCAGGATACAATAATAACTATGTTGTGAACGGTGTTGTTCGCAACAATGCTTCAGCCTTGATTGCTGTTGATGCCAGCAAGTCTCTTAAGTATGCTGATATCTACGTCAAGGGTACGTTGCTCCCTAATAACGAGCTCGATCAGTCCCATTGGACGCTTGGAGCTGGGAAGACTTTTGGTCTCTTCTCTGATTTCGCCTTGCGTACTGAGGCTGATGTTACTCGACACCAGAGCGGAGTCGCTGGCGTTCCTAACTCTACTGAGGTTGGAGCCAAGCTCGCCTTGAGTAACCCGTATGTTACTCCTTATGTTCGTGGATCTTATGATTATGATCTCGATCAGACTGGTGTGAGTGCTGGTTTCTATCGCGTTCAGCCTTTGCTCTATGGATTCACTGTTACTCCTCTTGCTGAGTATGGTAAGTTCACTGATTACGAGGCTTTCTTGGCTAAGGTTACTGTTGCTCGTCCTTTTGCTCTCTCCTTCGGAACTCTTACTCCGTTTGCTGATGTGAGCTGGATTGATAATAACTTCAGTGTTAGCAAGTATAACTTTGCTACCAAGGAGCTCAATGGGGCTGTGGTTGTTTCCGCTGGTTTGAATCTGCGTTTTTAATCAGAGTTAGTTAGTAGGTAGCCCCTGAGATTAATTTCTCAGGGGTTTTTTGTTGCTTTTATACCTAAGGTAGTAAATAATAACAGAGCGCGGGTATGATGTAGTGGTAGCCTGCAACCTTGCCAAGGTCGATGTGCCGGTTCGATTCCGGCTACCCGCTCCACTTTCTAGTATAAATAATATTAATGAACTTTTTTAATCATTATCTTATTCAAGAGAGTAAAGAGAGAGAACAGCTAGATAAAACAATAGACTACTTGTCTAAGAAAGAAAAAGTTCTTCTTCTCACCACTTCCAATCGCTGGACAGGCCACACAGACGATATTCCCAAATCAACCCAGCTAGCTATGTTTGTACAGGAACAGCTTGGCAAACAAAAGGCTACTTTAATTGAAGTACCTAAGCTAAAAATCTACCCTTGCGAGGGTAATGTAAGTAGCAGCCCAGATAAAGGTGGGAATCACTGTGGCACTAAAGACGCTGCATTAAAAGATAAAGAAAAGAACCCTACCGGTTATCATAGATGCTGGGCTAGTATCAATAACAAAGATGATGAACTTTGGAAGATCAGTAAACCATTATTTGAAAGTGAAGCAGTTCAGATATTTGGTTCTGTAAGATGGGGTCAGGCTAATGGATACTATCAGAAGTTAATTGAAAGATTAACCTGGATAGAGAACAGAGCTTCTACACTAGGTGAAAAGAGTGTTGTCTCAGATATTGATGCTGGACTGATATTAGTTGGGCAGAACTGGAACGGAAAAGATGTATTAGATACTCAAAAGCAGGTGTTAAAATTTTTTGGGTTTAAGACTCCATCCGAGATGTTCTGGAATTGGCAATATACACAAAATGCTACTCTAGAAACAAAAGAGTCGTATAAGAAGGCTTATACGACTTTTGAGAAGCAGTTTATATTAGAAGATTAATTACTGTAAGGTCAATAGATACTTGAGCTTGTTTAATTCACCGAGCATCTCGTCTCTAATGTTCATAAGATCTGAATCAGCGTTCTTATCTGGTATTTCTAAATTTACTAGATACTCCACTGCATTGTCTACAAAACCATCTACTGGTAATTGATCTGTATTAAATAGATCAACTGTAGTAGAACCACCTTTAGCTTCAATTCTACCATACTTACCCATGTAGACTTCAATGTATTGATCAATCAAACCGTTGAGAGCATCATAGGCGCCACCAAGAGCCTGGTGTTGAGCATAGCTAGTTGTCTGCCAATGATAGACTTTGAGTTGGTTGAGTATCGTAAGAAGATTTTTAATGTATTTCATAAAGTTATTTATTAAACAAGACTCTAAAAGCGCATTGAAAGTTCTTACTAGAATAATGTCTAGCATCTACTTCCCAAACGTTCCAGTAGTATTTATCTGTTTTATTATCAACATCATGAGCAGTATAATCAAGTTCCTTTTCTTTAACTCTTAATAGCTTATCTTGTATCCAATGACGAAATTCATGTAATAAATCTCGTAAGAATATTCTTCTTCTTGATTTCTTATCATATTTCTTTCTAAATGGAGCAACCCCAATGTCTAAGGTATTGCTTCCGAAGTAATAACCGCTGTCAAGATAGCGAGTATCTATTTTTATGTTTATGGCTCTTTTAATATCTTTGCCAGGAAACTCTTTTTCTAATAGCTTATTGAATACAGCCTGTAATTTAGATCTTTTTATGCCAAACCTTAAGAACCAATCGGCAGTTTTCTTACCGTATCGTACTTGGATCTTAATCATGCCAATATTAATTCAGATTTTTTATTTTTACAAGTTGCATCATTTAGAATAGAAAACTAAGTAAAAATGTACGTTGGTTCGTACATACACATTATGAAAACTTCACAAACAAACACAGTTAGTAACTCAAACAAGAACGCCTACGAAATCAGACTAGATGTTCTTAACATGGCCAAAGATTTGGAAATGCATAACATTTATCTCAGGCAAGAGGAGATTAGAACTAACCACGAAAAGTCTACTGAATTTCTTGAATATCCTGAATCAGTCATGGCAACCGATAAGCTTTTTGACAAGATTTTAGGTACCGCAAATAAACTTTATTCTTTCATCGAACGAAAGTAGATTTCACAGAAGAATAAATATATACTACACTTAGCACAGAGAAGTAGAGGGGAAGCCTTCTACTTTTCTTCATCTAAACTATATGGCAACTACAACTGAAAATAAACCTGTAAACGGGCTTGAAGAGATCGCTCGTTTTGTTTTTACTACCAAATACGCTCGTTATAACGAGAAGAATAAGAGACGCGAAACTTGGGATGAGACTATTGGTCGCGTCGAATCAATGCACCTACAAAAGTTCAAGCATTTGTCTGCTGAGGATAAGAAGCAGATTTCTGAGGCCTTTGACTTTGTTCGTGCCAAGAAGGTTGTCCCATCTATGCGCTCTATGCAATTTGGTGGCAAGGCTGTTTTCGCTCACAATGCACGTCTTTTTAACTGTGCGGTTCGTCACGTAGACTCAGTGAGAAGCTTTTCTGAGATCTTTTACCTACTTCTGTGTGGTTGTGGTGTTGGAATTGGTCTCTCCAAGACGTTCTTGGACCGTCTTCCTGACCTAGTTACTGCTGCAGATAAGACTGGAACGGTTGTTACTTATACTGTTCAGGATACTATTGAGGGTTGGGCTGATTCTGTCGAGGTTCTGCTCAATTGTTATACACGTAACAATGCTTTGTCTGGCCGTAAGATCGTGTTTGACTACAGCAAGATTCGCCCAGAGGGTGCAAAGATCAAGACTGGTGGTGGCAAGGCACCTGGTTATAGAGGTCTCAAGGCTGCTCACAAGAAGATCAAGGACTTCTTGGATCACTTGATTGAGAAGCAAGAGCGTGCTCGTCTTCGCTCTGTCGATGCTTATGATATCTTGATGCATTGTTCCGATGCAGTATTGTCTGGTGGTATTCGTCGTTCTGCTACTTCTGTTATCTTCATGAAGGATGACGAAGACATGCTTAATGCTAAGACTAACTTTGCAATTACTAAGCATACTAAGTTCCATAAAGAAGATAATGGTCAATATTCTGGTAAGGTTACTGTTAACAAGAAGGATTATGAGGTTACTGTTTCTGAGTGGGAATATCAGAATACTATTTGTAAGGATATGATGATTGGTTGGCATCATATTGAGCCTCAGCGCGCTCGTTCCAATAACAGTATTCTTCTTTTGCGTAATCAGACTACCTTGGAAGACTTCCGTAAGATCATTGAGCGTACCCGCCAGTATGGGGAACCTGGGTTCGTGTTTGCAGATCATCCTCAGCAGTTGTTGAATCCTTGCTTTGAGATCTCATTCATCCCTGTAACTGAAGATGGTGTTTGTGGTGTTCAATTCTGTAACTTGACTTCTATTAATGGAGCCAAAGTTAAGACTAAGCAGGATTTCATTGAGGCCACTAAGGCTGCTTCTTTGATTGGTACATTGCAGGCTGCATATACTGACTTTAAGTATCTCAGCAATGCTGCTAAGAAGCTTACTGATGATGAGGCCCTTCTGGGTGTTTCTATTACTGGTATGATGGATAACCCTAGTGTGTTGCTTGATGCAAACTGTCAGAACTTGGCTAGTGCCGCTGCCGTAGAGACCAATCGTGTTTGGGCTGAGAAGATTGGTATCAAGCAGGCTGCTCGTGTTACTTGTATCAAGCCTGAAGGAACCTCTAGCCTTGTGTTAGAGTCTGCTTCTGGTATTCACCCTCACCATTCTCGCAAGTACTTCCGTAGAGTTCAGATGAACAAGATTGATAACGTTTATCAGTTCTTCAAGATGTATAACGAACATATGTGTGAGCCTAGCGTTTGGTCAGCTAATAAGACTGACGATGTTGTTTGCTTCCCAATTGAGGTTTCACCTGAAGCTATTGTTAAGAGTGATTTGACAGCCAAGCAACACTTGGAGTATATCAAGTCTACTCAGACAAACTGGGTGATCCCTGGTACTAATGATTATACCAAGCCTATTCATCACAACGTTAGCTGTACTGTTACCGTTAAGGAAGAAGAATGGGACTTTGTGACCAAGTACTTGTTTGATAATCGCCAGTTCTTCTGTGCTGTGTCCTTGTTGCCTGACTTTGGTGATAAGCTCTATGCTCAGGCACCTAACGAGTCAGTTTCTACTGAGGCTGATGTGCAGAAGTATAATGCAATTGTAAAGGATATGGTCAATGTTGACTATACCAAGCTCAAAGAAGAAGAGGATGAGACTGCTGTTCAGGCTACTGTTGCTTGTGCTGGCAATGCCTGTGAGTTCGTCTTTAACTCTTAAACTAATTTAGTTGTAGTTAAGCCGCAAGAGGGTAACGAATAAAAGTTACCCTCATTTTTTTGTAGATATGTCTCGTAATCATTCATTAAAACAGGGTAATAGAATCTGAAGTCGTTATTATAGTTAGCACCAAAGAACTTGTAGTTATATTTGGTTTCGTAAAATACTATTTCACTTCTAGTCAATGCATCTTGGAACAAAGGAACTGGATTCTTAACAAGGTTTTCCTTTACATCTATAAACAGTATTTGCTGTGAGTGGGTTAGAGTATCATCTAAAAAGCTATCGTTTAGCCTTTCATGCAAGTGTATATTTGTCTTTAATCTCATCATTTTAACTGTTTTATACACATCTTTGTCTTTAAAAACAAAGTTAAAACAATTGTTTATGCCTAATCTCTTGGCTCGGTAATAAAAAGGAACCACGTGTTCCATATCCATATTATCTACCAGTGTAAAAACAAACATATCTAATAAGTAATTACCATTAAAAGTAGGTTTTTTCAATAAATATTTTCACTAATATGGCAGACGTACAAGTAATACCAGGAGTAGCGGTAATATCTTTCTCAGGAGTGGCTACTAATACAGTATATCTTTCTTCAAGTGATGCGGGTGTTGCTATTCTAGAAGGGCCAAACGGGCCAATGTTTACTGCTGATGGTAATACTAACGAGATGACAATTGAAGCAACATTGTCAGCCGTAAACTTTATTATTAATACACCAGATATTGATGCTTCTGGTCTTGATACTTTAACTGACCCGCTATCTGTTTTAGCACTATCAGCTGGTAAATTTTATGCTACAACAGCTGGTAAAATAGGTGCTCCTGGAACTAGTGGTTTACCTGGAGCCTCTGGAACCTCTGGTATTTCAGGTATTCCTGGTATTAGCGGTGTACCAGGCATCTCAGGTGTTCCTGGTATTAGTGGTGTTCCTGGTATCTCCGGCCCACCTGGTATTAGCGGTGTTCCTGGAGCAAGCGGATTTCCAGGAGCAAGCGGCCTTCCAGGAGCTAGTGGTATACCTGGTATAAGCGGTATTCCTGGTATTAGTGGTATTCCCGGTATTAGCGGCATCCCTGGTATTTCTGGTGTTCCTGGTATAAGCGGAACTCCTGGAACACCTGGTTTAAGCGGTAAGCCAGGTGCTTCTGGTTTACCAGGCACTCCTGGTATTAGTGGTATTCCTGGCATTAGTGGTATTCCTGGCATTAGTGGTATTCCTGGCATCTCAGGCACCCCGGGTACACCTGGTTTGAGCGGAAAGCCTGGGTCAAGTGGGTTACCAGGAGCTAGCGGTCAACCTGGTATCAGCGGCGTTCCAGGTATTAGTGGTACTCCAGGAACTCCTGGTATTAGCGGCATTCCGGGTATCAGCGGTACTCCTGGTGTTTCTGGATTGAGTGGTAAACCAGGCGCAAGTGGGTTACCTGGGGCAAGTGGGTTACCTGGTAACCCCGGTATTAGTGGTACTCCTGGTATTAGTGGTACTCCCGGCATTTCTGGAACTCCTGGTATTAGTGGTATTCCAGGTATTAGTGGAACTCCTGGTTTGTCAGGAGCAAGCGGGTTACCTGGCGCAAGCGGGTTACCTGGCGCAAGCGGGTTACCTGGTACTCCTGGTGTTAGTGGCGTTCCGGGTATTAGTGGTATTCCTGGTATTAGTGGCGTTCCCGGCATTAGCGGAACCCCAGGCATTAGCGGAACCCCAGGGTTGTCAGGAGCTAGCGGATTACCTGGAGCTAGCGGATTACCTGGTGTAAGCGGTGTTCCTGGTATTAGTGGTGTACCAGGCATTAGCGGTATTCCTGGTATTAGCGGCGTTCCTGGCATTAGTGGCACTCCAGGCATTAGTGGCACTCCTGGTGTTAGTGGCACTCCTGGTGTTAGTGGTACTCCGGGTGTTAGTGGCGTACCCGGTATATCCGGTATTCCTGGTATTAGTGGTCAGCCTGGCATTAGTGGTGTGCCTGGCATTAGTGGTGTGCCTGGCATTAGTGGTGCTCCAGGTGCTAGCGGTTTACCAGGTGCTAGCGGTTTACCAGGTGCTAGCGGTTTACCTGGTATTAGTGGTGTACCTGGCATTTCAGGTACACCAGGTATAAGCGGAACTCCGGGAATTAGCGGTGTTCCAGGAGCCTCTGGTTTACCTGGAGCTAGTGGTCTTCCAGGAGCTTCTGGGTTGCCTGGTATTAGTGGTCAGCCTGGCATTAGCGGTGTTCCTGGTATTTCTGGTCAACCTGGAGTGAGTGGTTTACCTGGAGTGAGTGGTTTACCTGGAGTGAGTGGTTTACCTGGAGTGAGTGGTATTCCAGGAGCCAGCGGTTTACCAGGAGCCAGCGGTTTACCAGGAGCCAGCGGTTTACCTGGTACTAGTGGCCTTCCAGGTGCAAGAGGTATAGCTGGTGGCGCTACTTACTATTTAAACAACTCAGTTACATCCTTGTCTGGCTGGAAAGAGTGGAGTACAACTCCAGTACTTTTAGCACAGACAGTTAATACCATTACTTTAAATTCTGGTCAAACAGGAGTTATTCAGTCGTTTATTACCCCTATAGACGACCCATATTTAACATTTATTACTCCCGGTATTTGGTCGTTTTATTTGCATTGTACAAGAGGGGGTGGTACTAATACTCAATTTGATGTTTGGGCTGAAGTTTACCGATACAACACAAACCTTGGGACCCTTACCTTCCTCTTATCAACCGCTCCTGTAGCAATTATCTCAAATACCACCCCACAGATGCAGATTTCAGATTCGTTCTTTAATGGTGCCTCTGCATTATTAAATGATCGATTGTACGTTGATATTAAGGCCGCAAATAACAGTGGTGGTACCCATACTGTAAGTTTGTACTCTGAAGGTTCGCTAAATTATTCCTTCAGTATTACTCCAATTGGCGCAACAGGTAACAGCGGTCTACCAGGCATTAGTGGTACACCAGGCGTTAGCGGTGTTCCTGGTATTAGTGGTGTTCCAGGTATTAGTGGTGTTCCAGGCACCAGCGGTATACCGGGTGTTAGTGGCGGTCCTGGTGTAAGTGGTATCCCTGGTGTTAGCGGCGGTCCTGGTATTAGTGGTGGTCCTGGTATTAGTGGTGCTCCTGGTATTAGTGGTGCTTTAGGCGGTAGCGGTTTACCTGGTACACCTGGAGCTCCCGGCTTTAGCGGTTTACCAGGCACAGTGGGTTTATCTGGCGCCCCTGGTACCCCAGGCATTAGTGGTATTCCGGGTACCCCTGGAACACCAGGTACTCCTGGGTTTAGTGGTTTACCAGGTACAGTAGGTTTATCTGGTGCTCCTGGTACCCCAGGTATTAGTGGTGTTCCAGGTACCCCTGGAACACCAGGTGCTCCTGGCTTTAGTGGTTTACCAGGTACAGTGGGTTTATCTGGCGCTCCGGGTACTCCAGGCATTAGCGGTGTACCAGGCACACCTGGAACCCCAGGTGCTCCTGGCTTTAGTGGTTTACCAGGCACTGTTGGAACACCAGGGGCTCCTGGTACTCCTGGTATTAGTGGTATCCCAGGCACCCCTGGTACACCAGGCGCTCCTGGCTTTAGTGGTTTACCAGGTACAGTGGGTTTATCTGGCGCCCCTGGTACTCCTGGTATTAGCGGTGTTCCAGGAACCCCAGGCGCTCCTGGCGCCCCTGGCTTTAGTGGTTTACCAGGCACAGTTGGAACACCAGGTGCTCCAGGCACTCCTGGTATTAGCGGTATCCCAGGTATAAGTGGAACCCCAGGTACACCAGGTGCTCCTGGCTTTAGTGGTTTACCGGGCACAGTAGGTTTATCTGGCGCTCCTGGAACACCAGGCATTAGTGGTATCCCAGGTATAAGTGGTATCCCAGGTACACCTGGAACATCTGGAACTCCTGGCTTTAGTGGTTTACCGGGTACTGTTGGGACTCCTGGCGCTCCTGGTACCCCAGGCATTAGTGGTATCCCAGGCACCTCTGGTACACCTGGTACACCAGGCGCTCCTGGCTTTAGTGGTTTACCAGGCACAGTTGGAACACCAGGTGCTCCTGGTACTCCTGGAGTTCCTGGTATTAGTGGTATTCCGGGTACCCCTGGAACACCAGGTGCTCCTGGGTTTAGTGGTTTACCTGGTACTGTTGGTACTCCTGGTGCTCCTGGTGCTCCTGGTATTAGTGGTATCCCAGGCACTTCTGGTACCCCTGGTACCCCTGGTACCCCTGGCGCGCCCGGCTTTAGTGGTTTACCAGGCACAGTAGGATTATCTGGTGCTCCTGGTACCCCAGGTATTAGCGGTGTACCAGGCACTCCTGGTACATCTGGCACTCCTGGCTTTAGTGGTTTACCAGGTACAGTAGGTTTATCTGGTGCTCCTGGTACCCCAGGTATTAGCGGTGTACCAGGCACTCCTGGCTTACCAGGTACAGTAGGCACACCTGGTGCTCCAGGAACGCCTGGTATTAGTGGTAAACCTGGTACAGTTGGAACCCCAGGTTTGCCTGGTACAGTAGGTATTTCTGGTACTCCAGGTATCAGCGGTATGCCTGGTAAAGATGGTGGGCAATTAACTGCTAGTAATTATGTAGCTCAAGGTAAATTAGCTGCAGATCAAACTATTACAAGTGGTTCTGATAACACAATTCAGTTCATAGATGATTTTGACCCACAAAATTGGTGGGATGCTAGTACATATAGATTCACACCAACTGTTGAAGGTTACTATACTATTGCAGTTGGAGCATGGTTTTCTGACCCTGGCTCAACATCCAGTCAAATGAACTTACAAGGCAGAAAAAATGGTAATACATTTGCTTTAACTCAAGAGCCAAACAACTCTTCTGGAACAGGTCAAGGGCTTGGTTTTACAAAAATAGTTTTTTTCAACGGCTCTACAGATTACGCTGACTTTACAGTATATCAAAGTTCTGGTGTTAGTAGAACTCTTCAGCAAGGTACCTCTGGTTCTGGTACATGGTTTTCTGCTTCCTTAATTGTAGGTGGTACCGCTTCTGGTTTACCTGGTTTAAGTGGTACTCCTGGTATTAGCGGCATTCCCGGCACACCAGGGGCTCCTGGTACTCCTGGTACTCCTGGTTTACCTGGTATTGGTATTTCTGGTAAACCTGGTGCAGTTGGAACACCAGGTTTACCAGGTACAGTTGGAACTCCAGGGTTGCCAGGCACACCTGGATTACCCGGTACAATTGGTACTCCTGGTGCTCCTGGTCATTCTGGATTGCCAGGGTTGCCTGGTACAATAGGTACTCCAGGTACAAGTGGTTTACCTGGTATAAGCGGAACTCCCGGAACTCCCGGAACACCAGGTACACCTGGCGTAATAGGTACACCAGGTGCGCCAGGCGCAGTTGGTACCCCTGGTGCGCCTGGACACTCCGGTCTTCCTGGTCTTCCTGGAACAGTTGGAACTCCAGGTACTCCTGGTACTCCTGGTACAAGTGGTTTACCTGGTATAAGCGGTACACCAGGAACTCCTGGAACTCCAGGCACACCAGGTATTTCAGGTAAGCCTGGTACTGTTGGTACTCCAGGATTACCAGGTACAGTAGGTACACCTGGATTACCAGGTCACTCCGGTTTACCAGGAGCAGTTGGTACACCTGGAACAGTAGGTTTATCTGGCGCCCCAGGTACCCCTGGTATTAGTGGTATACCTGGTACTCCAGGCGCTCCAGGTACGGTTGGTACACCTGGAACTCCAGGCACTCCGGGTCATTCAGGTCTTCCTGGCACACCTGGTACACCTGGTGCTGTTGGAACTCCAGGCGCTCCTGGTACTCCTGGTATTTCAGGAAAACCGGGTACTGTTGGTACTCCAGGATTACCTGGTACAGTAGGAACTCCAGGACTACCAGGTCACTCAGGACTACCAGGTACTGTTGGTACTCCAGGCACTCCTGGGGCTGTAGGTACCCCTGGTGCTCCAGGTACTCCTGGTGCTGTAGGCACTCCTGGTACACCAGGCACTCCTGGTATATCCGGTAAACCTGGTACAGTTGGAACTCCAGGTTTACCTGGTACAGTTGGTACACCAGGTCTTCCAGGTCACTCTGGTTTACCTGGTACAGTTGGTACACCTGGAACTCCTGGTACTCCTGGTTTATCTGGAGCTCCTGGTACTCCTGGTGCTGTAGGAACACCTGGTACTCCTGGTATATCCGGTAAACCAGGCACTGTTGGAACTCCAGGACTACCAGGTACTGTCGGTACTCCTGGTCTGCCAGGACATTCTGGTTTACCTGGTACAGTTGGTACACCTGGTACTCCAGGTACACCTGGTAGTCCAGGACTACCAGGACATTCAGGCCTTCCTGGTACTCCTGGTACAGTTGGTACACCTGGAACCCCCGGTACACCTGGCGCTGTTGGTACTCCTGGCACTCCTGGTATTTCTGGTAAACCTGGTACAGCGGGGTTATCTGGGGCTCCTGGTACACCTGGTACTGTTGGAACTCCTGGTACACCCGGGCTGCCAGGTCATTCGGGTCTCCCTGGTACTGTTGGTACTCCTGGCACAGTAGGTACACCAGGTACACCAGGTTTATCTGGTGCGCCAGGTACACCAGGAGCTGTTGGTACTCCTGGTACCCCTGGTATTTCAGGTAAACCAGGCACCACTGGCACACCAGGGTTACCAGGTACAGTAGGTACACCTGGTTTACCAGGGGCAATTGGTACTCCTGGTACTGTTGGTACTCCTGGTACTCCTGGTATTTCAGGTAAACCTGGTACTGTTGGTACTCCCGGAACACCTGGTGCTCCAGGTTTATCTGGTGCTCCAGGTACACCCGGCACTGTTGGTACTCCTGGTACACCAGGTACTCCTGGTATATCTGGTAAACCTGGTTCTGTTGGTACACCAGGTTTACCAGGCACGGTAGGCACTCCAGGTGCGATAGGTACTCCTGGTACTCCAGGCTTACCAGGTCATTCAGGTCTCCCTGGTACTGTTGGTACACCTGGCGCTGTTGGTACCCCTGGTACACCAGGTGCTGTAGGAACTCCGGGCGCGCCAGGTACCCCCGGAACACCAGGTACTCCTGGTACTCCTGGTATTTCTGGTAAACCAGGTACAGTTGGTACACCTGGCGCTGTTGGTACACCAGGTACACCTGGTACACCAGGTGCTGTAGGAACTCCGGGCGCGCCAGGTACTCCTGGTACACCAGGTACTCCTGGTACACCAGGTATTTCTGGTAAACCAGGTACAGTTGGTACTCCTGGTTTACCTGGTACAGTTGGTACTCCAGGCTTGCCTGGTACAGTTGGCACTCCTGGTACTCCTGGTACTCCTGGTATTTCAGGTAAACCTGGTACTGTTGGTACTCCTGGTTTACCAGGTACAGTTGGTTTGTCTGGAGCTCCTGGTACTCCTGGTATTTCAGGTAGACCAGGTACTGCTGGTACTCCTGGATTGCCTGGTACTCCTGGGTTGCCTGGTACTCCAGGTTTATCTGGTGCTCCTGGTGCTGCAGCAACATTAACAAACAACGTTAACGACTATGTTTGTACCATGACTGGTTCTGGTATTAACGGTGAAGCTAACCTAACCTTTGATGGAACAGTATTACAAACATTTAACTATAAAGGTAAGCAAACAACTGTTACAGCAGCTTCTTCTACAACAGTAAATACTCAATATCAATTTACTGAAATAACTTTCAGCGCTACTATTTCAACATTAACCTTTAGTAATATAGCAGCTTCTGGAAATTCTGTATCTTGGTATGTTGTAACTGCTGGTAATGGTACAGCATATACAATAACATGGCCTGCTGCTGTAAAATGGCCTTCTGGTATTGCTCCAACAATTACTACAACAAATGCAAAGCGGGATTTTTATGCATTTGTAACTTATGATGGAGGTACAAATATTTACGCTAGCATAGTTGCTCAAAACTTCTAATTAATATTATGATAGCATTTAAACCTGGAAGACAGGCTCAATTTGATCTGTGGGGTACTAGAAGTAACATGGGCCAAGGATTTTCAATTTTTGGCTTTGGAGATGCTACTGGAGGATACTCAAATACTCCGTATAGCAGAAAATATACTTTTTCTAACAGTACTGAGTCTTCTAATACCGATTTTACCACTGGTAAAAAAATTGTTCAAGGAACAGCATTTTGGAGTAGTCTTTCCAGTAAAGTTTACTTAATTTCGGGTTATACTGGAAGCGGTCTTGACACAAATGTAAACACTCAGGCCTTTTCTACAAACACCCAAAGTACAATTTCTAATTCTTGGATGGGGGTAGTTAGAAGAGGTACCGCGGCTCCAGGTCAATTTTTTGGTATTAGATTTGATACGTCTTCAGGTTCATGCGCAATTATGGGTGGTTATAGTGATAATACAGGTCTTTATTACGCAAGAATTGACTATTTACAAACCTATAACGAAACCGGAGGCTATGCAGGAGATAATACTTTTTCATCTCACGTAGGCATAAGTTTTGCAAGTTATGAAAATTATTATTATGCTGGTGGTTACGAATCAATAACCACAATGTCTAAGCGGAATAATACTACAGGTAGTATATCTACTTTAGCAGCAACAGATACAGCTGGTTATTATGGGTATGGTACAGGTAACTGGGGATATGGTTATAGGTTTGGTGGTGCTTACTTTCAAAATTATAGTAATACTATGAGATTTAATTATTACAATGAAACTAGACAAACTGGAGCATCTCTTCCTAGTACCCAACCACAGATTTCACCTGGTACTACTGGAGTCACTAATGTTTATGCGTATCTTTGGACTGGTTATCAAGGGTCTATCTTAAATAGATTTTTAAATCTTTATTCATGGTCTACAGACACTATTACAAGCGCAAGCTATACAACAGGAGATCCCAACAACGGGTGGATTTACGGAACAGGTGGCGCATAAATAGCGCTATATGGATAAATTGATGGAGCTAACAAATGAGTTTTCTGAGAAGTTTGATTTAACTGACATTGATTTTTCAGTTCACTATACAGGTAGAACATTTTTTCAGCTAGAGCGTTTTGTAATGGGAGAGCATGATTTACCTGAGCGTAAATTTCTTCAATTAATGATGGAGCTCAAAACAATAAGAGATGGTTTTGTGCACGATAGTTTAGAAGTTGAAAAACTAAAGATTCAAATTAAAAGACTATTAGATACTGGGGATGAGATTGATAAGATAGAGGCCATGAAAAAGCAATACAATTTGAGTTTTTATGAGGCGGGCATGGTTTGTAGACAAGAAGAAGTAAAGCATATTGCTAAACTTTTAAAACAATTACCTAAAATTTATACTAAACAAGAAATTGAAGCAGCAGAAGAGAGATATTGGGAAAAGAGACTTGTTAGACAGGCAGCAGAGGAATTGGTTGGTACTATGACAGGTATTAATCCAGGTAACATGCGTTCTAATATTCAAGCTAAAACCTCGATTAGTAACTTGTTATTAGAATTACAAAATCAAAGCATAAATAATATTAAGGAGTCTGCTATGTTGCCGAGTAATGTAACAGAGAAAGAGCCTGAAAATTATTACAATCAAGTAGTGTTTTCAAACCCAGTTTTTTAATATGAGCTTTTACTGTTTGGTTATTGATAACAAAATTGTTTCTGAACCAATGCCCTTGCCGGCATGTTATAAAAACATCTCTAATTTTTATTGTTTATCTGACCAAGAGGTAGTAGATTTAACTTGGTCAGGTAACCCTGGAGAAGGATTTTGGCCCGCTACAGTAAACCCGCCTTGTGATTACACTATTTCTCAAAAACTAAAAAGAAATATTGACTTAAATTTAGTTGATAAGAGAGTAACAGTTACCTTTACAGCTGTAGATTTAACCACACAAGAGTATACTAATAGAATTAATTTTATAGAAAATCAAATAAGATCAATTAGAGATAACTATTTGAGATTAACTGATTTTACTCAACTTCCAGATGCCCCTATTTCAAGTGCTGCTAAGACTGATTATGTAAATTTCAGACAACAGCTGAGAGATATTTTAAATAATGTAGTTGACCCTACTACTATAACCTGGCCAACTATACCAACATCTGCTCCTAATATAGAGATACCTGCTTTCCCTCCTGTACCAGATTATAAGAATGGCCTTATACCTCCTGTGTAATACATAATTGCATGGTAGTATTACACCCTGACATTGGCAAGACGATTAACCCAATTGTTAATCCGAATCTTAATATTCAAGAATTAGGAAAGACTTTTATTTCGACTGGTAGAATTGAGATAGATAATTTCTTAGATACACCAACAGCGGATCATATGCATTATTTCTATAATGAATTGTATCCTTCTGAATGGTGGCATGCCTCAAGTGTTCCTGCCTTATACAAAAACGGTGGCAATAGTGATGAAATTTACGACGAATATAATCAATGTGATAAGTTTCAAAATACTACTCAAAACCAAAGCACTATCAAAGTAGTATATGAGTTCGCTCACAAAGCAAATGCAGAAGGTAGATTTGCTTATTTCTTCTGGAGATCTTTTAACGACCACCCTGTTGATTGTGTATGCCAGGAATGTCAATTAACAAGATACTTTAGTACTCCGCAGTTTGTTAATTTTCTCAATAATATTACTGGTAATTCTTTAAATTTAACAAATCCCTTTACTATCTTTACAAGCAAGTATTCTCAGGGATGTTTCCTTAATACTCACTCTGATGATATGAATGGTAAACTAGCCTTTGTTTATCATCTTACTAAAGATTGGAGACCGGATTATGGTGGTTTGTTTACTGCTCAGGATAAGGACAGAAATGTATTAAAAACCATTGTACCTGCCTTTAACAAGTTTGTTTGCTTCAGAGTTGGTGATTATATAACACCTCACAGTGTTACTCAGGTATCTCACAACGTAACTAAGCATAGAATATCGTTAACTGGTTGGTATAAGTGAGACTATTAAAACAAAATAAAACCCGTTGTTTCCCTGTTATAGTAACTGAGAACAACGGGTCTTTTGTGTTAAGATAGCTATTAATGTCTAAAATAGTGATAGTGATGATATGTCACTGGAAATTGCACAGTAATTGGTGTTGGGTAACCAATTCCAATTGGAGTTGGATATACAATTGGAGTTGGATATACAACTGGAGCTGGAGCATAAATCACAGGTCTAGGAATACATACAGGTGAAGTATATACGACTGGAGCTGGAGCATAAACGACTGGAGCTGGAGTATAAACAGGACCTCCAATGTTTACACTTACTCCAACTCCCCAACCTGCTAGAGCTGAAGAGGCTAAGAACAAACCAACAACAACCGACATTAACTTTTTCATAGTCATAAGTATTTATTAGTGTTTAATAAAGATCTTCCAATCTTCGTGTTTGATGCTTACATAATGAGTACCTGGAGCTGGAGCCTTTGGAACTCTCAAAAGCTTATATCCAGCCTCTTCGGGCATTTTATTACCAATCTTTTGATTGAGAGGTAGATCGCAAAGAACCATGTTTTCCCAGGTATCTTTACCACCACGACTCTTTGGAATAACGTGATGAATACTGCCACTATGCTTATCAAGTTTCTTACCAGTAAGTTGGCAGGTATAATTATCTCTCTTCCAGATAGCAGTCTTAGACACTCTCTCAAGACGTTTAGGCATAGAACTATAGTTCTTAGCTATTAGCACAGTAGGAATACGCATGATCCTATTGTTAGCGCATTTGATAAAAGGAGTATATTTATAGACTGGTTGAAAAAACCATTCGTTCCTGGTTACAGTCTTAATGGTATAATTTGAATAGTCATAACCAATGACATCTCCAGATTTAGGGTCAGTTTGTTCCTTATAATCAATGCAGATAGCCTCCCAGCTGTTAGAGTCTTCCTGGCTAAGAAACTGAGTCATGGTATCCTTGACAGTTTTAGTCTCTCCGGTGAACTCCCAGTTGCGGTTCAGAACAATAGTGTAGACTTCGCTTTCTACTGACATGCCAATATGTTATCGGCTTTCTTGAGACTAGGCAACTATTTTCCAGGATTTGTTTTCGGCTGATTAAAGAATTTAGATCCTTTTATCTTTTTTATGGAATCTTCAACTCTAGTCTTAACACCTGGCTCAGAACCTTGAATGCGGCTTCTTATTAAATTAGTAGCCTGCTCTTTTTCTCCAGCTAAAAGTAATTTAGTAACATCGTACTTTAAATCCCCTCTATAAACTAAATCAAATAAAGCTTGTTGAGTATTATAATCGTATTTAAAAAAGTCTGGGTATAATCTCTTTAATGTATCTAGACGGGTCTTAACGTCGTAATTTAATAGCTTTTCTGCCTGAGGCTCAGTTAACTCAGCTGGTTTTTGTTTATTAAAAATTTGATCAAAATCAAATTCAGGTATAACTTTTTTGAAAATAGCTTTTGACTGGTTTACATTCTTTAAGCTATGACCCCAGCCAATTGTTGGGTCTTTAGGAGCTCTGTGCAACTTTTTAACTAAATTAAAATTAGTGCTACCTTCTCTCTTTTTAAGATCATGTTTAATTTTGTACATGAACTCTTCTTCAGAAGAAGGCTTTACAGCTTTCTGAACAATAGCTGGTTGTTCCTTTTGAGGTATCTCTTTAGCAGCACCAGGAGCAGCAATCAACCCAGCAGCAAGAAGACTCTTCCAGTCTAGTTTTTCTTCTACACTGTGAGCCTTTAATAAATGGTTTGAAAGCAATGTGAAGCTCATTGACCTGTCATTTGAGGGTTAATAGTAGCAGATGTAAATGTTGGCTTCTTAGGAGCTGGAGGTAATCCTTGAGCCTGTCTTAGTTGATCACTCAAATCATTAACCATTCCCTCAAGATCTTTAATCTTTTTGAAAGAGTTTTGAACATATGCATTTGTTTGCTTGTTCATTGCATCCTGCTGATTAGCCTGAGGAGTGTTTGGTGTAGCTGTTTTTTGAGTAGATGTAGATGCAGAAGAAGTAGATGGGTTGTTAATACTTTGCTGCCCAACAGGTGCCTGCAAACTCATCTTTGGAATAGTAGGAATGGTTAACCCTGGAGCCTGTTCCATTATACTGTTGTATAATTCATCGAACGTCATATTAATATTTATGAAAGCTATTAATAATTTTATCTACTTCACCTCTTACAGATTCAACTGATATACTCTTCATGCAAGCAGCTCTAAATGGATTCAAATGATCTTTAATCCATTTTAAGCTTTCAAAATCTTCCTTTACTTTACCAACTATATATGTTGTTGAGTCCCAAAAAGCGTGGTCGTTATGAGCTGGAGTAACTACAATTCCTTTTTTACCCATTAAACCACATAGGTGCTGAAAGAATGTATCAACCCCCATAAAAAATCTGCTGTATATAATTAATGCTACTAATTCTCCAAATGTTCTATTAAAGAAGTACTCATTTACATTTTCGACTTTAAAATCTTCTTTTACTCCAACCTGAATAACATAATAGTTTTTACTCTGCAAATACGAGACAATCTGTTCCCATCTTTTAAAATCCCAGGTTTTATTACTGAGCATCAAACCATTACTAGGGCCTTCTCTATTACTAGCAGAAGGAGCAATAAGCACAATTTCTTTATTAAAAAACTCTTTCTTTATCTTTACTATATCATCTATATTATAAAAATATTTCCACCTTCTATTATTGTATAAATCTTCTTCTCCGTTCATTGAGAAATAGGCGCTCTCTAATGTTTTGCTGCGATTCTCACTACCATGTTCATAAACATTAAAACCTAACCCATTTAACTCCCACATATCATGTCTTAAAGGAATATCACCAGATAAATCATAAAGGAATGGGTAGGCTGTAGAAACCTTTAAGTTTGTTTTAGTTTTAAGAGATTCAAGTAGATTAAATGCACAAACATTGTCTCCTAAAGCCTCGTGAATATTAACCCATCTAACATTACCATTTATGAGGCCTTTTTCTTTCTTAGTCTCAAAGCGCTGCTTATCTTCCTCACAAATAAGAGGTTCAGAAATATTATCACCCATTCTCTTAGCAAAATCATATATTGCCCATTCTAGTGTTTGGTATCTAAAATCTATACCACCAATCTGTCTAGCCTTTTTAATATCTTCAATGTACAAATAGCTAGAGGTATATTTGTTATCAAATGAAAACTCTTTAATAGAGAACTTATCATTTATAAGAAGAACCTTTTTATTTCTGCAAACATTTATTAACCTGTTCCAATTATAGGCATTTTCGTTATTTTCAAATCCTGTCTCTTTGTGTTTTGTAAAAATGCAGTTAATTGTAAATTTAGGTATATTATTAGTGAAGTTCTTATCTAACCACAATTCATTTTCACCATATACATGCAAAGGAATAAAATAGTCGTTATTAATATTACTATTTCCAATTTCGTTTAAGGCTCTCTGTATTTCATTTCTATTTTCACTATAAGCTCCTAAAAATAAACTATCAGTTTTCTTTTCTTTTCTGAAAACAAAGTAATTATATTCCTCATCACTTTCGAAGCTTACTAAGTTAGAGTTAGCATTATGTAATAAATCAATATGATAAAACACTTCATTATAACACTCTTCATGTGTTATTTTTTGTCTAACAATTAAAACACCTAAAGGTAATAGCCCTTTAGCTAAAGAGTGTAATTCGCTTTCTTGATGTGATAGTTTATCAAGATCTAATATTATGAAATTATATTTTGGACAAACAGGAACCTTATAGGAGCCTACACTAGGGTACTTTGTAAAATTTACACTAGTTAAGTTTAAGCCTTTGCCTGTCAAATGCTTGTTCAGCGAGAACATTTTAATATTTCTTTAAAACGACTTCGATACAAGCTTCTACACCATCAGCAAAATTATACGTTTGGTCTACTCCTTTACCGTAAAGAGAATAATCGTAATTAGAATCAATTAATTCAATTTTACGGCAGGTGACATTGTTAAGTTTTTGAATAATATCCAGCAAATTATAATGTCTTCCAGACCAAGACAATTGCTTATAAATGCTGAATGTCTTCTTATGAGAGTTGTTAAAGATAGAAGGGTAGTTACCCTGCTCATAGAGATCTTCATCTGGTACAATAAAGACGAGATGTCCTTTTGATGCAACAAAGTTTAGCCAATGGTTAATAACACTTATAGGTTCATCTTCATATGTTACTAAATTAGTAGCATATACAAAATCGTATTGTTTGGCTCCAATTTGCTCGTTTAGGGTATCTGTTTCAACTTTAGAATCTGCCGAGTTAGCAAAAGAGATATTAGTACAAAGTGGGTAGTGCTGCTTCTTAAGTGGGTCGTTTCCAGGAGAAATATGTAACCCCTCTCCTTTAAAAACGTTAGTAAACAATCTATTATTGCTTCTTCTTAAAAAAGCTGCCTTAGTATTTTCGTACATATCTTTTATAGATATTATTGACTTAGCAGAAATCCAGACTAAATACCTTTATGAATAAGAAAGACATCAATTCAATTGGAGATGCATACGGTAAGGTCCCTAAGGCTCCTTATGTGAAGGTACAGGAAGATAAAGAAAAGCTCGCAAGAATGGCTCAGAAGAAAGAGAACATTCCTAACCAGCCAAAGCACACTAAGAAAGGTTAACTTAAACCTTTAAACTTAGAAATAATATAGGTTGTTAAAGCCGAGATTACCGCTACTGCTCCCATGAGTAAGTAGCGGAAATTTTCTAAGGCACCCAGACGCTCACTATGTGAGTCAATTTTAGCATTAATCTCACTGACTTGTTTTTCTATATTATCAAGTTTGTTATTCATACCACCTAATACAGCATTTATATCATTAGGATTGTAAGTAACATGTCCAGATTCTGAGCTTGCCATATTGAATATTTATTTTTTCTGTTGTATTTTATCTTCTTTTTTTGGTCTTTATTTTTTTGTTTCCATCAATTTTTTCTAAAAACTTTTCACTTACAATTTCAACCAATTTTAAGCCTAAAAAACCAGCAATAAACGCTACACCATTTTGATGCTTAACATTTGTTACATTAAGAGTATCAACTAAAACAGGGGTTAAAAAATTAGCTGATGATAACCCACCAACAAGAGATAAAAAAATAGATTTTACATCAGAGTTGTTGTTTCTAGAAGCCATTAATATAGCTCCAAACAAACCACTAACTAAAAACCCAATCTCAATTCCTACTTTATGAAGAGTTTCCATATATTATTTCTTTCTCTTTTTGGTTGTATTCTTTTTAATTGGAGACTCTTGATGCTTAATAATATAAACTAGGAAAATAATAATTAAACATAATGAATAAAGATAAATATTTAATAGTTTTGTTTCATCCTTAATTATTTTTTCTGAACTATTATTAATTAGATCTCTAAATTTTTCTTTGCTTAGATATATTCTCTTTTTATAATCTAGATATTTTTCACTAAAGAACGCCTTGCTATCCATCTCTTTAAAAGCAGGTACTTCTACTTCTTTTGCTAATTCATTGCTAATATCTAAGCCAACACGAAATTCTTTTAATTCATCTTGAGTAAGTATTTTAGAAATAAAGATCTCGTTATTAAAATAATTTTCTCTTTCTTTTAGATGAACATTAAATTGCTCTAAGAATTTTTTATCACCTGTAGCTGTATATGCAGAACCAAGATATGTTAAATGATCTGTAGATCTTCTAAGAAAAAGAGTAATATCTCTACCGAATCTAAACCTTGTAAAACCTTTTTCTATGTCTTTTAGGCTAGATATAGAAAGCATTGTTATAATGGCTACAGGAAGAGTAACCACTAACAAATATTTTTTAATATTTGTGAAAATAGCGTTCATTTTACTTTATCCATTTTTGCTCTCTTAAGATATTGTCGATAAGATTTTTCTCATCACTATCCATTTCTTTATCAAATCTCTTTAGTATTTCTGCTAAAGGATATACTCTATCTGGAGATTCTTTTTGCTTTTCCTTGAGTTCTTGAATAACATCGACTATCTTAACAAGAGGGGATTTAAATTCGTTAACAGTATCCTTTGAGGCATAATTTGCCATTTCAAATGCCTTTGGTGTTAAGGCCTTTACAAGAGATAGTAAAACTGATCCAAGCATATTAAAGATTGAAAATGCAGCACCAGCAGCTGGATGTACAGTTGCTAACAAGCGTAACACAACGAATATTATTACAAAAATTACAATTATAGTTAATGCGCTAATAAAGAATTTCTTTAAGCCCCAAAATACTGCATTTAATCCAAACATACCGCTCATGGAATCTAATACAGCCTTATTTTGATCAGCCTCTTTGGCTACCTCTTTAGCCTTGTCTGTCATCTGCCACAATTCATCATCATACTTGTCTTTTAAATCAGATTTTTCTTTTTGAAGTTTGTTAATTACTTCATCTCTCTGAGATAGTAATTCTTCACCCTTTTTACGTTCTTCTGCTACTTGAGAGTTTAATAAATCTACTGTTGCTTTGATACGTTTAATTTCGTCTATATGCGGAGAACCAACAATAGAAATAACTCTTTCATTGAGAGCTTTTGCTGTATCTACTTGAACTGGTGCATTTGTTATTTTATTAAGAGAGTGTTGAATACCGATTGATAAAGAAGATGTTTGAATTCTTTTACCTTTATCAACCTTTTCAATTTCAACCATTGTATTATCAACTTTTCTCTCTTGTTTTGCTACTGCATCTTGAGAGGCTGTTACCTGTTTTGCTGGTACAATTTTTGAAGATAAACAGCCACTTAACATTAAGATAAAGGCTATTGATAAGAAAATCTTCTTAATTGTTTTGGACATATTATTATTTATTAAAAGTTCCTGTTGATTATTTGGAATCGGTTCATTATAATTTTCTTAGTGAAGATTACGCCAAAGTTTTATTACGAACCATACAAACGAAAGACCGTTAACGGTTCTCGTCATTATATCTGTAAGGAATATATTTTACCATCTGTAACTACTATTTTGTCTAAAACAAAGGATATGACAGCTCTTGACGAATGGGCTAAGCGTATTGGAAAGGATAATGCGGAAAATATTAAGAATCAGGCTGCTGCTCGTGGATCGAAAATGCATAAGCACATTGAAGATTTTATTACTGAAGGTAAAGAAGTTGTGGAAGATGCTAATGAAATCCACACCAGTATGGCTTTGCTTGTAATCGAAAAAATAAAACCCCATCTAAAAGAGATTTGGGGTTCTGAAATTAATTTGTACTATCCGGGTAGTTATGCTGGCACTACCGATATTGCTGGAATTTGGGATAACAAAGAAGCAATAGTTGATTTTAAGCAAACAAATAAACCTAAAAAGGAGGAATGGATTGACGATTATAAACTACAATTAGTAAGTTACGCAGAGGCTCACAACAAGCTATTTGGTACAGAAATTCAAACCGGTGTAATAGTAATGTGCAGTCAATTCCTAGACTACCAAGAATTCTACATATCTGAAACTGTATATTCATATTATAAAAAGCTTTGGTGGGAACGGGTTGAGGAGTATTACAACTTAAAAACTTTCCAAGACGCTCAAAATAGTTGCATCAAAAGAACCATTTTGGACTGATTCAGCATTAATTGCTAATGCTGCGAGATACTTGCGTTTAGCTTCCTTCGAACCACCAGTACAACCAACTTTCTTACCTGAATCTTTTTTGTAAACGCAATTCTTTTTACCTACCTTTTTAGTTTTGTATGGCATAAACTTAGAATTTAGTCATCATAGTTCCCATTCTTGGTCTTACAACAGCGATTACTGGTGTTGGTGGAGCCATCTCTCCTGTTTGTTCATGCTTTCCGGCTTCGTATTCTAAGTAATGTGTAATGGTAGAAATGTAATCTTCTGCAAGAGTTATTTTAGATTGTACCCATGGCTCGAGTTCATCAAAATTAGCTACTAAACTCTTTAATCTCTCTGTGTTTGTTGACAAGCTATGTAGCTGAGAATTAATCATATTTTCAGCCTCTGCCTGATAATCATCATTTTGAGTTACTGGTCCGGGAGGCATTTGAGTTGGTCCAGTAGAAATACCTGTCATACCAACACCACATTCTTTAACAAGCTTATCGAAGTCCATGACATTATTTATTGCAATGAGAATAAATATTTACATCTCATAAATAATCATATGATCAAGTTTGATAACTTTTACTGTTTAATAGAAGGTGGTAATCTAAGTATAGATAACAAGTATTTTGCTGATGAAATTAAGTTACAGTACTTGGATCAGAAAAGCGCCACTAAATTCGTTAATGATTTTGAGAATCTCCTAAGAGATATTAACAAAATCTATAAATCTGTATATAACGAACCTCTATGGTCTCAACTAGAAACCTTGTTAAAAACCAATAAAATCTATGCTGGTTCTGCAAAGATCTTCTTTGAATATGTAAAACAAGGTAAGTTTGATTTATTTCGCGAGTATAAGAAAACAGTAGGTGATATCGATGTTCAATTCGGTGAAGATTGTGCTAGTAAGTTAAGAGATCTTTTTTACGGGGATAAAGAGACCAATTTAAGCAATGAGACTGCTCCAAAGAAAATTGGTGAATTTACATTCGTTGGTGAAGGTGGTACTGGTGCTATTCAAATGAATACCTTGTTTGCATACAATTTTGGTATTGATATGAGAACAGGTGTTAAGAAAGAAAATGCTGATACTTACATTCAGATTGATTTTGAACCTGTAACATTCGAAAAGGGATTACCAACAAGATTCAGTCAGTTCGCTCATAGCGCAGACTTTAACGATATTCAAAACTCTGTAAAGGGTGTTTTCCATAAGTTCTTGTTGCAGAGCCTATTAGATGTATCAAACGAAATCATTGCTGACATTAAACTTTACACAACAAAGGGTAAAGCAACTACAAGAAAAGGAACCAAACTCACAGTTTACTCATTTTCAGTCGATAAAGGTTTTAGAGAAAGATACGTTCCTGCCTTGACTAAGCCTGAGGGAAATGTTATACTTGAGAACAATCAAGGCAAGCAGGTCTATTTTGATGTTAAATCTGAAGAAAGAAATGCTCTCAAGAACGCTGGTTTTGTAACAATTGATCAGAAATCTGAATTGTTTAAAGACTTAATTGGTGTGTCCGCATTAGATAATCACATTCAAATACCTATTGACATAGACTCTCTTAATTACAATCAAGACTTGGATGTTCTTTTTAGATTAATTTTTGGTATTGAACCAGATGAATCTAGTAAAGAAGGATTTAATTCTTATACTGGTCTTCTTAACTTAATGTCTAAAAACAAAAAAGACTTGGATAATAAAAATAAAGACTTTCCAATGAGAGTTTACAAAAATTTCGTTGAAAAGATTTACGGTCCAGGAGCACAATTGCTCTACAAGAGAGATGTAAAGAACCCAAAACCTCAAATCATGGTAAAGGACTTTGAAACTAAACAGTCCCCAGTTAATCTTTTTCAGCAATACTTCCCTGAAGTAACAAATGCCTTTTCAAAAGAGCAGTTTGATAATTTAATCAATACTTACTATACTTCTCATTAACATGAAACCGTTTTCAAAATTTATTAAAGAGACAATTGCTTCTACTACTAGAAAGAGTATTCCTCATCTTGGTGGAGATACTTCTAATATTGTTGACGAGCATGTGTTTCTTGACTTGCTTAATTTTATTGAGCAAAACTATAATAGCGTTATTACTCCTCAGAAAATTAATATTACTGAGAAGTTCGACGGTTTCGGTATTAGATTCGGTCTCGATCAAGACAAGAAGTTCTTTATTGAGTCTTCTAGATCTGGGCCAGTATTCGATGCTGGTACTTTCCGTAGCTTTGCTATAAAGAAATTCGGTTCATCAAATCCAATTGCTGAAGGTTATGAAGATATCTTCCTTACTCTACAGCAAAATGCTAAGCTCCAGGCTGTCCTAAGAAAGTACTGGGAACCTTCTGGTATTAAAGTTGTAGCAGAAGCTCTTTACTTGCCTAATAAGAAAGAAGAAGTGAAAGAGGGGGATGATGATTATGTTGTATTCGTTGCTACTAGATACAAAAAGGCTAAGCTTGGTTCTTGGGCTACTTTTATTCTCTTTAATGCAACAGACGGTAATAACAAAGAGCTAGAAGAAAACAAGAAGCAATCATTGTTTGAAGATCTCAAGTCTATTTCTACTCCTGATATCAAGTTTGAGACACCTGATATTCAAGAAGTATCTGACATTGATGTCTCTAAAGAGATTGCTCAAGTCAAGAAGTTTATTGGAGATATCGAAAACCAATACAAGGTTAAAATCAATGATATTCTCGGTAACAAGTCTAGAAAGAAATCTGACATGGAAATCAAGAATGCAGTTAAGTCAAAAATTATTGAGTTTCAAAAAGTTCTTGCAAATAAAATTGCACGACATATAATTAAAGGTAAGCTTGGTGATATTGAAGGTGTGGTGTTTAAGCTTGCAAACGGTTTAATGTTTAAAGTGGTATCAGACGCCTTTAAGGAAGCTAAGAAACAAAGCAACCTTAATTATGGAATTAAACAACAATAGACTATTTGTAATCTCTGACACACATTTCTGTCACGCTAACATTATAAAATATTGCAGTCGACCTTTTGAGAATGCTGATCTCATGAACAGGGTCTTAATGGATAACTGGAACAGCGTCGTCAACAAAGATGACGTTGTTCTCCATTTGGGTGATATTACTGCCGGGGTTGGTAAACTAAAAGATCAACGAACACAAGAAATTATTAGCCAATTAAACGGCAAGAAAATCTTTGTACGAGGCAATCACGATAATGGAATTCGGTGTGTTGGAATGCTTGACACTTTTTCTTTCTACTGGTACGGAGTAAAAATTCACTGTGAACATATCCCCAACACAAAGTTTCAAGATTTAGGGGATTTCCACTTGCACGGACACATACATCAGAATATAATCAATCTGAAGAACAGCTTCAACTGTTCAGTCGAAAACATTAATTACACTCCAATTAGACTTTCAGAAATTATAGAAAAGCATTATGACAGTAAAGCTAACTCCAGAGGAAGTGACACAGTGCGAGACCTTTGCGAAGCAGGTTGCAGAAGCTAAGAATGGTACCTACGGGCCTACTTTTCTCAAACACTTTACTCTTGGCATTAAAGGTGAGCTAGCCTATGCCAAGATTTTTAATCTCCAAACCAACTTTGCTATCTATGAAGGTAAGAAAGGGGATGGAGGAACTGATTTCGATGGGGTTAATGTTAAGACTGTTTCTAAAGGTCTCTCTTCTACTAACGATCCTTGGCTCAAAGTTTCTGTTAAGCAACACAATCGTTATCGTGGCAAGGTGAAGAAGTATGCTCTTGTTATTGAAACCGGAGATAATGAGTTTGAATATCAAGGCAGTATCGACTATTATGATTTTGAAAAGCTTAAACGCACCATTGAATTTGGTGATGGACAAGCTTATTATGTTAAAGTAAAGGACTTGACTACCAATGTTTGATATGAACATAAACGAATTTGAAAGAACCAAACCTGTTGTAACGATGCAGAAGATTAATAATCTTCTCGAACGCATTGAAGAGGAACGAGTTAAGACTGAAATCTTGTATAAAGATAGAACTCGCAGTCTTGATGAGATTAAAAATTTGTTACAAGATGTAAAGGAAAGTTTTAAGAAAGGCGAATAATGAAAGAATACGCAACTATAATTACCCGTAAACACCCAACACTCAATTTTGGTCAAACAGTAGACATCATTGCGTTTAACGAACTCTCTGATGAGGTGGTTATTAAACCGCATGGAGACAAAAAGACTTATAATATGCATTTCAAAGAAGTCTGGCCTAGTTATATGACTAAGAGATGCGAATATGAGCAACTGAACAAAGATCTTGAAAAGCTTGGAGAGTTCGATTATATTAAAAAGTAATATGACAAACTATACCAGTGTAAATGTTCAGCAGGTTCAGCGAATTCTTGAAAAGTATGGAACTACTTTTGAGCGATCTGTTGACCTTAATGCCTTTGTAAAAGAGATTCAGGCTTGTTGCGTGAATATTACAACTAATAAGGCTGACTCATTGGAAGTTTCTTTCTCTAATGCTAACTAATGTATGCCTACATTGGATCATGCATTTGATTTGACAGAGAAACTAAGCGAAGAAAAGATCGAATATCTCGTTATCTGTATTCAAAAATCTAAGGATACAGATAACGCTACTTATTTTCTCAATGTAAATGATAACACTGTTCCTACCTTAATGAAAGTTATTAAGGATGTATTGAGAGACCTTGAGAAGCGATTGGATTAAGCTATTCTCATTGTAAATAATTTTATGAAAACTACATATGGTTTAAGAGAACAGTTGGCCAAGGCCTCAAGCATTTCTGAGATTGATTCTCTCTTGCAGAAGTGTGAAATCTATAAGGAGGCTAATATTGAGACAAAGCGTCGCTGGATCAATACAGCTCGTAAGCGTGCTGGTGAGCTAGAGGCTACAGATAAAGTTGCTGAGAAGCCCAAAAAGGCTAAGAAAAGCAATAAATAATTACATGGATAGCAACATTAATAACAGCATCTTTGAAGCTTATTTAAAGTCAAAAACTCCTATTGTTGAAAATAAGCAAGAATCTCAACAAGTAATAGAAGAAAAGAGTAAAGCAAAGCCAGATTTCCTAGACATTGATGGTGATGGTAATAAGAAAGAGTCTATGAAAAAGGCTGCTCATGATAAAAAAGGTCACAAGGACGGAAAAAAGAAAGGTATGAGCTCAAAGCAAGCTAAGTTTTTCGGTAAGAAGAAAAAGAAAGCTGTAAAAGAAAATGTAAATCTAACAAGAGAACAAAGCGTATTAAAAGAAAACTTCAGAGCAATCCTACAAAAGAATGGTTTAACTGATTTAGTAACTCCAAAGATTCTAAAGTCAATGTTTGATGCTTACGCATTAGGTAAAAAGTAAATTATTAAGAAATTGAACCCGCTAAGAAATTAGCGGGTTTTTTTGTGTTCTAAAATAAATAACTATATGTATTCTAAACTCATAAGCCCGTTTAAAGGTTTCGATTATTTAATTGGCTTATTAACAGAAAATCTCGACCAAAAAATAGCTAAGCTTCTTCAGAACCAAAACATTAAGAGCTTTGTTGATAAACAGAAAGTGGGTGATGCAGATAATACCCCCGATACCCAGTATTTAAAAAGAGTAGCTAACATGTTTGATCCTACTCCAGATAAGAAGTTTTTGGAGTATGTATTAAAGAACTGGATAAGCGGTAATATTAATGGTTTTGAAGATGCTACTGTAGTAAGAGAGGCTCTAAAGAAATACATTTCATTCACAGCTCGTAATACCCCTGGTTTAGAAAAAGATATTAACAAATACGCTGATATAGGTGATTTGTATAAAACTCTCTCTGCTCTTCAACCAGCTAAAAAAGAAGATGTTTATAAAGAGAGAATTCAGAACTTTTTAAAAGCAGCTACCGAAGACAATCAAAAGGTAACTAAAATATACGATTTGCCTGATGGTTATCATTTGTATAGAGTAGATGCTCCTCCTGAATCTGAAGAAACAGGTCTATTCAGCAAATCAGAATTTTGTCAAGGTTATTGGTGTATTAAAAGACCTTCAATGAGTCATTATTACCCGTTGTTCTTTTTAGAAAAGAATGGCTTTATTGAAATAGCTGTTGTACCTAATGCTACTGAAATAAAAAACCCGTACAACCAAACTCAATATACTAAAGAACAGTTTGAAGCTATTAACTTTCTTTTTGATAACTGGAAAGATATTAATAAAAAGTCTGGAAATAAATTCTTTGATCCTAACACAATAAGAGGTGGAGATTTCAGTTATTTCAATTTCTATAAAAAATTAAAACAGAATAATCTTGATTTCACCTCTGAGCAAGTAGGTATCGAAATCGAAGAAAATAAGGAAAAGTATAACCAGCCAGGCAAAATGTATATGCCTGAATCTTTAGCTAAGATCGAAGAGTTTGTAAAACAAAACCCCCAGAGTTACACTACTAGCAAATACTATGACACTAAAGTTGAGATAACTATGGATGCGTTAAAAGCTTCTTATAATAATCTACCATTAAATGACAAATTAAAATATCACTGGTTTTATTTTAATACATTGCTTAGTTGCGCCCCATCTGCTAATCATATTTCTGAATATTTTGATATATTAAAACCATTTTTACCACCTAGTGCTTCTACATCTTTAAAAGCACTTACAGAGTTATACAGACAGCACAAAGATAGTATTTTAAAAGTTACTAATGGAGCCACTCCAAAAAATGTAAGCAGACCAGAAGACTTATATTATTCTTATGCCTATACTTACATATTCTTAATACTTTGTAACGCGTTTTATTTCAGTACAGGGGTAAAAGATAAAAACTTTGTTTTTGATTATCAAACTCCAGAAGAGTATGAAAATGAGATAAAAAAACTAAAACCTTTAACCCATTCTTATTATTCTCCAGATGCTTTAAAACTATTCTTTGGTAAAACTGCAGTTGATTACTTGAAGGAAAATATAGGCAAGTACAGCTCTATATTAGGAAATTTAGCTGAAGATATAGGTAGAGGTAAGGATGCTCTGTCTTTAGCTTTTAATAATCTTGACATATACACAGAGAGTATTGGTTATACAGGTGATAGAGCAGAAGATCAACTAAAAACTATTGACTTAAAAGAACCTAATAAAGATCTAATAAATTCACAAAGCAAAGAATTTAAATCTGTATACAATATACCAGAATTTTCTATATTTTTGGGAGATATTTTATTAAGTCAGCAATTAAGTTTTGCTGGTAACTCAGGTGTTGAACAAAACATTAAACAAACTATGGAAGTCTCAGGCTATACAGATAACTATAAAGCTGCTTTAGATTCCATACAGGCTTATAAAAACATTATTACCGATGATAAAGATTATAAGTATCCCAAGTTGTTTAAACCAATGAGCAAAGGTGGTATAAAAGATCTTTTAACTGCCTATCAAGAACAAAACCCAATAGATGTAAACAATTTCTTAGCTATTAGCTATCTTGTAAATATACCTAATGTTGAAAGATTTAGTAGTATTAGTAAGAGCTTTGCAAACACTAAGGAAGGTTTAAAAACAACATTTGAAAAAGAAGTAACAGGAGATATTCTACCTAATATTGGTAATTTAGTTTATGATAAACTCTATAAAGACTTAGATCAAATTGATAAAAACGAAAAAGCAAAATTTACCTGGGCTAGTGTATTTGCCGATAAACTGTATGGTAATATATCAGGTCAAATTAAAAAGTTTTATGACCCAACTGACCCTTCTAGCCTAGTCATCGGAAATATTTCAAACGGCTTATTTGATTCTGAAGACTATTTTAAGGCGAGAGGTAAAAATATTCCGTTCTCAACATTAGAAGATGAAGACTATAGTAGAAAAGAAATAATGGATAGTTTTAAAGATAATGTCAACATAACCCTCTATTGCTCTTCTTTAAATTCTCTAAAGAAGTTAGAAGAGAAGTATGGAGAGAAGTTCTACCCAAAAAATAAATCTGCATTTTCAAGAGCAATTTATTTTATGGCTGTATTGCATTCTGCAAGCTACATAGGTAACTTGGATTCTACATATTGTGTTAAACATTTGGTAGAGGCCATGTTAAACTTAAGCCCTGAAGAAATAAAATTGCTAGATGGGATGAATTCCTTTGCAATTAGATTCGGGACAAACAAGCATGTAAGAGCTGTTTTAAAGAATAACCAAGAAGTACAAAAAGCTATTTACAACCACTTTACGCCTTACTCTCAAGTCAATTCGTTAAAGAACTTTTATATTGGAACATCCAACCCAATAAAGGCTCCAGAGAATATTGAAAAAGCTCTCAAATTATTAAAGAATAAAAAATATAGTGAGGCTTTTGGTGGTAATGTTAAAAACGAGTATAAAGTAACATATACAGAACTAGACCCTAATAAGCAAAACTACATTGTAAAAATTGGAAAATATACCCTTGGTAAAGATTTTACGGAAGGTCTCTCTGTAGACCAGCCTTATAATCAAGTTGGGGATCAAGTTCTTTCTAGTATAACCTATAAAAATACTCAAGATTTAGTATCTCTTATATACGGTTTAGAGTGGGATAAAATTTATATTTTTATAAACCCTGCTGCGTATACGAATAGTAGAAGTTTTATTATTACTGGTAAGTTTTTTAATGCTCAAACAAAAGAAATGGAACCAATTGTTTATTATAGAAAAGAAACAAGCCCAGGAGCTGGCCAATCATTACTATATCTCTTAAAGTCAAAAATGACTGTATCTGATACTATTTATAGCATGCGTAATAAAAAGACAAATATAAATGGTGTTGAAATTAAACACCAAACTGACGTCTTTACTCTTAAGGCATAGTTGATAAATTATTGAGTGAGAAAGCTCGTTAATGTATTAATTCCAATGGCTGGAGCTGGAAGTAGATTCCACCAGGTTGGTTATTCTGTTCCAAAACCACTTATCAAAGTCTTTGAAAAGACAATGATAAGAACCTCTATTGATACGTTGAAGCTCAAAGGTATAGATTGCAAATATACCTTTGTTGCTCGTCGCTATAAAGAGCAAGAACACAATGAAGCCATTCAAAAAGAGCTTCTTAACATAGACCCAGAAGCCACTGTAGTTTACGTAGATGAGCTAACTGAAGGGTCTGCTTGTACTTGTTTGCTAGCAAGAGACAGGATGAATCCTGATTTACCTTTATTCATATTCAATTGCGATCAGGTCTTTAATTTCTCACAAAAAACAATTGATGCTATCAGCAATATTATTAACTCCAAATACGATGGAGCTGTAATTACCTGGAAAGACACTAACCCTAAGAATAGCTTCTGTGAAGTAGATACTCTTGGGTTCTGCTACAACTTTACTGAGAAACAACCAGTTTCAGATAATGCCTTAATTGGTTTTCATTATTGGAAGAGAACATCTGATTTTATTGATTCAGCAGAAGAAATGATTCAGAAGAAACAGAAGTTCAATAACGAATATTATATTGCTCCAACATATAACTTCTTAATCGATAAGAGTATGATGATTGCTAATATTCCGATTGAGAAAGACGAATGTTATTTGATTGGTACCCCTGAAGATTTAAACTACTATCTTAACAAGCCAAAGGTATCAGCAATCTTATTTGATTTAGATGGAGTTCTCGCTGATACAGAGGAACTACATACAAGAGCTCTTAAACAAGCTATTACTGAATTTGGTTATTGTAGGGAATTTGTAGATTATGTTCCTGCTAATGTTACAACGGGAGAGAAGATAGAAATTTTAGCTGCTAAATTCTGTAAGAGCAAGCCTATTTTAGAACATAAAAATGAAATTGTTGAGCGTAAAAGAGAAATATACGATGAGTTGTTAACAAATCATACTTTTTCAAATGAAGATGAAATTGTAAACATATTCAAACACTTAGAACAGGAAAAGATTAACTACTATGTTATTACTAATTCAAGTAGATTTAGTAGTTACAAACTCTTGTTTAAGATGGGTTTATATTATTTGTTAGAGCACAAGATAATTTGTGCTGATAACTGTAATAAGCATAAGCCATACGCTGAGCCATATGTAAGAGCAATTGTTAAATTTGGTTTAGATATGAATACAACTATTGCTATTGAAGATAGTGATGAGGGATATAGTAGCGCTACTTCTGCTGGTTTGTGTTGCAGGAAAATAAAAAACGCTAAGCAATGCACAGTTAGTTTCATCAAAGATGTAATAAACAATAGTAGATTCGTTAGTAATTTCTAATAACTACTCACATGGAAGTGAGTCACATTTCAAACTTTAAAGGTGGTTGGTTTATAGGAGACTTTGAGCCATCGCTTTTAAAAAATGCTGGTTTTGAAGCTAGTGTAAAGGTTCACAAGAAAAACGAAACCTGGCCAGTTCACTATCACAAGGTAGCAACTGAATACAATGTTATTGTATTAGGTAGAATGACCATACAAAACCAGGAACTACAAACTGGAGATGTATTTGTTCTTAAGCCTTTTGAGATTGCTGATCCAATCTTCCACGAAGATACAATAATTGTTTGTATTAAACATCCAGGAGCTAACAACGACAAATTCGAAATATGAGTTATACACTTTATGCCCATAGAGGCAATCTTTTTGGACCTAAACCAGAGCTGGAGAATACTCCTGATTATATAGATCAGGCTATTAAGTTCGGTTTCAAGGTAGAAGTAGATGTTTGGCTAAACCTGGACGGTAATTTGTATCTTGGTCATGATAAACCAGATACTCTTGTTTCTTTTGAGTACTTGTTTGTTAGACATGATAGCTTGTTAATTCATGCTAAGAATATTGAGGCCTTAATTTATCTTTCTTCAAGAACAAGACTCAATGTATTCTACCATACAGACGAGCATGCTGTATTATCATCTAATGGCAATATAATTTTCCATCCAAACCATTACCCTGATGCTGTTGTTCCAATTGATTCTATTTTTAGTATGCCAGAGCTTAGCGAAAAGAAGCTTTACCCATATAAGAATCTAATTACAGATTATGCTGGTACCTTAAACACGTTTTATCAATCAAGATCAATAGATGATAGAGAGCTGCTTCCGGAAATACTAAGATACTTCCCAAACGAATAAATAACAAAAAAATGATTATTTATATTCCAGTATCAGTGGCTGAGCTTTTTGACAAGATAACTATATTAGAAATTAAACTAGCTGAAATTACGGATCTTGAGCGCCTTCAACACGTAAAAAAGGAACTAGCGATCTTACTTAAGATAGTTGAGGATCATGGGCAGTTGAGCTTTTTGGGGACTGAGATGTATACTGAATTAAAAACAGTAAATAAGGTATTATGGGACGTATGTATTTTGCGCCGTAAATTCGAAACAGCTGGGCAGTTTGATACAGATTTTATCGTTCAGTCTCGTAACGAATATAAAACTAACGATCGTCGCGCGGCTATTAAAGCTAAGATAAATTTACATTTCGAAAGCGATATTGTAGAGGTAAAGAGCTACTAACAATATGAGGGTAATTAAAAAGAATTTTATAAAGTGGGGAAAGATGGCTATCCTCGCTGAAGCACATGGTTTGCAAATGCTTGCGGAAAGCTTGGAAACTTCGTTTAATAACGCGGTTAATTGTCTTGTAGGTTGCAAGGGTAGAATTGTTGTTGCTGGTATGGGAAAGTCTGGTCTCATAGGTAAAAAAATTGCATCCACACTAGCCTCTACTGGTAACCTTGCGCTGTTTGTACATCCAGCTGAAGCAAGTCACGGAGATCTTGGTATGATAGACAAAAGGGATGTAGTAATTATTATCTCTAAATCAGGAGAATCTCCTGAACTCAGAGATATTCTAATATACTGTCAACATTTTGGAGTTCCAATAATAGCAATAACTATGAACCCTGAAAGCAGTCTAGGCAAGGCAGCGGATCATTTATTATTGTTACCTAGAATATCGGAAGCTTGTCCATTAGGTCTTGCCCCTACTACTTCTACAACGATGACACTTGCGCTAGGAGATGCATTAGCTATAGCATGTATTAGAGCACGTAACTTTCAACCTGAGCAATTTCACAAGTTTCACCCCGGTGGTAAACTAAACCATATACCTCAAAAAGGATTTGAATGAACTCCCCACAACTTCATGTTATTGTTCAAGCTGGAGGTAGAGGAAGTCGACTCCGACATCACACTTGGAATAAACCTAAATGTTTGTTATCAGTACGCGGCAAACCAATACTTTTTTACCTTTTCGATCAGTTCCCTCAAGCAAAATTTATAATTATCAGCGATTACCTTTATGAACAACTAGGTAAATACCTTCAGGTAAATCCGCCACGAGTCCCGTATGAATTACTAAGAGTAACTGAAAAAGGCACTTCTTCAGGGATTGCTACAGCGCTAAAGTGTGTCCCAGCTGATGCTCCTCTTGTACTCACATGGAGTGATTTAATCATTAACAATTTACCAACCTGGCCGCATACTGATCTACCAGTTATTTGTACTACTGATAGCTTCACTTGTCGTTGGACAATAGCCACTGAAGGGCATTTGCAAGAAATACCTGGTTCTAAACAAGGCATACCCGGTCTATTCTATTTTTCAAAAGCATCATCTTTTCCAACACCTCCCAACAAAGGTGAGTTTGTTGAATGGTTCGCAGCTAACATACCTAAATACGAACTTTTGAACTGCCCGGAATTAGAGGAGTTGGGGGATTTTTCAACTATCGAAGAAAGCAATGAACGTACTGGTTTTTGCCGATTCTTCAACAAGATTGAAATTGGTATGAACCAAGTGGTTAAGACTGTGGTAGTTCCAGAGTACGAGTTTCTACACGCAAGGGAAAAGGATTGGTATAAGGAAGCTAACAAACTAGGTTTTAGAAGGATTCCTAAAGTTTATTCCGAAGAACCTTTAGTCCTTGAGCGTATCAACGGCCATCACGCCTACCAGATGCTTAATCTTACTGCACGCGAACAACGGGCAGTAATGGCTGATTATCTGGACTCTCTGATCTCTCTGCACGATCTAGGAGAAGCTCAAGCTGACCCTAAGGAGGTAGAGGAAGTTTATTTCACAAAGACTATCAACCGAGTGCAAAGCGTAGCTGGCATCATTCCGGGTTATGATGAGGATTATATGACCATTAACGGGAAGAAGTGTAGAAATATATTTGCGCAGAAACATCAAGGAATTCTGCAAAGCTTGCTCCCAGATTTACACCCGCAATGTTTTGTTCCTGTTCATGGTGATGCAACCTTCTCTAACACTATTATAGATGATAAGCTACGTGTGTGGTTCATAGATCCGCGCGGATACTTCGCAAAGCCTGGAATTATGGGAGATGCTTGGTATGATTTTGCAAAGGTTTATTATTCAGCGGTTGGAGGTTATGATGCTTTTAACAGGCGTAAATTTAAATTATACATCGACAATGAAACAGTTGAAGTATTAATGGAAGAACCTCTTTTTGCTAAAACGGCACGACCCATCTTCGCGGATTACTTTGGAAAAGATATGGCTCGTATTGAAGTTCTGCATGGTCTAATTTGGCTAGCGCTGTCTGGCTACGCTAAAGACGACTGCGATTCAGTCATTGGATCTTTTTATCTAGGGCTGTATTGGCTAGAAACAGGTATTAACCGATTATGACTGATTACGCTAATCTAGATTACCCAAATAATTTACCTTTGAAGCTTGAGCTTATTAGACTGATAGATTTGCTCAATGCTAACAAGATTCATTATTGGGTAGACTTTGCTTCATTAGCAAAAATAACATCTAGCCCGAATGACAAGTATCTTTATTATTTAACAGGTTTTGATTTATGTGTATTTGAAGATTCTTATAAGAGAGTAAATGAATTATTAAACGCTAATTATTTTAGAGTTTGGAATTCTTCTGATGTTGTAACTAGTATAGCTAATCCAGATCTTCCAATATTAAGAACCTTTGAAGAGAAATTCTCTAATAAAGAAATTGTTATTCAGAGCATGCTCAAGTGGATATTAATTTGGAATTTTAAAGATGAAAATCCTAATAAAGTATCTTTGAGAATTGACAAAGACTTTTCTTACGATAAGAGTATTTTTCTTGATGTAAGAGAAGTAGAGTATTGTGGTATCAAGATGAATATACCTAGAAATGTAGAGTTGTTAAATTCTATAAGACATCCAAATAGAGAAGAGTTAGTTTGGAGCCACTCTCCACGCAAGAGAGAGAATTGTGAAAAGAGCTTTGGTTTCTGTAATCTAGGTGACTACAAATGAAAATAGCTGTATTACTAACTGGAATGCCTAGATACCTTGATAGAAACAAGGTGTTAATGAAAGACTTTTTTAAAGGTCATGAGGTTGATTATTTCTGTCATGCCTGGTTTGATAAGAATAAAAAAATAGAAGAAAAAAGCTGGCATAAAACTACAATCACAATTGACCCTAATACAGAAGAAAAAATCTTAGATGTTTTTAAACCTAAAAATTATCTTATTGAGCCCCAACGTCAATTTGATTTACCTAGAAACTATAACTTTAATACTAGCTGGCCTCAACCGTTTTTTATTGTTTACTCTCATTTTTACTCAGTAAAGACAGCTAATTTGCTTAGATTAGCTTATGAAAAAGAAACTGGAGTAAAGTACGATGTTGTATTTAAAACTAGGTATGATTTGTTTATTGGAAACAAAATACGTTGGGAACAGTATGATTTAAACAAGTTATACCTTCACGATAACTGTAACTGCTGGGTTGAGCTATACGATAATGCCTCATTCAATGACATGGTAGCATTTTCGAAACCAGAGAACATGGATGTGTATTGTAACGTTTTTGATAACATTGATAAGATGTATATGGAAAACAACATGAGGTTCTCCTGTGAGAACTTTTTAGCACATCAATTGATTTCAAACAATGTAGATGTAGTTCCTATTTGCTTTACAAGAGCTTTCTTATTAAGAGAAGATAATACATACGATTTGTCTATTGGTATTAGATATCAGATGAACGAGTTAGAAAACTTAATTAACCATAACGATGATTAAAGATGTAACATTAGTAGCTGTTTCAAGTATTAAATTAGAGCCAACTTTGTTCGCTTTAATTTACTCTAATCGTTACTTGTATTTTGAGAGAGTTCTATTTTTAACTCATGTAAAGAAGAAATATTTCTATCATGTTCCTGATTATGTAGACATCGTAGAAATACCAGAATTAAAAGATAAGGATGATTATTCAAGATTTATGTTATATGACTTAAAAAACCATATCAACACAGAGCATTGTTTAACAGTTCAGTATGATGGTTTCGTATTGCATCCAGATAAATGGAATGAAGATTGGAAGCAATATGATTTTATTGGCTCTCCATGGCCACCTTTTTATAGGAACAGAGAGAACTTAAATGAATTAGTCAGAGTTGGAAACGGTGGCTTCTCGCTTAGATCTAACAAATTCATAAACATGTATACAAAATTGAATTTACCCTTGTATAATGACTCTCTAGTGGGTATAGCCGAAGACCATCAGCAATGTTGCATGTATCATGACACATATGTAAATAATGGCATAAAATTTGCACCAGTGGATGTTGCAAAGTATTTCGCACATGAAAATCATGCCTTGACGCCAGAGACAACCAGAGACATAAGACCTTTTGGATTTCACTTGTGTAGAGGATATATAGCTATAGATGAATATGAAAGATTCCCGTACCCAACTTTTAACTGAAGAAATTAAAGCAGCTACTCATTTGCTTGAGAAGAGCTGGAATTCTGCCTATAGAGAAGCTTATTTGCATGGAAAGATTTATGCCTATAAGAAATTGCTTGAACTCGAAGAAAAAAAGAGCTATAATCTAGAGCATGGCTCTGCTGGACAATAACGAGATGTTTGAAGACGAAGATGAGAACTTCGGTGAGAATTACAAGTGCTCTCTTACTATTCATGGTATTCAGGTAAAGGTAGAAGAAAGTACAGTCGTAATCTATAACAGTGATAAAGAAAAGACTGGTCCTGACTTCAAACAACAGGCTGATAGAATTATCGAATACTTGATTTGTGAAGGTTACGTCAATAAGAAGAAGTTCAAAGTAAAAATTATTTCCAGTTCAATGTAATGGCACAAGAAACATCAAAAGCTAATTTTCTGAGAAGAAGTAAAGAGTTTAACTATTTAAACAAATACTTCGTAGGAAATGGTATTGATGTTGGCTCCGGTTCAAATCCTCTTAATTATCAGCAGATAGCCTACAAAGATAGTAACTTCTTCAGCAATTATAGATTCTTTTCTAAAAACTCGTTATTCCCTAAAATTAAGAGCGTTAAGATTTACTCAAGCGATTGGGACTATAATAATGATGCAGAGTCTATCTTGACAAAAGAAGGTATTAGAAAATACGACTTTTGTTATTCCTCTAATCTTCTTGAACATGTAGTAAATTTTCAAAGAGCTCTTTTAGATTTCTCTTTAATAACCAGAGCCAATGGTTATATTGTATCTAGTGTGCCTGATTTTTTCTTGTATGAAAAAGAGATTTGGCCACCTGTTAAAAACACTGATCATATCTCATGTTTTTCAGTCAATAGAGAAGTAAACATAGATACTCATTACAATCTTTCCAAGGTATTATCTTACCATACTAATTTACAGATTCTCAAACTAGAGCTGGCTGATTCTCTATACGATTACTCTCTGCAAGATACAGAAGTAGATCAAACCAATACTGTGCCTCATGGAGCAGAGTGTTTCATTGAGTTTGTTTGTAAAGTATTGCCAGAATCTAGTTACTCTGACTATGCTATTCTTTCTCCGTTAGAGCTATTAACTCTCAATGATTCTGATATTAATCAAGATGTATTAGTAGTTCAGAACACCTTATCAGAAACTGAGAAGCTAAGAATAGCTAATTTACCTCGTACAGATACCTTTATTCCGTTAGCAGATAGTATACAGAATACCTTTCCGGTATTTATTAACAAAAACTACATAGCTAAGTTTAAGAACTCTCTTAAATAGTATGTGTGGGTTATTTGTACATTATTACAAATCCTAGCTTTCCTAATTGGGTCAAAATTGGTACAACTACTAATTTTAGAGCTAGGCTTCAGACTTATCAGACGTCTTCACCGTTCCGGGATTATAAAGTAGAATTTCTTCTAGAGCATCCAGATTATTTGGCCGCAGAAAAGCGAATACATCAAACAATGAGAATGTTCTGCCTCGACCAGAAAAAAGAATGGTTTCGAGTTGACTTCTCGGTAGCAAGAGCTAGAATAGAAGAAGATCTGAATGAGTTCATGCATCCAGAAGATGATCCGGTAAAACAGATCATAAAAAGAAGTTGCATAAATAAAAAGTCAGATTAATATAAATACTTACAGTTCTTTGATATGGGCCTGTACTGGTTTCGATTTAACAAACTAGTATAGCATTGCACGTAGATGTTGATCGGTTGGCATCTTAAAAAGCTGATCACAAGTTAAATGCTGAATATAGCTATGACTACGAAGCCTCTTCAAACTCTTTCGAGTATGATTATGCTTCTGAAGCCGCTGTAGCCTAAGGGCTGCACCAGACCTACTGTAAACTTGTAAGGTAGAATCTGCAATTCAAGTATCTTAGTTACTATTGTAGTAAGTAGCTGGATTATTGCTACAGAAAATCTGAGTTAGGTTGTTGCTAAGTAACCTCAGATTATACAAAGCAAATAAGCGTGTAGAAGTGTTATAATATTGGGTTAAAGACGCAGGTTCAACTCCTGCCAGGTCCACCAATTTCGGAAGGGTGGCAGAGTGGTTTAATGCAGTGGTCTTGAAAACCGCAGTGGGTAAAACCACCGGGGGTTCGAATCCCTCTCCTTCCTCCATGGAAAAGACGTGAATGTCGGTTTTTCACAGCAGTTTGCTAAACTGCCGAGGTGTAATAGCCTCCGTGAGTTCAACTCTCACCTTTTCCGCCATTGTCCGATGGTGTAACGGTAGCACAAGAGACTTTGACTCTCTTTGTATAGGTTCAAATCCTGTTCGGACAACCATTTTTTGTGGGCTGTTGGTGATAGTGGTAGCACGGGAGCTTTGCAAGCTTTAGGGAAGAGTTCGATTCTCTTACGGTCCACCATAAATATAGCGACGCGGGTATAGCTCAATGGTAGAGCTCCAGTCTTCCAAACTGGCTATGAGGGTTCGATTCCCTCTACCCGCTCCATTTATGAATGTCTGTCACGAACTTAAAACTATTCTTTGGTTACCACCTAGAACAGCAACAAGAGCAATAGCTCCTTTATTCTACAAATTTAATTTCATTCGCGCTGATTTCGGAAAACATATTCAAGACTACGATAAGTACACTCACGAGCTTTCTATTCCAGAAGGTTGTGAAGACTACGATATTATTTGCACATTAAGAAACCCTTTTTCTTGGATGTTATCAATATGGCACTGGGATAATTTTTACCCTGGTTTTCCTGAAGCAGAGAGACTCACATTTAGTCAATATATTGAAAAAGAACAATGGGAGTTATCAGGTATTAGCAAAAACATTCTAAACGCTAAAATTACATACCCTATACGGTATGAGTTCATGAAGCAAGATTTAATGAGCATTCCTTGGTTTGATGTAGATGAAAAACTAATTAATTCTCTGCTCAATCAAAATAACTACAAATCAGAGAATTTAAAACGTAACCCTGAAAATAAAAATTTCTCAGACTACTTAGCTCATTACACTAAAAAAGAACTTGATGTTGTTAGGACCAAGTTCTCTGCTCTGTTTACTAAATTAGGATACTAGTATTGTTTAAAGTTGCTTAAATCAAACTCATTAACCTTATAACCAGGAGTTAGGGAAGCAATTGTGCTGTTTATTTCGTTTATATAACTAGGGACGTTTGTAGCCAAACCTGCAGAAGGGCCAAATGTCATATACCACGAACCTATTAATACTACTTCGTTATTAATAATTGTAGAAACAATATTACCGCTATCACCTCCAATTAAAGCCTCGAAGTATTGAGCTCTATTTTTATCTAAGGGAATATTTATTAATGTATTTGTTGAACCGTAAGTAGTATTAATTAGACCATTTTCCCCAATTAACGCTTTTCTTTCTTGGTCAGAATATAAAATAGGGAAATTTCTTTCTTTTCCAAAATATTGAAGATAATTTGCAGGTAAAACATTATAGACTTTTAATGAGGCGTCAACTTCTTTATCAAGTTCACCAATTAAAATATCAGTATTAGCAACTCGCTTTGTTTTCATGACATTATAAACAAGAGATACATCTTTATTGTTAATAAAGAAAATCATGAATGGTGAGGTTGAGTAAGGTACATGATTAGCAAGTAATACATGTTTCTTAGTGATAAGAGTTCCACCACCAACACCACCAAGCGGGACAACAGCAGCAGCATAACCGGTTAGATCAAGACTTTTTGCCCAACAATTATTATTTCTAGGCCAATTATAAGGATTGGCATAAGGTGTTAGTATATTTTTATCTTTCTTTTCTTTAATTAAATTGTCAAAGTTAGAGAAAATATGAGTAAGCAAGTCAGGCTTCTCAATAGTTGGAGAAAAAACACCCGTTAAAGAAGGTACAGAAGTTGTATTTTGTTTCTTTGCTTCTACGATAATAGCATCAATTATTTTATTAAGTTGAGCTCTAAGATTTTCTAGTTCATTCATATTAAAAATGCTTTCTTGTTTCAGGATTATTGATAAGCTCTTTTAACTCTTTCAGGGCATCTTCTGGAGAAAAAACCTTTAAACCTCTGCTATCTTTATTTTCTCTTTTCTCACCGTATTTGCTATTTAGTTCTGAAAATACAGATCTAGATAGTTCATCGTAATACGGATCTCTTATTTTTTCAACGCCAAACATATGTCTTGAGAATTTATTGGGAGCCTATATAATATTATTTATGGCACGCGTAAGCAAAGAAGATTATTACTCTAAAAAGACTCATAACAACGAAGAATCCTTTAAAAAACATGTTGAGTGGTTGACAGGAGGTAGAGATGGTGGGACATGTCACAGACCTGATATTGTTACTCGTGGTCCTTGTACCCCTTGCGAGTATGTTAAGTATTGCTTGTGTCATAGCAAGACTTTAAATAAGAAGAAATGAAGATAGCTTTCCACAGCAATCAATTAGGGTTAAGAGGTACAGAAGTTAGTCTTTATAATTACGCATTATACAACGAAGAAGTATTAGGTAACGAGAGTGTAATTATAACATTTGAAGGCACTAATTTAGAAGCTAAAAAGAAGTTCTCAGATAGGTTTGAAACCCTAGTTGAGCCGTGGACTAAATACGAAGAAGTCTTAAAGACTAAAAATATAGATTATCTCTACATGCAAAAGGCTGGTTGGAATGATGGTTACTTTCTTAATAACATTCCAACCTTAATTCATTGTGTTTTTAGAGGGTATCAACCTCATGGCTATAGAACAGCTTTTATTTCAGATTACTTAGCAGAAGTTCATAACTACGAACCTTCTCTATACTCAGTTCCATACATTGTTAATAACTTACCTAAAGCTAGTTTCTCTCTTAGGGACAAATTAAAGATACCTCAAAAACACATTGCTCTTGGTTACCATGGCGGCGCTGATCAATTTAGTATTGGTTATGCTAAGAAAGCTATAGAGCGAGTTCTATGGGTTAGAGACGACTTACATTTTATCTTCTTAAATATAACTCCTTGGATACAGCACCCTAATGTACATTTCTTACCTGGTACATTTAGCATGGATTACAAGGCTGCTTTTATAGAAGCTTGCGATGGTATGATTCATGCAAGAGAAGATGGAGAGACTTTTGGAATGTCAATAGCTGAATTTGCTATAAAAGATAAGCCAGTAATAACACAAGGCTTTGCTCCTGATTGGGCTCATATTCAAATGCTAGGAGATACAGGTATATATTATCACTCTGAAAAGCAATTGTATTGTATATTAAAAGACTTTGAAAGAGTCC
>Ga0181344_1000033_pt1 | contig 64281 bp, 83 predicted proteins | sample Su13VDMLBDD_FD_130098 | JGI IMG/M metagenome (GOLD analysis project Ga0181344, IMG submission 130098) | Freshwater viral communities from Lake Michigan, USA - Su13.VD.MLB.D.D | ecosystem: Environmental > Aquatic > Freshwater > Lake | place: USA: Michigan | collected 2013-07-15
ATAGAAATTCCTCTGTTGATAGGGAACAAGGCTTCTCTTCTTCTAGAGTATCCTCCACTGATACTGATATAAAGTCATCGTAGCAGCAGCAATTGATAAAGTTTAGATGCTCATCAACCTCCATGTTAGATGTTTCCTTGTGGTAGTTGATGTAATCTTGCACCTCTCTTATTTTTTCAATCGCTTTCTGTTCTGATAAGGTCGCCATCACTTTACTCTGGATGGCATGGTATCCGTCTATAGTTATGATTATCTTTTTCATCTCTCATCTATTATTGAAACGATTAGTAATCCGCTTGTTAATACGTAGCCCATGCCTAACATGAATAGGTTTGTGCTCGGCTCATCTAGTAAGCCTAAGGTCAATAAGAATAGGCATACAAGCATTAAAATTTGAATCAGTTTTTTCATAACTCAATACAATAAGGGCACACCATTTCCAGTGCGCCCGATTAAACAATATCTTTATTCTTATCCGATTAGTTTTACTTCTTTAACCTCTTCTAATTCATACACCATCTGCGATGCATTTGTCATCTGTTCGAAAACAAGGTCATGAATAATGTCTGCAAACTTTTTAAAGCTGCTTTCGGTAGTTTGTAAAGTAATCTTGAAGTCACCTAAGCCCGCAAACAATTCGTTTATGTTTGTTCCCTCTTGTCCATTGATAGACAAAATAATATCAAACTTTCGGTTAAATGAAAAGCCCTTTATAGCAAAGCCATAACGTTTCATATTTGCGCGTGCCGTCAATACTTTACGCGCTAATGTACCGCTAACTTCGCTTATCTTTGTCGTTTCAACAACAAGGTTTGAAATATTCAATTCGCTTGTACCTTGTACAAATTTTACATTTAAGTTTACTGAATTCATGATAAAAGTTTTAAAATAGTTTGAGCACTTCGAGAGCCTAAACCTATCCGTTTGGATAGACCTATCCTGTTAAGGATATGCACTATTTTGCTTTCCGTTCGTCCGTTTATAGTGTGGTCACCACTTGCGCCCTTGCGCCCAATAAAAACCTAACTACTTTCTTTTAGCCCGTCGCTCGTTTCGTTGACGTTCCGCGCGGTCGCTCTTATGCATCTGAAAACATACGTCGTTGAATACCCGCTCTTTTTTGTCTTCGAACCGAACCTTTCGACGTCCGTTTGTTGTTTCTTTTTGTTTGTGCTTAACTCTTACGTCCTTACTAAATGTTATAACTAAATCGTTTTTAAAGGTTGTTGTTGTTGTTACTCGTGTGTGTGTGTTTGTTGTTGCTTTCATATCGTTTCCGTTTGATTACATTGCCAAAAGTATGTATAAAGTTTTGTTTTAAAGCAAAAAAAGTAAAAAAAGATTTGAATTAATTTTTAGTGTGCTGAAAATCAATTAGTTAGAGATTGGTTGCAAAGGGAATAAATGTAGTTATATGTAGTGATATTGTGCATAAAGCTATGCATTAGTGGTAATTAGTGTGGGCATGAATAGCAGGTGAAATAGAACGTATATGTTTATGGTAGTACGCCGTTATACGTCATATATAGTTTACCAAAGCTAAGGAAAGGTTGAGGTAAAGAGACGTAAAGAACTAGTAGTCAATGCGTTAGGGAAAAACTAGTATGCGGTACGTGGGAAGCATGGGCAGCGTAACGGGCTGGAATAAAGATAGTTATGGTATGTTATGTGAAGCGTTTGTTGAAGTGGTTTTCCCTGTGGAGAGGGGAGGGGTACTGATGTATAGTGTGGTACCTCTAAATACACGTACCATTTTTAATCCTCTAAATACACGTATCGTTTTTTTCCGGGCTAGGGGTATTTGCATATAGGGTAGGGGATATTCCGATATATAAAGGTGGAGGGGTACGTAAAAGGGATAGGGTACATTTGGACAGAGTTAATTATAGGAGGGAGGCATACGGAGGTATTGTTGATACACCATTGCATTCTTCATCATATCGTCACTCCGTTGCCGACTGATGATAATTACATGGCATCCATGATATTCTGTTCTAACTGGTAGGGAATAAACCATATAAGGGAACTTTTCTTGTAAGCCCAGTAAACACTGATGATTCGCGTTTACAAAAGTGGTAACAGACTGTACATAACGACTTGTGGTAACACTTTAATAAAATTTGTTTAAATTTGCGGAAAAAGGATTATGATTAGTAAAGAGGGCGTAGACCTTAGTGTTTGTATGTATTGCAAGTGTCCTTTGGATGAGTATTCTAGGACTGTGGACCATTTGTTTCCTAAGAGTAGGGGAGGTAAGTTGAGTAACAAGAATAAGGTTCCTTGCTGTGGGGACTGTAATAAGTTAAAGGGGAATATGAGTGTTGTGGAGTTTAGTAGGGCGTTGAATTCTTTTATCTTCTACCAGCATAAGGTTGTTTCTCATTTGAAGAAGGTTAAGAACAACGTAGATAATTTAATAAGAAGTATAGATGGAAAATAACATTGTGTATGATTTGCTTTTACTTGAGGCAGATAGGATAGAGAGGCTAAAGCTGAAAAAGCCTAAGCTGTATTATGAGGATGTGACGGGGAATGTTGTTCCGTTGGCTGAACCTTGGGACGCTTCCGTTGAAAATTTGATACAGAGTATATTTAAGAAAAAGAAGACCCGTTATCTGATAACCTTTGTTGAGTCATTGGAAGTTCAGGACGGGCTATTGCCTTGCTCACATAAGATGCTTAGGTTTATGACTAAGGAGATGAACTATGGTAACGTGATGCGTAACTATGGGTTGAGGGACATTAGGAATGCGACCGGAATGAACATGAGATATGTGATTAAAGCTATTGGTCAATTATGTGAGAAAGACTTGATTCGGTTTGACGTGGAGAAGGGTCGAAGAACGTACATGGTAAATCCTGTGTATTTTTACAAAGGTTCTATGAAGAGCATCTTCTCCGCTGTAAGGAACTATGATAAGATGATTCATAGGACGAACGAATTACAAGAACAATATGAGTCAGAAGAGTAAAGAACTAGACAAGGTAATTTATGAATACCTAGAAAATTTTCCTGAGCATCCTACGCTCACAATAGCTAAGATGATTCGCGAAGACTATCCTAGTATGTTTAACACACTGGAAGATGCTCGTCAATCGGTAAGATACCGAAGGAACGAAAGAATTGAACGTAAAACCGAAAAGAAAGAGAAATTTGAAAGGACACCTGAGCAAAGGAAAGCAGCTCTAGGTACTTTTAAACTTCCGGAAAGTGATTACCAAAAGAAGGGTGATTACATTATGCCGGTAGCTAGTAACCGGGGGTTGATTATGAATGACATCCATATCCCTTATCATGATATGGAAGCCCTTGAGGCAGCGATAACTCACGGGATTAAGTTCAAGCCTAACTTCATCTATCTAAATGGAGATACGGTTGATATGTATCAGGCATCTAGGTTTATTAAGGATAGGCTTCTTAGAGACCTAGCAGGAGAGATTGAGCTTACGCGTGAGTTCCTTCGTATGCTTAAAGACACATTTAATTGCCCTATATACTTTAAGATTGGTAATCACGAGGACAGATGGGAACATTACATGATGACTAAGGCTCCTGAATTGTTAGGTATAAAGGACTTTAAATTGTCAGAGGTACTTCGATTCGGTGAGCTTGGAGTTCAGCAGGTAGACAGCAAGCAATTGTGCCGTATGGGTAATATGATTGTAATGCATGGTCATGAGTTTGGTCAGAGTGTGTTTAGTCCTGTGAATAGTGCGAGAGGTCTATACATGAAGGCTAAGGCTAATTGTGCTGTAGGACATCATCATCAGACTAGTGAGCACACTGAGAAGGATGTGAATGGTAATGTGGTTACTACGTTTTCTATTGGGTCCTTGTGTGGATTGTCCCCGGACTACTTCCCTTACAACAAGTGGAATCACGGATTTGCGACCATTGAGACTGAGGAGAATGGTGACTATGAGTTTAGAAACTATAGAATAGTGAACGGAAAAGTTCAATAAAATAAATATTCATATATTTGTCTAATTAAAATTAATAGCTATGGACTTCTACGCACCAAAGAAAAAGCCTGAGGTTACTCATTACGAGAACAAGGAGCGCCTTCCCGGTAAGTGGCATAAAGAAGATAAAAAGAAGATAGGTAAGCGTAAAGGCGAAGCTAGAGATTTAGTTCCTATTCAGAAGAAGCTTGATGCTATTCTTAAAAAACTTAGTAAGTAATGCTTGGAAAGATGTCGGGCATAGACCCTAAGTTATTAAGGAAGGCTTATGCCTCTGCTAAGAAACGGGAAGCCAATAAGGGAAAATCCTTAAAGTTAAACCTAAAGAAAAGTTTAGGAAAATTAAAAGTAAAAACTAAAAACAAATAATCATGTTAACACCTAAAAAAAACATCAAACAAACATTATCTGCTGCTATGGACAAGCTAAAGCAGAGCAAAGGCATCAGTCAAAATGCTGCTAACCGTAAGGTTTCAAAAGACAAAGGATACATTGTCGGAGAATCTTATGTTCCTTTTAGCCGAAACCAGAAAAAATCTACTTCCTCTCCGGGGAATGTTCAAGATGCAATGTCACAATCTAAATCTCCTAGAACAATCAAGCAAAAATCTATTAGTCAAAATGCTGCTAATAGAAAAGTATCTAAGGATAAAGGATACATTGTTGGGGATTCTTATGTTGGGTTCAGCCGAAGCCAAAAGAAATCAACATCTTCTCCCGGTACTCTTAACGAGACAATGAAGAGCTCTAAGACTCCTAAAAGAATTAGATAATCATGAAATCAAAGAACGCACTTAAAAAAGCTTTGTTTGAATACAAAGGGACTAAGGGCGAAGAGTCATACTCTTCTAAGAAAGATATGATGAAGCACGAGAAGTCAGAGTCTAAGAAAGAAGAGAAACGAGAAAAAAAGATGTCCAAAAGCAAATTTGGAAAAATGAAAGACTACTAGAATGGGTTTTGATTTAATTCAAGACGATACCATTTCAAACGGAGTAAGAACAAAACAATGGAAGCCTAATCACCCAGAGTTTGAATATCCAGAAGATTTTGTCAAGTGGATAAACAGCATAAACTCGGGATGGCAGAATAAAATAAAGTACACTCCGTTTGACTTGTATCGCAAACAAGCACAGGTATGGCTGGAGGATGATTCCACCATACTTGATTTTTATACCGAAGAAGAGCAACTAGATTGGCTCAAAGTAGAGATACAAAGGTGTAAAGACAATACCCTTTACTTCTGTAACAAATACGGTAAGATAAAAGAAGACCGTGTAGATGGTGGTGCGCTCCAATATAAGGCATGGGATGCACAGGAAGTTCTTCTATTCCTATTTGATTGTGGGTATTCATTTATGATTGGTAAGGCACGACAGATAGGATTTACCACTACGATGTGTCTTGCGGGAATGAAACGAACCAACCTAAACAAATCATACTTTGTCAAGTTTGTTACGCACTCTAAGGACAAGGGTATAGAGATATTTAGGGATAAGGTTAAATGGGCATACACTAAAGTACCCGGGTTTATTGCACAGGAAGTAAAGAACTGGACAGACCAGATTATGAGCTTCGATAAGAAGGGCGATAGAAAGGGACGTGAAGAAGGTGGTGCATCTCGTTTTCAGGTAGATAGCCCACAGATAGATGCTATCAATGGTGGTTCTCCTTCGCTAGTAATGGTGGATGAGATTGGTTTATTCGACATATTTGGTGAGATGATGCGTGAGGGTCGTCCTGCTTTGTTCAAGTTTAATCCTGACACAGGAAAGATGACCATGCAACAGCAGTTCATCGCTTGGGGTACAGGAGGTGAAATGGACAAAGGAGGCTCTGTATTCGAATCAGAATTCAAAATGTGCCTTAGGCAATGGGAGGAAGAGAACTATCAGTACGGAGTTATTCCATTATTCTTTAATGCCTATGCAAGAAGAGGTGTTACAGATGAGCACATAGAGAAAGAGAAGAAGGCATATATGGCTATAGGTGAAAGTAAGAAAGGTGAATTGGCTAGGGTTCAGTTTCACCAGCATTACCCAATCACTGTAGACGATATGTTCATTAGGAAGTCAAGAACACTTGTCCCTATACACTACTCAAACAAGAGATTGCACGATATATATAGCATGGAAGTGCCTATTCAGTACGGATTCTTTGACCCTATATTCGATATGAGTCAACCTACGCCTGATTTGCATACGGAATATAAGATTATCGGTGCAAGATGGGTAGAAACAGGAGACAGGGAGCACATTTCTACTACTGCAATAGTTGTTCATCACCCGCCAAAAGATGAAGTGTGGAAGAATAGGTACTATCAAGGTACTGACCCCATAAATTCCGAGACAGGACACTCTAAAATGTCCAGTGCTATATGGGATTCACTCACCAATTCGGTTGCTTCTGTCGTTTTTCACAAGGATAAACGGTTTAAAAACGATTATCTACAGGTATTGTTACAATCATTGTACTATGACCAGCAAAGAAAGCAGGGAGTAAAGGAATTAGTGGAGAATAACATTGGGGATATGCACGTAGACTTCCAAGAGATGCATGGTTTTAGGCATAAATTCACTGCAAACTCACAATTGCCTGAATATTTTCAGACACATGGGGGTAAATGGTTTGGAATATCGAATAAAGTAAATACCGCTCCGCGTATCATCGCTAAAACTGAGGAAATGTTGGATGCTTATGGAGATAACATTCACGTTCCTTGGGTTTGGGAGCAATTAAAGACGTTTGTGGAGAAGGATTTAAAGAGTCAGAACACAAATAGGCAAACAAGATACCAAGCTTCCGATTTAAGATACGACTATGATGACGTTATCTTCTCTATAACGTATGCATACATCAATGCGTTGGCTCATGTTAAGTATGAACCGGAAAATATTGCGGGAGAAGCTATATCAAAGCAAGTAACTGTAAGGTATGTACAAAGCAAAGAAACAAACTACAGGATGAGGCTTGCAAGGGTAGATAAGAACGGAAAGATTCTGAAGATAATAAAGTAAAAAATGCTAGTCACAATTTTCAGTTATATTTGTGACAAAATAATTTACTATGATTCAACGCTCGCAAAATAAAAACAACTCGGGAAGCAATAGGAACGAGAATTATATAGTTGAAGACATCCGAGAGATTGTCTCTATACTAAATACATCAGGTGGTGATACTACAAGTAGCATTTTGCTTAATGGATTTAGAAATGTTGGATGTCTTAGTGGAAATATAACCCTTCCTGACAATTCTACGCTAGAGTACGATAGTCCTCTTGAAATATGTACTGGCTCAAGTATAACAATACCAGCCAACACAACGCTAAGTATCGTATAACAATTAAATATAAACAAAGATGAGTACAATTAATGTTGATGTTATTAACCCATACTTTATTGCTGGGAATGTAACTCTAAACGGAACACCTGTAAGAAATAATCCTTCAGCTAATATTATTGGTATTGGTTCAAACGCTGCATTAAATGCAACCGGGGTTGGTAGTAATACCGTAGCTATTGGTAAAGATGCATTGCAAACTGTAACTTCTGGTGACGCTAACACTGCTGTTGGTAATGCTGCATTGTCACTTTGTACTGGTAGCAACAATACGGCTATCGGTAGAAATGCAGGTAATTCAGCTACTACTGGAGGTAATAATATTTTTATTGGACACGCTGTTTCTGGTTCTACAGTAACTGCATCAAATGAGATTACTCTTGGTAATTCTTCTAACTCAGTTCTTCGATGTGCGGTGACTACCATCACTTCATTGTCTGATGCTCGTGACAAGAAAAGTGTAAAAACTCTTCCTGTTGGTCTTGACTTTGTTAATGCACTTAAGCCTGTTAAGTTCGTATGGAATGAGCGTGCTGAAGGAGGTCGTAAGAACATTAAAGATTTCGGATTTATTGCTCAAGACTTGAAGCAAACTCAAGAAGAATCTGGAGAAGCTGAATCTCTTAAATTAGTTTATGAAGAGAATCCTGAAAGACTTGAAGCATCTTACGGAAAATTAATTCCTATTCTTGTTAAAGCTGTTCAAGAATTATCTGCTAAGGTTGCTGCTTTAGAAAGCGCTAAGTAATAATTACTACATAAAAGATTTAAGCCCCGCAACTAGCGGGGTTTTTTCATAATAGACTAAGCTGATAGGTTTTGACTAAATCTTTGTTGAAGCCTATTTCTTTATGCTCCCATACGCATCCATCCTTTCTGTCAACAGTTTTTACGTATTGGTCAATGATTGAATCAAATAACTTTAATTCTTTTTTATTCATCTTCTTGAACGACATATTGTGGTACTTACCAAGCTCCAAGTCAAATGAGCTATTTCTGTTGTACCAATAAAGATGCATTTCTTCTTTTCTTCTATCGTATTCAAACGCAGCCGTCATATACGACCTAATCACAAAGTGCTGAGTCTTGTCCTTTAAGATGTCTTTTAGCTTATTACTCGAATATACTGAAGAGGTGCTCATTTAGATGCTTTTGGCGACCAAGCATATAATCTACCTCATCCTGAAGCTCAGCCATTTTGAATACTTTGTATGTGTCGTTCTTTTCGTTCACCCAACAAATATATGAACTTCCAAGTTTAAGTTTAGTATTTCTGTGTACAATTTTTTTATAAACACCTGTTTGTAGAGAAAATTTGTTGTAGTCTGTTTGGTAAAGATGTTCTAATCCATTAATCATTGTTGTCTTAAATGGATTGTATGTGGATATCTGTTTACTTGTTTTGTAATCCCATACTTGAAGCTCTTCTTCTCTTAGGTTGTAAAATAACTTATCCATACACCCGCAAACACCAAGCTCGTAGTCGCCTACTATCCATTCCATTTTTACGGGTATAAGCCATCCCTTTGAATCCTCAAAGAACATATCAATTATCTCTGCTGTCTTCTTTGGAAGATACTCTTCATCAAAATTGTAGTGCTTAGAAGAGAATTTTAGCTCTGCATACTTGTGAAGTTCTGTCCCTTTGTTTGCTGCTATTATTTTCTTTTGTTCCCACTCAAGAAGGACTAGTGCTTTGTTTAAGCCATGCTTTGTAGCATACTTTTCAGCCTGTGCATTTGAATCAAACGGAGTCTCGTACTTTTTGATTAGCGTAGTTACGGATGTGCATACCTTGTCTCTGTACTTGTAGGAATGGTCGTCTTCGTTGAAGCTTATATCCCTAAAGGCATCTAGGTCAGATATGAAATCAAGCATATTCATTCTCTACCTCCTCTAAAAGTTCCTCAACAGCTTTTTGCATTGCAAGGTCTTCATCGTTGTATGGTCTGAATCTATTTGACACAAAGAACTGAAACTTGCTATTTTCGTCAATAGGAGCTTCTTCAAGCCTATATCCCAATACCATTCGCTGCCTAGCAAGATGCTTACAGTCAATCACGGTGTACACCTCACCTTTCTTAATCCACGTTCCAATAAACCCATCAGGTTTACCTTTATCGTTCAAACATATTACCTTAAAATCGTTCATATCAAAAAATAAAAAACCCGCCAGTGGATGCAGCACTCAGCGGGATTCTATAACTAAACCAAATCAAATGAAATTGCGAATCTGTGATGTTAGTCTGCATCTCTAACAGGACAAAGTTAAGGATGTTTTTTTAATCTCCAAATTTTTAATAAAGAAAAAAGAAAAAATAAAGAAAGAAAGAAAAGAAAAGAACCAAAAGAAAAGAAAGAAAGAAAAAGATTATATTATCGTATATACTACGTATATACTCTATATAATCAAAAAAGAAAAAAGAAACAACCCCAAACCCCAAAAATTTTGGTAAAAAAATATGCATATATTTGCACTCAACAGTGTTTAATTTATTAACCAACACAGGTAGAAATATCAGTGTAAAAAACAAAACAAAATGATTACTTACAAATTACCTAAGGTACCGAATGTAGATATCGCATTCAACCTTGACACTTATGCTGCTGGAGACATCGTTCTAGCTGATGGTGTATTGACTGTTAAAGACGAGTCTGGAGACGATGCTTTGAAAGTACGTGCTTGCGACCTTCTTTACTTTGACTACAACGCTTATGCTGCTGGTACAGCTAACGTAGTAGACGTTGACGTTACTGGAGCTACTTTGCTTGGTAACACTATTTACTCTATGACTATCTACGCTCCAAACGTAGTTAACTTCTTCCAAGGAGGTCAAGAGACTGGTGCTACTTATCAAGCTCGTACCTACACAGTTTCTACTGACGTTACTCCTACTGCTGCTGAATTGCAAGCTTTGTTTGTTGCTCGAATCAACGCTGACGTAAACGCTTATTTCGTTGCTTCTGCTGTTGCTGGTGACATCATCCGAATCACTGCTAACGATGCTGGATTTGGTCCGTTGAGTGTTACTCACACCATCCCGGGTACTGTAACTGTTGTTGATTCTACTGCATGGGTTGCTCCTGTTGGAACTATCGAAGATGCTTCTAACTACATCAAAGCGACTTCATTGACTGCTGCTTCTTATAACCGATACATCATCTCTTATAACAAGTACATCCGTCACAATGCTGTTCAAGGATTACAAGTTGTTAAGCCAGTTAATGCTATCATCTTTATCGATGCTGCTGATGCTCCTCCTGTAACATTGTTGACTTCAATCCTAAACGGTACTTACGCTACTGTAGCTGACTACTTGGGTTGTCCAGCAGTGTAATCTAAATTTGATTATCTTTGTGGGGTAGGTGATTAAGTTCTCCTACCCCTTATTTAATAAATATGTCAGAAAAAGTTGAGGTTAATGTTGTTCTTTTTGGGTTAGAGTCCTCTTCTGATTTAAGGATGGAATACCCTGAACTAGCTGACATACTTGAATTTAAAAACCTAAAATCCAAAGAAGTTCGACTCTGCTGGCTTCTAGGAAACAGAACATCTCCAATATACAAATTGGATAAAAAGCAGAGACTACACAAAGCCCTTGAGATAATCTATGGCTCAAGGTACAAAGAGAATGAAGACCTTACCCCAATGCTAGAAGGCAATATGTCTGAAGAATTGAGGGAAGGCATAAGAAGGATGGAGCAATTCAATCCTGAATATCGCCTCAGAGCAAAACTTTTAAGCCAGTATATGTTCGAAACTCTAAACAGCATGATAGTAGTTGATGAAGCTACTTTGGCTGCTATGGATGTTGATGAGAAAAAGAAATATACTGACTTGATTGTTAAGATTCACTCTGAGCTTCCAGATATGGTTAACCGCTTAGAGCAGTCTTATGGCGTAAGAACTGTTGAGCGTAAGACTAACAAAAAGGTTATGGTTAATATTAACGATGTATTGAAGTAGTATGAGTTACATTTTCAGTGATAGCAGGATACGGCCTAATAAGCTTGAAGGCAAAAAAGACAAGAAGTATCACCGAGAGTACGGGAAGTTTTGTCTTTCTACAATGGGTAACTACTTGTACAGAAGGTATATCAATAAGTGCTTGATTAACTGGTCGTTTTTCAAGGGGCAGGATGGCCAATGGATTTTTGATGAAGACATTGAAGCTTTCTTCCTTGATGAATCTGGAGATATCCGTAACAGACTAAAATGGACTAAGAACGTAATCAAGCCGATGGTTCAGCAGTACGTTGGTAACGCTATCCGTTTGGCTTATGATGCTAGAGCTAATTGTATCTCTGACTTTGTAATCAACAAGAGAGATAAAGAAATGGCTAAGATGCGTGAGCTACACAAGTTTGTGGATGCTTACCCGTTCTTTAGAGACATCGTTAAATCAAGAGTTCCCCTTCAAGAAACTGAAGAAGAAACTGAAGAGATTTTTACCAACTTGTTTGTTGAAGAATACGAGAAGGACATAAACAACCTCATCGAATTCATTGCTACTGAAGTAAACATTGATGAGATTAAAGTTCAGATTTCTAGACACTTAGCAATATGTGGTCTTGGTATATACAAAGGTTTTGAGCAAGGTGGTAATTACATGGCTGAGGCTATTAACCCATTGTTCTTTATCTGGGATATGTCTGCAAGGAAACCGGATTTATCTGATGCTGAGTATATGGGCGAGTGGTACTATATGGACTCCGCTAGTATCTTTGAAAGATTCCAAGACTTGAATAGTGAAGAGCGTATGCTCATTGAGAACTTTGGAAACAATAACAACAACAATGGTATCCATAAAATCATCAATGGTATCTATACCCTTGCGGGAAATAAGATTCCTGTGCATGAGATGTATTGGAAGGACATTGAGGTTAGAGAATATGGTTGGGTGAATGATGAGTTTGGTTATCCATACTACACTATGATTAACCATGAAGATTCTATATACACTGATAAGGATTTGATTGAGCCTCTTACTGAGAAGCATAAAGAGGACATGGGTGATAAGAAGAAACACAAGATATATGTTGATGTTATTCGATATTGTATTCTTATCCCTCAGGAAGATATAGGTCACGCTGACGGGGACATTATTCTTGAGTATGGTATCTTACCTTATCAAGAGAAGAATTTGTACGACCCTGCAAATGTTAGATTCCCTTACAAGTGTTATACTTGGGTTTACGACAGAGGTGAGATATTAACTCCTCTTGATGATGTTATTGACCCACAGAGATTCTTAAATAGAACCATATCTGTTGCTGAATCTCACTTGGCTAATATGCGTGGAACGGGTACGGTTATTTCTAAATCAGCAGTAGATGACAGAGATGGTGAAGCAGATATCAATAGAAACATTAACGCATCTAAGCCAATATTTGTTGATACAGACAGAGTTGGTTCTGTGCAGAATGCCATTGGTACTTATGGAACAAATATTAGTGGTGGCACTTTGCAGTTGTTCGATGTAATCAATACTATACAGACTAGTATTCAAGATGTTACAGGTGTGAACGAGGCGATGACCGGTACACAGGGAGCTTCTGATGCGCTTGTTGGAGTTGTTCAAGCTCAGATACAAAGAGGTTCATTAGTTCAAGAACCTTTCTATTGGGGATTGACTTCTATCCTTAGAGCTGCATACGAGCACATGGCTACAGTTGGTAAAGCTATATACCATGACAATCCTCGTAAACTAGCTATCATGGTTGGCGATAAAGGGTTGCAGAATATTACGATTACTAAAGACCATTTGCTACAAGACTATAGAATATTCATCAATAGAAGCGAGCCAAGAGAGCAAGGTATTGCTAATGGTAATCAGTTGTTATTCACTCTACTACAAAGTGGAATGATTGACCAGCAGATGTTTGCCAATCTATTCAATAGGGCTAATCCTGAACTTATCGCGAATTCTATACGTGAGCATTACAGAGCTGTTAAACAAGCTGAGTCTATGGCTAACAAAGCTAAGATGGAAGGTCAACAGGCAGGTCTTGAAGATATGCAAGCACAGGCTCAGATGATGCAAGAGCAACAAGCTCAAGCTCAGCAAGGTGAAATGGAAATGGAGCAAATGAAACATCAACAAGAGATGGAGAAAGTAGCTCTTAAAGAAGGAGCAAAAACAGAAAGAGACTTGCTTAAAAATCAAAGTATACAATAATTAATTATTTTTGAACCCAAATATATATATGTATGGACAGTAATTTCGAACAAGAATTTGAAGCTGCCGCATCACAACTTGAGGGCCAAGAGGAATATGGCGATTTGAATCTTACTCCAGAGATGGAGGAGCAGATTCGCCAAATTGAATCATTGGCTAAGTTTGATGAGGAGTTTGCTAATTCTAAAGAGTATCAAGACTTGATGGCTAGTTTGCGTAGCGGTCAAGCAGCCTCTGATGAAGAAGAAGAGGAATATGAGGAAGAAGAGGATGAGGATGAGGAAGAAGTTGATAGTGAAGACGTCTTTGGAATCACCAAGCAATCCAAGCCAGCAAAAGAGGTTAAGATTAATTTCCAGCCTCCAGCAGAGATGATAAATATGTTATCATCAAAGTATGGTATTAAGGATGCTAACAAATTCTTTACCTCTGTAGATACTTGGAGAAATCAGGCACAGGAAGGGTCTGATATCAGAAAAGAGTATGAAGCATTGACTAGCGATTTACAGGCTTTACCACCAGAGGTAAGGATGAGTATTGAGCTTTGGGCAAATGGCGATGATTACACTCGCGCTTTCTCAATGCAACAAAGACTGGATTTTGAATCTAGCTTCGGAGACCAAGAAGTAGAAGGTTTAGTTCAGCACTATCTTCCTGAACAATATTCTGATTTGAACGATGCCTTGGAAAGAGGTAAGATTGATGATGATGAGTTTGAAGAGAGGTTAACTATGCTTGCAGCGTCCACAAAGCGTTTGTTCAATGAAGACAAGAAAGCATTAGAAGAACAACGTGAGCAGTATGTCAATCAACAGAAAAATCAATTTCAAAATCTGAAGAAGACTGCTTCGCTTTCCGTAGAAAATCTAAGTAAGACTTACCCCAACTTCAGCAAGTCCGAAATCGCTAAGATTAGGAATGTCTTGGTTGACGGGAAAATTGACCAAATGTTCTACAAGTCAGACGGAACATATAACGACAATGCAGCAGAGCTTGTCGCATATGCGATGTATGGTAAGAAGATGATGGAATCTGTCATGAAAGTTGCTGAACGAAAAGGAGAAAGTAGGGCGAATCAAAAAATCGTCGATTCAAGTCCAAAGACAATTCGTAGACAAAAGTCCTCTAACGAGAGCCGAGGTTTAGGAATGGATGCCGTAGGACATTTGAATGGTGTATTTAGAGGGGACCCTTACGCTAGTAAATAATGTAAATTTTTTGTCAAATGGCGTTATATAATGACACAACCGTAAAGTTCACGAACCAAAACCTTAACTCGGTAGGTTCTGAATATGCTAACCTATATGGACACGACTTGTCTTTATTGGTTCAGAAGTTAACTAACCGTGCAATCTTTGATGCTGCTCCACAGCAGTTCATGGATTTGAAACTATTAAACATGGTTTCTCCTGAGCAAGTTAACTCTGATGAATTTTTCTTCCAAGAGATGGCTTATCAGCGTGAGCCTCTAGTAGCTACAGCTGTTGCTGGTGGTGTAGGATATCCTGCATCTCAAGTTATTTCCGTTCAGTCGGTAGATAACATCGCTACTAACACAATCATTTCTTATCCTAACGGACAGAAAGGTAGTGTAACAAATGTTGACACTGCGTTGTTGACAGTTACTGTTACTCCTTACAACGGAGATACTCTTCCTGCTGTTGCTATTGATGATGTGTTGGCTAACGTATCTTCTGTAGACCACGATGGTTCTGAGGGATTTGCTCAGTACTTCCGTGCTTCTACAATTGAGCGTTCTAACTACGTTCAGTTGTTTAACAAAGCTATCCGTTACTCTGAAGTTGAACTTCACAAGTTGAAAAACCAAGGAACTACTTCTAACTTCCTTGAAATGGAGAAAGCTGCAATGTTTAACCAACACCGAATTGACATCTCCAATGCATTCTGGACTGGTCAAAAAGGTGAGGTTATCACTCAGAACGGAACTCCTGCTAAAACAACTGGTGGTGTTTACACTTCTATGCTTGAGGCTGGTGCTCCTAACGCTCTTGCTACTACTTCTACTTTAGTAGATGCATTCGAAGATGTTATCCTTAGCTCTGAATATGGTGACTACGGAACAACTCGTATGGCGTTCATGACTCCTCGAATTCACCGTGCCCTTACTTTGGCTTACAAAGATGAGCATACTCGTTACCAACCTAACGACGAAATCGCTTTGTTGAACCTACGTGAGGTTAACCTTGGTTCTTCTCGAATCGTTCTTGTTCCTTTCAAGCGTTTCGAAGACCGAGCTTCATTCCCGGGTTCTTTCGAAAACAAAATTGTTGTTCTTGATATGAAAAACATCAAGCGTACACAACTTTGGGGCGAGCGTTCTGGAGATACCTTGAAGCTTGAGGACGGAGTTCCTAAGCGTTATGGTGATGTATGGGTAGATTGCAACATGGGTGTGAAAATGCACAACCCACTTGCTTGTGCTTGGGTAGACATCGCATAAGAAATAAATGCAAACAAAAAAGGGGAGGGGTTAACTCTCCCCTTCTTTAAATTAAATAATCATGGCAATACAAAAAAAAACAAAAAAAGATGTAAGTTTTGAACCTGAACAAACAGTGATTGAGAACTTGCACACAGAAGAAGTAACAGAAGTAGTAGCTAAAGAAGAGAAGGAAGAATCAATTCCTATGTCTTTAGTTCAAAAGATGCTTAATGAATTAGAGCAAAAGTTCACCTCAAAAATCAATAAGCTAAAAGTTCAATCTTCTCGTAGTGAGATGGATGATGACTTGCAGTATGTTCGTGACTTGGAAGAGGATTATATGGAGATTCCGTCCATCTTCTTTTCATTCTCTATTAACTATTCCATTCATGGGGATAACAAGAGGGGAATGGATTCTGAGCCACCACAGGGGCCTATTAAGTTCAAGCCTTTGATTCGAACTAAGAAGAGAGGACAGCGTGGAACACAGGTTGTTTCTGTATCTTCTGTTAAGGTTCATTCTAAGGAGGTTGCTGATTATCTTCGTAACCATAGCCACTTTGGAATTGCATTCTATGAGAACGTAGATTCTGCTATGAATGTTGATTCTACTTGGGCTCAGAAGATGATTGAGGCTCAACAATCAATTAGCCGCTTATCTGATATGCAGGTTATCGCTCGTTCTAAGCAAGAAGGAATTGCTGTTACTCAGAGTCCTGAAGCAATGCGTAAAATGCTTGTTGACCGAGATGCCAAAAGGCGTATTGCTCAGCAAGAGTCTGTACTTTATGGTAGCTTAAAAAATGCTAACTTAGACCATCAGAACAGAGCAATAACAGAGAAAACAATATCTAGCTATTAATTATGTTTACGGCACAAGAACTTAGAAACCAGTTAGCATTCGCCTTAGATGCGGAAGGCTCTGACCATTATCGTGATGACTTGGATTACATCCCAGCTATCAATGCTGCGATGAAGTGGTTGGTTTCTATAGTTAATATTGCCTATGGACAAGGAAAGATTGGCGAAGAATTTTTCAGAGAACTATCATACTCGGGAGTGTTTCTAACAAGTAATCTCTCCCGGGTATCTTTTAATGTGTTTCCTTCTGAGGTATGGACGCTTCTTGCGGTATATCCTGAGCCTAGCTTAGAGGTTAACACGAGTATGCCAGTTCCATTAACTCCTGATACTACTAGGAGTTATTACTTGGATAACTTAATCCATGTTCGTTCTGACAATAGTTGCAAGAGACTTAGTATAGAAGAATGGTCTATCAATAGAGACAATCCATTTGAAGCTGGATATGAACCTCAGTATCTTACTAATCCAAGACCTTCATGTCCTGATTTTATAAGGTATGCTTATTTAGCTCCTATAAATTACAATGGTGATGCTACTGGTGCTTTTGCTCAAGACTTAGAGATTAGACCTAGATTAATAAACAAGAAGGTAACTATATTTTGGGTGAAGAAGCCAGATGTAATTACCAACTTGAATCAGAATATAGAGTTTCCTAATAGCGTGTTTCAGCTATTGTTTAATAAGGCTTTGTTCTACATAAGCTTTAAACAAGGAGACAATACTACCGTTAACTCTATATCTAATGGAGATATTCAACAACTGTTAGACGTATTGTGATATGGCAACTTATAGATATGTAGTATATGATTTACAAAAGAATTTAAGCTCAACATTTGATGATGCTGACTTTACTTTTAATCAAATACTTTATTGGGTTACTATGGTGGCCAACAGGCTTAGAGCTGAACAACAAATGGTTGAGGGCTCTGACCTATTTACATCTACATTTAATTCTGTTCCCATTCAAGTTGATGAGAAGGGAAGGAAATATATAGATTTACCTGTGCAAATAATGGACTTACCTAATAATGCGGGTATAGTCTACATAACATATAACTCCGATACTTGTAAATGTGATGGGCCGATGTTTGCTCAAGTATTCTTTGAGAGCACTAGCGTGGCTGGAGTACAACATTTATATTTAGATGAGTACACTACTCCTACTTCTAAGCGTCCGTACTTCTATAGGATAGGGCATAAGATTGACGGAGTAAACGTAAATAGAATTTATTTACTTGGTTTAGAGTGTATTGATGTACTTGACCTTGAGATTGCTATTAAGGCAAGTATTGACCCAGAAAATATCTGTAGCCTTGATGAGATTATTCCATTGCCAGATGAGAGGATTCAGGAGCTTACTAATGAAGTATTAAAGCTTGGTAAGTTTATTATGATGATGCCTAATGAGATGGTGAATGACGGAGAGGATTCAAGTAAGATAACCAATCAGTATTCTGCTCGTGGTGCTACATTGAGTGACTTGGGTCAGGATGCTCCGCAACAAACTGTAGAATAATAAGATATGAAGGCTAATGATTTTGTAAGCATAGAACATATACTGGCTGAGGTTACTGCTACCTTAGACGATATGGAGTTTAAGAAAGGTTTCTCTAAGGGATGGTACACCTCTAGGATACAGGATGCTATGCAAGAGCTTTCTTTTGATACATTCTGGTTGACAGTTCAGCATGATTATGAGATGCCTAAGAACTGTCAGATTGAGATGCCTACCAATGTATTCAACATTCGTGAGATATATTTATACACTGGTTCTTTATGTAACCCTAACAAGACTCAAGTTGTTTATTGGAAGCGTCACTTTAATAACACTAGCAGAGGTGGGGAAGGATACACTTCAAGGGTAAAGGATGATGGTAGTAATGGTGGAGATATATTCCAGCCTAACCAGCGTATCTACTCTCGAAACATGGAAGGGTTCTACGGGCCTAAGTTTTATTACAATGTGAATAATGGTTTGATGATGTTTAGTAAGGAGTGCTCTTCATTCCCTTATATCAGAATCATATTTAACGGGATGGGTGTAGAGAATGGCGAGTTACCTATTATACCTCGTTTCTTTGAGCGGGCTGTTGTTGAATACGTTGAGGAGCGATTCTACAATGCTATGAAAGCAAGAGACCCAAGAGTTTATCGTGCCCTTTGGAGTGATGCTTATTCCCGTCTTAACGACCCTGTGAATGGTGGATGGAATAAAGCACGTAAGCGAATCAAGTCTATGGATTCTCAAGAGAAAGAATCTATGGAAGAATACATCAGCTCAATGTATCATAAATAAATAGTCATGAATTACGATAGAGAAAAAAGAAATCAAAAGAAGATTGACAAGGTAAATTCTATTGATGACAATAAAAGATTAAATCGAATTGTAGATAGAAGGTATGCTCGTATGGATAAAAAATACGACAAGGCTGCTGGGAATGAAAAGAAGACTGCAAAGATTGAAAAGAAATACGGATATAATTATGAAGAGGCTAAAAAAGCTGGTATAACACCTGATGCTTCTGGGCATATGGGTTCTATTGGCAATGAAGGTCTTATACTTAAAGGTAAAAAGCATCCTTCAATGATTAAAACTAGGAAGGTTGAAAGGCTTCTTGGTAATAAAATAGTGAGAAGAGGTGGTAACCTATACTCAGTTATTAAGAAACAATAATGAGCTCTGCTAAGAAATCTAATCCCGGACTTTGGAAGAGAATTGTATCTGCTGTAAAGTCAGGAACTAAAGGTGGTAATGCTGGTAAATGGTCAGCAAGAAAGGCTCAGCTTGCGGTTGCTAGATATAAGAAAGCAGGAGGCGGATATAAGGGTGAAAAATCTTCTGACAATAGTTTATCTAAGTGGACTAGAGAAAAATGGGGAACCAAGAGTGGTAAACCAAGTTCTGAAACAGGAGAAAGATATTTACCTAAAGCAGCTAGAGAAGCATTAACTCCTAAGGAGTACGCTGCTACTACAAGGGCTAAAAGAATAGGAAAGGCTATGGGAAAACAATTTGTCCCTCAACCTAAGAAGATAAAAGAAAAAACTGCTAAATTTAGGTAATAATGTCCTACTTAAACGCAAACATACCAACGATAAACTGCCTGATAAGAAATGAGTTTATGTTCAATCATGAGAAGGGTCATGGTGAATTCACTAAAGCTGATGTTCACTCTGTAGCTTCTATACAGGGCAAGACTCCTTTATTTGAGGCTTTTCTTGAAAATGGTGTTAATTGGACTAGGAGACCTATTCATGCTTTCTGCTGGAAAGAAGATGCCGAGATTCTTCCGCTTACTGAACATATATATTGGGATTGTTTTAGTCCTTATATAGCTGTTAACTCAAGAGAAAGACTTTCAGGTCTTAGAGCTGATTTGATTTCTATTACTGGTGTAATGCGTCAAGGGATATATTTGTTTACTCTTGATTGGTCTCATGAGAATAGAAATAACACTGATTTAGGTTTTTCTGAAACTCCTGAGCACAAGTGTGGTCATGTGTTTAAGATGGATAATGGTAATTACTTTGTATATCCAAATAACAGAATCGTTTGGATGGATAGGGCGTTTACAGAGGATAGAATAAAAAATAATCCCGGATATAAAATAGACTTGAATACTTACTCAGTTGAGAGCTCTGGATTTTATGAAAGTGATTATTCATATATAACTGAGTTTAAAGAAAATACAAATTAAGATGGCTCTAGATAAGAAATCAATGGCGTGTAATAAGCCTAGGAAATCACCTAACCCTAAAAAAAAGAAGGTGGTTAAGGCTTGTGAGAATGGTCAGGAGAAGATAATTCATTTTGGTGCAAGTGGATATGGTCACAATTATTCATCTGCCGCTAGGAAGTCATTTAAAGCAAGGCATAGTTGTGGTACAGCCACAAGTAAATTGACAGCAAGGTATTGGGCCTGTAAGAATTTATGGGCGGGTAAAGGAGGTGATACCCAAAGCTCACCTAGTACTCGAAGAGGTAAATACTAAATAATGAATAAATCTAAAAGACACAGGGGTTTAGGTGATACTATTGCCGCTGTAACAAAAACAACAGGTATAGATAAAGTTGCTAAATTTGTGGCTAATGCTGCGGGAAAATCTGACTGTGGATGTAGTAAGCGTCAAGAGTCATTGAACAAGAGGTTTCCGTATAGAAACAAATAAACATGAAGCTTAATGCTCTATGGATTTTAAATAATTGTTGTATGCATTATATGCTTCTTCTCTTGTTTTAAATCTTCCTATCCTTCTGTTCTTACCGTTGATGTGAATCCATTTTTCGTATCTAATGCAATTTTTTAGTGTTATTTCCTTTATGGGTTTATCAGATAAATAGTGTATTGAATTTTCTCTACTTGTGACCCATTCTAAGTTTTCTATTCTGTTATCTGTTTTTATGCCATTTATATGATTTACTACTTTTTTATTATATTTATTTTCTAAAAAATGTAGGCATACTATTCTATGTATAGACACTTGTTTTTTGTCTATGGTGACTCTTTCATATCCTCTATTATTTACATTTTTTTTTAATTTCCTTTTGTTTAATACAGAATATACATTTCCAAAATTAGAAACTCTATACTTTCCATTTGTTCCGCTAATATCTACCCAGATTTCTTCCATAAAATAAAAAACCCCATGAATCCGAGGTGGTAGACTCTTCTCCATAGGGATTTACTAAAATCTTAAACAGTTGCTACCACACAACGAAACAAATATAGTCATATTTTTTGATATATTTGTCAAAGATATTTATTATATATGCGACAGCAACACCATAACATAGACCTACGTACATACGAGAAGGGTATAACTTCTGATAGTAACAAAGAGATACTTGGTGGCTCAAAAAGTGGGGAGCACGTTGATTCCCTTAATATGCGTAGCATCTCTATGGATGGTGATAATTTTGCCAAGAAGAAAGTTAAGGGAGAAGACCTGTTGTATGATGCGGTCGACAATAGGTGCTTCCTTCCCTCTGTTGGCACTTTAAGTTCTACGTACAGGTGTATGCTCAGTTTAGAGATAAACGAGCACATAATTGAAGTATGGGCCTCTACTAATCAATCATTTGCTCCTTTTATGAGGGTAAACGGTAAGATTGTATTGATGAGCTTTGACTTCCCTGTAGATGTGGCTCATCCACTTCAGTATGATAAGAATGAAAGTTGTATAGGTGGTGAGTTCTACATTACGAATAATCTAACTACACCTATGGTGTTCTCATTGAAGGACTTAATGATGAATGCAGGGATGACGGATGAATATCCTAATGCTCTTTGTACTCAAAAGTACTTTGATGACTTTAATATACAGGAGTACGTGGTAGATGTAATATCTCCATTGTACAAGCCAATGTTTATTAGCCAAGACGTGAGTACTACGGCTTATACATATAATGCTGTTCTTGGTTCATTGGGTCTTCCTGTCGGTTCTTACTCATACTCATATAGATACGCTACTCAAGCTGGAGATAGAGGGAAGTGGTCTCCTGTTACTGAGCTTATTCCTGTCACTAGTAGCGTTGGTGTTTTAGATAATTACTTCCCAGCTAGGAGGACTTACTCTACTGCGCCTGACGTTTCCACTCCTAGTGGATATGGTAATCACATACGTATCAGAGTAGAGAACTACAATAACTTTGATTTCATTGAATTAAGAAGGGATTGTTGGTATGTTGGAGACCCAATTGGAACTCCTTCTATTTCTGAGCTTGTTGGATTCGTGGATATAACATCTGGCGTTTATCCTATTGATGTATTGGATAGATGTTCTTCTACTGAAGTGGAAGAGATTCTTACATTAGAAGAGTCCTCAAATACAATGTCTGCTCTTGAGAGGGCTAAGTCTGTTAGATACTTCAATGAGCGATTGTATCTAATGAATGTGGCTTATGCTTCTAAAGACATAGATAACAATGTAGAGTTTGTAGATAACCAAGACTTAGTGTTCCCTGTAGTTCAGAAGATAGGTAAGCTTGGACATAAGTCACCATATAATGCTGCTCACTACAAATCAAACATGAGGGGTGAGAAGTATGGATTTGGTGTTATATTATTTGATAAGGAGGGAAATACTTCATACGTAAAGAAGATTGACGGAGCAGAGAATTTGCTTTTACCTAACAGAAGGGCCCCTATATCTTCTCTTACAACTGGAATGTCCTACAATGGAACTGTTAGGGCAGCGTTGAACGAACCTATAAATGGAGTTGTTAAGGTATCCAATACATACGAGATATTTGACCACGAAGATACAGTAAGCCGGTCTGGGGATTTAACTGCCAATGTATTTGAGAATAATATTGACCCGGAACCATACGAGCCGTTTCGTCCTGTTAGTCAAGGAGATAACGCAAGTTCCTATGGCTCAAGGGTAAACGTAGAGATAAAGAATGGTGGGGCTACGGGTGACTGGGAAGATTATAATCCTAAAGCATTTGGATTGAACTACTACTCAATGGGTGTAGGATTCAAGGGTATTGAGGTTGCTAGTTTGCCTAACTGGGCTGCTGCTTTTTCTGTTGTTCAGACTGCTCCTGCCAATAGGGTATTAGCTCAAGGGTTTGGTTGGTACTCAATGGTTGAAGCTGAGACTGGAGTATTTGGTAATCATGCGGGTAAAGATGTAAATAAGCTTTGGGTTTATTTTCCTGATGGTGATGCTGAAACAGGTATTCGTCCTCAGCTAACTGATGATATACTTGCTAACTATCAGAATGGTTCTTATAAGATACAGGCTGTTTCCCCATTAGGATATTTTACTGAGGTCTATTCATTTAACAATAATGTTGTTAAGGATGTTCAAGCTGACATCATTACATACGCAAGGATACTTCATGACGAGGGTCAGATTAACCCTACCACTGAGTTGGGTTATTATTCTGGTCAGCCAATGGGTATATTGTCTGCGTCTCGTCAATACGTAGGATATGCTGCTTTTAAATTCAATTTGGAGGCATTTTGTAGCCCTACAGGTTGTCCTTATATTGATAATGGGAATGGAGACCATTTATTTAATATAACAAACGTACAATCATATACATCTCCTAGTACTAGGATGACTTATCTGATACTTACATTGGATAGGCCAATATATATATTAGACCATACATTCTCTAATATTGATGAAAAGGATTTAGCTGTTAGGCAGTTTCAAGAGCCTATGTACGTGGTGAACCTTATCAGAGAAGAGGCTCAGATAATTGAGTCGAATATAACCGCTTACAACTACACAGGTCATCATCAAAGAATAAAATCTACAATAGGTGAAGGTACTGGATTCCCTGCTACGTTTAAGTTGGTATCTGAAAGATGGGAGGATTGTATTCAAACTGTTGCTGGTCAAACGAATAATGCTTATGCTAACCTAGAAAGATTTATATGGGTTGAGGATAGCCTTGGTGTTGCAAAGAGATGGGTGAATGTAACAAACAAAACATCATTGTCAATCAACTCAATAAAGAACTCATTAAACGCTCTTGGGTACGCTTTTGTCAATGATTCCTCTGGCACTTATACTGTATATGGAATGTACACTTCTAATGAGGAGTACATTAATCAGCACGTTGGTTTTGAGATAATATTCCAGCCTTATGGTAACTTACAGTATGAGTATTGTATTCCGGGAGCTGAGAAGAAAGTGTACGTTTACTATGACAATAGGATTCCTGTTCGAGTGTTTGGTGGGGATACTTGGATTAATGAAAGTATATGGGCTCCTCTTGATTTTGAGAATAATGCAAATGGAGACCCTGTAAACTCGCTTAGTGAATTTAAGTGGGACATCCCTATGCCTTACAATAAGTACAAATTATCCAATGGTATAAGAATAATTAAAAATAGCGGGGGTGTAGCAGAGCACATACAAGACTTTGATACGTTTAACTTTAGGATTGGATTCCCTGCCCAAATACGTCAGTGGGTTTGTATGTGGACAGCAGAGAGTAGAACTAATTTAAGTTTTGCTTTCAACAATGAAGACCCTAAAGAAAGTCAAGACCAATTCTTCCCATTGAAGAACTATGTAATGCGTGCAAACAAATGGTCTACGTCTAATGATGGAAGCCCTGCTGGTTTTTACGCTGACAATAAAATATATCCTCAGTACTACGATGACTACGGTGAAGAGTTTAAGTTCTGGGGATTAGGAGGATTTAGATTCAGGCCACAAAACAATATAGACTATTGTAAGACACAGACTAACTTGCTGCTTACTTCTGTTCCTATATTTGGATTTGAAGAACAGACTGAGTATTGTACAAGAATCATTTGGTCTGAGCGTAGACCTATAAATATTCAGAATACACCTAGTGTGCGTACATTCCCTTCAAACAATTATTATGATATGTCTGATGATACAGGATGTATTAAGTTTGCTTGGAGTGCTATCTCTGGAGACAAAGGAAATAACCTGTATGCTATTACCGATGGAGGTGTTTGTTTATTACTAGTAGATAAGAGAATTATCCATGAGATAAATGCTAATGAACTTGCTACAATAGGTTCTGACATAGGTGGTATATTGAATGAGCTTTGGATTGACAGAAATATTGGAATGACAGATGAGACATGGAGAACATGGGCTGAATATTCTAATATGCTTATGTTCGGAAATTATACATCAATGTATGCTTTATCTGACAATCAAATAGTGAATCTTGGTGATACCGGATTCAATGAATTGTACAGGAGGAAGTTTGTTCCTCGTCTTAGTCGTGGGTATATTTCAACTGTTTCCGGTGGGTACAATGTACTTACAAAAGAGTACATCATAAACGCGTCAAGAGCTAAGTTCCCTAACTCTAACTTCAGCACATTAATCTACGGACTTCAGCAACAGGCTCTACAATGTCAGAGTACCTATAACTATGATAAGTATTTGTATATAGGTAACAAGACCTATGGGATGAAAGATGGGAAAACATTTGAGCTTGGTATTGGTAATCAGATTGATGGCGAGAATATGGAAGCTTACGTTACTGGACTTTCTGATGCTCAGATATATTCTGATAAGGAGTTTATACGCATTAGAGTTAACTCCAATAGTAAGCCAGATAAGATATTCTTCTATGACTCTTATCAAGATTACATCAATGATAACTATAGCTCTGTTGTAGACGCTACATCCAATGCTATAGCGATAAAAGATTACTACGGATATGAGTGTTATATTCCAAGAAGAATAGTATCTCCTCACTATAGACAACAGGGAAGGGTAGTGCTATTTAAAATAGTGAGCACTGAGGATGAGGACTTCTTAGTAACGTCTACCGGTGTTCAATATAAACAATTGAAATAATCACTAAATTTGATAAAATTATTCTGATATGTTAGGAAAGGCAAAAGCAATAGCAAATGTAGCTGGTGCTGCACTTGGTGCTGGACAAATGATAGCAGGGGCTATTAAGTCAAAGAAAGCAGATAAGATGTTGCCTAGTGGTCCTAGTGCTGCTGAACAACGATTAATAGAACAAACAAAAGCAATGAGAAGAGCATTGCTTACTAATCAATCTTTTGCTCAAGGAGCTCAAGCTTCTAGAACGGGTAAGATGTTGGCTAATAAAATGTTTGCTGCGGGAGGTAGAAACCTTGGTGGAATATCTGCTCAGATGGCTGATAGTCAAGCTAACATTTCTGCTCAAAATCAAGCTCAAGCTGCTAACTTATTGGGTCAAGAAGTAGAGAGTCAGCGATATGCTAGTTCTATTGGAAGAGATACAGCTATGCTTAGAAGTGCTAGAAAGTCTGCACAAGGAGAACAGTTAAAGCAATCTGGAGGCATGAACTTAGGGGCTTCACTTGGATTGGAGAATAACATAGAACAGGACGGTCAACCAAAAAGTACATTCTTTAGTCGGCTATTTAAGAAGAAAAAGAAAATGATTTAAGAAATGGCTAGAAAGAAAATCAAAGATATATTCGCTGCTGATAATACTCAGAGTGCTGATGCTACTCAAGCTTCTACTCCGCCTGTAGAGAAAGAATCTCGTAGGCAGAAAAAGAAGCGTCAAGCTAATATGACTCAAGAGCAAATACTTGCTGAGAGTGATAGAGAATTATTTGGAGATAAACTTGAGCCTAATCTTTCTAGAAATAGTGTTCCTGATGTTATTCCCGAGGGAGAACCTAAAAGCGATAGGTATAAGACTGTAATAAGTAAAGGGCCAGAAAAAGAAAGGGTAGTAACTAGGACTAAGGAAGAAGAGGGAACTGGTAATGCTCTTCTTGGTGTTGTAAATAATAATACATCTGTTACTACTGGGGGTGATTTAATGGATAAGGCTATTGCTGACAATCCAGACATGACTTTTTCTGAAACACAAGAGCTTGCTGGTAAACTATCAGAAGTTGATAAGGTTAAGCCTGAAGTAGATGACGATGTTAATCAAGCAATAGGAGCAAAAGTAAATGAAGCTGTTTCAACTGCTATTAATAAAGGTGTTGTTGCTGGTGCAGGTGAAGACCTAGTAGAAGAGGGTGGAGATATGGAGCAAGGTGGCGCTAATGTGCCAAATGCTCAAAGTCAAGCTCTTATGGGTATAGGTGGAGGAGGCTCTCCAGAAGGCACTCCTGAATACGAAGCTGTTGCTGATAAAGATAAAGTTCAAAGAGATATTGCTCAAGCAAATCAAATGGCTGCGGGTAGGGACGAGTATGTTCCTCAGGCTGTTGTTCAGCAACTTGGAGTGCAGGATTACTTCCCTACTATGAGTCGAGATATAGCTAAGGGTACTTGGACTGGTTCTGTATTAGGTAGTCAGACGATATATGCTGGAGGAGGTGCAGTCCTTCCTATGGGTCTTTATGATGCACGTAAGAGAGCATTGAATGAAGCTGCTAAGGAAAAACAAGCGAAGATAGATAAGTTACTTGAGCTTCCTAATACTGCTGACCAATTTAACACTAGGTATCAGGACTATGGATATGAATTCATTAATAGTGAATTAGAAAGATTTGGAAGTTATTCAGCTATGGCCGCTGACCCGGAGTTTAGGCGTAAGATGGCTCAATTCAAGAACATAGGTAAAGACATTGCTTATGTTGACAGGTGGGCTGACGGAAAAATAGAAGACTTAAATAAGGGTAAATGGATACCTCTAGATGTTAAGGAAAAACTATATGATTTCAAGTCTGGTATACTAGAGAATTTTGATGGCATAATGAGTGGAGATAAGCGAGCATCTGAGCTTGTTGGTTATCTCCGTTCCTATGAAAATGGTATATCTTGGATTGATGAAAATGCTGATACTTGGTTCTCTAAGGATATGATGGATGAGACTCCTATTGGGGTTAATAAAAAAGCTATTGAGAAAGACCCTGAAGGATACAATCAATTTATTCAAGCTGTAGAAGATGGGTCTATTGACAACGATAGTTATGTTACTGGAGCTAGAACATTCTTGGACTTATCAAAGATAGAGCCTAGAATAGACAATTGGATAAGAGGAAACAATGCGGACCCTGAAACAAAGGAGACGTTGGTACAATACTTAACCAGTCTAATACCTAAAAAGGATGTTCTTGAATTTCATAGTATGGGTAATGATGCTACCGAAAGACGAGGTCAGGACTTGGCTCAAAAGCGATGGGCTGCTGAGTTTGAGCAAAGGAAGAAAGAGAATGAGACCTATTACCAATACATGAATCGTCAGATGAGTAGCGCTGATATGAATAACGATATCATGGCTATAAAGAACAACAAGAGCTTATCTCCTAAACAAAAAATATTCGAGTTAAAGAAGATAGGTGATAAGTACGGAATTGGAACGCCTAATATTGATAAATATTCGGGTGCAATTGTCTTTACTAGAAGACCTAGTGATAAGATGACGAGTGAGCCTAGGTCTACAAAAGATGGTAATAAGATTCAGCTTCAAGAATATAACCCAGCGACAGGGAAATGGGATAAAAAAGTAGAGATGACTTTTGCTGAATATAAAGGCTTAAATGAAAAAAGGATTAAATACGGTGGAAAAAATAGGTATTTACACCCTAATGGAGCTCCAGTTACTGTTAAGGAAGTTAAAGAGATTAGAAGTGCAGCAAGTACACAACTTGGTGTAACATCTTTAAATGCTACAAAAGGAATTTGGAATGATAGGACTAAGAGCTGGGAAACAATGACGGAAAAAAACTTCAATAATTATGACCCTAATAACTCAATAAACATTGAAAGGTTAGAAGGGAAAGTTCAGATTCCTATCAGAGATACAAAGACTGGACAAATAACATATAAAACCACAAATCTTCATATGGTTGACAGCAATAACATGAATACTCAAGGAGGCTCTACATCTTTGGATAGTTATTATGGTGCTACTGGTTCAAATCTAAAAGGTAATGTTCCTCAGAATAGCAGTACATCTTCTTCCACTACTACTTATTGGTAAAACAGGCTAATATACTTGTGTTGATTCTATTCTTATATTTGTAAGAAATACAATCTTACATGGCTGAGAATTTAATGGAGACACAGACTGGAGGAGCTGGTGATACTACACAGCTTGCTCCTGAAACACCTGTTACGCCCGAACAGTTTGACGTTCAATTACCTAATGTTGGTCAGCAACAAGAAACTGCTGCGCCTACACCTGCTGATAGTGAACCTCCTGCTACGCCTCCTGCTGCTCCACCTACTGAACCACCATCTCCTGTTGTACAACAATCTTTGCTTGATGTTGAGAATCAAGCTGAGGATGAACAAGCTGGAGCTGAATTGGAACAAGAGCAAGGACCATTAGTTTCTCAGTTACCATTTAGCGCTGCTAAACAACCTGTTGGCGCTGATGTTGGTTTTGTGGATTGGTTTTCTGGGGATGCTACTAAATCAATTGAGGACGAGGAGAATAAGGCTATAGAGATGCTCATGAATGAGGAGATGCCTCAGCCTAACATAATCACTCAGAATGAGATAGAGACTATTAACTCTCAAAAGGAAAGAAGTCCATTTGTATTAGATGGAATTGTTGTAGATGAAGGTGTACAGCTTGGTGAGGATGAAGAAGGCGTTATGCCTTCCTTTGCTGTTGAGGACTCTGAAGAGGATGAGCGTTTTCAGGATTTTGTTCTTGATGGTATTGGGCCATCTGATGAAATGAGAGCTGCTGGATTAGACCCTAAAGAAAGAATACCTAAGGATTATACTCCTGCTCAATGGGCGGAGAAAAAGAAAGAGATTCAGACTCAATACCCGGGATGGGATGTTGTCGTTAGTGACGATGGAAGTGGAGTGAAGGTTGTAAAGGAAGAAGTTAAGAAGCAACAACCAAAACCAGTAAGTAAGGGTGGTACTGTAAAGCAAGCTCCCAAGCAAAATGTAGTAAATCAGATACTTACATATCCTAAGAACCCGGGTTCTGATTATATGACTGATGGTACTCATTGGTACAAAAAGAAAAGCGGTACTAAAAATTGGCTTACTATTACCAATGATGGTTCTGTTACTACTCTGAATAATCATTTCAAGACCAATGTTCCTAAAGTAACAAAATACACATACCCTAATAAGCCGTATGAGTATGCTGTAGTTAAGGGGCATTGGAACATTAGAAAGAAAGGAGATACCAACTGGAAGATGATATACGAGCCTGAGAGGATTAAAGTCCTTAATGGTAGTTTTAATAAAAAGCTTGGCGTTCCTGTTCAACTTAGCGAATCGCAAAAACAACTAAATAGAGCGGTTGCTGTTGCTAAGCAAGCCGGTATGAGCTTGAGTAGCCCTAAGATAGGCGCTGTTAGTACAGATAGCGAAGGGAATCCTATCACAGCTACATTTGGTCTTACTTCTACAGGGGGCACTAATCTAGCTTCTGCTCCTGACTATGGAGGGTTATTCACTCCACAGCAAAGACCATCAATGCCTATTGTGCCTGCATCGACTCAAGAGAGATGGTCTAAAGAAAATATAGCTGGTCTTGAGAATCAAAGGAAGATTGAGCTTGATGCTATTAACAGGGGTGCTGGTACTCCACAAATGAAGCAGAAAGAGATTGCTTCAATTAATAAGAGATTTGATGCCCTAGTAAATAAAGAGAAATCTAATATACAGGGAGCTAAAGAATACGAGAAAGAGGCTACAAAGCAAGTATTTACTGCTCCACTTCCTGAAAAAGTAAAGAAAGAGATAGACCTTTCTGACCAAATAAATAAGCAGTTTGGAATCAACATCGCTAAGGATAATATTCCTTTACTTGATTTAAATTTAGGATTGGTTAACAAGATTACTGACCAACAAAAAGAAGAGACGCTTGATAGGGCTCAGAATTTTGCGGATAAAGATTTAGATGCTTGGAGAAAAAGTCCTGAGGGTAAGATACTATCTGAAAGTCAATTTAATGAGCTTAAAGCAGCTCAAACAAATGTAAAGATGTCTCTTGGTCTTGGAGGGGATAAAGGAGATGTTTCTTTTGTTCAAGTAGGGAATCTAATGAAGCAGCTTCCAGCGATAGAGCAAAGCTATGCTATGGCTGTAAAAACAAACAATGAAATAAATCAAGTCGCACTTGAAGGGAAGACAATTGATGAGTACTCACTAGATTATAAAAAGAAGTTTGTTAAGGAGATAGACTTAAATAATGAGGCATTAGTTCATGCTAAAGATTTATTTAATGCTACTGCTGCCATACATGATTTTGTTTCTCCTTATATAAAGTCAGGAAAGGTAACAATTGACAAGAATGGGATGTACCGAAAGGGCCCTAACATGAATGCTAATGAGAAAAAGTATTTTGATGAGAAGCTCGGTGGGTTATTACAAGCATACGATAAGGAAAAGAATACTTCATACAATACGTATCAAGATGACATAAGGAATCTTAATGCCAAGAAGAAAGTGCTAAACGATATGCTTCAGAAGCAGCAAGGCGTTTTATTCTGGATGAAGACAGACCCTGCGAGGAAAAATGAATATCAACTTGCTTTAAAAAGAGTAGAGGCTTTAAAGAAAAGAATATCGGATGTAGATAGTAAGATAGATGACTTTAGCAATAGCTCTAGGGCTTTCTTTTCTACTGATGCTAAATCTATTCTGTCTAGCACTTCTAGCTTTATGAAGAATAGTGATTTTAAGGCTATATATATGTCTGCAAACTCTAAGCTTACCCCTAAGCAGAAGTTTGATATATCCTATAAAACATTAGTAGAAGAGAATAAAAAATTAGCACTTCAGAATAATATAAACACTAGTTATCTTGATGCTGTTGGAGCTAGAGTCAGGTCTCTTCTTGATTGGAACACCCTTGGTATAGAGTTAACTGAGCCAGAGAAAAAATGGTTTGCTAACCAAAAAATCATTAATCAATTACGTCCTTTATTTCTTAATAACGAGAATGGCATTGTTGAGGAATCGGCTAGCTTTATGGAGTCATTCCAAGCTGGAATAAGAAATATTACTGTTGGCGAGGACATAGCTGGAGCTGAAGGTTATTATACAGGAACTTCTCAGGCTAGAACTATATCTGAACAAATAATAAATCTCGGATTTAATAAAGAGGATTTAGCTAATCCTTTAGCTTTAAAAGACATTGAGCAAAGGAAGAATGTTAGCTGGATAAGTGCTGAGGGCGCTGGAGAAATAACAGCTCCTACAGCAATGCTTATAGCTGAGATAATGGTAACTAGACAGGTTGGTGCAAGTCTTATGGCATTAGGTAAAACTGTTGCTAATATGGCTAAGGTAGTTGACGCTACTGGTGATGCTATAGGTTACGGAGATAAGATGTCTAAGCTATATAAGTCTTATGCTACTGTAATGCAGAATAGTAGATTAGGTAGATATACTTTTGATGCTGTTGAGCAGGGAGTTTTATTTGAGGCTACAGGAGAGTTTTTTGGTAGGTCTGAGGATAACATGACTTTCTTACAAGGATTTGCTGGTTCTTTTGCTGGTTCAGCTATGGGTGACTTAATGAGTAAGATACCTGTAGGTAAAGCAATGCCTATAGTTCAGTCTATATTTGGAGATAAAACAGAACAGGCAATAAATGTATTCAAGAAAGCCGGTCAGATAAATGCTAATGCTTTAGGTGAGACTTTTCAAGAGACTGCGGAAGAGCTTGCGGGTATCTATCAAAATAGATTAGAGGGAGAAGGATTCTTTGAAGCCGTATCTAATCAATTTGGTTCATTTGATGAGGTAATGAAATTTGTTGTCTCATCATATGTGATGGGTGCTGGGTTTGGTCTAGCAGTACCTAAGAAAGCTCAAGAGGCATATAACTCTATGAGTGAAGAAAAGAAGAAACAAATAGATGATACTGTTACCGCTGTACGTAAAGACTATGAGGACGCTAGCGCTGCTTATGATAACGCGGCACAAGTTCTAAAAGATGAAGTAGAAGTTGAGATAAATCTTAACGCTGAGCCAGAATCACAGGCTGACATAGACTCTAAGCAAGAGAATGCTGGAATTCTATTAGGTGGCGAACCTACTCCTGAAGCAGAAGGTAAGATACAGGAAGGAGAAGTAACTGAAGCTGAAGTTGAACAAAAGAAACAAGATGATACAGAAGACAAAACAGGGCTACCAAGTGAAGTCCGAGAAGGGGAAAAACCTGTCGAAGCCGAACCTTTCCCTGAAGCAAGCCAAGAAGAAGTTAGCCCTAGTGGAGTGGTTCAAGAAAAACAAGAAGTAGCACCTACAGAAGGAGGCTTACAATTTGAACTTCCTACAGCAGGTACTGAAGCTGAATTGACCCCTACGGAAGTAACAGAATCAACCCTTACTAGAGAGTTTGACCTTTCAGAGGAACAAGTCGTAGAAGAGGCAACAGAAGAGGTAGCCGACATCATGGCTGACGAGAAGCTATCTGAGGAGCAAAAAGAAGAGAAGATAGATGAGGTAGTAGTAAAGACTAAGAAGAGAAAAACTGCTGCTAAGATGAGGGGTGGAGACATGAGTATATCCACAGAATCATCCAAAGAATTAAAGCAAGAAATCAAGGCTAAGGCTGAGCCTAAAGTAGAAGATAAAAAGGTAGAGAAGGAAGAGGCTAAAGGAGAAGTTAGAATGCCTAGCAAACCTAAACTATTTATTAGTGGTATCGCTAGAGGATTTGAGGATTTCTCAGGTGGTGAAGGTCCGGGAGATAGAAGAGACTTGTCTTCTGAGCTTGACTATCCTACTACTCCTAATACTCCAGCAAGAAGCAGAGGTGTCTTTGTAAGAGATATAAACGGTAAGAAATATGTAATTGCCGTATCAAACACAGATGCTAACGGAAATAGAATTAGAGAGGTAGCTGGCAATAGACCGGGACATTTACAAGTAGCTGTTGAGGTTGATAAAAACGCTTCTAAAGAGGAGATAAATGATGCTGTTAACTACGTTGGTAAAGCAATGGGTATGATGCTTCCTAATGTACGTAACGGACAAATAAACTCTGGTCTAGTAAAAGAATCTGCAAAAGGTATAGAGGGGAGGGTTGCTTCATCAATTCTTGAGTCTAAGGTTAAAGAAAGAAAGGCTAAGAAAGAGGAAGCTCCTGCTAAGACTGAAGAAAAAACAGATATAGAAAAAGGAGCTGATTTGCTTTCATCTATGACTGAAGAGGAAAGAGATAATTTCATAGATGATTGGTATAATGATAGAATACCTAGAGAATCATTACCGGGGGGAAATGATGCTGTGTTGTTAAATGAAGCTAGAAAAATTGCTTCTAAACCTATGTCAAAGCCTAAAAGAGTTAATATTGACAATGCATTTCAACTAAGCAATGAATATGGTTTTGTAATGAATATAGATGGTGAGGTTTATGGGCTTTACAAAATTGAAGACCCTGATGCCACATCAGATGCTGAAGATAGATATGGAGACCCAAAAGAATATGTTTGGGCTTATAAAAACCTAAGAGACGGAACTGGAAATGAAACATATTTATCTGATATAAACGACCTAATTGATGATATAAGGTCAAATAAAAAAGCTAAGGCTGAAGCACCCACTGAGACTAAAACTGAAACTCCTGTTGAAGCTGAAGCTAAAGCAAATCCATTCGAAGACCTACCTAGCATCAAGGGTCTACCATCTCGTTCACCTAAGAGAAAACAGGCAATAGCAGACTTTGATTCTAAACATGGAGAAGGTGCTTATGAGCGAGTTTCAAAAATAGATGCTAAATTTGGGGAAATAACTAAAAAGTTGGAAGAGAACAAAGTAATCAAAAAAGATTGTTAATATGAAACAGATTTTAAAGTCAGAAGAAATCAACATGATAAATGAACTTGGTAATGCGGAACTTACTGCTAGCCAAGCTTATTTACACTTATCCATTATGATGAAGAACCTAGGGTTCTTTGGAGCTGAGAAATACTTCTTAGAGGAATCAAACTCTGAGAGAGAGCATTACGGAAAGCTAAATGACTTCATGAATGACATGGGTGAGGCTATAGCTGTAATGGGATTAGAAGCACAAACAGTTGACGTGAGCAACCTAATGGAGGCTCTTGAGTTTGCTTATGATATGGAGCTAGACTTACTAACTAAGTACGAAGAGGCGTATGATAAGTCAAGTCCTAAAATGAAAGTGTTATTTCATGAGTTTATAGGTATTCAGACAAATAGCGTTGGTGAATACGGAGATTTAATTGCTAGGTTAGAGTTAACTCAGGAACCTATTTTGATTGACCAAGAACTAGGAAAGTAATATGGCTAAACCTTGTAACTACCAATTAGCTGGGGAAGACACATGGATGTCGGAATCAGATTTTAAGCAAAGACTTAATGAAGGCTTATTGGATAAGCTTCTTATTGATAATAACATTAAGATACCGGGAATAAAACCTGTTAAAGAATCTGCTCCCCGTGCAGTTGAGCAGACTGCGCCTAGCTCTTCGGTGGCGGCTCAAGAGAGAGAAGCCGCTGCTGTTGATGCTAGAAAATCAATACCTAAGCAATTCAACGAAGGTTATGTAGAGGTAGAGGGCAAGGAAAAAGGTAAAGCATACAAGGGTTACTCTATTAAAGTAAACGAAGGCAACAAAACTGCTGACATAAAACTTCCTAATGGTAAGGAAATGAAGAATCAGCCTATCCTTCAGTTTGAGGGGTTGATGGCTGACGAAAGTCCATTGTATGTTAGAGCTGATGGTGGTACGTCAATACGCATTCCTAGTCAAGCCGAACTTGATGCTAAGGCTGAGAAGCAAGCAATGGTAGAAGAGGAGAAGAAAGCCACTAAAGAGAACAGGGACTTACGCAGGAAAAACATTGATGGTTTTGAAGAATTAGAAAGCAAAGCCGCCCTTGATATGGCTAAGAAACTTAGATTCAGTCCTAATGAATTCACTGGAGATGAGATTATTGGTGAAGTAGAAGGACTTACTGAGTTTGATGAGAAGGTAACAGTTAACGGAAAAACTTACGGAACTGATAAGAATAAGTCAGTTACTAGGGTAATAGAGAAGTTAGAAGACTCAAAACAAATATCTGCTAAAGAAGCGGAGATATTACAGAAAGCATTTGATGCTAAAAAAGATGCGTACTGGAGGGCTAAAAACAACAAAACCAAGGAAGACATCAAGGATAAGATTGATAAGATGGCTGAGGAGCTTAAAAAGCCCAAAGGAACTAAGTCTACAATTAATCCATTTGACTTCTTACCTCAGAGTATTAAGAATAAAGCAATTGACTTATTTAGGGATTTATTGAAAAAAGGCGTTGATGCTTCTTTTGCTTTTAGAGAAGCTGTATATAATGCTATGATTCCAGAGATACAAGCTGGAAGAATGACTATTGAGGAAGGTAATGAGCTTGAGACAAAAATGCTTGAAAACCTTAAAGACGCTAGGGAACTAGATGAATATACTGAAATAGAGATGCAAAGGCCTGATTTAAGGACTCAGGTTAAATATAGGACTGAAGCTCAAAAGAAAATGACAAGAGAGCTTACCAAGAAGAGGCCAAAAAATAATGAAGAGCTTACCTTATTAGCTAGACAATTCATGAATGATGGATTGATAGAGCCTAAGAGAGATATAATAGACCCTGTTATAAGTGGAGAAAGAGACTTGTATATGAGTCCACTTAACGAGATAGAACAGGCTATACTAAGATTATATGGTAGAGACCTAGAGGATAGCATGACTGAAGTAAATAGGAAGTCAATAAAGGCGGTTCAGGAGGGGAAGCCTACTAGAATATATGATGATGAGAGGGCAAAAATAGAATCTGATATAACATCCTATGTTGATGTAATGCTTGATGACTCTTTAATTACTGGTAGGTTGTTTAGCTTTAGAAGAGAACTTGAAACATCAAGAATGACGTTTGAAGAAATGATGATTAAAGCTCAGTCTAAAGCAACAAATTCTAATGGAATTCTAAGTGAGGAAACAAAGCAAAAGTTTAAAGACATAGCTGATAAGTTTGCTGAGGTAGAAAGGCAACTCAAAATAAAAGAAGCAGAAGTTATGAATGCAGCCGAGAATGAGGCTGTTCAAAATATAGTTGATGATGTCAACGAAAATGGAGCTGATGTAGAACCGGAAACAAAAAACATAAAAGAAAAAGCAAAGAAGATAGCTGAAAATCTACGTAGAAATAAAATACACAGACCGGGAATGTTCCTTATGGCAACACCCGGGTCATTAGCTTTTGACGCTGCCGTTGAGGCTGCTGCTACTGCGATAGAAGCCTCTGGAAGTGTTATTAATGCGGTAAATAAAGCCTTACAGTCTTTGAAGAATGGTGATTGGTATAAATCACTTTCTGATGAAAAGAAGGAGGAGGCTGAGAAACAATTATCAAATTATATAAAAGGTTACTCAGGTGAAATGATTTCTTCTTCTGATGGAAGTCTTAAAATACCAATGTCTTTAGTAAGGAATCTTGTTGCTAGTGGTGTTGATACTATTGAGGGATTGGTTGATAAAGTAAGAGAGGAATTAGAATTCACAAATCCAGAGCTGTCGTTTACTGATAGGCAAATAAGAGATGCTATAACTGGATACGGCAATTTCATTAAACCTCCTAAGAGTGAACTAGTTAAAAAGATAGCTGACTTGAAAAGTGTCGGGAGGATGATTTCCACACTTGAAGATTTAAGAAATGGAATTAGAAAATCTAAGAAGCCAGCTGAGGTAAAAGAACTTAAAGAGCAAGAAAGATATTTAAAAGGCCAGATAAGAGCTATTCTTAATACAATTCCTGTAAGTGCTGAAGATGAGATAATTATAAGAAACTCAAGGTTAAATGCTCTCAAAAATGAACGTAGGAATAGAATAGATGAGCTTGAGAGAGCTAAGGCAGAAGGAAGAAGACCTGAAAGAAGAAGAAGGGCTCAGCCTGTATCTGATGCTACCACAGAAAGATTACAAAACAGAATAGACGAGCTTGAAGATGAGATAAACCAATTCCCTTATACTGAGGAAGAGCTTGAAGAGATAGAAGCTCAAAGATTAAAACAATACAAAAACACCCAAAGGAGAGCAATAAAAGAGCTTGAAAGAAAACTCAAAGAGGGCGATTTTTCAAAAAAGACACCGAAGTCTCTTGAGCTGGATGAAGAAGCTACTGAATTAAGGAATAGAAGGCAAAGACTTAGAGATGAGTTTGAAGCCGAAGTAGAGGCAATAGAATTAAAAAATAGAGGTTTAGGTATAAAAATCATTGACACCATTGTTGGTTCTGTAAATGACCTTAAATCTTTAAGTTTGTCTGGTGATATAGGTGCATTTAGGCAGGGTGGATTTATCATGGCTGACCTAATATTATCAGACCCTAAAACGGTTGGTTTATTTATAAAAAGAATTTTCACATTAGCTGGTATAGTTCCTAAGACAAATCCAGTGACTAATCCTAAAAAGTTTGCTAAAGAGTTAGTTAATTCACTAGTAGATGAGGATAATGGGAAAAAGCTTTATGATGCATTAGAGTTAGATAGGAAACAATCTGGCGATTATGAATTGATGAAAAAGTCAGGTTTATTCTTACAAGAAGAAACTCAAAAGTTATCACAAAAAGCAGAGGGAGTGGCTGTAGGTATAGTTAAAAAAATACCTTTATGGGGTGAGCCATTAAAAATAAAAGGAAAAACATGGGTTCCCGGACTTGATATAATGGGTAGAGGTGAGCGTTCATTCTCCGCTATAAATGAGTTAAGGACGACTACGTTCATGCAAGGAGTAAGAAGGCTTAGGGAGGCTGGGTTTAGCTTTGAAAAAAATCCAGATGCATATAAAGCTTGGGCACGTCACGTAAATACTATGTCAGGTAGAGGAGTTGGTGGAAATCATAAATTAGGTAGAGCCTTTGAAGCTCTAGCTCCTATATTAAATACATTTTTTGTTTCTGCTAGGTTCTTAAAATCAAGATTTGATTTATCTCTACTTAATCCTTACGGTATATATAAGATAGCTATGCTTCCTAGGCCACTTAAATTATTAGCATTTAGACAGGTTGCTGCTGCTAACGCATACATGGCAGGAACTACATATATAGCGTATCTTGTTTTAGGAGCTACACTTGCGGCACTTGGAAAAGATGATGAAGATGAAGAGGGATACGAAGTATTTACGGGTGAAAGTACGGAAGAAGAAGATAAAAATGCATGGGAGCTTTCAATGGATATATTCTCTTCAGACTTCGCCAAGTTGACTAAGGGTGATGTATCTGTTGATTTCCTTGCAGGTCTTAGCCAAACAAATGTTTTTATAGCTAGAGAGGCTCCTTATGTTGGTGGTAAGAAAACAATGAAAGATGGAGAAGTAGTTAAGCTAAACTCTAAATTCAATGGGCCTACTTATGGAAATGTAGCGGGCAACTTCTTGATGAGCAAGATGGTCCCTTGGGCTCAGGCTGGTGTTAGGTATCTTATAGACACAAGAAAAGAAGAAGAGGAAGGAGTTCCTTCAGAACCATCAACAGATGAAGCATCTAAAAAGAAAATAGAGGATTACTTCTTGCCTTTGTCTGTAATATTAGCTAGAGACTTAGCTAAGCAGAAAAACTTATCTGTTTCAGAGAAGATAGCATTGAATGCTTTATCATTCCTTGGTATAGGCAACGCTAACGTTAGCTCATTTGGTAAGAAGGAAGAGAAAGGAGGCTATGAAGTATTCACGGGTGAAGGTGGTTCATCTGGATATGAAGTCTTCACAGGTAACTAAAAACAGTGGTATAGAATAAAAACATAAATTTGTAACAATAATAAAGGGATGGCTACAGTTAAGACTCACGATTTAGTTCATTGTAATGGTTTACAACCAATTATACCAAGTGTAAATGAATCTGGAATATACCCATACAATGGGCTTATTGTGCGATTTGATGAAGATGATTCTCGGTCATACAATGTAAAGAAGAATGTTCAAGGTAGATTCTTACATCCACCAACTGCTGAATTCCCAAACTTTTCTAAGCCTCAAGGAACTAGTGTTCATTATTCTGTTACCTCAATAACTTATAATGGAACTGAGTTTGTTTTTGGTCCTCTTGAGCTTAGTTACAATTATACCGAGGGTATATTAACTGCGTTTCCTTTATATACTACTGGTAATGAGTTGTTATATACTAACAATGTAGCTAATGGTGCTTTTGTTGGTACGACTCCAATTGACTTAGGATATAACTGGAATAATTTATATGACTTCTTACATCAGTTTTTTGTTGATGCAAATGTTCCTGTAAGAATTACTAGAAGTGCTCCTTTATGGTGGTCAGATGAGTTATTTCCTAGGCTTGACAACCTTACATTTGAGAAGCATTATGATGCTAATTTTAGTATTGAGTTTTCTACTACAATAACTAATAACGACACTGGAGGACAAGTAGTTACTAATGATGAATACATCTTTAATGGAGAGACTGTTTTACATTTAAGGAATGGTGTAGATATTTCTATAGCAAATCCCGGTGAAGGTCCTCAGTTTGATGACTCTTATTCTATACTATCTTATGATTATGATTATGATACTATAGATGAGCTTGATGATTGCCCATTCCCTATTCCGTTCAATGCTTCTTTAAGCACGACTACTACAGATGGAACTACTACAGATGGGACTAGTTGTCCTAGTATGGTATTAGATTGTGATTGCGAGAAGATTACATTCTCTGATACTTCTAATTACAACTATTGGCTTCCGGGTCACAACCCAGAATTTTTCACTAGCAGAACTATAACCATTACTAGACCTGATGGTTCTCAGTACGTATATGCTACTCAAGATATGGTTGATTTGATTGATGTGGATGTGGTAATACCTCCTCATTACAATTCAACAAATACGTTTACATATAATATTACGGCTGCTGATGTAGATGGTATCTACGGCTTTAAGTTGTGTACGTATCCAGATTGGCAATCGGATGTGTTTTATGAGTCTTTTATAGGAACAATAGTAAGGAGAAATGGAGTTTTATATAAGATTATTAATTCAAATACTAATGTCGACCCTGAACTTCCTACTAGTGGTAACTATTGGGCCGTTTATACTTGTGACGACGATTGTGCGACAACTAGATATTGTGCTGAGGAGAATATGGTTGTTCTTTGCATCTCGCTTCTTAGGTGTTATAAGAAGTTGGTTAAAGATGCTTTCTGCGCGATGAAGAGTAATCCTTGTTTGAAGTCTTACTGCGATAATGAGGAGTTTATGAATGCTATGAAGTTTAAGATTGTCTTAGACTCTTTAGAATATAGTGCTTGTGCTGAGGATTGGGCCACAGTAGAAGACCATGTAGAACTATTGAAAACAATTTGCTGCTGTGCTTCCTGAGTGTTGTTTAAAAATTGACCTAATATTTTTAGGTGAGGAGTATTCCTTAGACTTGACTCCTGTCTATAGCGAGATTGGGGAGTTATTGTATTACACTTTTGAGATAGAAGGTGAGTATCCTTTGATTTTTAATCTTGTATGGGTTGATGGAGTTTGGCAAATAATTGGTGGAGATGTAGAGACGTTATATTATTCTTACGAGAGTAATATATGTCCCGTAAGTACCGATGCAGTTTGGACTAATGAGTATGAAGAACTTCTATTTGAGAGGTTTGAAATATCTTGGGATGGATGTCCTAATGCTTTGCCAGCTTGCTGTATGTTCATCAACTTGCAGTTTAGCAATGTATGGTATCATCTTACTTTATCTCCTGTATATAATGAGGCTGATGAGCTTTTGTATTATACATTCGTTGTTCCTGTTGATGAGATTACAAGCATAAATATGATTCTTGGATATGCCAATGGTATTTGGTATATGATAAACGATGATACAGATGAAGTATATGCTACTCTAGAAACTAATGATTGCCCTGCTAGTACTATGGCTGATTGGGTTCAGTTGTTTGAGGAGCCAATGTTCATGAACTACGAGATAGTCAATGTCAATTGTAGCCAGACACTTCCTGTATGCTGCTTGAGTATATCAGCCATATTTGAAGGGGAGGTTTATACTGAAGATGTTATTCCTGTATATGATGAGAGTGACGTACTCATGTATTATCAGTTTACTGGAACATTCAGATTGTACTACTATGATGGTGTATGGTACATGGTAGAAAATAATATACTTCATTATTCTATTAACCTAACGGGATGCCCGGGAAGCTCAAGCCTTGATTGGACTGCTTATAGTGAATTCTTTGAAGCATTTGTGATATTCTCATTGGATTGTCAGAATGAGCCTGATGATGATGATTACATTGATATACCTGAGAAGCCAGACCTATACTATTGCAAGCATAAGAACTTAATGCGTAAGGTTCGTGCTGGATTGGCTGATAGGGTTGCCGACATGAAGGATGTTGAGAGATTTGGATTAGAGAAGTGTATGGATAAATGGGAGCATATAATTAAAGATTACCTTATTATTAGCGCTATTCAGTGTGCCCCATACAATGAGTACACTAACTTGGATGAGAAATGTTTAATAGGTAAGTTAACCGATAAATTTAATTGTTAAGATATGAGCTGTTCATCTTGCGGAAGTAATTCTATAACTAGCTGTGGTTGCGTTGACAACTGCCCTAACAAGACTTCTGACATTACGTTGTTTGATGGTAATTTGAATTATATTCAAGTACCCGCGAATGCCACATTGAATCAAGTTCTTCAGTTGATGGAGAACTATATTATTACTAGTATAAATGACCTTAACCTTCAATATACTTTACTAGCTGAGAATTGCCTTGGTCTTCCCGCTGGTAGCTATGGTTATAATCAAATCCTTTCTGCTATTATAACTCAATTGTGTGCGTTAGTAGCTGCCTCAGAAATTCCTACTACTACTGATGATGTTGAGTTAGAAAATATCGTTTATCCAGCTTGTATTGAGGCATTTGAAGGTGTTACATCAACTGAGTTGTTCAATCTTATCTTAGAAATGCTTTGTGTGGAAGAGGGGCAAAAAATTGCTACATCTGCTGACTACAATTCTGATGATAGTGACAGACCTGCTCCTATCTTCCTTTTGAGGGATATCATTAGTGGAATGGTTGACAACGACACATATGTTTATGAGCATACGACAGTTGTAACTAGCCCATCTCTTTTGAACGTAACCGTAAGCCCAATGAAAGCTGTGGTGAACTCTTACCCTGTTAAGAGGACTACTAGTCAGGTTTTCGCGCTTACTCCTACTAGAGACATATATTTTTTACTTGCAGATGATGGCGTGATAACTAAGATAGAACAAGTTATTGGTAGCCCTGCTCCTTCGACTACTGGCTATGCTTATTTATATAAGATGGTTACTGATGCATCTGGGGTTATTTCTTACTCTGAGCAATTTGTAACTAGTGCTTTCAACGCTCCTGCTCTTAGTATTCCTAACGACTTCATTGTTACAGCAATGATTGATGATGACCAAGTAACTTCTGCTAAGCTTGCTGATGTTACTACGGCTGCTACTAAGGGAGATGCTTCTGTTGTATCTATTACCTACAATGATAAGGGTCAGATTACTAGTGCTTCATCTTTATTGAATATTAGTGCTCCTGTAGATGGTCAGATATTAAAATATGACGCTGGTTCTGGAGGGTTTACGAATGACACAAACTTATCAGTAGGAACTAACGGATACTTGCCATTGGCTTCAGGAGGAGACTTTGTTGCATCTTCTATTGAAGAGACAGGTACTTACATGAATGTGATTAAAAGTGTAGAGATAAACAATTCAGGTTCATGGGAAGGATATGGAGAAGCCGCGTTGAATGTTGCTAATGGTACGTTTATAGCTCCTCGTTTTGCTGCTGGTGCTGCTAGCTTGTTTGCATTAATTGATGGTACTATAATCTATGTAACGACAACAAATGTTACCTTTACATCCGTAGGATTCTGGGGTGTAGAGAATGGAGCTTGGGTTAAACTATAATAACAAAATAACATGATACAAATAAGCGATACTGGAGGATGCGAAATGAGATTGATAAGAAGTGGAGTAGCTGAATACTACTCTTATTCTGATATTAAATCTGTATCTCCATACAAGAATGCAAATGGTGAGTTCATCATTATATTTAACTTCATCAATGAGAGTCGGGATTCTACATTAAGAGTTCCTTTAGCGTTAATAGATAACCAACCTACTTGGACGGATATAAATCTAGCTCTAACTGATATCAAAGATTGGATGGGGGCTTGTAGTTCTACTGTAGGATTGGCTACTGAGGCTACTCTTCAGAATGTCTTAACTGATACAACAGCTATAGCATCAAATACTTCTGCCGCTAACAGGACTGCAAATATCAGAAGATATGTTGGTGCAGGTTCTATTACTAGACCATACAGTTTTTCTATAGCTAATGTTGGTGCTGCAAACGGAACCGTATTGACGCATACTCTCAAGCCAAATGAGATAATAAATTATGACGCTGGGGCATTAAATAATGAATTTCAGGTAATTACATTTGATGCTACAGGAACAGAGTTTTTAGTTACTTGGGTTGACTAATGGGAACGGCAATAACTACATCTGGGTTATACAATAGCAATATACTCACTAATCTTCCTATGCTTGCTGATGCATTTGGAAGGTTAAGAGTATCTAGTCCATTAACATTATTTGATTCATCTCATAGATATAGAGACAATGGATTGTGGAATTCATCTATAACAGGCGGAGGTTCAGTTTCTTTTAATGCCAATCAAGGGTTAGTTGATTTGGTTGTTGATATAGCTAGCGGCTCTCAAGTATTAAGAGAAACAACAAAGGTTTTTTCTTATCAACCGGGTAAGTCATTACTTGTGTTAAATACTTTTGTTTTGTCTCAAGCTCAAAATAATCTTAGACAAAGGGTTGGTTATTTTGGGACTGACAATGGAGTTTATCTTCAGTTAGAGAATATAGCCTCAACTCCTGTACTGAGCTTTGTAGAAAGGAGTTTGGTTACTGGCTCTCCTACAGAAACAAAAATAAGCCGTCAAGGTGGATTTTATGGAGCAGGAGATACTGGATGGAATGTAGATAAGCTTGATGGTACAGGGCCTTCAGGACTCACAATAGACCCTACTAAAGCTCAAATAATGTTTACGGACATTGAGTGGCTTGGAGTAGGAACTGTTAGATTGGGATTTGTTATTAATGGTAATTTTGTTTTATGCCATAAGTTTAACCACGCTAATTTAATTCCGTCAACATATATAACTACTGCTTCATTACCCTTAAGGATTGAAATTACAAATACGGGTTCAACTGCTGTAACAAGTATGTTTAAGCAGATATGTTCCACTGTTATATCAGAGGGTGGGTATGAATTAAGAGGTGCTCAACAGGCTATTGGTACACCTATTACTACTCCAATCACGTTTGCTGTTGCTGGGACTTATTATCCTGTTGTTGGATTAAAGCTTACCTCTACAAAATTAGACGCTATAGTTATTCTTACTGCGGTGTCTCTATTAGGATTAGGTAATGGTAAGAATTATGCTTGGAGAGTTGTCCAATCAGTAACTATAACAGGTGGCTCTTGGGTTCCTGTAGGCGTTAATTCTGCTGTTGAATATAATCTTACTGGTACATCTGTTAGCGGAGGAAGGATATTGGCGCAGGGATACGTGAATTCTTCTAATCAGGGCTCTCCTAGTATCAATATATTAAAAGAGGCTCTGTTCTCCACACAGCTTGAAAGAAATAGTTTTACTGGTGTAGCTTCAGAATTAGTTGTTGAAATGGCTATTGATGCTACAGGAGGAACTTTAGGAGCTTATGCTTCAGTAGACTGGGAAGAAATCAGTAGATAAAAGACATAAATATGAGTACAAAAATTGAAATAAAATCTACTACTGCTGCTTCAAGAAGTACGGCTAATTTAATGAGGACTGGTCAGATTACATCATATCGTACAGGAGACGATGGAGATATTGAACCGGGTAGAAACATAACATTTACAGTACTTGCGGAGAATAATCCTTTTGGTAATGACAAAAGATTCACAGATACTCTTGGTACTCAAATATATGCAGACAATATAATAATTGATTGGAGTACTTATGATGGCACTAAAGTATTAGGTTATTATAGAGTTATATCAGCAGTTGATGTCACTTGGAATGTAGCTATTGATTCAGCATTGGCGCTATCTGTTGGTTCTTTCACTTCTGGATGGAGGCTTGTCAACAGAAAAGAAATAGACAACATATATAACTATGAGTTGTCTCAATGTATGAACTACGCTCCGTTTAATATAATAAACACTATATGGTGTTCAACTACATATACAGCGTCTACAACACTAGCATATACAGCAACAGTTAGTTGGATTAATTTAAGTGCTAAATCTGGAGCTGGCGCAAGGTGGATGGCAGTTAGAGATTTTACAGTAACAGGAACAACCTTAACATAAAAAAAATGGCAACTTATAAATTCCCTCAATTTAACGTAGAAATATCAGACCCTGTTGTTTCTATTGACCTGAATACTATAGGAGATAAAGCTTTAGACAAGCTATTATCTGTAGATATTTTTTTAATTGTACCCGGTGCTAGGTTTGGTGTACGTATGGAAAATATGCCATATTTAAATACGTGGGATGACGATGATGTTTTTTCTATGGTTGACATCGCTCTTGAAGCATTTGAAGTCTGATAATCTTGCTGTTGAAAATCTCTTGATTGGTTTTTTAAGTACTTTTACGTAAAACAAAAAACATGAGCACAGGAACAATTCCAGTTATACTTTTCATCATAGGTATAGTAGTGACAATCATTGGTTATTTCTTGCGTATAGCACACGCTGACTTAAAGAAAGTCGTAGATGCACAAAGCAAGGTTATAGAAGACCAAGGAAAGCTTAAAGGCAAGATAGATATGGTGGAGCAAGAATCACGCCTAAAGTATCAAGCCTTGATGGAGCAGACACAATTAGAGATAAAGAACTTAGCTAAGAATGTAAGTGAGTTATCTATAGCCGTAAAGGAACTAATTATAAATAGATGAAAAAGTATTACGCTCCTACTTCTAAGAGGTGGAGAAAAATTGGAGACTCCCTCCTTGCCGCTAGTGCAACAATTACATCATTTGCTATATATGAAAAGGTAGATTGGCTTGCTTACGTTGCCTTATTTACTGGTGTAATTGGAAAATTTTTATCAAATTTGTTCTCAGAAGAATAAACTAATAAACAATTTATGGAAGAAAAAGGAAAAGACTTCGAGGTTAAGGCTAAGAAGAATGGAAAAAACTTAGATGTTTCTGTTGATACTCCTAAGGTTGATGTAAGTCTACACAAGGATGAAAACAAGAAGCACTTTAAGTACGATGGAGAGAAGCTTGATGTTGAAGTGTCTAAGGATGCTGAAGGAACTAAGGTTGATGTTAATGCCGAGACTGGATTCTTAAAGAAGATTGGTGGCATTATCGCTAAGTTAGTAACCCGTAAATTCAGAAAGTGATGTCGTTACTAGATTTGTCTAAGATTAAGCAAGTACCTTTGTCTCAAACTCAGTATGTAAAAACTGAAACAAAGAAGTCACAAATTGTTTTACATCATACTGCTGGAAACTCTTCTGGACCGGGCACTATTAATATGTGGAATAATGACGACAGGGGGCGTATAGCCACTTGTATAACTATATCAGGTAAAGGATTGAGTAGAGATACATTTGATGGAGAGATTTGCCAAGCATTCTCTTCTAAGTATTGGGCTTATCACTTAGGTATTAAACCTGATGTATTCCGAGCTATGGGCGTTCCTTATCAAAGGTTAGACCCATTCGCTATTGGCATTGAGATATGCAATTGGGGCCCACTTAAATTAAAGGCTGATGGAAAGTATTACAACTATGTAAATAGAGTAGTTCCTGCTGACCAAGTTTGTGAGTTACCTACTCCATACAAGGGACATAAATATTACCACGCATATACGGATGCACAGATTGAATCTGTACGTCAGTTGTTAGTGTATTGGAATAAGGTTCATAAAATTCCGCTTACATACAATGAGGATAATATGTGGAAGGTGTCTGAGGCTGCTTTATCGGGATTACCGGGGGTATATACTCATAACTCATACCGAAGAGATAAAACAGATATATCACCTCAGCCTAAGATGATTGAGATGTTAAAGTCATTAGCTAAGTGAGATGGCAAAGATTAAATCAGAATCGTTATTATTTCTAAAGCGCTCTAAGGTTTCTCGTCCGGGCGTTCATGCTAAGACTAAGACTTCTAAGACTAAGACTAGCAAGAACTATAAGAAGTCTTACAGGGGGCAGGGTAAATAATTATTATCTTTATCCTATGGCAAGGAATAAATTAGCTGGCACTAAGAAGGGTAAGAGTAGAACTGCTAGGTTCTATCAAGAGAATCCTGAGGCTGCTAAGAAGCGCGATAAGTACAATAAGGAATACCATTCTACTGAGGAACGGAAGAAGTATCGTGCTGTCCTACAGGCTATAAACAGGAAGAAGGGAACTCACGGTAATGGTGACGGAATAGATGAGGCTCATGTCTCAAAGAACAAGACGGTAAAGCAAGCTCAGTCTAAAAATAGAGGAGATAAAAAGAGGAGGTTCTTTGGTTAATCGCCCTCCTCGTTATTGATGTACTTCTTCTCTTTGGAATGCTTATTTAGTTTGCCATTCACGTTCCTATAGGCTAGCTGACGCTTACGCCTAAGCCAATCAAGATAAACTTTTTTTACAGATTTTTCTAAGCTCATTTTAACTCTACGTTGAATTTGATATTTACGTTAGGGAAAGCCTCGTTTATCTTCTTCAAGACTAACATACCATGAGCACTCAATCCATCTTCAACGCTAAGTAGTGTCTTTTCTGACACGCCAATCTTATTAGCAAATGGTTCTGAGTGCATCTTGATATGTGATATCCTTATCATCTCAACTATTTCACCTATGTCCTTAGAATTTATGTCAACTAAATATTCTTCCATTCTCTTATTTATTAATTAAAACGGAATGTCGTCATTGCTGCTTGATTTCTTAGGAGCTGGACTTGACTTAGTCTGTTCTCCTTTAGATGCAGCCTTAGAGAATGTCTTAAACATTGTACAAGATATTTCTCTAGTTTCTTTCTTCTCTCCGTCTTTGGTTGTCCAAGATTGTGTATTGATACTTCCTTCAAGGTATATCTTATCGCCTTTTTCAATTGATGCGGCTCTCTCAGCTAATTGCGGAATAGCAAATATACATCTGTGCCACTCTGTCTTGTCTACCCATTCTCCATTCTTCTTGTAACCATCGCTAGTTGCTAATGAAATCTGGACTAGTTTCTTGCCTGTCTCAAAATCTTTTACTTCTACTGTTCCTACGTTACCAAGCAATACTACTTTGTTGATTGTACTCATCTTCTTCTTCTTTTAAACTACTAATAAAACTATTTACTTCTTTCTTATTCTTGAGCCACACAACATCCGTGTTCTCCTGTTCCCTTAGGTGATATCGGAGCATCTTATATTTAATCTTGGATACCTCTGTTGGCATCCCCTTCGTATCAACGTATATTCTCTTTCCACCGAATAGAACAACAAAGTCAACTAACATTGTTATAGCTCTTATGTTTTGAGTATTATACCGGAACTTGGGTATCAACTCAATCTTTTCTTGGAAGATAAATTCTATCCCTACTCTCTTCAGTTCTGCATGGCAGTACATCTCTAGTCGGGAGTCAAACTTAACCCCATCTACAATTTCTTTTTTGTTTCCGTATTTTCCTTTCTTATTTAACAACATAATCCTTACCGTAGACGGTCACAATAATGTTTCCTATGCTACTTGTTGGATACTTAACTATAACGCGCTTACGTAGGCTCTTTTCGAATGATTCGGATATCCATAGAAGCATTCTATCAAACCAATTAAGGGTTGACTTTATCTTATCTTCTATAATCTTCCTTGTCTCTTCCTCGTGCTTCTTATATATCTCCTCTAGTACTTCATTCTTCTTGTACATAGAGAAATCTCTTTCAAGGATAAGCTTTAAGTTTGGCGGGCTGAATGTATCAGGCTTCATAATCTTTCCATCTTCTCTGAATACAGGCTTGCTGTCAATGCCAAGCTTTGACATATTAGACCTGTGCACTTCATCAAATAACATAACTGCCCTGTCGGCTAACCCATATTCGTGGATACTTCCGTAGGTGATGTATAGGATATCCATAAGGGCATCTGCTACATCATTCATGTCTTTGGCATCCCTAAGCTCAGCGACTTCTTCTTCTAGTAGCGCTTGCCTTAGTGAGGCTCTTTCATCATTAAGCACGGAAGGAACTTCTGGCATATTTATACCGAAAGCTTTTTGAAAATCCATGACTTGTAGTAATTGTCTTTCCATCTTGTTTTAATCGTTTAAACCTTGTAAAAATAATAAAAAAATGTTTACACTAATGAATTGAATAATCAAACTTGTAAGCTAGATTAGAGGAGAACTTGATGTTGGATATACTCTCAAGTTTAAATATCATGTTTGAAATATCTCCTGACTTTATATGTTTCTCATAGATATGTGAGTTCAACCTATCTGCTATTCTCTTAGTTGGTATCTTACCATCCAATAAAGTTATTGGGTACTTCTCAAGCATAAAGTTTCTCGTGAAGTATTCCTTGTTCTTTTTTGACCTCGTTGGAATCTTAACTGATATATGTATATCTGCTATGTATAGCTTAGGATAGTCATCCTCGTCAAATATATCAAACATCCTTACTCAGTTTACATTCTTCCGTATGCTCTCCTTTCTTACCGCATGAATCACAAATGAAAGGCCAGTAGAAGTCACATTTACCTGTCTTGTCTGGTCCAAAAGAACCGTAGGACTGCCAATATTCATCTGCCTTTGACATATATCTAAAGCAGGTTTGTTTTTTTTGGCACATCTTGTTTTCACATTTTGCTATATCTGTCATTCTATTCTGTTTTAATTACCGTACTATTGTTACGCATAGCCATTAGTTAGCCACCATATTAAAGAGGCTGCGCAATCTGCTCACGACATATCATATAAAATACATTTCGAGCCAATGCCCCCAAATCATAAAAATCCTTTGAAGGAATTTGATTTAGTTCTAATAATTCTGGAATAGCAATAAACACATCTTCTGAAATTAAAACATTCAATTGCTCATAAGTAAATTCTTTTACTGTATCGTGTGTTTTGAAATATTTTTGTTGTAAATATTCCGAAAATGCTTTTAATGACTTATCAATATCAACCTTTGCTCTATGTTGGTTTCCTGCAAGCCAATAAGCCATTGCCCCTGTAAAATCACTTAGCATCAAGTGAAATGTTTCATTTCTAAAACTCTCACTAATTTCTCTGTTTGTTAAACTAAATTTTGTCTTTTCCATTTTTATTTGTTTTTAAAATTAAATTACTAAAATACGGTGGCTAACAAAGGTTATAAGTAATGCAGCCACCAAGTGTAGTGCTAATTTGATACGGTATACAAGGCTACACTACTCATAACCTCAACCGTTATACGCCATCCTGAACGATATACGACCTACTTTTTTTGTCATAAGTAACATTTTCTTTTGGTATTATTTTTACCTCACTGATTAATATCTTACAAGGCTCATCTAAAAACCAAATATATTCAGGGTCGCTTTCTTGTATTATACCAGCTTCGCAGTATTTCGGTCTTATTCCTTTTGGTTGAAAATAAATCACATCCATTCTATTCTTTTTTAAAGTGTTCAACATCAATAGTACCATCCCTGTATTCGGTTACTATTGTCTCTGATTTAAAGGTTTCGTTGTAGTATTGTTCAGCGTATTGAATATATTCTTGACTTGTTTTTGAACCTTGTTTTACACCTTCAATATGGCAATGCCATGCGGTTCTCATTATCTGCTCTTTCTCCATTTCTTTGGCTTGTTTAAAATATTCATTATAAAGGTCTAAATGTAAACTTAAAGACCTTTCATTTCTTGTAGCTTCAAGTTCTCTTATTTCAATCTCTAACCACTCTACTGCTGTCTGTTTCATAATTTCTCTATTTCTTTTTTAACTTCTTGCCAGTATTCCACATTATGTATATAAGTAAATTCTCCATTTGATAAGTCTACTAATACTTCTATTATCTCATCAACTGCAATTAATGCGCATTGTTTGGCATGATTCCACGCTTGTTTTGGAATATAATTTTCTTCATCTTCATATCTTCTTGAAAAATACATTCTATCAACTAACTCTTCCGCTTTTTCTTTTGGTGTCATGTCACTTAGATTTAATTTCACTCTTCAATTTTTCTAGGTATAGTACGGCATCCATAAGCTCCTCTTGTAAGTGCTGCATCCAGTCTGATATGGATAAGTCGTTGCGTTCTAAGGTTGTATTGTACTTTTTGATGCCTACTCTTGAGCGGTATTTGTACTTTGCTATAACGGATTCAACGTGCCTATCGGGTGATGAATCAAAGTCGTGTGTAATGTTCATTTTAATAAATCAATTAATGGTAATAATATTCCTTTACTTAAGTTGTTGTCTCCTCCAACAGTATCTCTACTTGTCTTTAGATACACTCTGCATTTTTCTTTTAGCTCTAATGTGTCCACAAATATAAACCTTGTATCCGATATGAAGAAACAATAGTAGTCAGATTCGGTAGTTGATATACCTGAAGGCTTGCCTCTGCATTCATACTCAACAAATGTGTTTCCTGTTACGAGTGCTTTAAAGTCTCTCTTGACTTCAACCTTTTTGTTTGTGAGAACATCTGCTAGCATCATCTCTGTCAGCTCGCCTATACTTAGGTCAAATTTAAAGTTAGAGTTTCTTTTCATTAGAAGTCTATGTTTGGTTGTATCTGAGTCTGATGATAAGTATCAAAGTAATTATCGGGCTCATTAGGATTTTTCCATGCGGGGATGTTTGAATCAAATCTAAGGTAGATGTCTTCAAGCTCTCCGTCTCTGTGCTTAGCAATGATTGCATAGCCATCATCTTTTAGCGGGTTAGATTCTCTCTCTTCGGGGCTCATGTAGTAACCATTTCGGTATAGGAATAGAACGATGTCTGCATCTTGTTCTATGTCACCTGACTCTCTAAGGTCGCTAAGCATTGGCTTCTTGTCTGTCCTGTGCTCTACTGCTCTTGATAACTGAGCGAGTGCTACGACAGGAATCTTTAATTCATTAGCCATATCTTTTAGCTTCCTTGATACATCACCTACCTCATTGGTTCTATTCTGTGCGCCCGGAGATGTTATCTTCTGTATGTAGTCTATCACAACATAATCTAATCCCTCTGAATACTTCATCTTGTAGACAAGAGATAACACATCAGATATGGTGAATGACCCTGCAACAATCTTGATGTTTGAGTCAGCTATTCTATTCTTAGATGCTTCGAATCGTCCTATCTCGTTTCTCCCTAGCTCTCCTCGTTTAAGTGAGTAGCCGGGGATGCCGCTGTCTACGGATACAATTCTTTTCATTAGCTGTACCTCATCCATCTCACAAGAAATAAACAAGCCCTTGTGATTGTTCCTGATGCTTGCGCTTCTCATTATTCCGAGAGCGAATTGTGTCTTACCCATAGCTGGTCTAGCTGCTACAATAATTAGGTTTGTCGGCTGCATACCTGAAGTTACAATGTCGTATCTATCATAACCTGTCTTTATTCCGCTTACACCTCTCTGCTCAGAGGCTTCTCTCATCTTTATCTCAAGTTCATTAAGGAGCTCTTTGTTGTTCCTGTCTTTCTTATTTATTAGCGCCTTGTACTTGTTATCTAAGATGTGGTTCTGCATCATATCTATAACCTTCTTAGGGTCATAGTCATCAGCGTAAGCTATCTGTTCAATCTTTTTGGCAAAGTCAATGTGCTCATTCCGTACACTCTCAGCAAGTAGGAAGATGATTGCATTACTTAGTTCTAGTTTCTCTTGCGAGTTGAACATAGTGTGAATGGTCAGTAATTCCTGAAGAGCTAGTTGTTTGTGTAATGATTTCTTTTTGTTTAGTGTGCTGTAAACTGATATAAGATTGATTGGATTCTGTGACAGGTATATTTCAAGGATACACTCAAATATCAACATATGTATTTGGTTGTGGAATGAATCCTTAGATACCTTGGACATGACCTCATGTATGCAACTTGGTTCAGTCAGTATGGCGTTAAGCACTAACTGTTCTGAGCGGGTTTGCATTGATGTCGTCATTATCCTTTTACATTAAATTTCGGGGCAACAAAGGTATTCTTTTCTTCGACTTGTTGAATATTAATCCACTTATCAATCTGCTCTATGCGTGAGAAATATTCTAGCGTACAATACTTGTAGCCATTCTCGCGATGAAAGTCATCGTCCTTAGCACTTGACATAGCTTGTTTAACATCATCCAAAGAATAATACCTGAGTATCTCCCTGTACTTGTTAGCAACCTTCTTACTTATTATCCTAGACCTTTTGTTGAAGATGACATTAAAGGTCTCAATTAGGACAGAAACATCTCCTTCAGAGTCAGCCTTTACAAGCTTTCTGAAATCCTTTTCTGCCGCATTTAAAATCTTGACCTTCTCATCATCCGAAAAGATTCCGAATATCTCATCCAAAACCTTTTCAAGATTAAGAAATTTACTCATATCAAGATTCTAAATAGTCTTTAATACATGATGTGTTCTTGTTGTAGTCTCTACTGATTTTCCTCTTATGTATGTGATGAAGAACTGTGGTGTGGTCACAATCTAGAAGCTTACCTATTGATGTAGTTGTCTTGTACTTAAGCATCTTGTTTTTGTTTTCTTGCCACCATTTCAAGAAGTAAGTAACCCTATCCTTCAAATCCATGTGTCTTCGTTTCTCATTTAGTGCGTAAGAACTTATAACCATCTCACATAAAAGGTCATATCTAGTACCATATTCTTCATCTCCCTTGATGAATAGACCATTGTTGTATATCCAGTTCTCCCAAAGGTCAAGATTGTTTTTCTCCATAATACATTATTTTTTTACCTAGGTTATCTAAATAGTTAACTATGTAATCAATTCCGTGACCATTAGCGTCCTTTATGTCAATGATTCCCTTATATTGTTTATCTACTTGGGTAATCACATCTGATGTGTACTTATGGATGAACATAGGGTAGAAAGTAAATCTGTTTTCTTCCATCTCTTCCACGTCATTCATTGCACTCTTGAGCTTAGCATAGAAGATTACTAGGTCTGTCCTTTCTTTTGTGCCAGCGCTTACATCCTTAATGGACTCCTCGAATTGTGAGTAGACATCAACAAACGTCTTGTCATCTTCTTCTACCAATGACTTCATAAGAGCATCGGTGTGAATCTGTATGAGCTTAGCCCAGTTTGAACTTATTCGTTTGAAGTTAAACTTGAAGTACTTGGACTCATACATTATGGAATCGAATTCATTAAGGGCGGAAGATAACTTCACTACCGCCCTGAGAAGCCTAATGGTATCGGCATTCACTTTATTTTCTTCACTCATTCCTTTGGCATATTTACAGCGATAGTAGTACCGCCCGGTTTCTTAATCTTGGCTGGTTCAATAATAACTCCATCCATGTCTACCATTTGCTCATGATTCAAAGCTTCAACCATTTGTGATTCAATGTATTTCATCTTCTTCTTGGTTGCTTCTAGGTGAGCGTTAAGCATAGCCCATTCTGTATTGTGAGAGAAGTCATAGGTGGTAGCCGTTGACTTGACCTGAACAGTACATCCTAGTACCTTGTCTTCTGTTGTGTAATTAGCAGCATCTCTGATAGCCATATCCTTGAGCCCGTCAACAATAGAGTTTGCTATTTCAGCTAGACCCTTAGCCTTTACGTATTGCTCAAGAGCATACTCATTACCTTGTAGTACATTCTCAACAATAGATTGAGCCATTACAGCTACAGTTTCTTTAGAGAGTCTCCCTAAGTTAATAGAGAGACCCGTTTCTTTAGTTTCAAAAATATCCATTACTTAACAATTTTAGCGTAGTGCTCGTTACACATTTTCTTGAATGCTGCGATTGATTCCGCAGATGAATCGTTGGCGTGCTTAGTTACTATGTCCTTAGCCCACTCAACAAATTCTGTAGCATTGGTATAAGACTCAATCGTATCTACGTGCTCCATGATTGGTTGTATCCCCTCAGGCGTTTCCTCAACCTCCTGTGCCTCTTCATCGTCTTGAGTTGCTAAGCGGTCAAGCTCAGCGTCAATCTCTTGCTTGATGCGTTCTGTTGACATCCTACCGTGAGGTGCTTTACCGAATAGATTCTTGTATTCAAGGCTAAGTACTTCCTTAACGCTGTCTACTTTAGTCTCCTTCAAGACTTCTTCTGTCAAAGTTTCAAGTACTTCTGGCTCGGGAGTAGGCTCTTCCTTAGGTGCTTCGACTCTTGGCTTCATCGTTCCCCATTTGAATCGTAGGTTTCCGTTCTCATCCTTAGCTGCTAAGAAAGATATATATCCATCATCAGTAAACTCTGAGTACCACGTCCATTCTTTTATCTTGAGATTGTATGTTTGTCTAGGTCTACCACCATCCTTAGTCCACTCATTGTCATTAAGCTTGACAGAGATAAGAGGGTAGTCATATAACTCGCGACCAATACCTAGATTAAAACAAGCACGCTTGAATGCGTCAGACGCTTGTCCCTTCTCAGCTTCGGTATTTGATTCAGTACCTACGTCCCATTTCCATATCCATTCGTGGATGTCATCGTTATAGATTCCGATACCACAGAATAGTTTGCCGTCAATAAGCTTGTAGTCACGTTGCCAGCCCATAGGAGTTAGCACTTCGTCAAGCCTGTTCATGTCCACCCTAGCGTCTTTGTACGCAAGGATTGTAGCATAGCCGCCATTATTAATTGACTGAACGCGAAAGTCAACGTCAGTGATTTGTAATGGTCTTGATAATTCTTTGATGTTTTTCATAGTTGTTGATATTGAACGATTATTGTTTCTTTGATACTGTCATTACCCATACGAAATAGGCAACATATACGCACACCTGAAAGAAGATGCAAATTATATCATCAATTAGTATCTGCCTCGGTGTCTTCTGCTTCATTGCTTACATTGTCTTTAATTAGATTCATAATATCCTCATCCATATTGTCGGTGAAGTCTAATGATTTCTTTATCACATCTTTTATCTCGGGATTAACAGTGAATGCTAATACGAATCCCGACATCAAGTCAGCGATGTCTCCGTTAATTTCAAGGCGAGCGCCATCACCATCGGTGTAAAAACCGAAAATTAATTTTTCCATAATTGTTTGTTTTTAAAATAAGTCGTGTTCCCTAACTAATACTTGTGTCTTTCTTGTGTACCTAGAAAGAATCTTTTTGACATCTACCTGTAGGAATTCAGATAAGAAGATGTAGACGTAAGCGTCTCGTGGGATAGTATTCCCGTTAACTAAGTTGTAAACATTTTGTGAAGATAACCAGTTGCCCGGAATCCTCTCGTGAACTAATGCCTCTTGAATACTTTTCACTGATGAACCGTGTGCATCCAAAAGGTCTTTGATACCTTTCCTGTCCATAAAAATTAGATTTGAAATACAAAATTAATAATTTAAAATTAATAACAAAATTATTCCCGATAAAAAATTGATACAATAATTAGGAATATGAAATTACTTATTCTTCTGAAGAGTTTCATCGTTCATACGTTTAAGTGTGTAAGAGTACCTACCTGTAGCTCCATACTTTTTATCAAGCAATCTATAGTATTGCTCCTCTGTCTTTGCTGAGCTTAGGTAAGAGTCTTGGTACAGCTTATAGTCATCTACTGAATGCTTCCAACATGAGAACTTAGCGTATCCCTTGTACTTTCCAATGGCTGTTGTCTTCCTGATGTTAGGCATACGCATACCGAATAGGTTATTGGCATTCTTAAATAGGTCTGACTTAAATCTTCCAGACTCAAGTAGTGCTTGCCTATAAACAATTCTTGGGTATTTCATTCCTATCCGATGTAGATAGGAGTATAAGCTATCGGGAGAAAAGGTCATTGTGTCTATGGGAACGGGCAAACGATGTTCACCCATTACCAACCTATCTATCTTTTTTCTTTCTATTGTTTGGAATGAAAGGAATAGTGTTCCAACTATCATTGATGTAAATAGTATATACCTCATCCCTTAACTATTTTAATTAGCCCCCATAGGATAGATATCTCTGTCTCTGTCCTTGTCTGTACCTTAGGCTTCCTTGCCTTCCTTACTTTTACGTTTTGTATGTAAGCTTCCGGTTTCTTTTCTGCCATACCTATTGTTGGGTCTTGTGGGCTCTTTACTAAGTCACGCGACAATACCTTGTATCTACCTGTCTGTATGTACTTGTGATACGCGCTTATTATAGAGCTCTTACTTCTTCCCATTTGTTTGGCTATGTCATCAAGACCTTCGTTAGAAGTTCCATAGCTTTTCTTGTCAAGACCATTAAGTTCAATCAACTTAGATAAGTCTTTGATGGTCCATCGAACATAGCTTTTTTGTTCTTCACCTCTCCTTCTTTTTCTTTCTTGTGTTTCCATGTTTATTTGTTTTTAGTTAATACTTAATTGAATCCAACATATTGCTTTTGTTAGATTATAAATTGAGCAAAGGTGATAGAAAATAAGTCTACCCCCTACCCCCAAGGAGAGAGTAGACCTATTAACCACCATATTGCTTCCGTTGAGTTACTCATATCGCTTTTGGCTGATAGCGGGTAATAAGTCTTTGAACACCCATTTCTATCATTTAAGATTAATTATAGACATCACAGTAAAACAGGATGTCTTTTCCTTCCTTATGAGTTGGAGAAGTACCTTTGCTTATGTACGCTGCCCTATCTAACATAGGGGAATTAAAAAACCCCCATCTAGTCGCAATCAATGGGGGCTATTGTTTAAGGTACAGAAACCTTTTTTATTACAGCACAAACATCATTTGCGACAATGATAGAACAAAGTTATACAAAAATTCCATACTAATTTAAAAATGATAAATATTTTTCTAGTGCCCTTGGGTTTGCTTGCTTTACTAGCTTCTTGTCTATATCGAATTCTATGTCAAGACCTGAACCACCCATGTTTAGCAATTGTATTTTATCATTAGCAATAATGTATGTATTAGGCGCGTAGTCTATAACTACCGGGAAGTCTGGTAAGTCAGAGCCTAGTAGCATAGCCTCTAGTACTGATTCCCAAAACTCATAGCCTTCTCTTGAATCCTCCCAATCAAATAGTGTAAGGAAGTCAACCTCTAAACTCATTGACTCCATGAATATTTCATTGGGCTCAATCATGTTGTTCTGTATTGCCTTGATGTATTTCATAGGCAGGTGTCTTCTAAGTACATCTATTATCTTCATAGCATAACTAATTTAGTTAAAAAATCTATGCAAGAATTGAGATGTAGACTATGTGTTTCTTTCCTTTATTCTTCTCGAATGTCTTTAGCGCATCCATGTAGCTTGGGGCTTGTACGTTTATCCCCGAGCATAATTCCTCCTTCAGTAGGTAGCAAATGTGGTACTTGTTCATCTTGTTTAGTTTTAAAATGTTCATAAATCTGTTGTTCGTTTGCAAATATTAACTTGTCAAACTTACCTGTCTTGTAGTTGAATTCTAGGCAGCTCATACTTTCCTTTGCTCTTTCTATATTACAAGCAATACATACCTTGTTTCTGCCCATATCTGACCTCAGACAGCTCTTCCTGTTGTTCTTAGAGAATGCTTCCATCGGAAGATTTTCTCTGCATCTAAAGCATTTTTTAGTCATCGTCATGCCATGTATAATATCCGAATATCATTCCTATACATATACCTACTAACAGGTATCCTATCTGCATGAATAACTCAGAAGTCACCATTGATTCCATTGTCTTCTAGTATTGAATGAAACTTATCGCTGACCTTCTCATATATCTCATATTCTTTTTCAGATAGCTCAGCGTACTTTAATTGCTTTCTAAGCTCTTGTTTGATACCCCACAATGCGAGGTAGTATTTAGATGCATTTACCGTCATCTCGTAATCTTCCTTGTCGTCCGGAAGATTAAACTCTAGTATTGCTTTCATCTTGTAATTCTTTAAGTTTTTGGTCTAATTCCATGATTCTATGCACTATACCCATTGCATCTTGACTAGCTAATTGCAAACCTTCTATTTTAGCTTCTATAATTTGTATTTTTACCCACTTTGAGTATGCTCCTGCTATGAATGCTCTTTCCTCAAGAAACATTTTGGTCATTGAGTTTTTTCTGTATTCTTGTGCTTCTTCTTCTATACTTTTCATCTTACTTTCATTTAGTATTAACAATTCATCTGCTATATTCTCATTTATCATGCTGTATATATTTTCTCTATGTATAGCACTGTGTAGTACTTTTAACTTGTTTTCCTTTGTTAGTCTATCGTCATCAACATCGTGAATACACCATAGATTTTCCACATAATACCCAGCATCTTTTAATACTTGCATTGCTTCTTCTACTTTCATAGCTTAAATCTTTAATCCTCCATACTAAATAACTCATCGTAGTAGAACTTACCATCTGCCCATTGAAAATCATACTGACCTGTAGACCTACCATCTTCAAAGGCTTTCTCTATTTCCTTACGATGTCTCTCCCTTGCGGTATTTATGTACCATTCTCTTTCTTCTTTGCTGAGCTTGTCTGACAATTGCTCAATTAAATACTCAATTGAAATCATGATTGAAAAAATTTATTGATTTTGTTTACTGTATTCACGCACGCCTTGTACGTCCCTTCTAAATCCTGTCTTACTAGATGGTTGTTAATCTCATCTATGTCCTGTGAATGGTAATCATGAGACTTTATCTCTCTGACTACACGCATGAGCCAGTCCCATGATTCATGGAATAGTAATTCATCTGGAGAGTGCCAATCCCCGCTGTTGTAAACGGGGAAGTAGTACTCATTCATCTCGGGGTCAAACCTAAGATACATAAACTTTGCTAATAACTCATTGGTTTCTATTGTGTCCATGTTGTTGATATTGAACGTTATTACTATGCTCCTAAGAAATCTGTGCATTCTTGACACATAAAGGCATTGTATGCTGCATTATACTCTACCTCCTTAACTGTTGTACAACAATCGCACGTATCAGATACCTTGTACATTGATTGCTTAGGTGTAGCAGCTTGAAGCTTGAGTGCCTCTTCTTGACAATAGTGACAAGTACCTGCTTCAATCTCATTCATACCCATGAGAGTTATACCACAATCGCTGCATACCTCGGGAATATCTTCGAAGTCAGACCATACTGTTTGTTGCTTGGCTGTAGTCTCCTTAAACTTACTATGGTAGCTATTACCATAACCTAGTGAGTTATCCCAACTATTATAGCCACCCCAATTATTGTAGCCTAATGAAGACTTAGACTTGCGTACACCACCATAGTCAACGTAGCTGTTAACTTTCTTGTATGAGCTGTTAGAGAACCAACATCCCATGTTCCAATGACCTGCCTTCTCATTAACGATAGCATAGTGATTGTCTTTGTTAAGGAAGATAAGCTTACTACCAGCACCTATGAATGTATCTAACATATCAAGTACAGTATCGTTATACTCAAAGCCTTCCTTGAGATTTTTGAGTATAGTCTCATTGAACATATACGTATCTGAATACTCTGTGCTGTTAGGTACATCGTATATCATACCATTGTGAACGAATCCGATATTGTCATCTACTAGGAATGGGTGACAGTTAGTCTCGTTTACCTTGCCATGAGTACTGATGCGGAAGTGAAGCACCATGTTACGCCTACCATACTTTTTCTTGAGGTCTATATAATTCTCGTAAAAGTTATCGAAGCTATTCATTTCCTTGAATACACTCATCTTTTTGTTAGCACCAATGTACAGGATACCTGCACCATCCCCATTATTTTCCCAACAGTTACGTAGGGTTTCCTTTCCAAGTGTTGCTTGTTTAGTATTTAAAATTGCGATACACATAATATTTATTTTTATTTAGTTAGTTAATTAATTAATTAAGCGCCCAATGAATCTGTTACATCACCAAGGTCATCGGATAAAAACTTGGTCACACGAGGTACGTGCTTGTCATTGTATGACTTGCTGTACTCAACAAACTTTTGAACCTTTTTAGTAAGCTCATCTGTAGTGTACACCTTGCGAAGATGCTTGTACAATGCAGACTTCTCGTTGGTCATAGATATGAGAACCTCCACCTCAGAAGGTCCAGCATAGTAAGACTCTAAACCTTTCTTATTGATAAGCTTGATAGACTTGCATATGATACGGATGAGGTCGCGTCTCCATAGTAAGTTAGTCACTGACTTGACGGCTGGCGGGATACGAATCTCTAGCACATTACTCTTGATGTAGAAACTAGAGTACTTGCCTCGGTCATCTATGTAGTTACCCTTTCTCTTTGCTCGTGAGTACCGCTCACTCATGCGATTCTCATAGATGGCATAGAAGAGCGGGAAGTATCCCGATATATGCTCGAACAATTGTTCTGGGTTGAATAATGTAGATGACAGGTTGATATGCCCGCCACAATTATCAGAGTAGCTAGCATTTATCAAGTCCTTTAGGTCTTGACTATCTGCTATATCCTTGTCCATAGTGTTATGGAATAGGTCATAGCATGGACTTACTAGCTCATATCCTATGTGACTACACAAGCTGCCGTCATCTTCTTTACACCATCCGGTACGGTTGTATAGTTCTTCATAACCTATCTCGCATTCCGTTTTATCTTCCTTCTCTATCTCGAATCCGATGCGAAACTTCGCATCCCTATGTACATCCTTGAACCTGCGCTCAAGGGATTGGTAAGACGAGTTATCTTTACACACGCTGCTGGCATCGAACCACTCACCGTTTGACTGAACGAAGCCGTTATCATTCGCAACCTCTCCGTTACGATACCAGTCACCATTTATTAGTACAGCCTCACCATGTCTATCTAGGAAATAATCCTCACTTCCTCCGCGATATCCAGTGTATCCATAGATTAGGTCATCATCCTCCTCATGGAAATACTCACTATGATATTCGGAGTAAACGATTCCGTAGTCGGAATCCCGGTCTCTCGGAAATGTTTCACCATGATATGTGCTACGCGACTCTGAATGCAGTATGTATCCACCGCTACCATAGTCGGGGATAAGACATCTATCTAATGGTGCGTACTCACCTTCGTACTCAGAGTCACCACCTAGTAAGACACATAGGTCTTTCATGTATTCGTGCCCGTCATAACACTGAATCATCTCTACATTGTTAATCTCAAACCATTGCTCAAGAGTGATTACTTGATACAAAGGTGGCTCATATGATGTAGAGTAACCACCACCGCTTGGTGTCATGCCGTAATAGCTTCCCCATGACGTACCTCGGAAGTAGCTACCGTTGTTGTTAGTGGAGTTAATCTTCGTTATGAAGAAGTTCCACTTGTTAGACGCATCTTCTGCCTTGATGCAGAAGCCTTTACTTAAATCAATTGTTTTCATTGTGCTGTATTTATTTAATTAAACTTTTTGTGCTTTATACTTACTCCTTTCGGGTTGAAACTTATTCATTCCCTCTTTGTACAATGCTAACTCAATAGCATGGTACGTACTTTCTGCCTTGATATAGACAACGAGCTCACCTAGTGAGCATTCTATTTCCACTCTATACATATCTCCCGTATTAGTTCATTCTACATTTAGGATAACCTTTTACCCAATGTCTATGCTGGCGATAGTTAAACCCTCTTGACTTTTTCTTTCCTCCCGGATAGTTTACTTCCGTTTGTCCGTTACTTTCTTTCGCGGATACTCCTGCACCCAATACGAGTGCTGCAATTAAGATTGCTGTTTTCATCTTTATTTGATTTATTTGGTTTTACTTACTACATATGCAATAGCGCAATTACTACGCTTGCTATTAAAATTGTGTATAGGTAGAACATACCTACTGATTCATTTCTTTTCATCTTACTTAATATATAGTCCTACTACTACAGGAAGCGTATAGGCAAAGTCAATTGCCAGCGCTCCCACGAATGCCGTCACTGACTCAAAACGATTTAGCTTTGAGCCAATTAATAATACAATTACCGTCATCTTACGAGATATTATCAAAACTCAATAGAAATTC
>Ga0181344_1000034_pt1 | contig 63684 bp, 33 predicted proteins | sample Su13VDMLBDD_FD_130098 | JGI IMG/M metagenome (GOLD analysis project Ga0181344, IMG submission 130098) | Freshwater viral communities from Lake Michigan, USA - Su13.VD.MLB.D.D | ecosystem: Environmental > Aquatic > Freshwater > Lake | place: USA: Michigan | collected 2013-07-15
CATATGAGTTCATTAGACCAGCAATGGGCTCTGGATTTATAACAACTGGGACATTTATTGCAGCAGGATCTGTTGGAGATTTAGATCAATGTGAACCATTAAAAGAATTAATTTATAATCCTGATGTAAATGATATATATAGCGTTGAAACAGATCTACTTGATGACAAAGGTACAATTGGTAGATCTGGTTTGTTTATTCCTGAACAATGGTCAATGCCTCCTTATATTGATGAATTTGGCAACTCGTTAGTAGAAGAAGCATTAATTGCATTAGATGAACAATTTGAGAAATGGAAAAAAGAACTTGAACCTGAACAGTATCAACTAAGGATATCTCAGAGACCAAGGAATATTGCAGAAGCATTTGCTGCAAGAAAAGAATCTAAATTTCCTGTGCATTTAGTTACTGCACAAACAAGAAGGATAGAAGATAAAGAATATCCATATGAGCTATTAGAATTAGATAGAGATGCAGAAGGTAAAATTATTGCTGAAGTATCTAGAAAAGTTCCTATTAAACATTTTCCTATAAAGAAAACAGAAGATGATAAGGAAGGTGCATTTCAAGTTTGGGAAAGACCTAAAAAGGATCCAACTTTTGGAATGTATTATGCTTCTATTGACCCTGTATCAGAAGGTAAAACTACAACATCAGAATCATTATGTTCCATATATGTCTATAAGGCACCAGTTGAGGTAGTTAGAGAAACCTCTAATGGTAAAGAAACATATTTTGAAAAAGATAAAATTGTAGCATCGTGGTGTGGAAGATTTGATGATCTTGTAAAGACACATGAAAAATTAGAATTAATAATTGAATGGTATAATGCCTGGACTATTGTAGAGAATAATATTTCATTGTTTATACAATACATGATTGAAAAAAGAAAACAAAAATATCTTGTACCAAAAAGCCAGATATTGTTTCTTAAAGATCTTGGTGCCAATGCTAATGTTTTCCAGGAGTATGGTTGGAAGAATACTGGTATATTATTTAAAACCCATTTGTTATCATATCTAATCCAATTCTTAACGGAAGAGATTGATCATGAGACTAAACCAGATGGAACTATAGTTAAAACAACCTATGGAATTGAAAGAATTCCTGATAAAATGGCTATGGTAGAAATGCTTGCTTATAGAGATGGATTAAACGTTGACCGTTTAGTATCTTTAGCAGCATTAATATCATTTGCTAGAATACAAATTTCTAATAGAGGATTTACTAGAAAGTATGAAACAGATGAATCTGTTAAGTTGCAGAATTCAAATAATTTGTATAAATTAAATAGTAACCCTTTTAAGTTTATTGGAAATTCTAAACAACCATTTGGTGGACAAAAAATGAAAAGAAATCCATTTAAAAATTTTAGATAATGATAACTAAAAACCAAACTAAAATCCAAATTGTAAAAGAGTTACTTGATAAAAAGCAAATAACATTTGAACAATGTTTAATCTTGTTAGAAGAACCAAATGAAAAAGTATCTAAAACAGAAAATAGATTGCCTAGCAATAATCCTTACAATTCTTCTAGTAATATTTATAGTAATACCTATAATGGGTATACATCTAATAGTACAGATGATTCTACCATCAAATAAAAAATAATTATGCAAATATATAACGCTCTAGATATTAAGTCAGGTAAAAAATCTGAATATAATAAGATGGGTACGCTCACGCAACCCATTCAATTTCTACCAAAAGATAAGAAAGATCAAGAGTGGGCTGCTTGGAATTTAGATTGGTTAGAATTACAAGGTCAGAAGCAACTACGCAGAAATGCTAGAAGACTGATGAAAAATTATAAACTAGCTAAAGGTCTAATTGATAAGACAGATTATATTGTAGAAGAAGATAATGATTATGCAGATCTTGTAGAGACATTAACAAAACAAGATGAATCTGCATTAGAATTAAAGTTCTATCCTATTATTCCAAATGTTATTAATGTACTAGTTTCTGAGTTTTCTAAAAGAGCAAGTAAAGTTGCTTATAGAGCTGTTGATGAAATGTCTTATAACGACATGCTAGAACAAAAGAGAGCTAATGTAGAAGAAGTTCTATTACAAGAAGCTCAAGATAAAGTAATGGCCAGTTTAATTGAAGCTGGAATGGATATTGAATCTGAAGAGGTTAAACAGCAGTTGTCCCCAGAGAGTTTAAAGACTCTACCAGAAATTGAACAGTTCTTTAAAAAAGATTATAGATCAGTTATTGAACAGTGGGCATGGCACCAACATCAGGTAGATGAAGAAAGATTTAAAATACAAGAACTAGAAGAATTAGGATTTAGAGATCTACTAATTGCTGATAGAGAATTCTGGCATTTTAAAATGATGGAAGATGACTATGATGTTGAATTATGGAATCCATTATTAACATTCTATCATAAATCACCAGATACACGTTATATCTCACAATCAAATTGGGTTGGTAAATGTGATATGATGACTATTGCTGATGTGGTTGATAAGTATGGTTTCCTAATGTCTCAAGAACAAATAGAATCAATTGAAGTATTATATCCTGTAAGATCATCTGCTTATCCTATTACAGGTATGCAAAATGATGGATCTTATTATGATAATACAAGATCACATGATTGGAATACAAATCAACCATCTCTTGCATATAGACAATTTGTATCAATGCATGATAATTATATATCAGATGGTAATGATATTGTAAATATGATTCTTTCAGATAGTGAAGACCTATATGATATGGGTTCTGCACACTATTTAAGAGTTACAACATGTTACTGGAAAAGCCAACGTAAGATTGGACATTTAACAAAGGTTGATATTGATGGATCAATTGTAGAAGATATAATTGATGAATCATATAAAGTTACATTAAAACCAGAGTATGATACTCTATTATTCAAAAATAAAACAAAAGAGAATCTAATTTTTGGTGAACATATAGATTGGATTTGGATTAATGAAACTTGGGGTGGTATTAAGATTGGTCCTAATAGACCTTCTTATTGGGGTATGGATAATCCTGATGGATTATCTCCTATTTATCTAGGTATAACAAAGAATCAAATATCTAAACTACCATTTCAATTCAAAGGTGATCTTTCTTTATATGGTTGTAAACTACCAGTAGAAGGTGCTGTATTCTCAGATAGAAATACTAAGTCTGTATCTCTTGTAGATTTAATGAAGCCATATCAAATAGCATATAACATTGTAAATAATCAAATTGCTGATATTCTAGTAGATGAATTAGGTACAGTAATTATGTTGGATCAAAATTCTATTCCTAGACATTCATTAGGTGAGGATTGGGGTAAGCATAATCTTGCTAAAGCTTATGTTGCAATGAAGACATTTCAAATGCTTCCGTTGGATACTTCCATCACAAACACAGAAAATGCTGTAAATTTCCAACATTATCAAGTTTTAAATCTAGAACAGACACAACGTTTATTATCTAGAATTCAACTAGCTCAGTATTTTAAAACACAAGCATTTGAATCTATTGGTATTACTCCACAAAGAATGGGTAGTGCAGTGGAACAACCAACTGCTGAAGGAGTTAGAGTAGCTGTAAGTAATTCATATGCTCAAACAGAAACTTACTTTACTCAACACTGTGATAATCTAATGCCTAGAGTACACAATATGCGTACAGACCTAGCACAATATTATCATTCAAATAAACCATCTTCAAGATTACAATATCTAACGTCTCATGATGAGAAAGTTACATTTACTGTAGATGGAACAGATTTATTAATGAGAGATCTTAATATATTCTGTACTACTAAAGCTAATCATAGAAATATTCTAGAACAATTAAAGCAATTAGCTTTAAATAATAATACATCTGGAGCATCTATTTATGACTTATCTAATATTATAAAGTCTCAATCAATACCAGAAGTAGACGTTGCTCTAAAATCTGCTGAAGAAAAACAAGATAGAATTAGACAAGAACAAAGTCAGGAACAACAGAAATTGCAAGAACAACAATTACAAGCAATGGCTGCTGAAAAACAAGCTGAAAGAGATTTTCAAATGCAGGAAAAAGATAAGGATAGACAAACAGATATCATGGAAGCTCAAATTAAAGCTGCTGGTTATGGAGCTATGCAAGATGTTAATGAGAATAAACAAAGTGATTATCTAGATGTTATGAGGGAGATAAGAGCATCTGATGAATATCAACAAACAATGTCTTTTAATAATCAGAAAGAGAATAATAAAATGTCTGCAATAAAATCTAAAGATGATCTTAAGAGAGAAGACAATGCTATTAAAAGAGAAATAGCAAACAAGCAACTTGAGATAGCAAGGATTAATAAAAATAAATATGACATGAAACAAACTTTAAAAGCTAAAGAAAAGAAAAAGAATAAATAGCGTTATAATGAGATTTTTGAAATTTGAAAATCAAATATTATAAGTTTACTCAAATTACTTTTCTTATATTATTCTATAACAAAACCAATAAAACCAACATAAATGAGTCAAGAAACAACTATGCAAACGGAAGTTAAAGAAGTTGATGTAAATATTGATGAGTTATTTGGAGCTACTCCAGGTGCTGAAAGCATCTTATTACCAGGAGTAGAAGAAAAACCAAATATCTTTTCCAATAAAAAAACTGATTTAAAATTCCTAGATGAAGAACCAAGTTCTTCAGAAGCAACATCTCAAGATGAAGTATCACAGATTCTTGAAGAAACAATGAGTCAACTTGAAGCTGAACCTACAAAAGGAAGATCTAAAGTTGATAAAAGTGGATTAGTAGATACATTCTCTAAACTAATTGAAGAAGGATTAATTATGCCATTTGATGATGATAAATCATTAGATGAGTATTCTATTAAAGACTGGAAAGAATTAATCCAAGCAAATTTTGAAGAGAGAGAATCTAAAATCAAACAAGATACTCCTAGAGAATTTTTTCAAGCTTTACCACATGAACTTCAGTTTGCAGCAAAATATGTATCTGATGGTGGTCAAGATTTAAAAGGATTATTTAGAGCACTTGCTCAAGTAGAAGAAGTAAGAGATCTTGATATTGATAATGAACATGATCAAGAAGTTATTGTAAGAAACTATCTAAGAGCTACACGTTTTGGAAATGATGATGAAATCAGTGAAGAAATTGATAGTTGGAGAGATATGAATAAACTTGAAGAAAAAGCTTCAAAGTTTAAACCAAAATTGGATAGAATGCAAGAGCAGATTGTTGTACAACAATTAGCTGAACAAGAAAATAGAAAGATCCAACAGCAAGAAGCTGCAGAAAGTTATATGGAAAGTGTTTATGAAACACTTAAACCATCTGAACTTAATGGACTTAAGATTGATAAAAAGACTCAATCTTTATTATATACAGGTTTAGTACAACCTGCTTATCCTTCTATTAGTGGAAGACCAACTAATCTATTAGGACATTTATTAGAGAAATATCAATTTGTTGAACCCAGACATGATCTAATTGCTGAAGCACTTTGGTTATTGGCTGACCCAGACTCTTATAGAAATGAAATTAGGAAGAATGCCAAAAATGAATCTGTTAAAGAAACTGTTAGAAGTCTTAAGACAGAAGAGCAAAGAAAGCAAACATTTTCTTCTGTAGCGGAAGAAGAACCTAAGAGAACTCCTAAGATTGCAAGAAATAATAATAATTTTTTCAAAAGATAAACAAACAAACAATTATAAACAATTAAACACAATTCAAAATGGCAACACCAGTATTAAACAATGGTATTTTTTTACGTGACACTAGCTACCAGGCTAGTTCTCACGTTGATTCATACCACTTAGTTAACATGTTGAAGTCATCTGAACCAATGGACATGGGCCCTGTAGATATCTGGGCTATGTCACAAAAAGTTGAGATGCCACTTTATCAAATGTCTAGCTTTGGTGGTAAGAATGTAATTATGGTTGACAATGCACGTGGAGAGTACAAGTGGCAAGTTCCAATTGCCCAAGACTTACCATATGTAATGGAAGACATTGAATCTGGAAACACGACCAAAGGTATTGATGGTCAAACTTTCAAGATTAAAACAAACAAGCGCATCTTTGGTCATGGTGATATCATCACTTATGATAAATACAATGGTGCTGAGATGTACATTGTACCTACAGAAGATATCATTCCTACAGGAGATGGTTTCATCTATACAGTACAACTTGTAAACAATGACAACACTAAATATTTGGATAACAAGTATTTGGCTTCTGGAACTAAACTATTCCGTAAAGGTTCTGCAAGAGGTGAGTATGGTGAAAGATTTTCTGATCTTACTTTACAATCAGGTTTCCGTGAATTTTATAACTATGTAGGTGGTGCAGAAGCACACGTGCATTATTCTATTTCTTCACGTGCAGATTTGATGATTAAAGGTGGAATGAATGCTGATGGTACTGTACCTGTAACTGAAATCTGGAGAAACTTTGATAACAATGCTGATCCATCAATTACTAACCTTGAGTCTTTAGTATCTAAAATGGGTAAAGACTATGCAAAACGTGCAATTGAAAATGGTTCATTGAGCCGTACTTTCTTAACACGTCTTGAGTCTGCTCACCTTAGCAAAATTTCTAATGACATTGAATCTTACTTAATGTGGGGTCATGGTGGTAGAATTAAGCAAGATGGTCCAGATGATATGCGTCTTTCTGTAGGTCTTTGGAAACAACTTGATAATTCATTCAAGCGTATCTACAATAAAGCATCATTTAACCTTGATCTTTTCCGTAATGAAATTTATAATTTCTTCAATGGTAAGGTTGAGTTCAAAGGTCCAGATCCAAAGCGTCAAATCATTGTACAAACTGGAATGGGTGGTATGAAAATGGTTAATGAAGCTATTAAGAAAGAAACAGTTAATTCTGGTCTCTTGATTCAAGCTGCTGACATTGGAGCTATCACTGGTCAAGGTATGGATTTAAATTTTGGTTTTGCTTACACTTCTTATGTTATTCCATTCTTGGCTAACGTTAAGTTTGTATTGAATCCAGCATTTGATAATGTTCATACTAATGACATTGAGAACCCAATCATTGATGGTTACCCACTTTCTTCTTACAACTTCATCGTATTTGATATTACTGATAATACAAATGATAACTTGTTCTTGTTGAAACTTAACTGGGATAATCAATTAAAATGGTGGTATCAGAATGGTACAATGGATTATATGGGACGTAACCAAGGTTTCCAGTCTTCTGGACAATTCAATGGTTATCGTGTTATGATGACTCAAACCATGCCAGCTATCTGGGTTAAAGATCCAACTAAAGTGTTGAAGATTGTTATGAAGAACCCAATCACTGGTGGTTCATTCTAAATAATGAAGTATTTAATAGGGGAGGGAGTAATTCCTCCCCTTTATACTTTTAATTAAAAATTATATTACATTTGAATAAATTAAAAACTAAAACCAAATAAAATGAGTGTAACAATTGTAGAAAGATATCCTAGTAATAAATCTGGAGCTATCTCAATCAAACCATATTTTGAGTCTTCTATTTCTAATATGGGTTTAGAGAATTATGGAATGAATGTTTTTGATGGAGTATTCCATGAAGAACAATTAACTTGTATTGAAATTAATGGTATCAAAAGATACCTTACTGGATTAAATGAATTTGCCGCTGAAGTTAAAATGCTTCCAGAAGATGAAAAGGAAGCTAAAATAAAAGAAATTAGAACTACTGTATCTGAACTTGAAAAAGATCTTGCAGCTAATTATATTGATCCAACAGATAAAGAATTCTGGAATAAAGTAAAATTGCTAAGACCAGATAATCATGAGTTTTGGGAAAAAATTGTACTACGTGTAGGAAATGAACCTACTTTCTTAGAACCTAAGACAGATCCTTATGATTTAATTAAACTAATTGCAATTAATGCAGGTGGTTTTTCTCTTGTAGCAAAAAGTTATGATGCTGCTAGACATCTACCAACTCCTCCTAAATTTTATTTAGATAAACATGAAGATACAGTAAGTACTAAAACGGAATACAAAAAGATTCGTAATAAAGCACTTGCAGAACTTCAGAAATTATTTGATAAGAATACTAATAAGTTATTCTTAGTTGCTAAAGTTGTTGATATTGATTCTATTCAATATAAAAAATCAACACCTAATGATATCCTATTTGAAAATATGGATAGACATATCAATGGAAATGGTTCTGAAGATAATAAGAAAAAAGCAGCAGAAAAGTTCATTGAAACTTGTGCAGCTGATATGGAAACTTTAAAATTGAAAGCTCTTATTAAAGATGCTGGATATTATAAGATTGTTTTACATAAATCTGATGGTTTTATTTATCATATTGAAAGTTCAACTATGATGGGTAGAAATACAGCAGATATGGTAGAGTTCTTAAAAAATCCATTAAATGATCAAATTCTTTTAGATATTACTAAAAAAGTTGAAAAGTATTGGAATTCTTAATATATTATATATAGATATCATGGCAAAGAAAAAAGTAGTAGAGTACAAGGGTACTAAAGCTGAAGAAACATATTCTAGTAAGTCTGCAATGATGAAACATGAAAAGACTGAAGGTAAGAGTATGGAAAAGAAAGAGAAAACTTTAATGCGTAAAAAGAAGAAATAATGGCTACTAAGAAACATCCAGGATTTAAAGCAGTACAGAAAAAAATTGCTAAAGAACAAGGAGTTTCAATGAAATCTGCTGGAGCAATCCTTGCAAGTTCAAGTAGAAATGCTTCTCCTAAAGCTAAAGCTAAAAATCCTAAACTTAAAAAAGTAAAAGGATAATGGCTAAGGAACTTTTGAAAAGAAAAGATGGAAGTTATTCCCAGAGAGGACTCTGGGATAACATCCGTGATAACAAGGGTTCTGGTAAAAAAGCTACCAAGAAAATGTTAAAAGAAGAGGATAAGATAAAATCTAAATCTAAGAAATAATCATGGCAACTTTAAAATCCTACGGTTTAAAAAATAAACAAACAAATTCTCTTGTTCCTGGTAGTTTAATTAAAGCATATAAAAAACCATCACCAGGACCTTGGTATGAAGTATTTTCTGAAGCAAGTGGAGTAGTTAGTAATCCATCTGATTATGATGCTACTGTTAGAATTACTTATCCTAATGCTGTGTTAGCAGAAAGATTTGGTACACAAGCTAAAAATTTTATTCAATCTAAAGGTTATAGCCCAGACAATATAGTATTATCTAATTCAATTTGTTCAGATGATGTTGATGGGCCTGTTTATATTGATGTTAATAATATTGGTCAAACACCAGCATCTCAGAATCAATTCTTAGGTGCATTTATGTCTGGTGGTTTAGCAGGATATCCACATACAGGTATACTAGGTATACAAGCTTGGGGATCTCATATTACCTCAACTACAAATGGTGGATTGTTTATGATTAATATGCCACACATTGGGATATCAAGAGCAGGCAATGTAGGTAGAATACATAGAAGAGGTAAAACTTCTACTGAATCATTAACAGATAATACTTGTGGTGCAGTTGCTACTGCAATTGCTTGGGTTGCTGCTAATGGAAGTGCTCCTGTTGTTGGTAATTTTCCAAATAACTATCAGAACTATACTTTATGTAGTATATTATTTCCATTCAAAAGTGATCTTGCTGCTTTAGCAACATATGGTGAAAAAATGGTATTTGCTACAGAAAAAATTAGATTATCTGGTAATACATTCTTAACAGGAGCTACTGGAATAGTTGATACTAATGTTGGTGCTAATGTAGATGTATTTTATTGTAGTGGTATTTTTATAAATACAGATGATGGTTTTAATGCTTATGTTGATGTAATAGCATTTAAAAAATATAATAGTGTTGACGGATGGGTAGATTTAACAACTGAATTTTTAGCAACATTATAATTATGGCAAAGACAGCTGCTTGGCAAAGAAAAAAAGGTAAGAATCCTGATGGTGGATTAAATGAAGCAGGACGTAAATCTTATGAAAAAGAAAATCCTGGTTCAGATTTAAAAGCTCCTCAACCTGAAGGTGGATCTAGAAAAGATTCTTTTTGTGCAAGAATGAAAGGTATGAAGAAGAAATTAACTTCAGAGAAAACAGCTAAAGATCCTAATAGCAGAATAAATAAATCACTTAAAAAGTGGAAGTGTTAACAATTAATAACTAAAAAATGGCTAAGAAAATTTTAAAGAAAGCACAAAAAGGAATGGAGATTCCTGCAGAAGGATCAGCACCTGTGAAACGAGATTCTTCTATTAAGAAAAAGTATGATTTTTCTGAAACTGAGCAAAACTTTCCAAGTGTGTCAAGAGAAATGAAACCAAAAATGACTAAGATAAATCAACAAGGATTCATAAAAAATAATGAACCTGGATTTAAAAAATCTCCATATGAAAAAAAACCAGTAACACCACCTATGAAAAAAGGTGGATCTGTTAAAAAGAAAAAGTAATTATAAACAATTAATAATTAATACAATGGCAACTAAGACAACTAAAAAAATGGCTCCAACAAAAGGACCAATGAAAATGAAAGAAAAAGAATCAATGATGACACCTATGAAAAAAGGTGGTGCATCAATGCCAGCTTATAAAAAAGGTGGTTCAATGAAAAAAGGTAAATGTTAATACATGAACGTAGCAACTATACAGATTAAAGTTAAGGAAAGACTTAACAAGTTATCTTCTAATGATTATGACAATATTGAATGTTGGCAGATTGTAGAAGCTTTTAATAAAGCTCAACTACAATGGGTGCGTAGACAACTTCATGGTTTTAATCAATTCAAGGAAGGTGATGAACAATCTAAACGTAGAGTTGATGACTTACAAATACTATTAACAGACTTTCCTTTAAGTCTAAGTAACAGTCAATTGTTTTTTGAATCAACAATTTGGCCTTCAAACTATTTAGAATTTAAAAAGGTAAGTGCTTATGCAATGGATGATTGTTGTCCTGATCCAAGAAGGTTGATGGTCTATCTAACTGAAGAAGCTAATGTTGATCTTCATTTAACTGACAAAAATAGAATGCCTAGTTATGAATGGGGAGAAACGTTTAATACTTTAGTTGGTAATACAGTAAGGATCTATACAGATCAAAAGTTTATTATTTCAAGTGCTTCATTAATGTATTATAGAATACCAGTATTTATTGAAATTGCTGGATGTGTAAATCCTTATACAGGTTTAGTATCTGCAGCTAATGTTGATCCTGAGTTTAAAGATGATATTGTTGAATTATTAATTGATGAAGCAATTGGAATTTTAGCTGCTGATATAGAATCAGTTACACAATATCAGAGATCACAACAAGAAGTAGAAAAGAATAACTAATTATGGAACCAAATAGAGTATTAAAAAGAACAGACTCATCTAATTACTCAGCACCAACTAGTGGTTCATTAGAATCTACTACTGCTGCTTGTGTAACAGAGTTAATGAATGCAGCAACATCATTTCATAAATTACATCTCAAAGTTCAAGGTATGGGTTCTTATGCTGGACATAAAACTCTAAATGAATTATATGATGCTATGCATGGTCACGCAGATAATTTAGCTGAAGGATTTCAAGGTGCTTCTGAAAAGATATTAGAATATAGTGATGTTGCTCCAAGAGTTCTAAATTCTGTTCAAGATGCTATCTCATATATTAGAGATATTAATCAGATGGTTAATTCATTACAAGCTAAAATGCCTTATAGTGAAATTGTAAATGATCTTGATACAATTAAAAGTACATTGAATTCAGGAAAATATAAATTATTGTTTTTAAAATAATTTGGAAATAAGAAAAAAAAGAATTAATATATATTATTGTCTAACTTAAAATTTTTGTAAAATGGCTTATTTTAATCACGCTTTCCAGAAAGTATTTATTGGTACTGCTGGATTCCACAATACAGGTGGAGAAACAACTGCAGACTTAGCTACACTAGAATATGGTGTCTATGATGCAAAAACTTATGCTACCTATACTACAGGTACGAAACAACCATTTATTATTGCATCAGGTTCAATCTATGCAAATGATAAAATTGGACCTTTTCATGGAGGTTACAAAGAATCTAATAAATCTAAGGAAATTAATCCTAAGTATATTAATGCATTCTATAAAGTAACTGATAAAGTATCTACTCAAGCTGTTACCATTATTGGTAAAACTGATGATGCTTCAACTGATGAATGTGTATGTCCAGAATTTGCTTGCGGGCAAACTTATAGATTACGTTTAGATATTAAAGGTTCTCCTGCTTTACGTTTCTTGAATCACCAATTGTATAAAACTGTTGATGCTTACACAGGATGCTGTGCAAATCCTGCATCTCCTACTAATGTAGATCCAGTTACTGTATTTACAGCATGGGCTACACAAATTGCAAATGATCCTTTCCTTTCTCAATTTGTTGCTCCAGTTGTTAGATATACACTTGATATTACTGCAGGTTCTCCAACTTGGGTAACTTTAGATACAGTTGCAGAATTTGAAGCTTATTCAGCTGCTACAACTGGAATTGAAGATATTTGTGTTGGTTTAGAATTAACTGGTGCTTATGTTGATACGGTATTTGGAGATTGTTCTTTCAGTCCAATGGATCATTTTGAAAAAGAACCAATCCAAATTTATGCATCATTTGTAGATGACATTGGTGATCCTTGTCAATACCAAACAGTATGTGTAACACGTTCTGTTTTAGGTAAACAAGGTGAAGGATATGGTGAAACAGTAATTCGTGATTTGATTCTTTCTGAATCTTATGCTCAAAATTACTTCAATGATGATCCAAGAATTCGTGAGATTACTCAAGGTAATTCAATTTACTCAGCAGTAACACGTGCAGCAAAATATACTACTTACTATTTACTTCACAGTGTTCCTCGTTTCAATAATCCATCTGGAACATTTGATAATGATCAGTATTTGTTGAAAATTGTTTTACCAACTGGTACTACAGCAACAGCTTTTGAAACAGTAATTGGTCAAGCTTTAACAGCTGCTATCAATCCTGTGGCATTAGAAACTTTCTAAGTGCTACCTTAGACTAAAGAAGAGGGAGAGAGAGGAAACTCTCCTCCCTTTTTTTTGTTTAATACAATTTTATTTGTAAATTATCTATATATACTTATTCAATGGAACGACACATACTGGGTTTAAACATTCCTGATATACTTAATACATGTGTTATTAAGATAGAAGATGTAAGTGATTATAGTAATTTACTAGAAGTGACTTGTCCATTATTACAAATAACTCCTCCAGGATTTACTTTTGCTGTACACTTTCATGATTTACCAGAACTATTTACAAGAGTATATAATGCTGAGGATTTAGGATTAGGTAGTGCTGGTGATCCATTACCTGATGGAGTTTATGTGATTAGATATAGTGTAGCACCACAAGATGCATTAGGAAATAATAAAGTATTTATTGAATATAACTATTTAAGAATAGCTTCAATAATGAATTCTTATTATAATGTACTTTGTGCTCTTGAGTTAACTACTTGTGAGCCAGATATTGATATCAAAGAAAAATTAAATCAATTAAGATATATCAGAATGCTAATTGATGGTGCAAAATCTAAAGTAGAATATTGTCATTCAATTACAGAAGGTATGGATTTATACAATTACGCTTTAAAACTTTTGAATAAATTAGATTGTCAAACCTGTTAAAACCAATAACAATGAGTAAATGTCCTAATTGCGGTAGAGTACTAACCTGTGGATGCCAAAAGGCTACAGCACAAAATGGTGCTATTGTATGTAATAGTTGTGTTGCATCTTATAATAATGCTTTAAGATCTAAATCTAGATCAACTGTTATTTCAAATGTTTATGCAACAGCTAAAAGATTAGATAATGATGACTCCATCTAAAAATACCATAAAGACTAATGCTAAGTTTGCTGATGAGGTATACAAATATTTCCTTAATAGGAAACATGGTATTGGATCTTGTTGTGGTGTTGAATTAGATAGATATTATACTAAAAAAGAAAATTGTGATTTAGCGCATAGGATCCTAGATGGATATTGTATGCCTGAACCAGTTATACCAGTAGCTCCTGATTGTCCAGTAGAATGTATTGAAGGATCATATGCAACAGCATATTTCAATTTATTAAGTTTAGCATATCCTATAATAACAGTAGATCCTCCTGCATCAAGTATTAATTTTCAAATTTTTAATATTACTGCATTAACTTTTAATATTGATAATAGAAATGTAGTTTATGCATTTTCTGATCCAGCTACTTTAGAACCTTTTATTACAACTGTAAATAATATTTATAGTGCTAATTCAATTCCATTAACATTATCGTTTGCTGAATCAATTCCAGGAGCAATTGGTTATGGTTTAGTATTAACTTCAAATGATAAAACTGATGTTTATAATGATTTAGTTTTTAGTATTCAACTTATTAATTTAGGTGAGCCAGGAAGTTATTATGATTTGAATTTAGATTCAACAATGAGTGGTGGAGTTATCTCTACTTGTTAAATTTTTTGTATATTATTATATATCTATAAAGCATGTTACCAACTAAATCAAATCATACAAAAGACGGATGTGTTACAACATCTTCCAATTGTGTTATATGGCAAGGACCAGATCTTAATTGTATCAATTTATGTAATGGTGATAGTATTAGCGAAGTAATAGCTAAACTAGCTTTAGAGTTATGTGATTTAATAGAACAAACATCTATTGATGGATTTAATATTACTTGTTTAAATGCTTTACCTATTCCACTTGATTTTCATGATTTAGTACAATTACTTATTACTAGAATTTGTGCATTAGAAGCAGAAGCTGGAGGCGGTGGAGGTGGAGAATTTCCTCCTATAAGACCTGATGGGTGTCCGAATTGTACGGTAGATTTACCACCATGTTTACAATATCAAAATCCAGCAACACAAAGTTTAGTTACTCAACTTGATTTAAGTGATTATGCTGCTTTAGTAGCTACTGAATTATGTGAAACAATTGCAAAAGTTACAGAACTTCAAGAAACAGTACTACAAAATAGTACTGATATTACAAATTTAGATACTAGAGTAACTAATTTAGAAGCAAGTTCTTCTGCAACTCCAACATTACCTAATGTAGATATTAAATGTATTAATAATTTATTATCTACACCATTAACAACTGCAGTAGTTGCAATTGCTGATGAGTTATGTGATTTAGAATCATCAATAGGAACTATAACAGAAATTCTAAACACTGCATTAACGCAATGTCCAGGACTTGATAGTTCTCCAGCTTTGTCACAACCTGGTGTAATGAGTAGTCTTACAGGATGGACAAGTTCTGCAAATAGTTTAACTGAAACAATAACCAATCTTTGGTTAACTGTTTGCGATATGAGAGGAGCTATTATGACTATACAAACAAATTGTTGCGGTACATTATGCTCTTCTATTAATGTAGATTTTAGTGTTACAGTTGATAGTCAAATAAATCTTCTTTTAACTGGAATTATTCCAACAAGTTTTACTGAATGTAATCCCTTAGGAACTCTTTTTACAATTATTGGAGAAGGTTTTAGTGGAAGTATAGGTAGATTTAATGTTCCAAATCTTATTGGTAATCCTTTTGGAATTAATATTCCTGCAGGATTAAATGTTAATGCAGATTTTACTGTATCAGCAAATCTTTGTTTACAAGATGTAAGCGGTTCACAATGCGAATCTACATTAACTTATGTTTACAAATCAACAATAGCTTGCCCTGTATTAACATTAACTCCTGGAGATACTACAATCGGATATTCATTTCCAAATATAGTAGGAAATCCAATTTATTATAATATTGAGTTATTAAATTCAAGTGGTACTAGTGTAATACAAACTCAGTTAAGAGCTAATCCAACAATTGGTCCAGTAACTGGTTCATTTACAGGTTTACTATTAGCAACAACATATCAAGTTAGAATTAAATATAGTTCTGATAATATGACATACTTACGTTGTCCACTTAATAGTACATCAACTACAACTCCTAGTTGTACACAAATTGATTTATTATCTACAGTAGCAACTATTGAAATAACCCCAACATAATATTAAGATATGGCCTGTGATCATTCTCAACCATGCGGTTGTAACCAAGACGAACTAACAACACTTCCAGATCCATGTGATACCACACCTTGTATAGATGGGGAACCATGTGATGAGATTATTGATTGTAATTGTGTTAGATATAGTGGTGCACCTATTCCTCAGTTTAATGTTGAAACAGGTGATTCCTTATGTGATATTATTACTGATCTTATAGGATTAGGAGGAATACCAGGTGCAAGTGCTTATAATATAGCAGTTGCAGATGGATTTGTAGGAACTGAAGAAGAATGGTTAGAATCATTAGTTGGACAACAAGGAACTGCAGGATTAAAAGGAGATAAAGGAGATGATGGGGAACCTGGAGGTCAAGGTGAAAGAGGTTTTACTGGTGATCAAGGTCTCTCAGGATTATCTGGTTTTTTACCACAAGATGATACAGGTTGGCATAACTTAGAAGGATTTGCTTACTATCAAGGTCCAGCTACTTCTATAATACCACAAGCTAGAAGAATTAATAGAAATATATATTTTAGAGGAAATGTCGTTATTCCTATTTCATCTACTGGTACATCAGCAGGTAGTGTTGATCAGTTAACACTAGTACCTCTAAATGTCATAGCTAATGGTACAAATGGAAAATATTATGAAAGTACTCCATATTGCCATACATATGGTTATAAAACCACAGGAACTCATGCGTCAGATACAACAGGTATGTGTTATCTAAATTATGATGGAGCTATTACATTTAATGCTGAAAAATCAGTAATACCTTTAGCAGTTTTACCTGCAGATATGATAATTGATAAATCTTGGTCATCAAATTGGACACCTATAGCAAGAAGGATTTATACAACTCCAAATGAAGATACTGATCATGGTTCAGTAAGTTTAACTGCTTTTGTAACTATAATTATGAGTACTGAAGGTAAGTTAACTTTACAATGTGTTAGAGATATTGAAAATAATAATCCTGTTGCAACTTATGGTTTAAAATCATCTTTATTTAGATCTTTTTCTAGTGTAATTACAGCAGGTCAAAACATTCAAGAATATAAATTTTCTGGAACTGGTGCTACTGGTAATTGGATAGGTGGTAATGAAACAACAAGTGAACAATATCCATTTACTATAGATGCAACTTGGCATACTGATTTAGGTGGTTTTATATTTAAATTAGATGATATAGTTTTAACACTACCACCAGTAGTATTAGCAACAATAACTCCTCTTACAACAGGAGCAATAACTTCTACATCTATTACAATGAATGCTAATATAGCTAGTGCTGGTAATGGTGATATAATATATAAAGGATTCTGTTATTCAAAAACACAAAATCCTCCAACTGTAAATAATTATTATGTTTTAAATACAAGTCCTGGCTTATCAATAAGCAATACAGTACTTACACCATTAACACCAGATACTACATATTATATCAGATCATTTGTTGTAAATCAAGCTGGTATTGTTTATGGAACACTATATACATTATCAACACCAGCATAACAATAAAAACTAAAAATAAAAACTATGTTAGTAGAATTAACAGTAAATTGGGCATATGCATCTACTCCTGTAGATCCTTTTCCTACAAGAGTGTATTGGAGATTAAAAGGTAGTACTAATTATTCTTTACAAAATGTAGCAAATGGTACAACCACTACTATTACAACAATAAATAATACATCATCTACACTCAGTACAGCATGTGATTTAGAATATGAAGGATATGTTATTCCTGAATGTTATATAGATGATCCAACAAATTGTGATCCGTATTTAGCAGATGGGATTACAGTAAATCCAGCATGTCCAACTACTAATAGATCTTATTGGACAGCTACTATTGATGCAACAGACTTACAAGCTTGTAGAGGTGTTGAAGTATCTTGTGAAAGTTGTGGTGTATATGCCATACATGCTGTAGATCCAGAATTAATGTTTGCACAAACATATACTATTGATGGTTTTCCTATTATAGAAATATCAGATGAAGGTACGGGTACTGGTTTTTCAGCCATTGCACGTTTAGATGCTTATGATGATTTTACATGCCAAATTATTAAAGATTGTTGGACAATTACTCAAGGTAATAGTTATACTACAACTCCTACAATAAAAATAGCTGCATCAGATGATGGTATAGAAATACCTATGATAGTTACAATGGCTTGTAATGATTTTACATATGAAGATTGTAAATCTGGTACTCAATTAAGTGGACAAGTATTATTAGGAGAATCACGAACAGTATGTATGCCAGAATTTAAGTATAGTTCTTTTACACCTACAGCTGATAATTCAGTTTTTGAAAAAAGTTTAAATGGTTGTTGTACAGGTAATGGTAAAAAGTATACACTGACTTTTACTAGTCCTGATCCTGTAGCATATCCTACAGTTGATTATACATATCTTGGTGCAGTTGTAAATGGTTCAGCACAAACAGAAAATACATTATATCATGGAGTACCATATACAACAAGTAATTGTATTGTAATTGGTAGTATAAAAGCCTTTACTCCTTCTCCAGAAGTAGCATGTCAAACAGAATCAGAAATTAATATATGGTTATTTAATAATCATGTGTTAATAACTCCTGGAGCAGATTGTTAAAATAAGATTACGTTTTATTGGTTTTTCGTAATCTATGAAACCCTGGCTTATGCTGGGGTTTCTTTTTTAAATAAAAACTATATATTTGTTTAACCAAATTCTTTAAAATGAAAAACTTTGAACAAAAATTAAGAAAACTAATGGGTTTTAAAAAGTCAGTAGCTTACATGGCTAGTAGACTTAACACAACGGAAGAAAAAGTTAAAGAAGAAATAAAAAAAATTAGACTTCAAGGTACTAACAAATATGAAGGTATTACTGAAGCCAAAGTTAATCTAGAAAATAAAACAACTGAGTTAAAAGGAATTGCTTTTAGTGAACCTCAAAGCCCAGAAGAAATAATTGAACTTCTAAAAATTGATACTGATATATGGAAGTTATCTTCATACTGGAATAAACAACAATCTGATCATTGGCTAGTCTCAGCTCTAGTATCACAAAAGACACTCACACAAGAAAATCTTCTAGTTGAGTGTCTTTCTAACTTTAAGCCAGACTATACTCCACTTAAGAAAAGTGAAATCTTTGTTAATAATGATGAAGATGATAGTTGTGCAATACTTTCAATTCAGGATTTACATTTTGGTAAAGAAGGAAATGAAGATATTAAATCAAGATTTAAAAAGACATTATATAGACTTTTAGCAAACTCACATAATGCTCATAAGTTAAATAAGATTATATATGTTGTAGGAGGTGATTTAATCAACGTAGATACCTTTAATGATACAACAACGAGTGGAACACCAGTTGACTCTTCAAAGGGTGCTATAGAGTCTTATTCAGAGGCATTTAATACCATGTACTGGAGTATTAATTTCTTAAAGCAATTCTGTACTGAATTACAAGTAGTTTATATTCCAGGTAACCATGATAGATTAAGTTCTTTTCATCTAGCTCATGCATTAGAAAATGCTATTAGAGATGAGAAAATTATATGGGATTGTGAATACTCTGAAAGAAAGGTTATAACCTTTGGAGTAAATATGTTTGGATTTGAACATGGAGATACTAAAGTTGAACCATTAATTTATGCAACTGAGTTTTCTAAGGATTGGGGTAACACTTCTAATAGAGTAATCTTTACAGGACACAAACATATTAAGAGAACAACTACACTTGTAACTGAGAATGAAGTGAATGGAATATCAATTAAGATACTACCATCATTATCTAATACAGATTACTGGCATTATCATAATAAATATACGGGTTCTAAAAGAGCTGCTGTTATGGAAATCTATTCTGAAACTGAAGGAAAAGTTGCAGAATATAACGTAACATTTTAATATATCCTTCTTTTTTAGTAGATTATATATGAGATACTATAGTAAACCTGATTTAAACGCACCTAGACATAGACCTAAGAGATATCTAATTTTAAATGAGGACTTTGTAAAAAGGATACATGAAAAGTTTCCAAAGACAAAACATTTAAAGTTGGGTGATCTTAAGAATATAATAGGAAAGTTTAATGATAAGATATGGCAGACAGTAATTGATAATAGAGATGGTGTTGAATTACCAAACAATCTAGGTTATCTTTTTATTGGTGTATGTCAGAGACCTACAAAGTATAACAAAAATTATATTAACTCAGAAGAATATAAAACAGATATACGACATAGAAATTATGAAACAGATGAGAAACTAGCCAAAATCTTTTATAGTAATTATTCTAAAAAATATTTATTTAAGAATAGGGATCTATGGGAGTTTAAAGGTTATAGGAGTTTTACTAGAAAAGTATCAGAAACTTTTTCAGAGAATTGGAAAAGATATGTTGAGGTAGATAAAAATTCTTATATATCTAAAATTCTAAAAAGAGAAAAAGCTAAAGATTATGCTAAGAAATATCTTGTTTTACCAGATGATTATAATGAATTTAATTTAGAATAAAATGGCAATCATAAGAGATACAGTATCAAGAGTAAGAACACTAATAAAAGCTAATACAGAAGATGCTTTTGTTACAGATAGATTTATCTACTCTGAGGTAGCAAAGTATGCTCATATGTTTATCAAAAGAGATAATGTAGCAAATACTATCATTAACTTTAATACAATCATTAAAACTCTTCCTTGTGTTGAATTAATAGAAGTAGATAAAGTAAGCGATACTTGTTGTGCTACTATTAGAAGTGGATGCAAAATTAAAAGAACAAAAGATAAAATTCCACATGTAGTAGAATGTAGATATGGGCCAATCTTCAGATCGGTAACAACATTGGATAATTCTAATGATTTTACATTAACTACTCCTAATACATTTAATTCTATTACTGGAACTACAACTTATAAATATAATAAGACATTCTACTTCTGGTATATAAACGGATACTTATATTTTCCAAATGTAGATTTTGACTATGTTAAAATAGAAGGAATCTTTGAAGATTCAATTGATCCATTTGTTTGTGATAAAGAACTTAAATGTATCTATAGACAAGATGATGATTTATTTATACCAGATTATTTATTACCTGAAATTGAGCAACTTGTGATTAAAGACTTAATTATGAGAATTCAAGTTCCAGCAGAAACATCCGATGATAAACAAAATATAAATAGATAATGAGCAGCCTATATAATTATACTCTTAAGTATAGAACATTCAATGAATTGTTAAACGAGATGTATGTTGAGTTTCAGAGTCCATCAATGGATAAAACTATTGAACCTCAACATCTTATCAAAGTTGCAATGAGAGTTAATTATGATCTTGGACTAAGAGTCCAAAGAACACGAGAAACTGTATTAGATATTAATAATAGTAAAGCTAAACTACCTCTTAATTTTAGTACTTTAAACTTTGCTTTACTATGTGGAAGTTATACTGTAACTACTCCAGTTATCCAGGGTACTCAATCTGAAGATATTATTGTTAATCAAGGCAACTGTGGAAATGAAACAGATTGTAATGCTCCATATACTTGTTTAAATGATTGTGGTGGTTATGTACAATTAATTCAACACTTTAAAACAGAGACTAGAACTTATAGTCAAAACTTTCCTTTAAGACTAAGTGAATCTAAAGAAGTCTCTTGCTCATGTCCTAATGTAAAAGTACATGCATCTAATACTGGTTATATACGTGATGGTTTTCTTTTTGTAGATTTTGAAGTAGGTAGTGTATATATCAATTATCAATCTACAATGGAAGATGATGATGGTAATTTATTAGTTCCAGATCATCCTCTTTTAAATGAGTATTATGAATATGCTTTAAAACAAAGACTTGTTGAAAATAGAGTTTTGTTAGGAGATAAAGAATCAGTTGGTGTTCTACAACTATTAGAACAAAGATTAAGAGCATCTAGAAATAACGCATTATCATTTGTTAATACTCCAAACTTTGCAGAACTTAAAAAGATCTGGGAAATGAATAGAGCTACAATGTATGATAAATATTATAATATGTTTAAATCATACAGACAATGAGTTTCTCAAAAAGCTATAAAATAGATTTATATTCTTGCAAGTTTACAGTTATTGTAACAGATAACATGTTTAATGAAGAAAAAAAAATCTATAATAAATATGATGAAGAACATGATGACTATTCCGATATAGATGGTTTAAGTATATGTTTTTCTCATGATGATTATTATATATTATTTAAAGAGGGTATTATAACACATAATCTTATTGCTCATGAACTATATCATCTTGTATGTAGTATGATGGATCATAGAATGATTGATGATGAAGAAGCAAGAGCATGGTTAGTAGGTTATGTTACATCTCTAGTTTATCAAACATTTGATAAAGCAAAAATTTTAATAGGACATGGCCACTAAAAAAAATGATGCTGGAGCATCTCAACAAAGTAGTTCAGGTGATGGTTCATTAAATACCTTTAATACAGGTATGATGATGGACATTGATGATATTGTTGTACCACAGGGTGTATGGTTAAAAGCTAGAAATGCTATTAATAATTCTGATAAAGGTCATCTTGGTGTTTTAGGTAATGAACCATCTAATGTTTTATGCCAAACACTACGTGATAATATGATCATCATTGGTATGATATATTTAACAGATGGTGTATGGTCAGTTTTTTCAACTAATAATATTGATTCAGAAATAGGAACTTATACTGAAGACTCTTGTTCTTATTTTAGACTTTTTCGTGATACTCAAGGTTGTTTAAATTTTAAAACAACTAATTTAGTTAAAGGTGTATCTAAAGAAAACTTTGATTGTACAAGACAATTATATTGGGATGATGGTTTAAATCCATCAAGAACACTTGCCTTAACTAAAGACTTTTCAGATATTGTTGATGAGTATTTTATAAATAATAGAATACGTACAATAACAACTCCAGGTACTAGTTTTGGAAATTCATTTACACCTGGAGGTACTACTGTAAATCCAAATCAAGTATATCCACAAAATGTACAACCAAGTATTCCGACTATAGGAACTGTTATACCATTCAGTCTTCCAGATCAATATCAATTTACATGGTATTTTGGTGGTGGAATGGCATTTAGAGCTTCATATAAACTTGGAGGACCAACAACATGTGGAGGTAATCAAGGTTATATACATACTTCAGCATATAGAGAACAAATGGATAATCCATTTGATAAATGGCAAGTTAGTATTGACCAAGTTAATTGGTCTACTCCTCAACAAGTTGGAAATATTCCATTTCCAAATACTTTCAATGATGTTCAGTTTAATAATTTAACTGCTGGAACTTATAATATATATTTTAGAAAATTTCCACAAATAAATGTTGTAAGAACACAAACAATAACATTATATGATCCTGTTGAATGTAGTAATGCTGAAGCTGCTGGTCAATATTCTGCATTACTTGGAGACTCTACAGAATTTTGTGAGATAGATAATTATGATGATACTAAATTAGATTGTGATAAAATAAGATTAGCAACATTAGTTAATGCTCCATGTGTAAGACTTAGAAAAAGTAATTTTGCAGGAAGTATTGCTAATGGCTCATATCAAGTATTTATAGCATATACAATTAATGATCAAAGAGTTACAGATTACATTGGTGTAAGTAATGTTCAATCATTATTTACTCATGAAAATGTAAACAGTTCATTAGAAATTGTAATTAGTTCTATAGATGAAAGATTTGACGAATTTGAATTGGTTATAGTTAATTTCTTTAATCAACAGACTGTAGCTAAAAAACTAGGTATATATAGTACTGCAACTGGTACAATTACAATAGATTATATTAATAGTGAATTAATTACAGTTCCAATTACTCAATTACCAATTACATCAACAGTGTATGAGAAATCAGAAGCGATGTATAAAAATGGTGATTATCTATTAAGAGTGTCTCCAACTGGATACTTAGATTTTAATTATCAACCAAGAGCTAATCAAATTACTACTAAATGGTTTGCTACAGCATATCCTGAAGACTATTATTCTAAAGGTGGTAATAAAACCACATATCTTAGAGACGAGGTATATACATTTTTTATTAGATGGGTATATGATACTGGATATAAATCTCCATCATTTCATATTCCAGGTAGAGATAAAACAACATATGATGCAAGTACTACAGGTATAGATCATTCTAATAGTCAAGTTGATACTTCGGAAAATTCTTTAGAACTATGGAAAATTAAAAATACAGCTTCTAAAACACTACCACTTGGTCCAATAGATTATAATACAGCATTACCAAATTCAGAACAAGGAGATGGTGGTATTGTTGTAGCTGAAGGTTTAATGGGTTACTGGGAATCAACTGAATTATATCCTAATGATAAAGAAGAAATTTGGGGTGATAATTGTGGTAGAAGAATTAGACATCATAAATTTCCTGATGTAGATGTTATTCCACATTTTCATGGGGATAATACTGATCTTACTTTAATAGGAGATACTAGTCAAAGTAACTATTGTAATGTATCTAGTCATACTAGACCAAATACATTTGCTTTTACAAAAGGTTCAAATTATAAAATTATAATTCTAGGTGCTAAATTTGATAATATATTACCACCAGTTGATGAATTTGGAAATAGAATTCCTGGAATCATTGGTTATGAGATATTAAGAGGTACAAGAGAAAATAATAGAACTATTATAGCAAAAGGTGTAGTTAGTAATTTAAGAGAATATGACTATCCTGAATTTAGTAGTACTTCAAATAAAAAGAAAGGTTTATTTTTAAATTATCCATTTAATGATTTAAGAGATGATGAATTACTTGCAACTTCAAAAGTTGATGGTGGTTGTAGACCTTCTTGTGATATAAGCAGACATCAACCATTAAGAATATTTAATAAAACAAATATTGCTTTTCATTCACCAGATACAAATTTCGGAAATCCATTTTTAGATGTTGATGAAATTAAATATACAGCTGAACTTAATGGAGTTGCTGAAGGTAAATTTACACAAGTAAATAAACATCCTAGACATGCTTTACCTAATGATGCAGCCTTGATTGTAGCAGGAATATTTGGATTTATTACAGCAATGAATTACACTTTTTTTAGTGGATTTTGGTCAGGAACTCCTGAATTTCGTACAGAAGTTGGAGGTAATGTTTTAGGAGTAGCTAATAAACCACCTATTGATGATTTACCTGGTCCATTTGATAGACTAGTTAGTATTATATTAAAACCAGTAGCATTTGTTTATTATACAGTACAAGTTACTCAAGGTTATTTAGATGCAATGATGGCATTAATGTCTACAAGACAATATGCACTTCAACATAAAGCACATTGTTTTTATTCAAGTTTAAGAGTAATTACACCATCTAGACAAAATGTAATTAAATCAGCATATATAAAAGATGTAAGACAAACAATAGATGATGTTTATACTATAAATAATATTTACAGAACTAATTTTGTTTGGTTAAATACTTCAAAAGGATATATACCACCTGTACTTCAAGATACTAGTAGATATTCAGTATATAAAGTTTTAGGAAGAAATGGTATAACTATTTCAGATCCTACAAATAGAATAGTATCAACTACTTCTTCTTGTATGTATGCTACATTAAAATTAAAAATTAGAAATCTATATGGTCAATTAAATTCTATTAGACAATTACCAGTAAGTAATTGTTTATATTCTATACCGAAATTTACTAGTCCAGATTTATATGTAGATGGTACAGGATATACTGTATACGGAGGAGATAATTATATAGGAAGATATACTGAAAAAAATACCTTTTTCTTTTTCTACGAATGGTTAATGGATCAACCAGATGAAATTGAATTTGACTATAGAAAATATGTAATGATCCCATATCCTAGATATTGGATTAATACAGAAAAATATGATACAAGTAAAATATTAGATAATTTACTTCCAGATTTTGGATGTAATGGTAGTGATGCTGATGATACTCAAGATGGTAATCTTCGTGCACTTAAAGATACTTATCAAAATAGATTTCCTAGTGATAGTGCTTCCTTAACAAGGAGTCAATGTGGAGTATTTAGTCTTAAAACTTTACGTTGTTCAAGTTCTAAGGATGATGCTTTATTTAGAATAGATGGATGGTTCTATTTATTTTATAGCGGTGTTAAAGATTTCTTTGTTGAATCTGAAGTTAATTTAGCTCAAAGAGACTATGATGAAGTTCCTGAAAAAAGATTCTATGATAAGAATTCATACACAGATCTTGATCAAATGTTTGATAGTAGTATAATTAAAAAATCTAACTATTATAAATATGATAAATCATTAAGTATTGCTAAGTATGCTAACATATTTCCATCTTGGAGTTCAATGCAACCAAGAAGTTATAATCCAGCAATTGCTGCAAGTTGTTATCAAAACTATCCAAAAAGAGTAATATATTCTTTACCTAGTTCTAAAGAACAAAAGAAAGATTATTGGAAAATATTCTTAGCATTTAATTATAAAGATTTCAATTCAACAGTAACATCTATTTCTCCTATTAGTAAGAATGGAGCAATGATACATTTTAAGGATATTAGTCCTACACAATTTATCGGAGTTGATACTTTACAAACTGATATAGGAACAAAGATTACTATTGGAGATGGTGGATTATTTCAACAACCATTACAGAATATAGTTAATACTGATGCTCCATATGAATATGGTTCATGTCAAGATAGAATGTCTATTATCAATACTCCATTTGGTTTATTCTGGATAAGTCAAGATCAAGGTAAGATATTCCAATATGGTGGTCAGATAAAAGAGATTTCTGCAAAAGGGATGAGATGGTGGTTTGCTAGATATTTGAAATATGAGTTAATAACAGTATTTCCTAATTTTCCAATTTTACAAAATCCTGTAGCTGGAGTTGGTTGTCAAGCAATCTATGATAATAAGAATCAGATAATCTATTTTTCTAAAAGAGACTATAAACCACTTAGTCCAAATATAGTTTATAATGCTAGTACTAATAAGTTTACATTAAGTACAACAGGTCTTATAATATCATTAACTGATCCTAGATATTTTGAAGATGCATCTTGGACTATATCATATGATCCTAAAACTGAAGCATGGATCTCATTTCATGACTGGCATCCTAATTTTATGATACCAGAAAGAAATACTTTTACAACTGTTTTAGGAAGTAGTTTCTGGAAACATAATAATACTTGTACAAGTTATTGTAATTTTTATGGGGTAAATTATCCATTTGAAATTGAAACAATAATTAATACTGGACAGACTGTAACTACTACAAGAAGTGTTGAGTATATGATGGAAGCATATAGATATGCTGAGAATTGTTTTGATGGACACCATCTATTAGATTACAATTTTGATGAGATGATAGTATATAACTCTGAGCAAATTTCTGGATTATTAAGGTTAAATCTAAATAGTAAAAATAATCCTATTGGTAATTTGCAATATCCAATTGTAAATAATGGTGTAATAGATGTACTATATAGTAAAGAAGAAAATAAGTATAGAGTAAATCAATTTTATGATATAACTTTGGATAGAGGTGAGTATACAGGTAATACAAATATTGTATGGAATACTAGTGCTAATGGTTATATTAAAAATTTAAATCAAGCATCTTTAAACTATAGTAAAGATCCATTAGAACATAAAAAATTCAGACACTATTCAAATAAAGTATTATTCAGAAAGAATATAAATAACAATATCAAAATGTTATTTAAAATATTCAATGTTAAACAGCAGATATCAATCCGATGAGCAAACTAGAAAAATTCATAGTAGATCCAAAAGGACAATATAATCATCCAGGAAAAAAAACAAAAATACCTAATGCGGATGGTAGCATTACAATGAAAGGGGTACCTTATCCTGTATTAGGTATAGATGATGAGGGTAATCAACAAATGATGTATCCTAATAGAGACTATCAATTTCCTGGAAATAGTGTCTATGAAATTCCTATGGCTCAATTTGGTTTTGAGAAAAAAGAGAAGGAAGATCCTAATAAATTATACCAAGAATATCTAAAGTTACAAGATGAAGTTAATCGAATACAAGAAAATGAAGATAGTTATGAAAGTAGATTAAATGCTGCTTTAATACCTATGGTTGGAAAAGATGTTAAAACTTCAGGATTTGTACCTGATAATATAGTAAATTGGAAAGATCCTATTACAGGACATGAAGCTGCTTTTTGTATATCTGGAGTATGTTATGCATTAACTGAATTTGGAGAACCCATTAAATATTTTGATAATGTAGAAATTCAAGATGATGTTGTGGCTGGAAAAGTTAAAGGTAGATATTTAGATCAAAGTGAAAAAGGACTTAAATCTGGAGATATATTACAATTTAAAAGAACCTCATTAAGAGGTGAAGATAAAGGTGGTCCTTTTCATGCATATTTAGTTACAACAGTTCATCCACCTGATAAAGATGGTTATAGAAAAGTAGATGTTTTTGGAAATAGTGGGGGTGGTGTTCAAGGATTTGATTCATATTTTTTAGGACCAGATAATAAAATTCAAGGACACGATACACAAGTTATTAAAAGAGAAATTGATCCTGAGTTACATAGTAGTATTATTAAAAGAAATAAATTAAAAGAATCTATAGAAAAAGATTATCCTAATATTTTTAAAAAATTAGATGTAGATACAGACACTTTTAAAGCAACAGCCTTTGTAAAACGTGATAATCTATATAATTATATAAGTGAATCTGGTGATCATGATGAATTTATTAATCTTAAAGAATCTAAGATAGATGAGATTTTAACTCAGTTTTCAAATCCAGATTTTAAGAAGAATTTTATGAAGCAACAACAAGTCAGTAATGATGAGTATGATGCTATTGTAAAAAATGTAATAGGTATATATGGTGCAGAATCAAAATTTGGAACTGGATATAAAAGAGAACCTTTATGGTTACAAAAGAAATTTGGTTCATTAACAGACTCTATTGGTCCATTTCAAATTAATCCTAAACAATTACAAACTGATAGATTTGATAGAAAAGATTTCTTTGATCCAGTAATAGGATCTGAAATAGCTGCAACATTTCTTGCTGAGAATTTACCATTACTTAGAAGTAGAGCTAAAGCACAACCTGGAGATAAACATTATAGTGAGAATTTAAATCAAGATAACTATTTAGATTTTATTCCATACTTAATGAATCAACAAGCTTTGTTAAAAGGTGATGCGTATACTAAAGAAACACATCCTGGAAGATTAGCAAGATTTTTTGGAGTAGAACCAAAACCTACACCAGAAAATAAATTAGTTGGTGATTCAGAATATAACTTAAGAGTAAAAGATTATGCTAAAAAGATTGGTTTAGATATTGTTCCAGCTAGTACTGATGTATTTGAAACACCTGAAGAACAAGAGGAATATTATAATTTCTGGCCTAAATATCAAGATGGTGGTGCATTTAATCCAGACACAGATGAGTTTATAGGATATGCAGATGAATTACCTAAAGATGAAGTAGAAGAAGAAATTGAATATAGTCCATCTAGAGTAATACTTAGAGAACTAGGTAATATTAGAAGATATGATAGTAAAAAAGAAGGTATTATAAAAGAACCATATAAGAACTCACATGAGGTTTATATGGATAAAAAAGGTTGGAGAAATGTTTCACCTGAAGAATATCAATTATTATTAAAACAGTATCCTGGTGCAGATAAGTCACCTGGTTGGATTAGACCAATTAAAAAAGCACAAGATGGATTACAGACTGGTGAGAAATTTGTGGAAATGGATATTCCAAGTCATAGGTATTATCCAGATTTATCAGAAGGTGAAACTTTTATAAAAGATGCTAGAGTTTGGAATCCTGTAACAAATGCTAAAATAGTACCTACACGTGATTTAAAAGGTGGTCATTATTCTAATAATGTTATTAGACGTATAGTGGAAGCAGCATATAGAAATGATATGCTACCTCATACTTATACAGGAATGTCTATGGCATTACAAGAAACTAATTTAGGTAAAACAGATCCTAATCTTGGACATGTTATAGATGTTAAACCATATTCAAATCCAACACCAGAAGATGATTTATTTAGAGCTTTAAAAGAAAAATATAAAGAAGCAGATAGACTAGGATATAAAAATGATCCATTACAAAGATTACAAACATATAATGGAAACTATTTAACTAGAGATACTGAAAAAGAATATCATAAGGGTCAGTCTCAAGCATTTTATGGAGTACCTGTTCCTGAAGAAGGAATTAATTTAAGAAAAAATCCATTGTATGCAAAGAAAATATTTAATTTAAGAGATAGTGTTTTATTACAAAATCCTGAACTAATTAATTTTGTAAATAAAGCAACTAATGAATATGCTGATAAGTATAGTATTGAACAAGCACAAAAAGCTGCTAGAAATGTTGACTTTACAGATATGAATCAAGTAATGTCTGCTATGGCTAAATTTGCTAAAACTAATCCTAGAGAATATAAAAGATTACAACAAAAATATTTAAAGAGTAATAAAAAACAAACAGGAGGAACATTCAATCCTGATACTGATGAATTCATTGGATATAGTGATGAATTAGATACTTATCAAAAAGGTGGAAATAATAATCTTGAAAAAACACTTGCTGATTTAAGAAGACAATCAGCAAAGCCTGTTGGTAGTTTTTCTGACTGGAAAACACAATCAGCAAAACCTGCTAGTACATTACCTACTGCACAACAAAATTTTGTTAATGCTACTAAAAATATTCCTAGAAATAGGAAGCCAGTTAAAATAGAAACTCATTATACAACTAATGAAGAAATGGCTGCTAGACCTTATCCAGCATCTGGTTCATTAACTCCTGTATATCCTGAAGCACTTTTAATGGCTGGACCTGCAGCTAACATGGCAAAATCTGCATTAGGCACTGTAGGTACTGCTATGAATCTTCCATTTACTGTTGGTGCCACAACTATACCAGGTCTTACAGCTAATAATTTATTGACTGGTTATTTTGCATCTAAAGTACCAGGTAATTTACAAGAAGGTGAATATATTAATGCTGCTTTAAATGGGTTACCTATGGTAGGTCCTATTTTAAGAGAATCTTATAATGCTGCAAAAACACTTCCTTTTTTTAAACAAACACCTAGTTCTAATAATATATCTAGATTATCAAATAATACTACATTAGGAAATCCTATAGGTAATGCTGAAGATTTACGTTCTGTAAATCCTAATTTTAAAACTTGGAGAGATCCAGATACTGGAAATATAGTTTATCAATTAGATAAAGAAGATTATGCTTTTGGTAATGACTGGGAAACAATTGCATCAAAAGATTTTAAAGATTATATAACTGGATGGTTAAATACTAAACCAAATTCTGGAGGATATAGTGAAATTCCAGAATTTAATGAAAAACTTAGAGAACTAACAGCTTTAGCAAGTTATGGTAAAAGAGCTGGCATTAAAAGCTTTAATGAATTAAAACAAGTTGATAAAGCAAAACAAGAGATGGATAGAATAAGATACTGGGGTCCTAGTGTCACAGATCTTAATCCATCAGATGACTTTTATAAAATGTGGTTTCCTGGAGGTGGTAAAGCAGAAGTTTTTCCAAATCCTAAAAGAAAACCTTTTACTGGTATTGAGGCATTCCAAAAAATAAATCCAAATAAGTATGGAGGATCTATATATAAAAATGGAGGTTCATATAATTCAAATACTGATGAATTTTTAGGATATACTGATGAGTTAGATAGTTATCAGGATAAGGGTCAAGTTAATTATACTGGTAAAAAAGGAATTAAAGGAGAAGTACCAGTTAATAAAGAAGGACTTCCTTATGTTAATTTAAGAGAAGCTGAAATTACATCTACAAATCCTAATAGTAGACCAAATCCATATTCACCTGCTTCATTAAAAGATCTTTTTACTTTTATGAATCCTATGAATTGGGGTGTAAATGATTATTCAAATGCAGGTACTTTTAATAAAGCTTATAGTAGTGCTAAAAAATCTGGGGAAGAAGACTTTTTATTTAATAATAAAAGATATAATACAAAATATGCTGGTACACCTAGACAAGAAGTTGGTGCTTATGGGATAAATGGAAAACCTATAGATTTAAATTCGCTTGATTATCCTGCTCATGTTAATTTATATCCACCATTTGGAAGATATCTTCCAGGACATATATCAGCATCTACAGGAGATGATAATTATTCTGTTGATTATTCTGCTTATGGAAATAGAAATAGTGGTATACTTCATAGGAGATTAAAACCAGGAGAACAATCTTTTAATGTTTATAATTATGACAATGATGTCTTTGAAAAAAAAGCTATAAATTTACCTGAAGGTAAACATGCTTTTAATGCTACTAGATCTAAACCTTCTGATTGGAATTTATTTACAAATAATTGTGCTGATAATGTTTGTGATGCTTTTGGAATACCTAGAGATGCAGGATTACAATATCCTTCAGAAGCATTAGAAAAAATTAAAAGGACTTATCCTACATTAGATGTAACAGGAAGAACCCATCGTGATTATGGTAGAATGATAAGAAAATTAAAAAATCCAAAAGATCTTTTAAATAAAATAGATGAAATTATAGGTATTATATCATCGCCAGATATATCAAATTCATCTTTTGCAAGAGAAATAGTTGAAAAAATACAAGAGGCTTTATCTAAAGAAGGTTACGGATTACCAAAATCTACTAAAATTTGGGATGAAAATGGTAAGTCTGGTTCATTTGATGGAGTACTAGGAGAAGAAACTAAAGAAGCATTAGCAGATTGGAAATCTAAAAATAAAAATAAGAAAAAAGAAGGTGGAGAAAATTTACCTACTTATCAAAAGAAAGGTCAAGTTAAACCTACTTATTTATCACCTGAAGAATTAGGTGCTAGACAAATAATGGAACCAAATACAACAAGAGTTGCTCCTGTAGTAAATCATGTTAAAGAAGCACAGTATCATGCACAAGCTGCTAAAGATGTTGCAAATCCAAAAATAACCGATGATGATTTTAGAGATAAACATGGATATAATAAACATGTTTATCAAATGAATAATGATCCTCAGTATAGAGCAGAAGTAGAAGCTAATGCAAAGATAACAGCTAATAAAAATGGTTCAATAGACTACCCATCTACATATATGGATAGTAAATCTTATACTGGTAATCCTAATCTTAACTACATGATACCAAATGGATTAACTGGAGAAGCTAGGAAAGGATATGAAGAATCTCAAATGAATGTAGTTGGTGCAGCATTACCAATACCAGGATTACAACAAGTAGGTAGAGTTCCAAGTGTTTTAGGTGCAGGTAAAAATGCAATTATAGCTGCAGGTAAAACATTAGATAAATTTGGAAATGTTATTACAACACAAACACCTTTAAGAAATGCTTATAAATTAAACCCATATGCATTAAAAGAAAAAGATATAGACATGTTATGGAGATGGCAAGCTGATAATCTACCTGCTGGATTACTTAAAGTAAATGCTGTGCCTGCAGAATATACAGGTAGATGGTTTCAGATAGGAGATCCTACTGATGTTTTTGAATATATGAAAATGAGACCAGGTCCTGGAACATTAAAAGGATTAGCATTACCTAAAGGAGTAGCAACATTACCAGAAGATGCCGCAAAATTTACAGGTGCTGAATACTTAAAAGATGTTGAAAGAATTGTTCCTACTGAAGCATTACAAAATACAACAAATTTTAGATTAGAAAATAATCCTTTTTTACCTGGTAAAGTTGATAATCCTAATTTTCTTGAAGATTTTACAGGTTTACAACCACTATTTAAAAATGCAAAAGTTACACCACATTGGTTCAGAGGATACCCAGTAAATAATACAGGTAATATAAATATGAATGAAATAATGTCTTTAGCAGCACCTAAAGGAAATATGTATGGACAAAATCAAGTTTTAGTACAACAATCAAGATTATTAAATCCAGCAACAAGAGCAAAATTTTTTCAAAATCAAGCTCCAGAAATTAATGCAACTATAAATAGAGATTTTCTAGGTGATAGAATAATGAAAGTTCCTAAAGATTTTAATAATAGGATAACTCCTGAAAATTATGAAGAATTTGTAAATAGAATACATGGTTCTACAGGATATAATTTAGCAAGTGATTCTTGGAGAAAACCTACAAATTTAGGAATTGGAAATTATAACAAAACAGGAACAGTTTTTTCTGATGCTCCATTAAATAATTTAGGTAAGGATATTATAAACGCACATGAAAAAAATCATGGTATGTTTGCAGGAACTTTATCTGCAGAAATGAGTGATGATTTATTAAGACCATTTGGAACTAAAAAAGTAATACCTCATTATCAAGGTAAACATCAAGCAGATGAAGTATTAGCAAGAATGGGTCAATTTAAAAATGCTATCGGTATGGGAGATGATCAAATTTTTACTTTAGGTCATTTGAATTTAATACGTAAGAATTATGCAAATAGTTTTATAGATAATGGTATAACTGAAATGCTTAAAAAAATCAAACCAGGAAGTAAAGGAGAAAAAGAGTTTTTAAAAAATATGAATAAATATGCATTTGGATCTGCACCATTCATTATAGGAGCAGGAGCATTGAAAAATAAAAAACAAGGAGGTACCTTCAATCCTAATACTGATGAGTTTTTAGGTTTCGTAGACTGATAAAATTTTTGTAAATTAATAGTATATTTAGAATAGCACCATTATGAGAAAAGCACTAGTAAGACGTGGAGGTCAAATCATTGAAGTAGATGTAGATGATAACCATGTAAACCAATTACATAAAGCACAAAAAGGTGAGCAATTTAAATACCCATTAAATGATATGGGTGAAGAAGTTAGATACCGTAAAGAATTTGATAGACGTGGTAAACGTATAACTAAAGAAAAATTAGTTACTCCTCCAAATGAAGAGGAAGGAGAAAAAGGTAGTACTCGTTATGTAAAAAGAGTTTTAGATGATAGTGGTCAAGGTAGAATGATATCCAGACCTTCTGGAATAGATTATTTTATAAATCCATTTAGAGCTGATTTTATAGGAGATCCTAGAGATGGAAGTTTTATTGATTATGAAATTAATCCTAACTTTAATCAACAACCTAGGATATTCCAAATGGGTGGAGCACCACAAGAGCAAATGGCTCAAGAACAAATGCCTCCACAACAAGAAGGTCAAGCTCAAAGTTCTGAACAAGATCAAATAATGAGATTAATTCAAGCATATGCTGAAGCTATGGGAATATCTCCTGAAGAGATTATTCAAGAACTTCAGCAAATGGATCCTCAAGAACAAAAACAAGCTATTGATCAAATGGCTCAAGAGTTACAAGGAGGTCAACAACAAGCACAAGGATCAATGCAACAAATGTCACCTGAACAAATGATGCAGATGGGTGGTGCTAATAATATATACACACCAGATACTGGTACAGAACAATATGCTCCAGATCCATCTTGGTATGATGGTGGTGATCGTGTAGCTGCACCAGGTAATGTAGTTTCTTGGCCTTCATATCCTGAAGGTGGTAGACCTTCTAATATATCTTTATATAACTCTGTTCCAATTGAAGAACAAATAATACGTAGGGATCCTAGAAGAACAGGTATTACTACATTTAATAGATATCCTTCTGTACCAGAAAGAGAATATGATGATTCTAGTTATTATTATGAAGATGATTATAATCCTGTAAGGAGAGTTCCATTCTTTGAAAATTTAGCAGATAGAGTTGGTGATGGTTTTGATAATGTAGGTGACTTCTTTAAAAGATTAAAAAGAAGAGGTGGAAGAAGAGGTGGAAGAATGAGAGGTAATGGTTTATTAAATTGTAAACCAGGAACTAAATGTTTTAAATTCCAAGAAGGTGGTGATTTACAAAATGATTCTCCACTTGATAAACTTACAGCTCAATACAAAAGTCAAAATTTTGCAAATCTTGTTAAAGAGTTTGGTCAAAAAAATTACAATATAGCATTCTCTAAAGATCTTGCTAATGACTTTAAAAAATTTCAAGCAGGTGGTTATATAACTGATGCTGATGGAAATCAGCAATATAGTTTAGGTCATAATTTTAATTTCAATAAAGCATATCAACTTCAACAAGAAGCAAATAATAGAGATAAAAATGCTAATACTGGAAAAGCATTCTGGGAATTATTTGGAACTGCTGTAAATTCTGCAAAAAATTTAAAATCTAGTATGAGTGGAATGGGAGCAAAACCAACAGCAGGTGGAGCAGCTCCAGCAGCACAAGCTCCAGCAGCAGCAACACCACAAACACCTGCTACTACAACACCAGCGGTAACACCTACTCCAGCAGCAGGAGCCACACCAGCTGCTACACCAACAGCAGGTGGAGCTGATCCACTAAAATCACTAAGTAGTTTATTTAGTGGAGCTGGAGGAGCAGCAGCAGGTGGAATGGATTTATCAGCATTAGCAGGCTTTTTAAGATATGGTGGTAGTTTACCAACTGCAGGTGATGGTGGCATACTTGGAAACATATTACCTGCAGCAGCTGGAATAGTAGGTACTGCGTTTGCAGGTCCAATAGGTGGAATGGCAGCAAAAACAGTAGCAAAAGGAATAACTGGTGGAGGAGCATCAGGTGGTGGAGGTGGAGGATTTGATCCATCAGCATTAGTTTCAATGTTTGCTAAATTTGGTGGTAATTTACCAAGATATCAATCTAATATTAATACAGGTCAAGTTAGTATATTTGATAAAATAAGACCTGACTTTGTACCACATGATCCAAATTTTGTACCGTGGGCAAATAATAATACAGTTTCATCATTTAAACCTTCTGAACATGTATATGATTTTAAAGGTCCTTCAAATCAACCTGATTTTCAATTAATTGGAAAAGGATTAAAAGAAGGAGATCCTGATTATGAAAGTATTGAATTACCACCAGATGAACCAGATAATTCTTTAGAAGCATGGAGAAAACAAATGAAAGATAATTCAGCTGTAACAGAAGATGGTAAAAATTGGGATCCTTTAAAATTTAATAAAGAAGACATTGAAAAATATAATTTAGATCCAACTCAAAATAACATTACTCAAAAGAAAGAAAAATTAGGATTTCCAGGTTTCATGCAAGCTACAAAAGGAACGGGTATTGCAGCAGCAGGTTTTCTTGAAGCATGGGGTAATAGAGATAAAGCTAGAAAAGCACAAAATAAAGCTGATATGGCATTGCTTTCTGATCATAGTTCTAAAGCAAATACTGCAGATAGATTAGATCAAGGAGGTTATGGAACTAATGTTTATATGCCATTAGGTGATTACAAACCTAATTCAAATGTACCAATGGGACCTAATGCTAGCGAGTTTGGTAAATACGGTATGCAAGTAGCTAAAGTAGGAACTCAAGTACGGAATCCATACATGTCTAATCCTTATTCTCATCCAGAAGCTATTCTTTATGGTGAGCCAGATCCTAAAGTATCTAATACATTAAAGCCAGTTAAAAGAGAAGATGCAAATTTAGAAGCAGAAATTGGTGAGGTAGCAGTAACTCCAGCTGGTCCAGATCGTTTATCTAAATTCTTTAATATAGGTGGTAAGAATCACTATGATGGTGGTACTCCATTAAATCTTCCTGAGAATACATTTATATATTCTAAAACAAGATCTATGATTATTAAAGATCCTAAAATTCTTAAAGAATTAACAGGGTCTACTAAACCAGCAACTCCTGCAGATTTAGCTAAAAAGTTTGACTTTTCACAATATATAGCAGTAATTCAAAATAAAAAATCTGATCCAGTAGAAAGAAAAACTGCTGAGATGATGATTCAAAATATGATGTATAAACTAGGTCAGATTGCTATTATACAAGAAGCTAAGAAAGGATTTCCTAGTGGTATTCCATTAGTTGCTGTACCATATCTTGAGAAAGCAGGTATTGATCCACAAATGTTGTTACCTCAATCAGAACAACCAGAAATGGAATCTGGAATGCAACAGCAGATGGATCCTAGAATGATGCAAGAAATACCTGAAGAAATGATGATGCCTCCAATGGCTAGATATGGTGGTTCTAATATAATGGGTAGTCCTGTATTACCTAGATATCAAAAAGCTGGTCCTGTAAGTGATTTTCCAGCTCCTATAATGCCTACTTTAGAATCAGAAGAACCTAATTTTGTACAACAAGCATTAGGTCCATTATTTAATTATTTACCTGAAGAAGATAGATTAGAAGATATGCCACCTCCTGAAAATTTTAAAAGTTCACTTAATCCATCACCTATACAAATAGCAATTGAGGCCCCAGTAAAAGGATTTAAAAATATGGATGATCTTAGACAATTTTATAAAGATGGTGATAAACTAGATGTAAATTTAAGACCAATATATAATGCTTATTCTGGAGCTATCCGAGGTATTGCAAAATTAAAAAAAGCATTAATAAGTGGTGCTGTACCTTTTGATGTGTATGAAAAAGAAAAAGAAGCATTAGTTAGTAGAATTGATGGTATTAAAACACAATTAACTAAAACAAATAATGCTATTCCTAATACTACAAGTTGGTCTTATAATCCTTGGAGTACAGCTAATAAAATACAAGATTTAGAAAATATATTATTAGAAGAAAAAAGTGGTTTAAATGTTAAAGCTACTAGTCTTAAGAAATTTAGAGAACTTCAAAATAATTTATCAACTTTAGTAAATGAGAAAAAATTATTAATGGTAAAAAGAGATGATCCAAATATTGATGATTTAGATATAATGGAGTTAGATAGAAGAATGAAAGATCTAGATAAAGCTCTTTATATCGAAAATATTAAAGTTAAAGATTTTGGTAAACGTTTAATTGACCGTAATGCTTCTGATGTACCTGTTGATGATAAATGGATTGATGAATCATTGAAAGAAGCTTTACGTATGGAAGATATAAATACTAAAGGAAAACAACCAAATCCTTATGATGGTTCTGCTTCTGGAAATTTATATACATATAAACAATATAAAAAGCAACATGGATTAATAGGACAACCTACAGTTAATGATTCATCTAATACTACAATTGATAGTTCAACTAATACTTCTATGGATAATCAAATGGTTGCTGATAGTATTGCTAAAACTACTCCATATGTTGAAGTTCCAGTTGAAGCACCATCACAACCAGTTCAATCACAACCAGCTAAAACACAATCAGGTAAACCTACTGTAAGTAGACCTACCACAAATAAATCTAATAATAGAAAGATAATAACTGTTGGTCCTAATGACCTAAAGGGTATTCAAATAATTCAACAACCATAAATCATATGTACACACCTTATAATATTTTCAGCCCAGAATTAAAAAAGTATCAAAATACTGGTGCAGTAACTGGACCCGTTCTACAAGTAGGTACAGTCTATGTTAAAGACGGTAAAACTTATAGAATTGTTGCATTAAGAAGTCAAACTGATTTTGATGTAGAAGATATAACAGATAAAACAAATGTCGCAGTAGATAAAAGTTCAGTTAAAAAATATAAAGATCGTGGTATTAGTATAGATTTTGGTAATGTTGGTGAAGATAGATATGTTAATCAGCAACCAGCTGAAAGTGGGGCTCCAGGTAGACATGGTGATGCCACTAAAAACGAACAAGGGTGGAAAGACACTTGGAAAGATGTATATCCAGAATATGATAAATTAATTAACTCATTACCTAGATATGCAACTGGTATACCAAATCCTGAAGTTAGAAAATTTCAGAAATGGGTAAATGAAACTTATATACCAAATAATATTAAAATAATTAATGAACAAAGAGTAAAATCAGGTTATAAACCATTAAGTACAGATGAAAGTAAAGCTCTTGAAAATGATTTAATAGCTGATTATGGTTTTAATCCATCTAAAAAAGGAAAAGCATATGATGGATTATGGGGAACCTTTACATCATCTAGAAGACCTTTAAATTATAGTATTGACCCTATGGATATGTCAGTAGATGAAGATGAAAAAGATACAAATACTGGTAAAGAAATTATACCTAATAAACCAGGTACTTTTGGAAAAATACCTGAAGTAGGTGCATTTCCACAAGATAGAAATAATCTTATTGGAGCATTAACAGATTGGACAGGAATAAAAAAATATCCACCTTACATGCGAACAGCAACCTTAGCACATTATGATCCTACATTTAAAGATCCCTCTGCTATTAATGCGCTAATTATGGGACAAGCTAATATGGGTACTCAAGGATTAAATGCTTATTCTAATCCTCAAGCCTATTTAGCTGGTTATAGTAAAATAAATGCTGACGCTACAGAAAGGGCTGTAGCTAATATGTCAGCAATTAATAATGATAATGTTACTATAGCTAATGATGCTGCTAAATATAATGCTGAAGTAGATAGTAAACAAGCATTATATGATGCACAAAAAACTGGTAACTACTATGATCAAACAGTTATGGCAAATCAACAGCATGATAATGCTAAGAGAGATGCCAAAAATAAAACAATTGCTGCAATGAATGCTCTTAGAACTCATAGAGCTTATGCTAATACTTTAAATTATATGCATCCATATGAATACTATTTAGATCCAAGTGATGGAGGTAGTATTAGATTAAATCAAGATAATCTACCAAAAAGTTATGATGAAACATATAAGGCAGATGCTCAAAGAAGAGAAGAGCAAATGACTAATTTTTTAGGTGGTAAATGGGGAAAATTACCTGATGAAACTAAATGGAATATCTATGATAGATTATATCCATCGGAAACTTCACCTGTAAATTATAGAAAACAAAAAAGTCAACCTTCTAATGAAAGAGATTTGCAAGCATATTATCAAATGATGCAACAAATGGGTTTAGGTTATGATCCATACGGAGGATAAACTAATTGAATAAACTTTATAAGTTTAATAAACTTTATATATTTTTGTATATATTATACTATGGCTACATACTTACAAGGGGTCACGGATGTGATTCAACCGTTTCAACCATTCACTCCTAATTTTGACTTTTATAATCAAGCTTTACAATTAAAGCATGAGCAATATCAGCAAGGGTATAAGCAACTAAGTGGATTATATTCTACAATATTAAATTCTCCTTTAACTAGAGATGAGAATATAAGTAGGAGAGATCAATTTTTTAAAGATACTGATAAAGAAATTAAAAAGATTTCTGGTGTAGATTTATCATTACCTCAAAACGTACAAGCAGCATCTCAGATATTTAAACCATTTTATCAGGATAAACCAATGATGGTTGATATGGTTGTGACTAAATCAATTGATGATTCAAGGCAAGCACATGAGATACTTAAAAATTGTGTTGGTAAAGATTGTGAAAAATTTGGTGCTTGGGATGAAGGTTTAAAAGCAGTAGAATATAGAAGAGAAGAATTTAAAAAAACAGGTACAGATGAATCATTGACTTTTGGTAAAGTATCTTATACACCAAGAGTTAAATATGCTGAAGATGTATTAAAATTTTTAAAAGATCAAAAATTTAAAATTACAAGAGAAGAACATACAGGAAGATATGATATAACATATGAAAATGGTGATCTGTTAGAAAAGCCATTATATAATATGATTAAAACATTATATCAAGATGATAGTAATGTAACAGCAATGTATGATACTAAAGCTTATGTTGCTAGAAAAGATTATGCTAGATCTAATGCTCCTATGTTTAATGGTTCAGAAGAGGAAGCAGAAAAACAATATTTAAATGATAAAGCAGATGTTATATCTAAATCATTAGATGGTCAATTATCTGAAATGGATTTAGAATTAAATTCATCTAAGGCTAAATTAAATTTACTAGAAACTAAGATTAAAAATAAAGGCATCTCAATGAACAGTAAAGATGCTCAACAATATAGATACTTAAGTCAATTAGTTCCTATATTAGAAAAAGGAAGAAGTGGACTAGTAAGAAACAAAGAATATTTTAGTGATCTAGGTTCTGTTGATATTAAAACACTTAGAGGTAGAATAGATGGTCTTGTAGCAAATGAATATTTTGATAATGATGTTAAAGATATTGCTCATGATTATTCACAAGCAACAAGTTCAATTACATCTAAAGCAAATCCTTTTGCAGTAGCAGAATTTACTTCAGCACTTTCTTTACATAATTTAAAAGAAATGGCAAAAATGAATTTCGAGATGGATATTGCTAAAATGGATTATAAAGATGCATTAGAAAGAAAACAGCTTGCTGAAACAATGGGTGCGGGTGAAGAACTTAATGTTACTACAACTGCTCCTGGTGAGGATAATATGAGCAAAGAAGATTTATATACTACAAATACTAGAACTATAAATGAAGAAGTTAATGGTTATATGGGTGGTATGCGTGATGTATTAACAGATGTATATACACATTTATATAATGCATCTAAAGATGATACTGATCAAGGTAAAATTGCTAAAAAAGATTTTGCTAGATTATTTCCAGGAGCTAAACCAGAAGATGATACTTTTGGAGAATATTTTACTAATATTAAAGGTTATAAAACATATGAAAGTAAATATACTGAAGCATTAAAAATTATAAAAGGAAATGATCTATATAAAGGTTTAGTTTCTAATAAATCTGGTGTAATAAGTAATGTATCCAGGAAAAAAATGGTTGTTGATGCTATCGGTAAATTACAAACTGAGAATGGTAGGAAAATTAAAAGCTCAATGGAAAATGATATAGATTCTGATTTAGATTCAGACTATATTCCATATGTAAAAGATTTTTTTACAAATCAAAATGGTATTGTACCTAAAGCTCAATTTCAAGCTAAATTAGTACAAAATGGAATGGATGCTGATGATGCTGGTGAAATCTATGATGAAATGACTGAAGAATATATTAGACAATATTCTGATGGTACAAGAGATGAAAATTATAGAGTAAGACCATTTTATGGTGAAGTTGTTACAGAACAAGGTGGTGGAGTTGTTGGTATAAAACCAGTATATCTTGATGCTAATCCATTAAAGAAGCTTAGTCAAAATTATGCTGCTGCACAAACTATTATAAGTGATATTCAAAATTCAGGATATGATTTAAAAGAAGGTTCTATAGCAACACGTGATATGGTTCAACAATTTATTAGAGATTTTTCTAAGAGTTATGATCCTAAAAAAGAAAATGCTAAAATGCCTTTAGCTACATTTAAGTATGAAGGTATTTCTGATAGAGATGGTTATGCTAAAGTTACAATTACTCCAGATAAACAATGGCTAGAAGATAATATTGTTGGAGCTAAGAAAGAAACAGAAGCTGCAGATTTTGAAAAATTAACTAAAGGATTTGAATTATATATTCCAAAAGATAAAGCTAACAACGTATTAGAATCACGTAATAAAAGTTATACAGATCTTATATTTGAAACTAATAATAATAAAATACAAATAGGAGAAGTTGATGATGCAGCAGGATATGCAACTATAACTAGAGATCCTGATACTAAATCATTTTCTGTATTTCAAAAAAATCCTAGATGGGATCCAAATACTCTTCAACAAGCTGATGTACCTTTTGAATATTCAACTAATTCTGTATACAATATGAATTCTGATAAAATCTTTAATGAAATAGAAGCAAGAGTTGAAGCATCTAAAGCTTTAGTAGAAAAAATTAATGAAAGATTAGAAGGTTTGAAAATCAAAACTAATAATCCTCAAGAGGTATTAAACGGTCAATAATAATGGAAGATATCTTTAAAGATTCAAATACAGTTATTACTCCAGCATTAGATGAATTTTATTCTAATTCTTTTTTAATAAAAGGGAATCCAGCTAATGAAAATGTATTACCAGCACCACAAGTAGGTGGTGCTAATGATGATAAATCTGATATTAAAAGTTTAATTAATAAACTTAATAATGTTTCAGACATATCTGCAAATAAGATATCTAATATACAAGCCAATTATACAGACCCTTTAGCAGATGCTAAAATGTTTACATTTAATCCAACTTATAAAGGATTAAATTGGGATAGATATAAAAATCATTCTGATTTTGATAAATTAGGATTTGATCCATTTAGAGATAATGAAAAATTTTATAATGATAATAGTTCTATTTTTTCAGATGTTACAAGAGCAGCTAAAGGTTTTGGTTATTTAGCATTAGGAACAGGATGGGAAAGTGCAAAAGATTTATATAAACTAGTAACATTTGACTTTTCTCCTAATACAGAAGGAGCTAAAAATTCAGAAAGAATTTTATCTGAATCAATGTCTACTAGAGGAACGTTTGGTTCAAGTGTAATTAATTTTGGAGTAAACGCAGGTTTTACTGTAGGTATTATAGGTGAATTAATTGCAGAAGAAATGTTACTTGCTGCAGTTGGTCTTGGTGGATCTTTTGAAACTGGTGGTGCTTCATTAGGAGCAGCTGGTTATCTTGCTGCTGTTAGAGCTAATTTGGCTGTCAGTAAAATTGCCAGTATTCCAAAAACAACAGGAGCACTACTCAAAACTTTAAAAAATTTAGATAATGCTGTTGAAGCAAAAAAGTACTTTACACAATTTGGAAGAGGAGCTGCTGAATTCTTAAATCCATTACAATCTACAACAGATCTTGTAAGAAATTGGGATAAACTAAATGGATTAGGGCAAGTAGCTAGAGCTTCTCAAAGTTTTGGTGCTTTCTTTAAAGATATAAGAAATATTAATAGGTCTTTTTCTGAAGCTAAACTTGAAGGTGGTTTTGTTCAAAACACAATGTTTGAAAAACTTTTAGGAGAAGCATATGCTGATGGTAAAACACCATCACCAGAAGAAATAGATAAAATTAAAGAAATTTCATTACATGCTGGGTACATGACTGAATTAATAAACTTCCCAGTAATTCAGTATACTAACAATATTACATTTGGAGCATTAACAAGACCACTTAGAAGACTAATTGGAACTACAGAAGATTCAATTAGAATGTTAAATAAAACTATAACTACAGATATAACTAGAAAAGAAGTATTTCAAGAATTAGCAGGAGGTTGGAAAGAAGCTTTTAAAAGAGGTATTAATCCTAGATTAATGGCTAAGAATACTCTTAATTATTTTTCAGCTAATATAGCAGAAGGTTTACAAGAGTCTTTTCAGGAAGCAACATCAATTGCTATGGAAGATTACTATACTAAGTTGTATAATAATCAAAACAGTATAGTACAAGCTCATCAAGAATTAAGTATGCTTGATAGTTATGGTAAAGGTATTGGTGCTCAATTTAGTGGTCAAGGTGCTGAAACATTCTTAAGTGGTTTCCTTATGGGAGGACTAATGCATAAAAGTGTTAGTGGAGTTAAAGGAGTAATTACAGGAATAAATGAAAGCTCTAATGCCATAAAAGATTTGTTTTATTCTAAAACTAATCCAGAATCATTCAAGGAAGCTAAAGAAGCAAGAGAAATAAAAAAAGCAGAAAAGGAAGCTACGATTAAAAAGTATGATGAGTATAGAAATAATTTTATTGAAAGTCAAAATGCTTTTTTTAAAGATGCTGGTAAAATGTTTTCTCGTGATATAGCACACATGTCAGCTCAAGAAATTATTGATGCTAAAGCTAAACATGCACAAGAAACTGGCGATTATAAATTTCTAATTGATCAAACAGATGCATCTTTATTTGAAAATGTAGCTAATGCTCAATACTTTGGTAAGTTTGATTTATATATAGAACATCTAGAAAAAATTAAATCATTAGATGATCAAGGTTTAATGGAAGCAATGGGTATTGATGATGCTCAAGCTGGTAGACAAAGACTTGAAGTTTCTATTGATAGAGCAAAGAATATTAAACAGAGACTTGAAAAAGCTCCTAAAAATCCATTTAATTATAACGATTATAAAGAAGGAACACCTGAATACAATGAAATGATTTTTATGCATAATGCATTTGAAGATGCAAGAAATGCAGCAGTATTTACTCCATATCATTTTGATAGAGTATTATCAAGAATGAATTCAATTTCAAAAGATTTTTCTGCTATTGATTTAGTTGCTAATGGAAATGCTACCGAATTCTTACATTTATTTGGAGAAAAAAATATAGCTGAAGAAGTAGCTATTTTATTTCAAGAGAAAGAATCATTAAAAGATGGGACACCAGAAAATGAAAAACTAGCTAAGGAAAAAGATAAACAAATTGCTGGATTAATTGGAGTACGAAATGCTATAATTGCACATAAAGGATATTTCAAAGCACTAAAAGAAAATGAAGAAGTAGATCCACAATATGAAAAAAATCTTAAGAAAGCATTTGTACAGTATTTAAGTGCTTATGCAAATATTAAAAAGAGTATATTAAAATCTGATAAACTTGATGCAGCATTTAAACTATTTCATGATTTTCATAGATTAAATATTGATTCAGAATTACTTAGTAAAAGTGTTGCTATAGTAGCAGATCCAGATTTCTTAAGACAAGAATCTTTGAGAAGATATAACGCTATCAAAAAGCTATATGATAATAAAAAAGAATTAATTAAAAAGAAATGGGATGTATACTTTAGAAAGATTGGTCTAAATGGTGTATTCCAAAAATTATATGATGCTGGGTTTGCTGGTGATCCAGAACAAATGGTTGCATATAATTTATCAGGAGGAAAAGCACCAGTAACAAAATTTTATAGAACTAAAGATTTTAGTTTAGTAACATTTGCTGATGTAGAAGATATTGCAAAGATTAATGAGATATTTAGTGATTATGAAGATATAACTGGTATAACTAAAGAGAAAGAGGAAGCTGCTAAAAAAGCCGCTGAAGCTGCTGCTAAAAAAGCAGAAGAAGAAGCAGAAGCTGCTAGAGTAGCTGAGAAAGCAAAAGCTGTTGAAAATTTTACACCAGAAACTAAAGCTAAATTAGTAGCAGCTTATGATAAGTATGAAAGAAAAGATATTGAAACATTTGAAGAATATATAGAATCAGCTCCTGAAGCTAAACGTATAATTGCAGAAGAAAAACAACCTACTCCTGTAGTACCTACTCCTGCACCTATAGTTCCACTACCACCTACTACACCTATTTCTGATATAGAAGCTAAAAGACAAAAAGAATTAGAAGAAACTATAACAGATGAAGATGATTTATTAATGTTAGAATCTTATAAAAATGATGGTAATGCTGCTAGAATAAGTAAAGAAGTAAAAAGAATGGCCAGCAAAACAAAAAAAGGTTCTAAATTAATTGAAATACATAGAGCAGAAGATGATGTAGATGATTTAAACAAACCTTTACATGAAAGAGTAAATGCTGGTTTATTTTTACAAGGTAAATCACCAATGCATACAGATGCTCATTTTACAGATGTTTTAAGAAATATTACATCTTTAATAAAAGATATTGAAAATGGAAGAACTCATCTTTTAGAAAAAGAAAAAAGTTTATATAGTGAAATTATAAAACAATTAAAAAAAGGAAATGCACAAGATATTGCACTTGCTAATAAATTAGAAGCAATACAAAGTGTAACAACTCCTTTAAAAGGAGATTCTTATGGTATTTATAACGGTGAAAAAATAATTGGTAAAACTGAAAAAGAAATAATTAATGAAATCAATGCTAAATACCAAGCAGAACTAGATTCTTTAAAGAAAAAAGAAACACCACAAACTAAAGTACAACCTTCTACAATAGAAGGTCAAGTAGGTACTTCTAATTATACTGTAGAAGAAGGATTAATCTTTTATGAAAATGAAGATGGATCTAGAAGACCAGTAGCTAATCCTGATAGTAGACCTATTTTAGATGTTATTAAATCTGATATAGAAAATAGAAGAAATGAAGAGTTAACAAAATATGATGAAGGAAAATTAACTAATACTGAAATAAAAGTTAATAATTATAAAGCTTATTTACATTCAACCCCAACAAATGTTATTTTAAAAATAGGAGATAGATATGGGGAAATGATTTCTGAAGGTTCTGGTATTTATGGGTATAATCTTGAAAAACTTATAAATGCAGAAACAGGGAATACTATAGAGCAACATCATAATGGAAGAGATGTAATACAATCTAAATATGATGAAGAACTAGATGCTTTAGAAGGTACTCAAACTACAGATAGTAAAGCTGATGTAGAAAAAACAGTACTAGGTTCATTTGCAAATACCACTGAAAGGGTTGTAAATAGTAAAGGACCTAGTAACGGTAGAACTTTAAGAACAGAGTTAACAAGTAAAATTAGTTCTGATGGTGAAGTAATAGTTTTTAAATCTAAAAATACATTTACTGATAATGAAGATTCTGTAATAAGCGCTCCAGCATCGATGAGTATTGAAGAGTTTAAAGAACATTTTTATCCCATGCTTACTGCTGATGAAATAGAAATGTTTGAAGAAACATTAGAAGTTTATAAAGAAGATGGGTGGAATGGAAGAATATTTTTTAAAGAATTAAGAGTTGGTTCATCAAAAGCTACTAATTTAAAAGGTCAGGTTAATCTTGATATAATGATAGGTATGGGTAATGACTATGGATTTACTCTTACCAAAAGATTAACTGACGCAGAGTTAGATGCTTTACAAGGTAGTATTACAAAAACAGATACTGAAGGTAGTTTATTTGATAAATTTGAAGAAGACTATGGAAAAGATTATGCTGATGCAATTGAGTATGCAACTAGTTATTTAGCTAAAGAAACAATAAATGTAGATAAATTTCTAGAGTATTTAAAAAAATGGGATTTAACAAATGAAGGTAAAATTGGAGCAATTGAATCAGCAATTAGTACATTTAATAAATATAATTTAACAGATAAAGAAAATGCATTAAAGAAATTAAATGCAGAACTAACTACTTTAAAATCTGGACAACCTAAAGAAGAACCTAAAGTAAAAGAACCATTTCCTTTATCTCCACAGTTTGAAGGTAAGATAATTTACTTCTCTCCAGGTTTAGGTAAAACTACATTAGTAAATCAGTATCCAGATCAATTTGTAGATATGGATGTGTTACTATATGAAGAATTTAAAGATGAACCAGGATTTGAAAATGCAACACCAGAAACTTTTGGTTCAACTATTTCTGCAATCTATAAAAGAATAAAAAATGATCAACCATCTTTTGATGCATTTGATGCAATTAAAAATACACATTATAACAATGCATTTAAAAAAGCTAAAACCTTAGCTAGTCAAGGTAAAACTGTATTGACTGGTTCTGGTGCATTTATTTCTAGGGCTGATTTTAGTGTAAAGGCTACTAATGAGAAGATATCAAAAGAACAATTAAAAAATAAAACACCTGGTATTGATCCAACAGATCTATCAGAAGCTATGAGTGGTATTAGAAGAAATGAGAATAGAAATAATATTCTTATGTCAGTTGATAAGGACTCATTTACCCAATTCTTAATGGGTAACTATGATATTCTTCAATACATTAATGATAATATAACTTTTGAACAACTTGATGAATTAGGTAATTTTATTACTAGTGATATGCCTGAAGTAGTTGAAGCATTTAATAAAAAAATGGAATATTTACAAGCAAAGATTTTATTATTTACTAACTTGCAGCCAGGTGATACTGTTATAGTATTAAATGAAAAAACAGGAGAAAATGTTAAAACTAAAATTATGAAAAAAAGAAGTCCTGATTCATACGACTTAGAACTTACACCAGGTCTAGAAATAAGTACTTTAAATCGTAATAGACTTAATACATTAATAAATGTAATACCTGCACAAGGTGAAAGTGAGGGTATCAAGGTAGATGATCTTGATAATGCAGATGCTGAAAATAACAAAACAAAAGTAAATGATATAGCAACTGAGACTGAAAGATTAAAAGCTCTACTAGAGAAACCTTTTAATGATGATAATTTATTTGATGACGCAGAAGATCCTAATAATTGTAAAACTAAATAAAGAATGGCTTGTCTTACACAAAAACAATTAGATAATATTTTTCAATCAATTGGTAAATATTTTAAAGATTTAAAAGACCCAGGAGATTATAAACATTTAGATCATCTATTATATATTTATAATAAAGGTATATCTAGTGGTGTTCAACCTGCTACAGCATTATCTTATGTACAATCTGTACCTAAACTTGTTAATACATATAAATCAATAACTGGAATAAAGTTAAATAGAAATGAAAATATTGCTTTAGCAACTATTGAATCTGATTTTGATGATAATGATTTAGATTTTGTAGCAACATATCTAGGATTAAATACTCAGAAAGATATTAAAGAAAAAGAAACAATTACTGAAAAAGAGTTTGTTACACCTGAAGGTAAAATTTTAAATTTATTTCAGGCTAATCCAAATGATCCTAATTCAACTACTGGTCCAGATGAAAGAGTAGATCCCCAAACTCAAAAAAGAGATCCAAAAAAAACATGGTACCATAATTTTGTACGTAAATTTCTTGATGTTGCTTCATCAGGATATGAAGCATCAGGTGTAACAATTAAGAATCATACTGGTTTTAAATTAAAAGCTATTAAGATGTCTGAAATTCCTTATGAGGAATTATTTGATTTTCTTAAAAGAGAAGGAGTTTCTGAAACTCTACTTAAGACACTACAAGATAATGATCAAACTGTAGCATTAGTTATAACTGATAATGATGGTAATATTCTAAGATTTAATGAAGACTATTCTACATCCAATGAAGGTAAAATGATTTACTTTCAAATGAGAGATACTGGTTATGATTTATTAGATGCTAAAGAAGCAAGAGGTGCTATTCAATCAGTAAGAGAGATTGCTAGAAATTTAAAAATAACTGAGAAAGAAGCTGAAGAAAGAGTTAGAACTGGAGTAGAAAATCTAAGAACAATTCAAAAAGGAGTATTTGAAAATAAAACTATTTTATTAGATATTGTTGGAGGTAGTCCAGGATATATACCACGCATTGCTGGTAGTTTAGATGTAACTTGGGAAACAGCTCCAACAACATTAGGAGATTTAGTTAAAAATGTAAGTTCATTTGAAATCAATTATAGTACAATTGGTAAAAATACTGCAGAAAGATATGTTATTATAAACGGTGAGACTATTCCATTATTAGCACGTAAAGCAACAGATGATGAATTAGATAATTTTACTGCAGCTGCTATTGAGAATATTTTAAAATCTAAAAATAAAAGTACAGCAACTGCTTTTGAATTTTTAAGTGAATACTTTGCATTAAATGATTCATATAAAAAATTATTAGAGAAGTTACTTGATGATATCCAAAGTAAAGGAGATGAACAAAGTGGTTTAGAAAGACTAAAATTATTTCTAGAAACTGGTGGTAGTTATAAAAATGGATTCTTTTTAACATATCAAAAAGAATTACCTACATATCTTGGCATCAAGAATAGAGAAATTGCTATTATCAATAGAGAAGAGTATTATGATTTTTGGAAAGATAAATTAAAATCACCTATACCATTAAATGATGATAATGAAGTAGCTCTTTTTAATTCATATTTAAATTTTGAAATGAATCCTGAAACTAGAAAAGAATTAGGATTAGATAAACGTGCAGAATTACCTATTGAAACGCCAGCTACAGAAAATAAACTTATAATTGGTGAAAGAGAATGGGATGATAATCTATTAACAAAAGAATATGGTATTACTTCTGAAGCATCAAAAAAACAAATACAAGATGCTTATGAATGGTATAAAAAAAGTCCTTTAAATGGTGTAGTTCCTTTTATTCCATTATTTGAGGTACCAAATTCAAATGCAAAAGCTACATGGGGGCCAGCAGGAATTACTTTATATTTTGGTTCTAACTATACAGATTTATATCATGAAGCATGGCATGCTTTCTCTCAATTGTTTTTAACACTAGAACAGAAAAAACAATTATATAGTGAAATTAGTAAAATGTCTGGAACATTTCTTTTACCAAGTGGCGTAAGAATTAAATTTTCAGAAGCTAAACCACTTCAAATAGAGGAATTACTAGCAGAAGATTTTAGACAATATAGATTATCTAATGGAACTAAAGTCTTTGGGCAAAGACCAGTAACTAATGGAATTTTTGCTAAAATTCTTAAATTCTTAAACTGGCTATTTGATAATACATCATATCAACAAACTCAAACAGATTTTAATTCATTAAAGAATGTAAAAACTTGGTATGATAAATTGTCTTTAGGGAATTTTAAAGATTTGAAACCTGATGCTAAAAACATCATGTTTAAATCATTAGCATCTCCTATAGGTAATATACAGAATGGAGAAATGTTAACTGTTACTCAATCAGATGAAGTGTCTGATACTATGGATGCAATATTATCTGACGCATTAGAAAAGACAGCTAAAAAGAAAGGAAGAATTTTAATTAGTGAATTCTTAGGTTCAAAAGAATCAATAAAATATGTTTATGGTAATATTAAACAAACGTTTGAAGATAAACTAATTGAGCTAAAAGAAGATGTAGAAAAAAATGCATATGCTATTAGTGTAATACAAACTGCTTTAAATAATTTTGGAGATATCAATGATACAATTGATAATAAAATATTAAATGATAGTACTACTATATCATACCATCTTAGAAGTTCTAAGTTATTAGATTTTAAAACTAAGACTCTAGATGAAAGTGATGAGAAAAATGTAAATCTCGATACTAATATTCAAAAACAACTAGCAGAAAATGGAGAACTTTCATTTGAAGATATGGCTAATGAAAAAGTATTGTTTTTAATTAGAACACTTAAACAATATGATTCTAAAGGAAACTTAGAAATGAATAGTTTAGGTTTTCCTAAGTTGACAAAGTATAATAAAACTTTAGGTACTCTTATTAGAAATTTAAATAACAACTCAGGACCTAAATCTATCAAAGCTAAATTAGAAGAGTTATATGCTAATGGTGCCTATGAAATGGGTGAACTATTAACTAAACTAGGTAATTTAGATTTAGTACAACAAGATGGTAGATCTGATATTATGAATGCCTGGATCTTATTTGCTAATAGTTTTAATACAACATCTCTACCATTAATCATTACTAGATTAGAGCAAAAAGTTAGTGATAATCCTTTAGAGTATGAATATACTTTATATAATACTCAGGGTAAATTAGATTTATCAAACACTAAACGAAAATTTACTAGAGAGTTTAATTATAATAGATTAAATACTATTACTGATTTAGTAAATGGAGAAAGAGTTATTAATAGACAAAAACTAATTAATGTATTTGGTAAAGTGTTTGATGGTGGTTACAAAACTTTAAAGGATACTGATCCTGCTAAGTTTGAATTTGCTGTTAAATTTTATAATGCTATTGGTATTCCAATCAGCAACACTGAAGAATATAGAAATTTACTAAGTAATAAAACTGTATTAGAAGGAGCTTGGTATATCTATGATATGCTTATTAATTATAAAGAAAATAAAAAAATAGCTGAACAGATTCCTAATCATCTAAAATACTTAACTAGTTCAAAAGATAATCAATCTAATGTAATTGATACAGTTATTGAAGCATATCTTAAAGTAGAAGATATTGTTAGTACGTTTAGTTTATTAAATGCTGAAGGTAATATACAGTATGAGAATGTACTTAATAATACAATTACTATTATAAAGAATGGTATAAATGAAGGTGATACATTTGAAGATTTTTATAGTAAACCTGAGTTTTCACATTACAATCCTAATAGAAATCCAATGGTTAGAAATTCTCTAATCTTTAAAAAACTATTTGGGAATAATCTTACTAATAGAGTAGATACTTTAGAACTTCAAAATTATTCTGGTATTCAATTAGATAAAGATGGAGTTAATGTTAATTCAATATCTATTAATGATACGGATGGTCCAACTAAATTCTATATAGATTTCTATTCTTATATTAATAATGGTTATATAGAATTACCAAGACATGCTGATAAAAAATTAGCATTAGCATACTTTGCTTCCAAGAATCCACATTTTATTAATCCATCAACATATTTATTAGATACTGAATTAGGAGATAGATTTTTCTTTGATGCAATGTATGGTTATTTAAAAGCTGAACATGAAAGAATCCAAGATATTAAAAATAATACTATCAGTGATTTAGATTACTTTCCTGATTTTAAAAATCAAGGTAAAGAGTTTCTTATTTTTCATGATATCCTAACAACAGAACAAAAAAACGAGTTATATGATATGTCTATTGAAGATTTAAAAAATCTAAACTCAGACACAGAATTATATAAAGCAATTGAAGAAAGAATATTGTCTTATCTAACTAATCTAACTGCTGATAATAAAAAAGTATTTAATGAGGTAAATTATGTAGATCAAAGTACAATTCTCAAATTAGCTAAAGCTACTGTTAGTACTAAGAAATTAAAAGATAATGAGAAAACAGATAGATTACTTAGAGCATATAGTGCTAATTCATTCATATCATTTGTAGAATCTACAACTTTATTCTATGGGGATATTGCTGCTTATAATTTATTAAAGGAAGAGTTCCATAAGCGTAATGCTTCTGCAGGTTCTACAGGTAAAACTTTTGTTAGTGATCCAGAAATCATAGCTGCATTTAATAAATTCTATGGTAATCGGTATGCTGAAAAACAAGGATATAAAAACTACGGAATTAAAAAAGATGGTATTTTAAATGTTGCTGTATTTGATGATATCCAAGTTCAAAATGATGATCTAATTGAAGAATATAAAAAAATATTTAAAGATCAGTATACTCAAGATTTTATTGCATTTGGTTTGAAAGGTAAAGCACTTACTGATAGAGTAGAATTAGAAGTAAATAAAGCAGTTAAGAAATATTTTGCAGATGAAATAAAAGAAGGAGATGGTCAAGGTTGGTTAACTTTTGATGCATATAGAATGCTAGCTAAACTATCTAATGAATGGTCTAAGGCTCAAGAAGATCTTTACAATAAAATTGTAGAGGGTAAAGAAATTGGTATTGATGAAGTATTGAAAAACTTTCCTCCTAGAAAATATCAGTACTATGGACCAGTTACAACAGATAAATATCACTTAAATGCATTGCATAAGTTTTCATTAATGCCTCTTATACCCTCTGTATTAAAGGATACAAATCTATCAATAATACATGATAGAATGATTAAGAATAATGTGCATTATGCAACATTTAAATCAGGTTCTAAAACTGCTACAAGATCATATAAAAATGGTAAATCAGATAATTTCTATCAAGATTTATCTACTAGAACAGTAATGCCTGCAAGTACTCCATTAATGATTAATCAAATTAATCTTAAATACTTACGTAATCAAGTATCTATTAATGATGAGTTTAAAGAAGAAGTAGTATTCTCTACTCAAATGAGAAAACTAATTATCAATGAGTTGTTTGAAAAAGGTATTCCATTAAATGCTAATGTTGAACAATTAGTAAAATCATACTTAAAGAATATTGAGAAATATATTGAATTCAATAAACAAGAATTAAGAGATGAGATTGAACTAAAAAGTGATGGTAAATTTAATGCAGAATCTTTAGCTAAGATTATTAAAAACGAAATGACTCGTAGAGATTTTCCTGAGCATTTAATAGATACTGTTACTAAAATTGAAAATGGAAATTTTGCTTATGACTTATCTTATGCTTTAAATGCTGAAGATATTGAAAAAATCTTATTCTCAATTGTAAACAAGAGAATTGTAAGAAGGAAAGTAAATGGAGAACCATTAGTTCAAGCAGCAGTATCTGGTTTTGAAAGTATAAGACCAGATTTAACTAATGCTTCTGAACAAGACAAAGAAAAATATAAAGCTTCTACACTTAAATTCTATAGAAGAGATCCAGCAACTGGTAAGACATTACCAATGCAAGTTAAGATTGCACTTCAAGGAAAGTTTAAAAAGTTATTATATCTAGAGCATAATGGTGAAGTAATTAAGACTAGAGAAAGACTTAATATAGCATTGAAGGATGAGAAGTGGATGAAGAAATATGGTAAAATGGTTACTCTTGTAGGTGTACGTATTCCAGTTCAAGGTTTCAATTCAATGGAAATGATGGAAGTTGCAGAATTCTTAGAAGAAACTGCAGGTAATATTGTAGTAGCTCCAACAGAGATTGTAAGTAAATCAGGAGGTGACTTTGATATTGATAAGTTATCTATATTCTTTCCTAATATTGAAAAAGTAGGTAAGAATGTTTTCTTATCAAAACTTGATAATTCAGTTAAATTATCAAATAGCCAATTAAAAAGTAAAATTGCTGAATTAAAAGAAATAATAAAAGGAATCAAAAGTGAGTCACAAAATGAATTTGAAAATCTAAAAAAGCAAAAGGAATTTAGTAAACTTGCAGATAACGAAAAGCAAATTATAAATACACTATATGAAAAGTATAATAGATTAGTAAAAGAAAATAATGATTTAATATCACTATGGTCTAAAGAATCTATTAAAACTAGAAATGGTAAAATATTATCTAATGAGATTGATGAATTAAAAAATATTTCAATTTCATTTGAAGATAAGTTCCAGGAACTAACTTTAGCAGAAGCTGAATTAAAACAAAATCTAAAAGTATATTATGGTGCTTTCTATCAGGATAAACAACAAAAATTCTGGGATGTACAAGATAAAAAATTAGAAATTGTATTTGATGAAATGAATGCACTAAAAGAGAATCTAATTAATTCATCTAATAGTGCTTATGAAAATGCTATAACTGAAGATATCATTAATATTCTATCTGCTCCAGAAATTGCTGCAGCATTAGTAAGACCTAATGATACTGACTTAGTACAACCATTGTCTAAAGACATGCTCAAGTATTTTGCTAAGACTTATAATCCTAAAAAGAATTTTAATGATGATCCTGAATCAATGCAATTTATTGATGATTTAGAAACAGATCCTAAAAAGAAAGTTAAAACAAGACCTGTATCACCTACTAGAATATTTGAAACAAGATATAATATCTATAAGCAATTCTCTAACTCGGTTGGTAAAAAAGCTTTAGGTATAGGTGCAGTGGATAATGCTTACAATGCACTATTCAATCAAGTTGGATTATATCTAAATGATACATTTGAACATGTTAGAAAAGATAAAAAAACAGGTAAGAAAATAGTTCAGATTAGAAAGAATAGACTACTACTAAACCATAATAGAATGGCTAATGGTAATATATCTTTGTCTAATATATTTAATACAGAAGGTACTAAGATATCAGATTTAATTAATCAGTTGATTAATGGATGGGTTGACGTTGCTAAAGATCCTTGGATTGCTTATGTAATGGGTACTCCTGAAGCATCACCATCTTTACTATATCTAATACAAGCTGGTGTTCCTTTTAAACAAGCAGTTTATTTCTTGGCTAATCCGTTAGTAAGAGAGTACTTTGATACTCTTAAGAAAATGGAAAGTCCTTTAGCCGCATTACAACAAAGTAAAGCATTAGATATAAAAGGAAATATTATAGATATTTCATCATTACCAGAAAATGAGTTTAAACTCAAAACTAGTATGCTAGAATTAAATGAATATGCAACTGGTCATGATGTATATAAAAAAATTCTAACATTAACTAATGGTATTGAGAATATAACTGAAGAACAATTAAAAGACAGATTAGAAGCTAGTTTAGATCCAATGTGGACTCGTGATGAAACAGATATGGCAGTTTTTGCACATTTCTTAGAAGTACTTGATGTTTCAAAAGGTCTATTTAAAATTAAACAAGCTTTGAATTTTGATACTAAGACATCTGCTACTATGTATGATGCCTATGTAAGAAATCAAAAAAAGGATGCAGTTATTGGTTATGATGAAGATGAAATAAATATTCTTAGGATATTTCCAAAGGATAGATTAAAATCTTTATATAGTGATACCATCCTTAGTAATTTTGATGTAGGTGACTTACAAATGGAAATGTTTAAAGATTTATATGAAGTTAGAAATCATCCTAACTTGAACAAGTATCTTTCAGAATTCTATTCAAATAGTTTATTATTTGGTTCCAATATTTATGATAGAGTAATACAGATTTTTGGTGGAAATGATAAAATGATATCTGAATTTAAAAATGATTTTACTACAGCTATTACACTCAGAGCTTTTAGAGATATTGATATATCAGAAGATGTATATAAAGGATATGAAGTTGTACAAGTAAATAGTAAAGAGTATGATAAAGTAATAAATAAGAAGGTAAATAAAGCTTTACCTAAAGAAAAATTACATTTTGCTAAGAATAACTACACTAAAGATACTCCAGAGAAATATCCAAAGTATGGTTTCATTTTTACTGAGAATGCAGAAAAACTAGGTACTGATTATAATGTGTCAACAACCCAGGCTGTTATTAGAACTAATAAACAAGGAGAAAGAAATCCTAATGCATTAGCTATTGTAACAAAGAAGATGCAGAAAGCTGGAGCTAACTTTACAAATTCTGAAGCAGACTTTACTCAGTTTAAAGAACTTAATACTGAATTAATAAACAATATTGTTAATTCTAAGTTTGAAAGAATTATAGTTCCTACTGGTGGATTTGCAATGGAGAAAGCTAAATTGCCTACTAGATTTGCTGAATGGTTACAAAGTGAATTGCAAACTAAATTAGGTATTGCTACTGATCTAGTAGATAGAGGAACTGGAATGAGTGGTTTAACTAACTCTAAAAAATATGAAGAACCTACTACTCAAGCATCTAGTACTGATAATCCAACAGAGTATACAAACCATTCTGGTGGTGCTTTAGGAGCTGATAGTATGTTTGATACTATTGGTAAAGAATATGGACAAACAAATCAAAACCATTACTATTATGGATCTAAGCCTCCAAAAGGAAATGTGCTATTGACAGATGCTCAAGTAAAAGAAGGAATAGTTGAAATGGAAAAGGCTGCTAAGATTCTTAGTAGAAATCCATCTAAAACAGCAACTATAAATCTATTGGCTAGAAACTGGTTTCAAGTTAAAAACAGTACTCAAATTGTGGCAATAGCTCCTATTGATGAGTCAATGAAGTTTGTTGAAGGTGGTACAGGATGGGCAGTAGCAATGGCTCAAGCTAATAACAAAGAAATACATGTTTTCAATATTAAAGATAATAGCTGGTATAAATGGAATGGTAGTACATTTATAAAATCTTCAGTTCCTATATTAGCTAAAAACTTTGCAGGTATTGGCAGCAGACAAGATAAAGGTAAAATGACATCTGAATCTATTCAAGCTATTAGAGATGTTTATGAAAATACATTTAAAACTTCTACTAGTATTGCTCCAAAAGGAGAAAAAGTTAAAGATGGTATATATGTAAATCAAGAAGGTTTATCACCACAAGAAGAACTTGAATTATTTGAACTTATTAGACCAGTTTTAGAAGAACAAGCTGTTAAAAGTAATGCAGGTAAGAATGCTCCAAAAATGGCAGGACTAGGTCTTAACTGGGATTATCTTAATGGTGTAACTAAAAGAAGAGATAATGGATTTGAAAAAGTTGATATACAAGATCCTTTAAGAAAAAATACAGCATATGGATGGTTTACATCCTCATCTACTGGTGAGAAATTAGGTTCTATTTCTAAAAGAATGGTAGAACTAATGAGCAAAGCTACTGGTATAGATGTTACTGATTATGATGGTTCTATTATAAATATCTATAACTCCGATAGTTTTATTGGTAATCATCCTGATATTGATGAAAGTAAAACAGCAGAAAAATATCCTGTTGTTGTTGTTAATATAGGTGGACCAGGAAACATTGTATTAGGTAGTGATAAAGTAAATTTAAAATCAGGAGCAGGATATGTATTTGGTGTAGGTGGTAAAAATAGAACTATATCTCATTCTACTTATGCATCACCTATTAAAGGTACATTACCATCTATAACAACACAAATGGATGGTGAAACTTTAAAGGCTGGTTCTTACAGAGTTTCAATTACAATGAGAAGAGTTATGCCTTTAGAAAAAGGTATGCCTGAATCTCCAAAAGTTATTTCTAAAAAACCATCTACTATTACTAGTATTGGACCAGAGACTAAAATTAATATATATTCTAAAGATAAAAATGGATTTGAAGATTTGAGCAATTTTGCTGAAAGATCTGTTAAGCTTGGTAATGAAACTTTTAGAACTCCTGAAGGTGCTTATCAAGCTATGAAAATTTGGTTTACAAATGCTGCTTTATTACGTACACCTATTAGTAAAGAAAATCTTGAAATATTAGAAAAATTAAAAACAGCTTCAGGTCTAGAAGCAAAAGCTTTAGGAAATAATATTACAGATTTATCTAAAGACACCTGGGATAGAGATTCATCAGGTGTAATGAAAAATATTTTAACACTTTCATTTCAACAAAATTCTAAAGCTTTAGATAAACTTCTTTCTACTGGTAATGCTACTCTAACTCATACTCAAGATAAAACTAAGTGGAAAACTGAATTTCCTAAATTATTAATGGAAGTTAGAAATGAACTTAGAGGTGAACAACCTAAAGTTAATGAGCCAATTGAAGTAGAACAAGTTCCCACTAAGGGAACTAATATTCCAGGATATATCCCTATAGGAGTATATATTCAAGATGGTATAATGTATGTAGATAAAGATACATTATATGATCAGTTTGAATCTGGTGAATATTCTAATAATAATACAAAAGCTTATGGTGCAATTATTAATACTCCAGAAGGTGGTAAATATTATCTAGAAAAATTAAATCCTAGAACCTTTAATAACAACTTTAGTGAGTATGTTAGATTTGTAATGGAAAGGGAATATCAAAGAAGTATACTAAAAGCTTCAGATATAACTAATTTTGATAAGGTATTATTAGAAACAATAACTGAATATAAGGATAAAGTTTTTATTCCAGGCGGTATTCTTAAAACTAATACTCCAGAAATGATACAGTTCCTATCGGAAACTGCTAAAATGGAAAGAAATGAATATGGTTATTACAATGTAGTTGATAGAGAAAATGGTCAAACCTACTATGAAAATTTGAAAAAAATAAAAAATGGTGAATGGCAACAGTTTACTTTAGATACATTAAAAGCAAAAGCATTAGAATATAAATTAATAGAAAAATATCTTACTAATAAAGCTCTTAAGAATATACTTAATTCTTATTCTTATATGCAAGATCCTGTTAATGCATACTCTAAACAATTATTTAAATTAATTGATCAATACGATAATTTAAAAAAGGATTATAGTATTCTTGAAGCTTTAACAGAAAGTAAATCTAAAAGCAATGGGATATTTAATCTTATTTTTAAAGAAGGAAAACCTGATGCTAGAAGTATAAATAACTACAATGAAGAACTAAAGAAGCTAGCAGATATTGGTGTTGAAAAACATCCAGATAAAAATATCAATCAAGAAATATCTGAATTCTTTGATAAGTTTCAATATTATGTTTTATTATCAACTGGTTTTAGCTCTGGTAGTCAATACTCTTTAAATTCTATTATATCACAAGATAAGATTTTGAATTTTACAAATTCATCTATTATTAAAAAGACTACTAATAGAATTTTAAACGATTCTGATTATTCTGTTGTTAAAGATAATTTGGATAAGTTTACTGATAAGTTCCTAAAAAATAGGTTAGGTATTGTATTAGATTCTAATGAAAAAATTGCTTCATATACTCCAGGATTTTCCACAGATAATGCTAATAGGATTAAAACCTATACAGCTAAACCAATAAGTAAACCTTTAAATATATCAAATGCTAAACTAGTAAGTCCTTTAGATGATACACTGAGACAAGTAAATGATTCTTTATTTTTAGTTGATTTACAGGCTATAAGAGAAGAAGGTACTTATTCAAGTGATAAACTGTTTTTTACTAAAGCACTTACAAAATTGGCTGAGACACATGATGATAAATTGTTTATTTTTACATCAAAAGATAATATACCAGCTACAGTAAAAGCAAGTAATATATCAATATTTAATACTGCTGAACAAATTAAAAACATTGAATTTGAAGGAGCTATTATCTTACCAAGATTTGGACTTAAAGTTGAAAATGAAACGGAAATGGCAGAAATGTCAAAAGAACTATTTGAAAAATTTAAAGTGACAAATCCTGGATTTCAAAATCAAAGTAGTAAACTTACTATTCGTGAAATGATGAATAGTGATTCTTTTATAGCATCAGTTGATGTAATTAATAGTATTAGAATAAAATCTCATGCTATCTTAGATGAATTAAATAACTCTTGTAAACGATAATTATGGCTTGTAGAATTCTTAGAAATGATGATGGTACTGTAAATCAAGTACTTGCTAGTAATAATGAACCCTCAATTCTTTATAAAGCTCTTGAACAAAACATGAGTGAAGAAGAAGCACTATTAGAATATGCGGGAACCTTTACGGATGATTTTACTAATGTGTTAGATTACTTAAAAGAAGTAGATAATAAATCTAATATATATGATGTTAATGGTGAAGTTCAATATGATATATATGACTACATCATGCATCCTGAAAAGTATATTGGTCAAAATTCTAATGAAGTAATAAGAACAGCATTTCAAAAAGATAGAAAAAATGATTTAAGAACTGCTGGGTTATCCTATTTAACAAATACTTTAGAAATTCTATCTGTAAAATTCGGATTATCTTATGAAGTTATTTTTGATGAAAACAATCCTAATAAAGGATATGTAGATGTAATGTCTTATAATCAACCAACTATTGTAATAAATGCTGCTAAAGCTTCACATGACACTCCACTTCATGAGTATGGTCACATTTTTATTAATCTTATTAAATCATCTAATAAAAACTTATATTCAAATCTAATAAAAGAAGTATTAAATACGGAAGAAGGTAAAAGAGAATTATCTAATGTTCAAAATTATTATTCAAATTATACATTAGAAGAGCAAATCGAAGAAACTATAGTTGAATTATTAGGTAGATATGCTAGAAATGAATTTGATCCTGAATCAGGTATACATAAAACAATTAAAAAAATATGGAATACTATATTAGAATTTTTATCTAAGACATTCAATGTTGAAATTAAAGATATTTCTCCAAATATGTCAATTGAACAACTTGCTAAACTTTTAAGTAATCCTAATATAAACTTTAATCAAAAATCTTTTATAGATCAAGAAATAGATACTATTAAACAAGATAACATTAGGAATAAAGAACGATTAGAAAAAGACTACTTAGATTTTAAAAAAATAAATAATCCATCTTTAGTAAAAGAAAATAATTATATACTAATCGTAAACAAAGATGAGTTTGATAAATTCAAAACGGAAATAGAAAATTTTATAAATAGTTTAAAAGAATATAGTAAAAGTCAACTATTAATAGATATAGACAATATTAAATCTAAAATTAGAACTTTTAAACAAAGAGATGATTTTGATTATAGTAGATATCCTATGTTTACTAAAACTTTAAAGTTTTTTCATCCAAATCCAAACACTGCACTATATGTTGTAGATAGGGAAATACAAAATGGAAATATAAATAATGAGATTAAAAATAGTTTAAATTTTTTAGATAAACCATTAAATGAAATAATAGAAGATGTATTATCTGGCTATAGTATAAGTGATAGGATAGAAATAAATGTTCCAGATTTTTATAAAATGCCATTTTATACATTTAGCAATTTTAACTC
>Ga0181344_1000035_pt1 | contig 62003 bp, 84 predicted proteins | sample Su13VDMLBDD_FD_130098 | JGI IMG/M metagenome (GOLD analysis project Ga0181344, IMG submission 130098) | Freshwater viral communities from Lake Michigan, USA - Su13.VD.MLB.D.D | ecosystem: Environmental > Aquatic > Freshwater > Lake | place: USA: Michigan | collected 2013-07-15
TGGCGACGTGCTGCAGGCGGTTGATGAGGTAGCTGCGGGGCACGTATCCTTTTTGCCACATGGCGTCCGGTATCTTGTGGCTCGCCGCTGGGCCTTCGGTGAAGTATTGCTTCAGCACCAACAGCGCCTTCTTGTCCCGGCTGCTGTCGCCCGCGCCCACGTCGCCGCTGTCCATGCGCTCTTGCATCATGGCAATGTCGCGGCGCACAACCGACAGCGCCCACTCTACGTGGTGCGCCTGCACCAGCGGATTAGAGTAGTCGTCGCCCACGGCCAGCAGCGCGGCAATCCGGTACACCTTCAAATGCGCCCGGCTCCACATCTGCCGGCGCGACTCCTCCAGCGTGGCGTTGATGGTGTCGTCGCACTCAATGTTGAAATCGTCCAGCAGGGCAGCAGCCGCAGCGTCGCGCTTCACCCGTATGTGCTGCATGGCGAGGATGGTGTTCTGCGCCTTCTCCACCAACTGCGCGCCGTACTGCACCAGCCCAGGGTCGAAGGTAAGCACCGGGTCGTTGACCAGCCTGGGGCGCGTGCCTTCGTAGGCCACGACGGTGAAGCGGCTGAGAAAGCCGTCCTCCATCATAGACTCGGTCAGGCATTCGTAGAACGTGCCCGGCGTGGTCTCGCCGATCATGCTGTACGCAACGCCCGCAATGCTCTCAACGTTCTTCTCCTTGTCGCTGTACTTCACCCCGCCTAGCACGCTGGTCGCGCCGGACTTCTGGTACAGATTGGTCATCACCGTGCGCAGTTGGTGCAGCGGCCCGTCCTTGCCGTCCTCCTTCGCCAGCCGCTGCAACTTGCGGCCCCACTCGCCGGACACGTTGACGAAGCTGGGGTTGACGGCGCAGTCCTTGGCAAGGCTGACGCCGCTGGGGTAGTCGGCAAAGGACACGAAGCGGAAGGCGTTAGGCGTGATGCGGCTTAACTGCTGGCTCCAGGTGCTGATACCTGTGTGCATGGCCTCCTTACCGACACCGCTGCGGGCCACAAGCACGCAATACAGGTTGAGCCCCGAGCCGGGGATGTTCCACGCCTTGCCCGCAATGCCTGCCATCCAGCCCAGGGCGGCCACAATGCTGACCTCACGCACCGGGCGGAAGCTACCGTCGTAGATAGCGCGGGCCAGCGCACCAACAAACCCAGGGGGCCACGGGGTGCCGCCGACATCAGCGTCAGCCGCTACGGCCACAGGGGGCGGCCCAGGCGGGCGCGCAGGGGGCTGGGGCGGGCCACCGGCACCATACAGGGCCATACCCTGCGCCGGGGGCACTGGGGCGACGGTGGTGGCCGCGTGGCGGCTGGCTGACACCACGGCTGCGGCCTGCCGATTGAATTCCTCCTGGGCCAGCGCTTGGCGGGCTTGGCGCTGGCGGCAGATGCGGATGGTGAGGTTGAGGTAGCGGTCGTCCTTAATAGCCTTCTCTCGCATGCCCAGGCCGGTGAGGCGGAACATGCGGCGGCATTGCTCGTTGGACTTGCTGTAGAAGGTGAACATGGACATCAGCGACAGGTCGGCTTCCGACTGGCTGGGGTAGTGGTACTTCTGCCAGTTGCCCTCACACAGGTCGCGGAACTTGGTGGCGTTGTCCGCAGCACCAGCACGGCGCCACAGCTCGTCATCAGGCTCGCTCGCGTCCTCGTCCATCAGGTGCGCCATCTCCGCCGCATTCTGCGCCCCGCGCATCTGCCACACCATATTCGCAACCACGTCCATGCGGTCCACGATTGGCATTGGGATGAGCATGCGGCCTGTTGTGGCTATGAACCGCTCTTGGCTGAAAATGTCCACGTTGTCGCGCTGGCACCCCTCGCCAATGTTGGCACGGACCCAGATGTGTGCGCCCTTGCCGCTGCAACTGCTTTCGGTGAAGCTGTTGAGAGCCATGGCGATGGCGCCGAAGCGCTGGCGGTGCTCCTCCGTCGTCCACTTGTGCGGCCTGTCGGGCTCGTTCTCGGGGTCCTTGGCGTCCAGGACTACGCAGCAGAAGGGGTCGGTGGCCGTCAACACAAAGCCGATGCCGAAGCCGAAGTGCACAGCGGCGGCCACCGCTTGGTCATACGTCAGCCACTGGCGCCTGTCAACGCTGCTGGCCGCATAGGGCTTGCCGAAGCCGTCCAGTGACCCAGGGATCTTGAACAGGCCCTTTGCATTGGGCATTGCCAACAGCCATTGCGGTAAGTCCCGCATCTCCTGGGGCATGTTGGCCCAGGTGCCGGGGTCGCCGCGTAGTGGTGTGGTGTAGGGTTGTCCGTCTGGTTGTGTCACGCCGCACCTGCCCCCGTTTTGGAGAGCTTGGTGATAGCGGCATCAAGCACAGGGCCGCGCTCCCACAATCGGGGGCCACCCTCGCACAGCACTGCCCCAGGTAGGCGGCCAGTATGAACGGCTTTGTGCAGGCCGACGCGGCCCATGCCCAGGCGACGGCAGAGCTCGCCTGTGGTGATGTATTTGGCGTCAAAGCGCTCTTGCGCCGCTTTGTCGTGTGCGTTAACTGTTGTCACGTCCGTGTTCCTTATGCCCTCGGCCCACCGTTACCCGCTGTAGGCATTGCCCTACGCATGGCAGCGCAGTATAGCCACAGGCCGGGCTAATCATAACGGCTGTTTGCTGGTCTGTTCGAGCCTTATTCCAGCACGCAGCAGTTTGTCCAGGTTTACACGTTGCCTGACCGCCGTCTTAGCGAACTGCTGCGCTGCGTCGATTTGCACGGTAAGGTCATCAATCTGCTTTTGCAGTGCGGCCAACGACGGCACGTTTTGCACCAACCGCGTCATTTCTTCGCGGTCTGCTGCGGCCTGCTCGCGGCGCAGCCGATTCTTGCGTTCCACAGCCGTTTCGCCTGGGTGTACCGGGTGGACAAAGGGGCGGCCGACTGCGCGCCTAGGCTGGGGCTCTTGATCTGCGAAGTCGAACTGCGGCTTAACATTGGCCGCATCAAATTGGTCTAGCTGCATGGCTGGCTCCTGGTGTGCGGCAATTATGCCCGGTCGCAATTAGAGACAGTGGGGTAAGAACAAAGCACTAGCTCTATTATAAAATATTCCCCTATTGTACCCCCCCGACGGAGGCCCTGTATATAGCAATTAAGCGCATTTTTCCCAGTACGTCCTTAATGCGCATAATCCATAATTGATTTACAGTACCGGAATAATACATAAATAATAATATATACTCTATATACCCTATGGTAGCCCATTATTACCGTTATTGTTGCCCTGCCAGACCGTCCCTAATTAGTGTGCTGAATTATGCCTATTTCCGACGGCGCCGCTACTGGGCATAATGCCGTAATTGCCGCCCGCCAACGGCCAGCCCGTGGACGCCTTGCATGTGGTTACACTAGAACACATCGCATTATCAAACACCATTGCCGCACAACTGGCATATACTGCAGGCACCGCAGCAAGGCGTGACACCTACTGCGGGCAGTTGATAAGTGATAGTGGATAAATGATACGTAGAGCAGGCCCAGCCCTGCACGCTTTGCCCATGTGCGTACATACATGGGCACAGGCCTCGCCCTGGGAACGTGCATAGCATGCAATGTACGCTGTCCTAAGAGCGCGGCTGTGGTGGCCTAGCGTAGGTTCGTCCGCGCTGGGTCGCCTGGGTGCCTGCCGTTAGCCGTACAGGGCGCGGCGGGCACACCCTTACGTCCTACACCTGGGCCGCATATCGCCGTCTGTTCGCCAGTGGCGGCAGCGGCTGCATAGCCCAGGTGCGGGACACCCTTGCCGGCTGCACCAAGGACCAACCATGCCTTCAATCCTTACACCCGAACAGGCCCGTGCCTGCGCTAACGCCATGTGCGCGCTCAACCCTGTTCGCGGGCGCATCGACGCCAACCTTGACAACAAGATCCACGTCTACGAGGTAGCTAACGGGCTGGTGTTCGTTGCCAGCCTGCTGGACAGCCAGATCGAGCGCTACACCGGGCAACCGCACTTCTGTGACGCGCACGGCCTCGACATGCGACAACCTGTGGTTAAACGAGCTGCCGGCACCGTGTGACCATGTAGGTCGGTGGCTGCTCAGCCATGCCTGGGTGTGGCAGCGCGTGCAAGCCTGGGCCGACGCAGCCCCGGCAGTCCTATGTGAGCCCCGCAGCCCGTGCCCGCTATTGCGTGTGGCATGACAGGTACAGCAGCGAATTAGACGCCGCCTATCGGCCCGCGTCTAGCCGATAGAAATCTTTGCTGCGTTAGACGGGCACAGCCGTCTGTTTTGTTGGATACTAGAGGCACACCAACACAACGCAGCAGGTAAACTAAATGAATGCAATCGGCACCTTCTACACCGCACTAGTTATGCTGCAAGACCACTTTGCAGAGCTGCCCGGCAGCACTAGAGACAAGGCTGCTTTTCGCATTGACGGGCAGGTTGGCTGCGTGGTGCGAAAGAACGAAGAGGGCTTTGTGTGCGTAGCCTTGGCGTGGGAAGACCGCCCCGGCGTGTGGTTTGCCATGGGAGACATGGAAGATGCAGTGCGTAAGCCGGCCCTGTTTAAGATGGGCGTTGGCTACAGCGGCGCACGCAACGACGCTAACTGCAGCAACGCCGATGTGCTGGCATACGCACAGCACCTGTGCAAGTACGCAGCCGTTTAACACCAACAGGCCCGGCAGCGGGCCATTCCTAAGGAGCCACCATGGTAGACCAACCGGCGCAACCGCGCGCCACAGTAACCGTAGACTGCGACGCCCTTGTACAGGTGCTGAACGCCCTGAACGGGCACTCGCACGAGATCCGCGAGCTGCAGGTGACGCGCGGCCTGCACAGCCTGGGCGGGCAGTACGCCAACCCGATCGAGACGCTGCTGGCCGAGGTGCGCCCGCAGTTGGAAGCCATGAAGCAGGCAGGAGGCTGATATGCTGTACAAAGTCCAAGCCGTTCAGCGGCGCGTGGTGCCTGCGCCCGATAACCTGCCGCCCGGCACCTGGGCAAGTGATTACGCCCAGTCGCGACGCCTCAAAGACACGCCCTTCTTTACTGAAGAAGAACTGGCCCGCGCGTGGTGCCAGCACATGGCTGACCGCGAGCTGCGGTGGCACTTGTCTAGTGACGGTTGCACAGCCGCCGACAGTTCCTCGTTCTTCTACATCACCAACGTGTACAGCACAGTCAACCCCGCAGCAGGCTCGGCCGAGTTCGGTGGCTGGTACAAGGGACGCTGATATGCTGACGACAGCCATCTTGCAGCGCTGTGACATCCGCAGCCCAGGCCGCGCCGCCCAAAGCAGCGACGGGAACCTGCGCGTCTTTGCGACCGAGCAGGCCCTATTCGCAGCGCGTGGCCGGCCTGTGGTCATCCTCTGCCATAAGGAGGCCATGGTGAAGGCGTGGCAGAACAATACGCCCGGCGCTGCATGCTTTACCGTCGACTGCTGGCGCCACATGCCTGAGCACGAGAAAGACCGGACGGCGCTGGTCTTGGTGGCCGACGTAGGGCCTAACCTGCTGCAGGCAATCGGCCCGTACCTGCATGCCATGCCGCAGGAGGTCTGGCTTATCAACAATCCACTGCCTACGCCTTTCCCGGCAGAATGGGCACACCCTTACAACGCAGAGGCAGCATGACCCGAATTAACCTTGTCCCGCCCGAAGAGCTTACTGACCAGCACCTGTTCGCTGAGTTCCGTGAGATTAAGATGATCCCTAAGTCTCTGGCGCGCAGCTATGCCGCTGCGTTGCGCAACAATGACGGCAGCGAGTACAAGGCGCGCATTGCCGTGCTGGACAAGGTGCCTGCAGAGTTCTGCCTGGGCAAGGGGCATGTGAGCTTCTTCTATAACAAAGGCGTTTACTTAATCCAGCGGTATGCTCTTATCCGCCGCGAGCTAGATAAGCGCGGCGTGCGGTACAGCAAAGACAGCGCGTTCGACCCTGAGCTTATGATGTGGGAACACCCTTGGCACGGGTTCTACACACCCCGCGAAGCCGACCTGAAGCTGGTGCGTGCCCGCATAGCCGAGCGCATTGCCTTCCGGCCTGGGTGGTATCGCCGTTACGGGGTGCCAGTATGAGCGCCCGTGGCCGGGTGTCGCGGCCCTACCAAGAGCCCCACACCTTCCGCCGCTCGCGCTGGGGTGCTTGGGGTACGCGAGTAAACCTCTACCAAGCGGCCTTAGACGCCCGTAAAGCCCGCTTGCGGCGCGAGGCAAGGCTCGCCCAGCCCGGAGGCGAAGCAAAGCCCCAGGTGACGCGCGTGGTGCATGTGAAGGCCGGGCAGTGGTACAGACTGGTTGACGAGCATGGCCGTGAGTACGGCGAACGCCACCAGAAGTCACCTCACCCGCTGCAAGGGCACTTGGCGAACACCCGCTGCCGTGTGTGCCAGCCCAAGCCCCTGAGCCTGTACGACGAACTCATTCTGCAACGTAACCGCCTGCACCGGCAGGCCAAGAGGCAACCATGACAAAGATACTGACCCGCGCTGAGGCGCTGCATTGCCTAGACATTGCTGCCCTGAACGGCGCGTCGCCTGCCGCACCTGTGTGCGTGGTGGAAGTGCGCTTCTTGCGCACGGACAACACCATTGCTACGGTAAAAGAACACATCGCACCGGGGATTAGCGTATTGCACAAAGAGGACACGCATCACCCTGTGCAAGAGCGCTATCTCGACTGGGAAGACTTCGCCCAGGCATACGGCCTCACGTCGGGCCACAATACGTCCACACCAACTTAGGAGGCGCTATGCCACATGATTTCGACGAGATGCGTCGGCAGGCAGCGGGCGAAGACATCGACTACAGCGCAACCGCGCATAAGGCGCAGGGCTGCACCTGGGAAGAGCTCTTGCAGTCAGCCAACCCGCCCAAGGTGCAGCCGGGTGGCAGTCTGCATGCTCAGGTTGTAATGACGCCGCACATTGCGACCTACCCGCTGCACGAAGAACAAATCGCACTTATGAAGTCGGGCCGCTTTGCACCGCGCCAGTTGGGCGGCCTGCCCAGCGGCACAACCACAGGCCGCACACCGTCTGCCCATACGCCACCCATGCACCAACTGCCCAGTGATAGCCCTGGGGTGGCCTCTGTACGCGCTGCCATGCACTCGCAGCGCCTGGGCCGCGCGTGGGATGACCACATCGCCACAGCCATGGCCCGGCTGACTGCTGTGCATGCCGACAAGTACATGCTGGAGCGCAACCCGGACGGTTCGTACTGCCTTGCTGTCGACGCGCCGTCTAGCTCGCATGGCTGGGCCACGGTACGCGACTACATGACGCGCGAGCAGACGGTCACTTTGATACTGGCGCTGTTGTAAACCAAGGAGCAAGAAGATGGACTTTGACAAAGCAGCACAGGGCTTCGCCCTGATCGTGGTGTGCGTGGCGTTCTACGCACTGGGCTACATGCGGGCCAATGCGCGGCGCGACGAACGGCCCATGGTGGAATGCCCGGCTTGTGGTCAAACGCAATTGTCACAGCGGACGTGTAGCTGCAAGGTGTGCAGCGCCTTGTTCGACGAAGACTGGCAGGCCGAAGAACATGCTACAAAGCGGCCTTACATCAACCGCAGACAACGCAGGAGATCCTTATGAACTCGTCTAACTTTGGCGGCATCGATCTGTTCCAGTTCGCCATCTACATTGCCTTCTATTTGCTGGGCCACTGGCGCGGGCGCAAGACTGAACGGGCTTGCCACGCACCGCCACCGTCGGGCAACAACGGCGACGTAACCGGCGTGCCACCGCAACAGCTTGGGAGCTGGTTTGCGACGCATGCCCCGCAGCCACGTCTATCATACTGCCGCGATTACGCAACGGGGTTGTATGGTTGGGCCGGCTACGGCAAGAGCGGCGACGGGCACGCCACCCTCGCCGCCGCAGCCATTCACGCACACGCAACCACAGGAATGAAATCATGAAAGAAACACGAGCGCATGCAGTGCGCGTACTGCACCTCACCATCGGCGACAAAGCAGTCGGCCTGTTCAAGGTCATGGGCGAATGGAATGGCCTGCTGGACGTACAGCACGTCAACAACAGCAATCTGCAGGGCATCATTGTGGACCCGTTCCCGAACGGTGTTGCCGCCGACGTGGAAAAGATGCTGAAGCTATTTGCCGGCAAGGTAGAGGAGGACCCAGGGCAGGTAATCAAGCGGATCAAGCTGTCCCCGGCACTGCTCGACAAGGTGCTGCCCGACAAGCCCGGCCCTACGCCCGACGCTGGCCCGTGGCCCTGGGTGGTGCATACCGCATGGCCCTACGCCTACCACAACCCGGCACCGCCCGCGACGCCAAAGGTCTGCACCGAATGCGGTGGCCCGGGACACTGGCCGCTGCCCTGTTTGCAGTGGTCGACCCTGCCGGCAGACGTGTTAGCGGAGCTGCGCGACATACGTGAGATTGACGTGCAGATGGAGTTCCGCAACAGCGCACGCGGCACCATGGTTGACCGTGAGCCGGTGGGCGTGCATGTTCGCCATGTACCAACAGACAGCGAGGCTGCGCACTGGGGCGACAGCACCCGATACGCGAACTGGGTGGCGGCCTTGAAGCTGTTGCGCAAGAGTGTTGATGCTGCGCGCATGGCGAACGATGCTGCGCACAGCATGGGCGGCGACCGCAACGCCGATTGACATCAAGGTTAACGCTCGTATCCCACCGCTGTAAAATTGGCCCAGGAGGACCAACCTGTGCCAGATTTCCAGACAGACGACCAACGCGGTGCCCACGAATTCTTCCAGGAGTTCATGGCACTGCCAACCGATAGCCGCCCGCAGGCTGTCATCAAGGGTAATGCAGGCGTTGGCAAGACGTGGACGGTGGGCCACTGCATCGACCTGTACCTGCAAGAGAAGCCGAATGCCCGTGTGGTAATGGCAGCACCCACAAACAAGGCTGTGGACGTGCTGCGCGGCAAGGTGCGCACCCCAGGCGTGCGCTTCTGCACCATCGACAGCTTCCTGGGCTACCGCATCAAGCGCAACGACGACTGGAAGGTTGAGCGCACCAAGGCAAGCAAGAGCCCCAACAAGAGCGCTGACGAGCCCGACCTGCTGGTGGTTGATGAAGGCTCCATGGTGAAGAAAGACTACGTGGAAGAGCTGGGCTGGACCGCCAAGCGCGTACTCTACTCCATGGACCCGGCGCAGTTGCAGCCCATCAACGAAGACGTGTGCGCAGCCGCCAGCATCGAGCGCGCGTACACCATGACCGAGACGGTACGGTTCGCCATGGACAGCCCGGTCAACCGGCTGGCCTACCTGTTCCGCGACCGCGTCAACGACCGGGGCTTCTTTACCCTGCCCGACATACGGCAGGCTGTAGAAGGCATGGACAACCGCGTCACCTTCACCAACATGCGCAAGGTGCCTGAGTGGGCTATGGCCGCCGTGCGCAAGGGCCTGGACTGCCGCATACTGGCCTTCACGAACGCTGCAGTGTGGCAACACAACCAGACAATGCACAACCTGTGCTTCCCTAACGACAGCCTGTTCGGTGTTGGCGAGAAGGCGCTGGTGGCAGACACGTTTGAGATGCCTAATGAAGAGATGCTGCTAAACGGCGACATTGTAGAGGTGGTGGACTGCCAAGAGGCCGAACCAATCTGCGGCGTGCGCTGCTACGACGTCACGTTCAAGTACACCAGCGCAGCAACGGTGAAGAACGCCGACGGCGAGTGGGACGATACCGAGGGCCTGCGTACCGTCAAGGTAGCGCTGTCAGAGTCTGAAGCGGTGCAGGTTCACAAGGACATCACCAACCGCATCTATGCTGCCCGTGACGCGGGTGACATCCACACCTACCAGACATTGCTGGAGCAGCGCCGCCCGCTGAACAAGCTGGCCCCGCTGCGCCACAGCTACAGCACCACCATCCACAAGTCGCAGGGCAGCACGTACGACGTCGGCTTTGTGGACTTTGCAGACGTGTACAAGGCCCGCGACATGCGCGCACGTTTGTTTTACGTCGGCGCCACACGCACCAGCAATTGGCTTACATTCGGTGTCCAGTCTTAACCACAAGGAGCTTCACTATGCTTGCATCAACCACACCTGACGCGCGCCTGCGCCAAGTGCTCACCGTTATTCAGAACTATCTGCCACCCGATGGCGGTACGGCCGATGAGGCACTCAACAAGATCATTGAACTGGTTGACCCGTGGCCCGCCTTCCCCAGCGACCCCAGCACCTACCAAGACCGAGCGACCGCTTGGTGCAAGGAGTGCGTCGGCGAAGACGCCTACCTGATTAAGGTGCGCTGCCACCGCTTCTTGGAAGAGGCGCTGGAGCTGGTGCAAGCCCTGGGCAGTAGCAAGGCCGCAGCGCATCGGTTGGTGGAGTACGTGTACAGCCGGCCAGCCGGCGAGGTGGAGCAAGAGATTGGCGGCACTGTGACAACGCTGGCCGTGCTGTGCAGTGCTGCGGGCTGTGACATGCTGCAGGCGGGCGAGAAAGAATACAAGCGCGTCAACACGCCCGAAATGATTGCCAAGATCCGCGCCAAGCACAACAGCAAGCCGGACATGGATGACAACCCGCTACCGGTGGCCGTTGGCAACATCGAGCCGAACAACGACGAAGTTATCTGCCCCAACTGCACCACCCAGTTCAGGGCCATACCCGTCAACGTGCAGGCCATGCTGATAGAGTCGGACTACGAACCGCCCTTCACGTCTACACCGCCGCGCCTGTACCCCGTGTCTGTGCTGCGCGAGGCGCTGGCGCGCAGCAAGCTGGTGCCGCTGCCGTACCGCAACGAGATCGCGTCCGAGTTTGAACACTTGTGGCACATGCACAAGGCCCGCTTGCCGGCAAACGACGTCAAGAGTTACCTCAGGTACGTGGCGCAGCGTGAAGCCCTGTCCTGCGCCGGCCTGTACAGCTACGCGCCGACGTCACTGGAAGAGGCCGTCAACTTTGAACCGCACGAGTGGGTCCTCAACGCCATGGCAACCGCTGTGCATGAGCTGGGCCGGGTGCCGCAATGAGCAACGAGCCGACCAAGAAGGTGATGACGCTGGAGGCGGCCTTGCACAGGAATCTTGTGGCTATACGCCTCAGCAAGTCGCTGCAGGGTCGCGTCATGGAAGCGTTCCGCGCCGCACGCACAGAGATCGCAATCCATCGCGGCCACCCCGTGCCCGTCCGAGTAATGCCCAAGGTGAAACATGAACCTCCAAAAGAGCCACAAGAAGGCCGCTGACGCGCTGCTGGCGGCCTACCCCGCCAGCAAGTGGGGCGACGCTGCCCAGGACGCTATGGGGCGCCTTGCCGAGGCCCTCAGCTACGACGTCGCCCGGCACATGGCCGAAATGTTCCTGGGGCGCCCGCTGCCGCGTGGTGTGCTGCGCTGGCCGACGTGCTGGGACGGGCGCACGTTGGAAATAGCAGTGGATGACGTAACCGCTATGACCATGGCTGCAGCCGTAGAAGAGGGCGAGGCGGTTAGCATGGAGCGCTGGGGCTACGCCGGGCTGTGGACGTTGTCTGACACCCGCAAACTGCTGATGACACCACGCGCGTACATCCTTACCTACCGCAGGCAGTAACCATGACAAAGATGTACGGCACCGGCATTAAGACGCGCCGTACTGGCCTGTCTGCCTACACCATGACCATGCGCATGCAGCGCGTGCGTGAGCTGCTACTAGACATGACATACGGCGCAACGGTTGCTGAGATAGCGGCCATGCACGACGAAAAGACGCGCCGCGTTGAAAGCGTGCTGCACCGTATGTCTGACGCATACATCGACCATTGGCAGCCAACGCCAGAAAACACCTGGGAGGCCGTCTGGTGCTTGGCAGTAACGCCAGCCCACTGCCCCAGGCCACCGCAACCACCAAACAGGACACATTCTAAATGACAGTTATTGCATGGGACGGCACCACGCTTGCCACCGACAGCCGCGCCACATACGGCAACCAGAACACCACTGTTGCTAAGATCTGGACGGTTGGCAACTACGCTATCGCCGGCTGCGGCACAAACCCGGCATATGACGAACTCGTGCATTGGGCAAAGATGAAGTGCGCGAAAACGCCCGTGGACTTCCCGGCAAGCGCGAAGGACAGCGGCGCTGCTGTGGTCATAGCAGACATGCAAAGCAAGGAGCTTACGCGCTACGATTCGTCCGAACACGGCACCCTTATCTTAGACCCGCTGCACGCTGCTGGCACGGGCGGTGACGTAGCCCTGGGCGCCATGGCAAGCGGCGCCAGCGCGCAGACAGCCGTTCGCATAGCTGCCCGCTTCAACTGCGCCTGCGGCCTGCCGGTGCAGTACGTGGCCTGCACCGGGGCCACCGGCAAAACGCTCAAAGTGTTGCAAGACATCTAACTCCACAAGCTCGTTTGCAAGCTCCACAATAGAGCCACCAAACGAGCTAAAGGAGCAGTAAATGAGCCAAGAGAAGTTGATTGACAGGGTGCGCAAGCTGTTGCGCTTGGCAGAGAACGAGGCGGCCAGTCAGGGCGAGCGCGACAATGCGTTCCGCATGGCAAACAACATCCTCATCAAGCACAACCTTGCCATGTCAGAGGTCAAGGATGTGGGCCAGCAAGAAGCCCGCGTGAACGAAGATGCCGAGCTGTGCATCTACCCTTGGGCGCGCGACGTGTCCAACATTGTGGCCCGCGCCTTTATGTGCAAGTTCCTCTTCCAGCGCAAGGGCTTCGGCACCACCGGCACGCACACCTTCATCGGCCGCGCAGGCAACGCGGTCACAGCGGCTGAGATGTCCCGCTTCTTGATTGCCAACATCCAGACCGAGCAGCGCAAGCTCTACGGCGGCATCACCGTACCTCAGGCCCGCGACTTCGCGCTGGGCGTGGTTGCTGCGCTGACGCAGAAGGCTGCAGCAGTGCGACGTGAGGCAGAGGTGGCCGAAGCCAAAGAGGCCCAGGCCGCCACCGAGCGCGCAGCGGCCAACGCAGCAGCCGGCGTTATCGCCCTGGGCGGCCCCGCCATGTCTACCTCTACCGCGCTCACCATTGCGACGCTGTACACGCAAGAAGAGCAGGCCAACAAAGACTTCATGTACGAGCTTTACCCCAGCATCAAACACGTGAAGGACAAGCAGCACGATATCAAGAGCCGCAGCGCCGCAAGCGTCGGCTTTGCGCACGGCCAGAAGTTGAGCTTGAACGCCCAACTGACCGGCGCAAAGCGCGCCCCTACCTCCGCCCTCAAACTCAAGTAACCACATCATGCACCAAGAACACACCAGCAACCTGGAAGCGTTGCACACCGCCCAAAACCCGCAGAACGTCTGGGCCGCCTTTTGGAGCTGGTTCACGGGGCGCAAGCCGCCCGCACCCAGCGCGTTGACGCTGGCTCACGTGGACCTGGACAACTGCCGGGCCAACGCCCTGCAGCACGCCCGTGACGCCGAGTACCACACGGCGATGAGCCGCATGCTGAAGGACCGCGAGAAGCGGCTGGTGGCAGAGATCGAACGCATGGCTATCGACTGGCCGAAAGAAGACACGGTTGCGCCCGGCAACGTGCGTAACTTCAAGCCGGCCGAACATTACCGGCTGTCTTAACATACGGCCACAACCAAGGAGAACCCTGTGCCAATTAACATCGGCCTCGACTACGACGGCACCTTCACAGCCGACCCGAACCTGTGGCTGCGCTTCATTCTCGACGCCCAGGCGGCAGGGCATGAGGTGCATGTGGTCACCATGCGCTACCCCAGCGAGACGGCCAACGCCGATCCCGAGGCCAAAAATTACTTTGACCCGCGTCTGCGCGCCCTGGGTTGCCGTGTGCATGCCACCAGCCGGGGCGCCAAGAAGCCTTACATGCTGCAGCATGGTATCAATATCCACGTCTGGATCGACGACAACCCCAAGGCCGTAGACCTGGACGCGACAGTGCTGTGGCCCGACCAGGACATCGCGCCCGAAGGTCACCCCGTGGTGCCCGTTCATGGCTGACGCACTGCGCACCTACCGGGCGGGGCCGGTAGAGGAGTACAACTACCCGGAGGCCGGCGACCCGCGCCCCGGCAGTAATGAGCAAGTGTCTATCCTTACCGAAGGTGGCATCTGCATTCGTGGCACCTGGAAGGACGATGCGGGCTTCCTGGGCTGGGCCAATTTTCCACCGCGCAACAAAGAGAAAGAAGAGCTGATTTATGAGCAACGACGTAACCGCGCCAGTGCGTAAGCAGTACAGCCATTATCACAAGCGCGTGCCCACTGGTGTCACGCACATCGACGTCTACCGTGTGCTGCAGATGTGGGACGTGCGCGACCCCTGCCTGCAGCACGCCCTGAAGAAGTTGCTGGTGGCCGGTGGTCGCGGCAGCAAGGGCGTAGAAAAAGACGTGGCCGAAGCGATTGCGTCGCTGCAGCGCTGGCAAGAGATGCACGAGGAGGACCAAGCCCCCGGCCCCGCCACGCCTGCGGCCCCGCCAGCGCCCTGGGCACCAGCGCCAGCACCCCAGGCCCCAACCCGGCCCGTCAACAGCGGCCTGCCGCCCCCTGCGTTGCCCGGTGGCCTGCCAGCGGCACCCCAGCCCCCTGCGCCCCCACCACTGCCCCACGGCGCAAGCGGGTATTGATATGCCAGTTGTCTCCATCACAGACGACGAGCTGGAGGCCTTTAAAGGCCACTGCGCCGCCCAGGGCTGGGTGGAGGCACCCAAGGCAGTGGACACCCTCTACAAGGCCAGCAAGCCGGGCGTAAAGGACCACCTTCTGATCGCCCGGCACCCGTGGTCCAACGGCAGCAAAGGCATCCGCAACTTCAACAACGTTGCCAAAGCCGCCTTCGACCGCTACCGTGTACTGCAGCAACGCGGGAAGGTGCCGACATGAGCAAGGTGGTGCCCTTTGGGCGCAAGCCCGAGACGCCGGATAACCACATGGTGCGCGACTGCCTGTGCGTGGCTTGTGGTCATGCGTGGACAGGCGTAATGCCGTTTCACACCAAGGGCCAGTCTACCGGCCCTGAAGACTGCGCGCTGGAGTGCCCGAGCTGCGGCGCCCTGCGCGGTGTCTACAAAAAGAACATACAGCACGAGACAGGCATGCAGTGGACCTGCGTGTCGTGCCAAGGCTTCTTGTTCACCATCTCTCTGCGGCCCGACAGTACGGCACCCGTGCTCATGTGCGCGGGCTGCGCCAACGAAGCTTCAGCAATGGATATGTTCCCATGAATATCGCCGACCAACTCAAGGGCACCGGCCCTTACACACTGCCCTGCGAATACGCAGCAGAGGCGCACTTCGCTGCAGTGCTGCAGGGTGACGGCAGCATGGGGCCGCCCAAGCTCCGCGGTCTCGTCATTGAATGGCACCAGCGCGGCGAGCGCGTGGTAGAGCAGTCCACGCAGATCCTCAACCTGCAGCGCCGCCTCCGCGAGCTGGAGAATGAGATGGGCGTGCTGCGCGCAGCCAATCGGCGCATGGCAAAGGCTGACGGCAATGGCAACGATTAAGCCCGGCTTTAACATCGACGAGCACTGCGACAAGCTGGCCTCGTCGGGCACCGAGCACGCGCACCAACGGGCCTTCTTCCAGTGGCTGCACTGGGCTGACAACGGCCTGCCGCCGCTGATGGGCAAGCTGGCTTTCGCCGTGCCCAACGGAGGCAAACGCGACAAGATAACAGCGGCCCGCCTGTCGGTAGAGGGCGTTAAGTCGGGCGTGCCTGATGTGGTCATACCCTACCCGGTGCCGCACCCATTGCCGGGCGGTAACAGCTTCTGGCGTCACGGCCTGTACGTGGAGCTCAAGGTAGACACCAACACAACCAGCGAGACACAAGACATCTGGTTGGAGGCCCTCGACAGTTTGGGCTACAGTGTGGCTGTCTGCTGGGGCTGGCGTGCAGCCCGGCAGGCTGTCTTAGACTACATAGGAGGGCGTGATGTCCAAAGGAAATATCGGTGACGGTGTACGCGCTTTGTTCGGGCTGATGGGCAAGACGCAAGACAACCAAGCAAAGCGCGAAGCGCTGTCCATGCAACTGTCTGCGCAACTGCAATTGCACGTTGCCCGCATCATGAACGGCTGCACGGGCGTAGAAGAGTCAGACATGCGGCGCAACATGCACGAGACGTTGGACCAACTGCTGGACAACGTGTGCGAAATGGGCGGTATCAAGAAGCAGGTTGACGAACACAACCCCGCTGACTTCCGCCCGCCAAGTGCCTAAGACTTCACGTCTGTAGCGCAGCACTTCACACCCGCTATTATCCGGGCACCGGCTTCGGCATGTGCCCGGCGCGGTTGTGAAGAGCACCTATGAACCAACGAGATGACGACGTCCCCTGGACATGGGCAGCAATGGAGCCCGAGCCGGTAGGTCAAGAACGCGAAGTCCTTGACCGCTTTTGTGCCGAGTACATGATTGACGGCGACTACGTTGCCGCAGCGTTCCGCGTTGGCTTCCAAGACGGCTTTGCCCAGCAATACGGCAAACAGTTCCTCAACCGCTCGTATGTCCAGCGCCGCCTGCGCGCAATGAAGGACACCAAGCCGGTAAGCGCCAAAGATACAGACGAGTACATGAAGCAGGCCGTGGCCCGGCGCATGTACGAGATCGCAATGGACCCCCTCAGCAAGCGCAGCGACGCTGTAAGGGCCGCGCAGCGCCTCGCCACCCTGCATGCCTGGGACCAGCCCGCGCAGCGCGCTACGGTGGGCGCAGGGCACGCCAGCGGGGTGATTGTGGTGCCTGTGGGTTCGCTGGACGAGTGGGAGGCCGCCGCCACCGCATCGCAAAACAAACTTATCGAAGACTCAAGGGTTGACTGATGCACGAACTTGCTGACGGACGGCGGGTGGTGTGGTCAGCCCTCAAGGGGTCCCAGGAGCTGGCCCTTTGGTGCCCGGCGCACATTATCCTTTACGACGGTACACGCGGCCCCGGCAAAACGGACGTGCAGCTCATGCGCTTCCGCAGCCGCGTTGGCCTGGGCTACGGCAAGTTCTGGCGCGGGGTCATCTTTGACCGCGAGTACAAGAACCTGGACGACTTGCTGGCTAAGTCCATGCGCTGGTTCCCCGAGTTCAAAGACGGCGCCAAGTTCTTGGCAAGCAAGTCGGATTATCGGTGGGTGTGGCCTACAGGTGAGGAGCTGATGTTCCGGGCCGTAAAGCGCCCCGTCGATTACTGGGCATACCACGGCCAGGAGTTCCCCTTCCTGGGCTGGAACGAGCTTACCAAGTACCCCAACGACGATCTGTTCAACTCCATGATGTCGTGCAACCGGAGCAGCTACCGGCCCGCCGACTACCCCGTCACCATCGACGGCGACCTGTACGCCAAGACCGGCATCATCCAGATTGTGCAGGGCGGAGATCACTTTGAGCTGCCGCCCATACCGCTGGAGTGCTTCGCCACGACCAACCCTTACGGGGTTGGGCACAACTGGGTTAAGAAGCGCTTCATCAATGCGGCCCCGCCCGGCAAGGTGGTTCGGCGTAGCGTCAACGTGTTCAACCCACAGACGCAGCGGCGAGAGGATGTGGTTAAGACCCAGGTGCGGCTATTCGGCAGCTACCGAGAGAACAAGTACCTGACGCCCGAGTACATTGCCGAGCTGGAAACCATCACCGACAAGAACAAACGCAAGGCGTGGCTCGGTGGTAGCTGGGACGTGGTGGCCGGTGGCATGTTCGACAGCCACTGGGACACGGTTTACCACAGCATCGACCCTTTCATTGTCCCGTCGCACTGGACCATCCAACGGTCCTTTGACTGGGGCAGCAGCAAGCCCTTTAGCGTCGGCTGGTGGGCGAAGTCAGACGGCAGTGACGTGCAGCGTAAGGATGGCACATGGATGAGCACAGTGCGCGGCGACCTGTTTCGGATTGCAGAATGGTATGGCACCACCGGCAAGCCGAACGAGGGCCTGCGCATGCTGGCAACCGAGATCACGCAGGGCATCGTCGAGCGTGAGCTTAAGTGGGGGCTGTATGGCCGCGTAGCGCCTGGGCCGGCCGACAATAGCATCTGGGACGTTGTCAACGGCAACAGCATCGCCGTTGACATGGCAAAGCCTGTGCGCGTTGACGGCAAGGTGTACCCCGGCATACAGTGGACGCGCAGCGACAAGAGCCCCGGCAGTCGCAAGGCCGGTTGGCGCCGCTGCAGCGAGTACCTGAAAGACGCGCTGCCCAACTTTGTGCGCATGAAGAACGGGGCCATGGTGCGCATCCCGCGCGAGCGCCCAGGCATGTACATCTTCAACACATGCACCCACTTTTTGGATCTGTTTCCAACGCTGCCACGCGACGAAGATGACCCGGACGACGTTGACACTGACGCCGAAGACCACATTGGTGATGAAACCCGTTACCAAGTATTATCGCAAACCACCGGCCCGCGCCACGGTCGCACCAAAGGGACCTAACCTCCATGTCGTCACTCAAACAAGTCCATCCCGATTACATGGCAATGAAGCCCCTTTGGGAGCTCATGGGCGACGCCTATGCAGGCGAGACCGCCATCAAGAAGAAGCGCACGGTGTACCTACCTGCAGCGCCGAGCATGGTGCTGGACGGCATGGCGCCGGGCGAGCTGGGCGCCGCCACGTATGACGTCTACCTGTCCCGCGCCGTGTTCCCGGAAAGCACAGGCGAAGCCGTGGAGCGTTACCTGGGCCTGCTGCACGACAAGCCGGCGACCGTGGAGCTGCCAACGGCGATGGAGTACCTGCTGGAGCGCGCCACGCCCCAGGGCGAGGGCTTGCTGGCCCTGCTGCGCCGCATCAATGAAACGCAACTGATTGACGGTCGCTTGGGCCTGTTGCTGGACGTCACCACCGACAAAGCAAGCGCCCCCGTCTTGCGTATCGCCATGTATGGCGCGCTTGCTGTCATCAACTGGGACACCAGCGAAGACGGTGAGGGTACTGACAAGGTTGAATTGGTGGTGCTGGACGAGAGCTGCCCCGTGCGTGAGGGCTTCGCGTGGCAACCGCACGACCGCTACCGTGTACTGCGGTTGGAGGGCGGGCAGTACGTGCAAGCGCTATTCGACCTCACCAACAGCCAAGATTACAACGATGCCGCGCTGCTGCCGCCCCTGCTGCGCGGCGCGCCCTGCAAAGAGGTGCCGTTCGTGTTTGTCAACAGCAAGGACATCCTTGCCAAGCCAGACAAGCCACCACTTGCGGCACTGGCCCGCCAGTGCCTTACCACCTACCGGGGCGAGGCCGACTACCGGCAAAACCTATTCATGCAGGGCCAAGACACGCTCGTCATTATCGGCGCCAAGGCAGCACCGCTGACCGGCGTTGGTATGGCGGTGGCGCAACCTTCTGAAACCCGTGTGGGTGCTGGGGCTACGCTGGAGCTGGACCAGGAGGGTGACGCCAAGTACATTGGCGTCAATTCTGATGGCCTGTCCGAGCAGCGCGAAAGTGTGGTCAACGACCGCCGCCAGTGCGACACCATGGCCGGCACGCTGATGAGCCCGACGGCGGGCAAGCAGGAGAGCGGCGATGCCATGGCGACGCGCGTGGGCGCGCAGACAGCCAGTCTGACCCAGGTGGCAAAGACCGGCGCTCTAGCGCTGCAAACCATCTTGCGTTCTGCAGCCGTGTGGATGGGCCTGGACCCAAGCACCGTGACCGTGACGCCGAACTTAGAGTTCGCCCCCAACCCAATGACGACCACCAGCGTGAAAGACCTGACCGCTGCGAAGGCACTGGGCGCACCAATCTCCAACGAAAGCATCCACGCTAACCTCGTGCGCGGCGGCTTCACGCAACTCAGCTTCGACGACGAAATGAAGCGGATTGGCGAAGAAGAGCCGCTGAACATCCCGCCTGTGCCACCAGAAGACAAACCAGCACCAACCAATGCCAACAAGTAACGAGGAGCTGCGTGACGCAGTCCTACGCCATCAGATCTACCTGCTGCGCTACAGCGGTTCGGTCCGCAACCGGATCCTAGCGCTGCTGGATGCGACTGAGGACAGCTTGGCCGAGAAGATTATGGGCCGCCTGGGCACCACACGAGGCCTGGACGGGCCTGCAGACGTGCAGCGTATGCGGAGCCTGCTGGCGGCCCTGGAAAGCATTCGCACGTCGGCCTGGGACAAGGCATGGGACGTGATGTATAACGAGATGGTAAACCTTGCCTACCAAGAGCCCGTGACCTTGGGCGCCATGGTCGGCACCGTTGCGCCGGTCGTGGTGACCACAGTGCTCCCGGCCCAGCGCATGCTCCGCGCCATTGTGGTAGACCAACCATTCGAAGGCCGTGTGCTCAAAGACTGGGCGCGCGGCATGCAGGCAGACGACCTGCGCCGCATCCACCGCGAGGTACAGATGGGCATGGTTGCCGGCGAAAGCAGTGCAGACATAGCCCGGCGTGTGGTTGGCACCAAGCTGATGAAGGGCGCCGACGGCACCACCCAGGCCACACGCCAGCAGGTGGAGTCTGTCACTCGCACCGCCGTGCAGCACGTTGCCAACAGCAGCCGCGACGCCTTTATGCGCGACAATGCAGACCTGTTCACGCAAGAGCGCTTTACCGCCACACTGGACAGCCGCACAACGCCCGTGTGCAGGGCCTGCGACGGCAAGCTGTACCCCATTGGCACAGGCCCACGGCCCCCGCTGCACTTTGGGTGCCGTAGCTGCCGCATAGCGGTGCTGGACGGGGTGCTGCTGGGCCAGCGGCCCGCCAAGCCAACCACGGAGAAGATCCTGGTGGGCGAGTATGCTGCGCTCAACAAGCTGGGGCCGCTGAAGAGCCGCGACGACCTGCCCAGGGGCACCAAGGGCGCCTATGACGAGTGGGCGCGCAAGCGGATGCGCCAGTTGGTGGGGCCGGTGCCTGCGGAAGAGACCTACCAGACGTGGATGAAGAAACAGAGCAACGAGTTCCAGGCCGAGGTGCTGGGCGTTGCCAAGGCAAAGCTATTCCGCGAGGGCGGGCTGACGCTGGACAAGTTTGTCAACAGGGCTGGGGACGAGCTGACGCTGCCCGAGCTCGCTAAGAAGCATGCGCAAGCATTTCGCGCGGCTGGGTTGGACCCGGCTGCATTCTGACCTTGTGGTCAACAATCGTCGCAATGTGCGGCACAGGAGAGAAGCATGAAGCTGAAAGCGGTATACGACAAGCAAGAAGACATCCCCGAAGGCTTTGCCGCGCTGTACACACAGCGCGGTGACAAGTGGGAGCTGACGGAGATTGAAGGCGTGCGCACGCAAGGCGACGTCGACCGTCTGCAAACGTCGCTCACCGCCGAGCGCAACGACCACAAGCAAACCAAGAAGCGCTTCGAGCTGCTGGGCGACCGCAAAATCGAAGACATCTTGGCCGAGCTGGACAAGATCCCCGAGCTGGAAGCGCGTGCCGGGCAGGTCGACGACAAGAAGATCGACCAGATCGTTGAAAGCCGCGTGCGCACCAAGGTAGCGCCCATTGAGCGCGAGCTCACCACCGCCAAGGCACGGCTGACCGAGCTGGAGACGGAGAACACCGGCTTCAAGACCGAGCGCACGCAGCGCACCATCGCCGACAACGTGCGCGACGTCATTGGCAAACAGCAGGGCTTCCAGTCCAGCGCCATCGACGACGCCATCATGTACGGCGAGCGCCACCTGGAGGTGAATGCCGAGGGCCGTGTGGTCACGCGCGACGGTGTTGGTGTTACCCCAGGCGTGGACGCCGCTGTGTGGCTGTCCGAAATGCAGAACAAGAAGGCGCACTGGTGGGGCACCACTCAAGGCGCTGGCGCACGCGGCAGCAATGGCGGCAATAACGGAGGCGCCAACCCATTCAGCCACGAAGGTTGGAACATGACCGAGCAAGGCAAAATCCTGACCGAGAACGCCGACCGTGCGCACCAACTGGCACGCAGCGCGGGCACCACCGTCGGCGGCGGGCGCCCAGCACCCAAAAAGTAAGTTCATCAGCCCCTGAACAACTCAGGGGCGGTGCTACATTTTGTTCACGCGGCATGTGCCGCCACCCGTAAGCGAACCCTGGACCATGTGGTCGCGTTCGAGAAATTGAACCCATCCACATCTTCTAGGAGCCCGTCATGGCCAGTGGTGTAACCCGCCTTTCGGACGTCATCGTCCCGGCAATCTTCTCCCCCTACGTCCAGCAACTGACCCGCGAGAAAAGCCGCATCGTTCAGTCCGGTGCGCTGGTGTGGGACTCCGTGCTGTCCGCGATGCTCATGGGCGGCGGCACCACCTTCAACGAGCCTTCGTTCAAGGACCTGGACAACGACACGGAAAACGTCAGCAGCGACGATCCTACCGTGTTCAGCACGCCCAACAAGATCCAAACGCTGCAAGAAATCCAGGTGCGTCTGTCGCGCAACAACTCCTGGAGCTCCATGGATCTGGCCGGTGACTTGATCGGTGCCGACCCCATGAACGCCATTGCCAACCGCGTCGCCGCGTACTGGACCCGTCGTCTGCAGAAGGCGTTCGTCGCCACCGTGCAGGGCGTGTTCGCCGACAACGCTGCTGCGCCTACGGGTGGTGACACCCATGTGCAGAACGACATGACGTTTGACGTGTCGGGCGGCTCGTTCACCAACGGCGTCACCAACTTCAACGCCAGCGCGTTCCTGGACGCGGCTGTGACCATGGGCGATGACATGGACGAGCTGCGCCTCTGCGTCATGCACTCCATCGTCTACAACCGTGCGTTGAAGAACAACCTGATCGACTTCATCCCCGACAGCTCCAACCCGGCCAGCCGTGGCATCCCCCAGTTCCTGGGCCGCGATGTGGTGGTGGACGACGGTATGCCCAACACGGGCGGCGTGTTCGAGACGTGGCTGTTCGGCGGCGGTTCGTTCCGCGGCGGTCAGGGCACCCCCAAGGTGCCAACCGAGATGGAACGCAAGCCTGACGCCGGCAACGGTGGCGGCCAGGAAATCCTGTACGACCGCCACGAGTGGATCATCCACCCCGTGGGCCATGCGTACATCGGCACCTCGCCTGCCGGTGGCCCGTCCAACGCCAACACGACCAACAACCTCGCGAACGCGGGTAGCTGGCGCCGTGTGTTCGTGGAGCGCAAGCAGATTCGCGTTGCGCGCCTCGTGACCCGCGAGTTCTGATCAACGGCCAGTAACAACGCAAAACGCGGCTCACGGGCCGCGTTTTGCTATGGAGTAAATCATGCCCGGAAACTTGTACGCCCGTCACGAACGCTATGGCCGTTTGGACCGTATCCGCTACGCGCGCAACACGCTTGCATGGCTCAGTGCCCAGGCCACCCGCCTATCCACTACCGTTGCCGTCGTGTTTGCGCGCCTGCAGAGCGGCTCCTCCGCTGCCCAGGTTGCGGCGCTGGCCGGCACCTACCCTGCGAACACAGTGTTGCCGGCCATCACCGGCACTACCACCAGCGGCCAGACGTTGACCACAACGAACGGCACCTGGACCGGCACAGCAACCATCACCTACACCCGCGCATGGCTGCGCGACGGTGTGGTTATTGCAGCCGCCACCGGAACGACCTACGTCCTGCAGGCTGCAGACGTGGGCAAGCGTATCAGCGTGCGTGTCACGGCCACCAATGGGCTCGGGTCCATCACGGCCACAAGCGCACAAACAGCAATCATTGCTTAAAGGAGCACAACATGACCGCAGCAATTGTCGACGCACTGAAGAAGCTGGACCCTACCAACGACGCGCACTGGACCGACGACGGCCTCCCGCGCATGGACGTGATGAAAGAGCTTACGGGCAATAACTTCACCACCCGCGAAGCTGTCACCACGGCACTCCCCGGCTTCAACCGCGCCAGCGCTGGCGAGCAGACCCAGGACGGCGCCGCGCAGGCCTCTGACGCTGGCGGGGCTACCAACCCCCCAGGCGACGGCGACGAGGCTGCTGGCGGCCCCATTGCGGGCGCGGGCGACGGCATTGTGGAAGGCGACATCGGTGCGGGGCAACCCGGCACCGAACTGGAGCAACTGCAGGCCGAGCTGGACCGCACCGAGGCAGCGCTGGCAGAGCTGGACCAACGCATGGACGAACTGCGCGGCACCCAACAGCGCGGCAAGGCTTACGCTGACGGCCTGCGCGACCGCATCACCAACCTGTCGCCCAACAAGCCGACTCACGCCATCATGGGCTATCTGGAAAGCCAGAAGCAGCAGTTGGCCGAGGCCGCCGCGCGCATTGACGCGGTCAACGCCAGTGGCCTGGACCTGAAGGCACTACAAGACAGCTTGGCACCTTCCAAGCTCGACGGCGCAATGGCTAACCGCAAGCGGGGTTGACATGAACGGCGGATACATGCGGCGGCAGGACGCCCGGCGTGCGGTGTCCGCCTATGGCGCGCTCCTGGCTACCCCGGCCACGGGAGGCACCATCACGGCTCCTGCGGGGGCCGGCCTGTACGTGCGGGCCACCGCGAACCGGGCGGCGGGTAAGGTGGCGTCTGTGGGCGGTGTGGACGTTGGCGCCCCTGCCATGCAAACCGGGGACGTGCGCCTGCTGGGATACGTTCAAGCAGGCGCCACGGTTGTGCAGCAAGCTGGCATTGAGCTCTTGTTGGACGTCGGCCTGGGCTCTTACGTCAAAGTCTCGGGAGCTATCTAATGGCCTTTGTAGTAGAAGACGGCACAGGCATTCCTGGTGCCAATGCGTACATTGAAGTCGCGTTTGCCGACGGCTACTTCAGCGACCGCCTGGACACCGAGTGGACCGGCACGCCGGAGCAAAAGCAAGCGGCCATCGTCTTGGCAACGGACTACATGGAAAGCCGTTTCGGCGCTGCCTGGGTCGGTTGCCGGCTGACCGAGACCCAGGGCCTGGGCTTCCCCCGCGTGGCCCCCGCAGGCATGCCCCTGGGGCTGCAGCAGGCGTGCGCGGAGTACGCCAAGCGGGCACGGGTCAAGCCACTGGCGCCTGACCTGCCCTTGGCGGCTACAGGCACCGTAGCCATGGTGACCGAACGCACGGTAGGCCCCATCACCACCAAGTTCGCCGCGCCCACCCACGGGCCTGGAAGTGTGGTCATGCTGCTCCAACCGTACCCCACGGCCGACATGAAGTTGCGCGGGCTGGTGCGCAACACGTCTGGAAGGACCGTGCGGTGAACACCTACGCCGACGAGCTGGCTGCAGCACGCGAAGGCATCTTGGACGCTGGCCGCGAGGTCAGCACCATTGCACTCCGCAGCAACGCCACTGTGGACCAGCCGTGGAAGACCGGCAAGTCCGAACAAACCATCACAACGCAGGCCGCCGTGTTCGTGCCTGCGGCTGGCACCGGCCTGGGCACTGACTGGATCCGCGACGACCTGCTGGCCCGCGTAAGCGAAGTCTGCCTGCTGGCGTGGTACGCGGATCTGGACGACGTAACCACATTGGTTGACGGCGGCAAGAAGTACGCGGTGGAGTGGGTCCAAGCGCTGAAGCCGGGCGGCCAAACACTGCTTTACGCAATGGGGGTAAAGCGATGAACTACCAAGAGGGAACCGACGCGGTACTCGACGTTTTCTGGCAAGCCTGGAAGCCGCGAATTACCGTGTGGGATGACACCCCAGGCAGCGCGCCGGCCACTGATGAAATTTGGGCGCGTGCTACACTTCAACACGTAACGGGTCGTGCCATTTCCCTCGCCGATGCAGACGGGAAGAAGCGGTACAACCGTACAGGTTTTTTGACAGTGCAGGTCTTTGCCCCCATGGGAGATGACTCCGGAGCCGGCCTTACTGCAGTGCAACTCGTGACGAATGCGCTGCAGGCAGCTAACGACCAGAACGTCTGGTTTCGGGAAGTGACGATGAGAGAAGCGGGGCGCGACGGTGCGTTCCGCCAATACAACGTCACAGCATCATTTTCATATGACGATGTGAGGTAACACCATGGCAACCAAGCAAGACAGCAACGCAACCGGCCTTCGCATTGCCGAAGAAGAAACCATTGGCGTTCTGCCAGTGTCCCCGGTCTGGATCCAACGCGAGCCCAACAGCTACGACGGCGACTTCGGCGCGCAGATCACGACTGTGGCCCGCATGCCCATCAACCAGTCGCGCCAACGCCGCAAGGGCACCATCACGGGCCTGGACAGCGCTGCCGGTTGGAGCGAAGACTTGACTGCCACCAACATGACGTCGCTCATGCAAGGCTTCTTCTTCGCCGACGCCCGCCAGCGCCCCAGCACCAAGCCATTCAACGGCACCCAGGTCGCCATCACCGGCGTGACCGCTGCGGACGACGAGTACGCTGCCGCTTCCGGCCTGGGCGTGTTCGCACTCAATCAGCTGGTGCTGGCCTCCGGCTTCGGCCAGTCAGCTAACAACGGCCTCGCCACAGTGCTTGCGGCAGACGCGGTGTCGGTGGGCGTCAACAAGGCGCTCGCCAACGAAGCCTCGCCCCCTGCCGCTGCCCGCCTGGACTGTGTTGGCCTGCAGTTTGCCAGCGCCGACGCTTCTATCAGCCTCAACGGCTCTCTGGTGCGCCTGGAAAGCGCTGCCCTGGATATGACCACGCTGGGCCTGATCCCTGCGCAGTGGGTCTACCTGGGCGGCGATGCGGGCACCACCACCTTCGCCAATAACACCGGCTGGGCGCGCATTGGTGCCATCACCGCCGACTACCTGGAGTTCGACAAGGTGTCGTGGACGCCCCAGGTCGAAGCCGGCACCGGCAAGACGATCCACCTGTACACCGGCACTGTGGTCAAGAACGAGTCGGACCCCGCCCTGATCAAGCGCCGCACGTACCAACTGGAACGCACCCTGGGCCGCGATGCCGTGGGCGTGCAAAGCCAGTACATCCCCGGCGCTGTGCCTAACCAGCTCACCATCAACATCCCGCAAGAAGACAAGGTCACGTTCGACCTCACCTTCGTGGCGCTGGACGACGAAAAGCGCACCGGCACCCAGGGGCTGAAGACCGGCACGCGGCCTGCGCTGCTGCCCGAAGACTGCTTCAACACGTCGCTGAACGCCAAGCGCCTGAAGCTGGCTTTGGTGACGCCTGACGCCGCTGTGGTGCCCCTGTTTGGCTTCTGCACCAGCGCCACCATCACCGTCAACAACAACACGTCGCCCAACAAGGCGATCGGCGTGCTTGGCGCGTTTGAGATGTCTGTCGGCAACTTCGATGTCGGCGGCAACCTGGAAGCCTACTTCGCCACCGTGGACAGCGTTGCTGCAATCCGCGACAACGAAGACGTGACCTTCGACTTGATGCTGGCCGCGGACAACCAAGCCATCATCTTCGACATCGGCCTGCTGTCCCTGGGCGATGGCCGTCTGAACGTTGCAATGAACGAGCCCATCATGCTGCCGCTGGAAACCAACGCAGCTGAAAACAAGTTCAACAACACGTTCCTCTACCAACAATTCCCCTACGTGCCGAACAAGGCACTTTAAACCACCCGAAAGGACTTCGACATGAGCAAGGTTTCCCCACTCTACCAAACGTACCAGACCGACCCCGCGCTGGAGAAGAACGGCGTCTGGCTGGACTACGGCCTCAACAGCAAGGGCAAGGAAACCCGCATTCTGGTGGCCCGCGCAGGCGGCGCCAATGAGCAGTACGAAAAGCGCATCGAAGTCCTGTACAAGCCTTACCGGCGCCAGATTCAGAACGAGACCATCGGCCGCGCCAAGCTCTTGCAGCTGAACCGCCAAGCCGCCGCCGAGTGGGTGGTCAAGGGCTGGGAAGAGATGGAAGACGAGGCCTGCAACGACTTGTCGTTCACCCTTGAAAACGTGCTGGCTCAGTTCGAGAAGCTGCCTGACCTGTACGACGACGTGATGGCGCTGGCGAACAAGATGGGCGCGTACCGCAAGCACCTGCAGGAAGAAGACGCAAAAAACTCGTCGACGTCCTAAAGTACACGCTGGAGCAAGGGCCTACAGAAAAGGCCATTATCCAGCAGTGTTATGCAGAAGGACAGCCCTTGCCGGAGGCGATAGCAAACGCCCCCGAGCTGCTAGAGGGGCTGTCCTTTTTTTACGCAGCATTTTGGGACGTGAATACTTGTCGGAGCCTCGGCTTCGGCGCAGAGGGGCCGATCCCCTGGACAGCGGTTAGGCAGTGGGCCGAGGAGCACGAGCTGGAAGGCGACCAGCGCAAAGACCTCTTTGTGTACCTAGAGAAGATGGACGGGGCCTACCTGAAGTTCGTTGCGGACAGGGCGGCAAAGCGCAAGTCAATCGCCGAGGCCCAGGGCAAGCGCCCAGGCAAAGGCAAACGGGGGTAGCATGGCAAAGGCGTTCGGCAAACTGGGAGCAGACCTGCGGAGGCTTGGCGCCAACGTAGAGCGCAACGCTCCCAAGTTGCTGCGCGCTACCGCCCTCGCCATCGATAGCGCTGTGGTTACAGCCACCCCAGTTGACACAGGTCGTGCCCGCAGCAACTGGCAAGTCAGCATCGGTTCGCCTATCCTCAGCGTCCGCGAATCCTACAGTCAGGGCGCCGCTGCCGGCCAGTTTGCCATGGCGCAGGCCCGTGCGGTGATTGAGGGCTACAAGAGCGGGCAAACCATTTTCATCAACAATAACCTGCCGTATATCGGCAGGTTGAACGACGGCTGGTCGGCGCAAGCGCCAGCCGGCTTCATCCGCTTTGCCGTCCTTGTGGGAGTCAACGCTGGCCGACAGTTTGGTAGTCTTTTGGAGAAGCGTGGATGACGACCGAAACCTATGAGATTCGGGTGCGGGAGGACGGCTCCCGCGTTGTGAGCCGCAACCTGAACGAGACGGCGGACAGTGCCGACCGCGCGTCGCGTAGCATGAACCTGCTGGGCGACGCCATGAAGTCGCTTGCGGTGTACGCCACTGCCAAGGCAATCATCGGCATGGCTGACGCGGTGACCACACTGAACAACCAGCTGAAGCTGTCCACGGGCAGCGCGACCGCAGCGGCCAGCGCATACAAAGACCTGTTTGCCATTGCCCAGCGCGGGCGCGTCAGCTTCACCGAGCTGGGCACCACGTTTGCAGCCCTGAACCGGGCAGGCAAAGAGATCGGCGTCAGCCAGCAGCGCATGCTCACCATCACCGAGTCTGTTGCGAACGCAATGGCCGTTGGCGGCGGCAGCGCTGAGTCGATGAAGGCCGCGCTCGTTCAGCTGGGTCAGGGCATGGCCTCCGGTGTGCTGCGCGGCGAAGAGCTGAACAGCGTTATGGAGCAGACGCCACGGCTTGCCAAGGCAATCGCCGACGGGCTGAACATCCCTATCGGCAAGCTCCGCGAGTGGGGCAGCGAGGGCAAGCTGACTAGCGACATGGTGATCCGTGCGCTGGAAAGTCAGTCCGCCGTCCTAAAGGGCGAAGTGGCCGGCAGCGTTATGACGGTGTCCCAGGCATGGGTCACGCTCAACAACGCCACCACCGTAGCGGTCGGACAGTTTGACGCTGCTACAGGCTTCTCCAAGGCCCTTGCTACGGCTGTAACCGCCATCGGCACCGCCATCACGGCAACGGGCAAGGCGTTCGAGGACAACGCAGTAATTATCAAGACGGTGTTTGGCGCGCTGGCAGGCGCTGCAGCGCTCGCAACGCTGGCGGCCATCCCTGTGGCTATCGCCGCCATTAAAACCGCCGTGGTGGCCCTTGCGGTGGTGCTGGCGGCTAACCCCGTAGTCCTGGCGCTGCTGGGCATTGGCGCCGTCGTGGGGGGCGTGCTGGCGTACAACGCGGCCACGGAGAAAACCGTGGACGGTATCAAGCGCACCATTGCAGAGCTGGAGAAGCTGAACGCCACCGGCCCCGGCATCTACAACCGCAGCGCCAAGGATATGGAGCAGTACAACGCGGCCACGGAGAAGCGTAAGCAACAGATCAAAGAGCTGCGCCAAGAGCTGGTCCTGCTGGAGTCGCCCAAGGTGGACACCACGGCTGAAGATGCGCGCTTGGCCCGCAACTCGCAGATGATTAAACAGCAGGCTGCAGACGCTGAGGCCGCTAACAAACTGCGCCTGAAGATTTCCGGCGTGCCCGCCAACTACGTGGAAGAAATGAACGAGGTCATCCGCCTCAACCAATCCGGCGCGCTTGTGGGCAAGGAGTACGACGACGTTATCAAAAAAATGCAAGAGACGTTGCTGAAAAAGACCGAGGGCACCAAGAAGGTAAACGCCGAAGAGAAGAAACTGCAAACCACCTATGAGGCCTTGATGGGCCAACTGCGCGACCGGCAAGCGGTGTACAGCGCCGAGGGTGAGGCGCAACGGAAAATGACCGAGGCCGAGCAGTTCCGCGAGAAGGTGCTGGTGTCGCTGAACAACGAGCTGAAGAAGCTGTCGGAGACGCAGAAGGCCGGTATCAAGACCGCACTGGACACACTGGTGACGCAAGAGCGCAACAACGGCATGCGCGAGCTGGAGGAGCGCCTGCTTGGCAAAGTAGAGCAGGCCGGTGCCGGCTATTACGACCAGCTCAAGCAGATTGAAGACGCGGCTGCACGCGGGTACGACCCCGAGAAGATTGAGCGCATGCGTGAGGCCCTGGAGGCCACCACGCCCGCAGCGCAGAAGCTGGCCGCAGCGATGGCCGCCTTTCAGCAGGCACAAGACGGCATGGCAAAGAGCGCCCGGTCGTGGCAAGACAACATTGCGCAGATGGCCGCCGAGAACGCAGCCATGCGCGGCGGCTTGCAAGACCGCTCTGTCGACGAACAGAAGATGGTGACGGCTGAGTACCAAAAGCAAAAAGAGCTGACACAGATTGAAAACACGCTGCGCGAAAAGACGGCGTCCGCGCAAGAGCGGTTGAAAAAGTCCATGGCTGAGGCTGGCCCCAACCTGACGTCGGCCGGTGCGGCGGAGATGAAGACGCAAACCGACTCGGCCATCGCCAACTACGAACGCATTGCCAACCTGGACCGGCAAGCTGTAACAGACAACACGTTCTTGAAACTGCTGTCGGGTTACATCAAAGACGTGGATGCCGACGCGGGCCGTGCCGCAGACAAACTGGCCCAGTTGGCAGAGGCCAGCGGCAACATCAGCTTCGCCAACGGTATCGCGTCGTTGAACACGCTGGTGAAGTCCATGGACGAGCTGTTCAGCAAGCAAAAGGCTTTCGACAAGTTGCGCAAGGACGCGGGCGATGACCAAGAGGCCATTGCCAAGATCAACGAGAAGCAGGCCCAGTCCACCATCAAGGGCTATGGTGACATCGCTGGCGCCATGAAGGGCTTCTTTAAGGAGGGATCCAAGGGCTACAAGGCCCTGCAGACGGCTGAGAAGGTGTTCCGTGCCTTCGAGATGGCAATGGCCCTTAAATCGGCTGCCGTGCGCATTGCCCAGGAGATCGGAGTAACCACAGCCCGCGTGACTGGCGACGCCACGGCTACGGCCAGCGCGGTCACCAGCAGCGCCACCATCGTGGCCGCCAAGGGTGCCGAGGCCTCTGCCAGCGCCGTAGCTGCTGTGGCTAACCAAGGCACCGGCGACCCCTACACCGCCTTCCCTCGCATTGCGGCCATGATTGCCATCATGGCTGGCATTGGCCTGCTCGTGGGCGGTGGCGGCGGTGGCAGCGGTGTGCAACCCAGCAACCAAGGCACCGGCACGGTGTTCGGCGACAAGGACGCCAAGTCTGCATCTATTAACAACTCGTTGAGCCTGCTGGAAGATGTTAATACGCTCACCATGCAGTACAGCGCGCAGATGGCTAAGAGTCTGCGCAACATTGAATCGGCACTGACCGGCGTTACCAATATCATCCTTCGTAGTAACGGGATGGCCCTTTCTGCCGCAGGCGTGAAAGAAGGCACTACGATTGCAGAGGGCAAGTTGTTTCTGGCCGGCATCGGCGGCATCGTAAAAAGCCTGCCTATCATCGGCAAGCTCCTTAGTGCACTCTTCGGCACCAAAACCACTATCACGGGACAAGGCGTGATGGCTAATGACGCCTCCCTGCAGCAGATTGCGGCTGGCGGCCTGTCGGCCGGTTATTACACAGACGTCAACAAGAAGAGCAAGTTCTTGGGCATCACAGTGTCAGACAAGGACTCTACGCAGTTCGATGAAAGCTCAGAGCTGTCCCGGCAGTTCAGCGCGGTCATTAACGGCTTTGTGGAAAGCATCCGGTCGGCTGCGCCGATCCTGGGCGTGTCGCTGGCACAGATCGACGCCAACCTGGAAGGGTTCATTGTTAAGATCGGTAAGATCGACCTGAAAGACTTGAAGGGTGACGAGATTAAAGAGAAGCTGCTGGCTGTATTTGGTGCAGCCGGCGACGACATTGCCATGCAAGCGCTCAAGGGCTTCGAGAAGTATCAAGAGGCCGGCGAAGGTTACCTGGAGACTGTGGTGCGTGTGGCTATGACGGTAGAGCGTGCGCGTGGCGCGGTGGACAGTCTGAACAGCACCATGAGCTTGACTGTTGACGGTGCGATGGAACTGGTGGAAGCCTTCGGCGGCCTGGAAGCCTTCTTGCAGACAACCAGCTCTTACCTCAATGGCTACTTCAGCGACGAAGAGCGCCGCGACACGCTGGCGCGCCAAGGTAGCGCGGCGCTGAAGACCAAGGGCATTGATCTCAGCCCCGACAAGGTAAAGGACCTGACCAAGGACGACATTAAAAAGTTTGTGACAAGCCAAGAGGGCGACAAGGATAACTACGCCTGGGCGCAAAACTTCGCCGTGCAAATGCTTCCCATGTTTGAATACTCGGAGGCGCTTGAAGACAACAAGGACAGCGCTACCGAAGCCAAAGACGCGGTGGACGAGCTGACCAAGGCATACGACGACGCAGTCAAGACGCTCAAGCGCAGCATCGGTGACACACAGATTGCTTTGATGCGTGCCAACGGCAACGAGGCCGGTGCACGCGCTGCGGAGAAGTCGCGCTTCTTTGCCGAAATCGAAGTGCATGGACCGTTGGACCCGGTTCGCAAGAAGTATCTGGAGAGCCTGTACGACGAGAAGGTGCGGCTGGACGACCTGCTGACCGAGCGCAACAAGGTGAAGGCGCTTGAGGACGAAAGCGTGCAACTGCAGATCCAGTTGGCCCAGGCTGTGGGCGACACTGCCACTGCGACGGCGCTGCTGACCCGTGGCATGGGCGAGGCCGAGCTTGCACAGTACAAGCTGAACCAAGGGCTGAAGACGCAGCTCGAAGTGTTGCAACTGATCCCGCAGGTTGCTGGCATGTACGCAACGCCTGAGCAGACCAATGCAGCCGGCTACGCCAACGCGCAGGGCCTGCTGAAAAAAGGCGGGCTGGACGTGTCTATCGGCCAGCTCATGGCCCTCAGCAAAGACGACATTGCGAAGTTTGTGGTGGCGGTGTTTGGCGACATTAGCGTGGACTCGCAGAAGTACCTGTTGCAGGCAGCGCAGGCCCTGGGCACGGTAAAGGACGCGGCGAAGCAACTGGCTGACGGCAAGCTGGACGCGGCCTGGGCAAAGTTCGAGAAGGCGTATGACGACGAGAAGCAACGCCTGGAGAAGAGCATTGACACGCTGAAGGGTGTGTTTGACTTCTTGGAAAGCAGCGCAAAGGACCTCTACCAAAGCGTCCAGACCACCAGCGACCAAGCCGCCAAGGCCGCGCGCAAGTTCATCGCTGACGCAGCCGCTACGGCCCGCGCTGGCGGTGTCCTGCCCGAGGACAAGGCCATGCGTGAGGCTGTGGCTAGTATCAACAGCAACTTCGACGAGAACCTGTATGCCACCCAGGCAGAGGCCGACCGTGACCGCCTTATTCTTGCCGGCCAACTGTCCGACCTGCAAGACGCTGCGGGTGTGCAGTTGAGCGTAGAGGAGCAAGCGCTTAAGAAGTTAGAAGAAACGTATGACACGCAATTGGCTGCATACGAGAACGCGAAGCGGCACCTGGACGCCACGTACGAGGGGAATGCCACGCTGGTGACAATTGAGTCGGCCATTGCCGGCCTCAGCGCGGCCATTGCCGGGGCCATGGGGGCAGGCGGCGGGGCTGGGGTGCGCCCAGGTGCCACCGGGGCCGCCAAGGGCACGCCATGGGCCGCTGCGGGCCAGCAGGCGGGCGCGAACTGGGTGGTCAATGACACCAACACCTACGGCTACGACAAGTCGACGCAAGACCTGTACAACGGTGCCGGCACTTCGTGGTCGCAAGAGCTGCTGCGGGCGGAGGGTGAGAAGTTCTTGACTAGCGGCCAGGACGAGGCGCTCTACGGCATCCTCAAGGGCGGCGGCTTCAGCTTGGCGGAGTGGGACAACGTGCTCGGCCTGGGCGCAGGCAGCGCAGAAGCCTGGGCACGCGCCAACGGCCTGGACGTGTTCCACCGTGGCACGCCCTACGTACCGTCTACCGGGCTGGCGCTGCTGCAGCAAGGCGAAGCGGTGTACAGCCGGGACACCAACCCGTTCACGGGCGGCGGCAGTGGCAGCGTCATCCAAATGCTGCTGGAGCGTATTGCCTACGCAATCGAAGAGCAGGGTGTGCAGTTGGACACCATTGCCGAAACCAACAAGACCATGTCGGACGGGCAAGACGACTACACGGAGCAGGGCAACGGCGCCCGCACGGTCATCATGAACGTTGACGAACTTGCTGCCGCCATCGTGGCAGCGCTGCCGTAAGGAGGCATTGTGGCTACAGAACTTCAGGGGGTGCGGGTCCTGGTGCCCGTCACCATTACGTCAGCGATGCTGAAGACAGGCACCACGCTTGCCGAACCCGACTTGCCCACAGGAGAGGTCGCCTGGGTGGCGGCTAACACCTACGCGGTCGGCGACAGCCGCACGTACGACGGTGTTATCTACGATTGCGTGCGCACCGTCAACCCAGCGCGCAGCACCATCCCAAAAGAGGACGCGCAATACTGGACACCCATGGGGCCGACTGCACGCATGGCACCGTTCGACGACTACGGCACCACGACTGCCAAGGCGACCGGCACACTGCGTTACGTCATACAACCGGGCGGCCTTATCACGGGGTCGCAGGCGTACAACCTGCAAGGTGACACGTACCAATATGACATCTACGACGACCTGGGTGGTACGCTGCTGAAACGCAAGACGGGCAGTCTGTACGCCCAGGCGGCGGGCCTGTGGGAACTGCTGTTTGAGCCGCTGCCCAAGGTCAACCGTATCACCATAGAAGACTTCCCCATGGCACCGAAAGCCGTGGTAGACGTGCGGGTGACATCTTTGTCCGCGCTGGTGCCTGCCAAGATTGGCGACATCAAGGTCGGGTCGTGGCGCTTCTTGGCCGTTGACGCAAAGTGGGGCCGGCCCGAGTACGGTGCCAGCATGGAGCGCAAGTCCAACGCATACCGCAAGGACAACAAGGACGGCACGTATTCGCTAGTCCGCCGCCCATCCTATCGTGAGGTGAGCTTTACTGCCATACTGCCGCCAGAACAAGCCATGTATGCAGATGCAGTCCTTGAAGAGATCACCGACGTAGCTGTGCCCGTCGAGGTGGTCAATCTGCCGCAGTACGATTACCTCAATACAATTGGGTTCGTCAGCGGCACTGTCAAGGCCGATAACTACGGGGAAACCGTGCTGGACCTCAAAGTCCGGGGGAACATTTAAATGCCGACGATTTATCCACCAACCACCATCAGCGCCATCCCGCCCTTCCCGGCGCTGTCCCGGCGCGTTACGGGGGAATACAACGACATGGCGTTCGCCTTTGGCGTACACATGGGCGGTGACGGTGCCGCAGTGGTGTCGGTGTTCGTGCCACAGATGAATGCGGCGCTGGTGAACGCGAACGCCAATGCTACCGCGTCCTACGACTATTCGGTGCTGTCGCAGAACGCCTACGCACTGGCAGACGCGGCACGGGTGGCCGCCCAAACAGCGGCAGCGTCTGCGGTGGGTTCTGCTGCGTCAATGTCCACATCGACAACCAGCATTGCAATCGGCTCCGGCGACAAGGTGTTCACGCTGGTAGAGTCGGGCAAAGACTATTCGCCTGGGCAGACGGTGGTTGCTGCTGTGACGGCCAACCCGGTACTTAGCATGCAGGGCTTTGTCAAAGCCTACGACAAGCCCAGCCGCCTATTGACACTGACGTCGCAAACCTTTTCCGGCAGCGGCACCTTCGGCGCGTGGTCAATCTCGGTAAGCGCAGCACCGACCAACATCCCGCGCTTTGCGTATGAAGACCGGGCTACTTTGCGCAGCATGGCATCGCCCGAAGGCACGGCAGCGCTTGTGTCGGGACTGGGCCTGTTTACGCACTACGTTGGTTCAACCGAACTCGATGACGACGAGTCCTGCTTTGCCACAAGTTCGGGCCGCTGGCTGTTGCTGGCGGTAGATTTTGAGCTGGTGGACAACTGGCTGTCCACCATGGCGGTGAGCGACAACACGGGGCGTATGCTGTTCGGGCGGGTCTACTCGTCTGTTGCCACTGTGGGCGCTGGTGCCGTTGCCAACATACTTGCCTACGTCGACGGTGCTGATGTAGGTGACCGAGTGTTGGTGTGCCCAGCACGCCTGCAGACGTCTGGTTCCGGCTTCATGAGCGGCGTTGTTACCGCGCCGGGCACAGTCAACGTTCAACTCTTCGGCGGCGCGTCTGGTCTTAACTCGGCCGACGGCTTCTACCTGATCACCGTGTTTAAGGAAACCTAATATGCCTATTATTCGCGCTATGCGCCTTGTGAACGCCATCGAATCTGGCACCATGAACTCCGCTGCTTTGGAGGCAGCTTTGGCCGATGTTGGGCGGCTGTCCGAATTTCAGGCGGCACTTTCTCAGCTCGGGATTGCGCGCCGTATCGCCTCTAGCAGCACCTCGGTCAACACCCTCATCGGCAGTCCCATTGCGCTGGCAGCGGCCATGCGTGTCGGCGTGTCTGCCCAAGAGCTTGCCACCAACGTTATCAGCTATCCGCTGTTGGCCGCGTCCAGTGTGGCTATGAAAGCCGCTACGGCGCAGGTCGCCAGCATGAAAGCCTGGGTAGACAAGTTCCCCTATATTGCGCGGACGTTTGCCAATACAAACAACGCAGGCGCCGCGCGGATCAACAGCGTGGCGTTCGGCGCTGGCTTATATGTCGCGGTAGGCGATTACGGCTCTATCATCACGTCCCCAGACTTGGTGACCTGGACTGCCCGTACGCATACGGCAGGCACCACCTCGGCCACGGTGTGGAGGTCTGTGGGTTTTGCCAACGGCCTTTTCGTTGCTGTTGGTCACAACAGCACCCAAGCCTACGCCTACACGTCGCCTGACGGCATTACCTGGACCTCCAGAACACTGCCTAGCAGTGGCACTGTTGCGGCTAATGGTTGCCGCAACCTGCTTCATGACGGAACGCGCTGGTGTCTTTTGGTGCAGACGTCGGCTTCTGCAGCTACTGTGTGGTACGCCACTGACCCTACTGCAGCTTGGACCGCCGCAGCAGGCATGAACACAGGCGCTAATGACACCTATCACTTCCTGATCTACAAGGCGGGGGTCGGCTACTTAGTTTCGCGCACCGATAATCTGCCTACTGGCGGCAATTACTACATTTCAGCAAGTATCACCTCGGCTGTCTGGGTTTCACGTAGCTCTACTACTGGGACAGCGTACAATATGTACACCCAACTTGTTGCCGGGACTGAATTCATTTACGTCCTGCCCAATTCCACCTCCACCTGGATGCGCTCGCGGGATGGGTATACCTGGGAAATGACGGGCTACGATCCGTTTGCGTCTGACTCGACCATGGCCCCCGGTTGGCAGACTATGGTCTTTGTTAATGGTACTATCGTACGTACTTCGGCGGCATCTGGCCGGCCCCTGCGCGCAACCAGCGACCACGGACTGAACTCTAAAAACTTCTATGCAGGTTCCACGGACAGCAACTCTTTGGCCTACGCAAACGGAATTATCTTCAACCTGAGTAACACCACCAGCTACTCCACGCACATTCCAATCGTATGAAAATCATCTTCAACACCGAAGGCAAGGCCCAGGGCACGGCCCTGGACTCGTACGAAGGTCCCGATGCCTGGGGCTACGTGGAGGACGACGGGTTTGTGCCCGAGCTGCTGGATCAGTACACGCTGGTCAACGGCGCTGTCGTCTTCACGCCAACCAGCCGCATCACGCGCCTCGCCTTCCGCAACCGCTTCACGCAGACAGAGAAGGTGGCGCTGGAGTTGGCGTCGCAGCACAACCCAGCCGGCACGGCCCCACAACAGCAGGGCGCGGCCATGCTGCGGGCTTACCTAGCCGACGTCAACGCAGCCACCTTCGTGGACCTTGCAAGGGCCGACACGCGGGCCGGCGTGCAGTACCTGGAAACAATGGGGCTATTGGGCACGGGCCGCGCGCTGGAAATCCTGGACGACCCTATCCTGCCCGAGGAGCGCCCTTTGGCGTAACACCATGCTTCTGGCCTCCTACACGTCCACGCGCCCCGGTTTGCAGGGCGTTGCCAATGTGCTTATCCGAACGCGCCTGCGGGGGCAATATAGCCACACAGAGGTCGTGCTGGAGCCCGGCGATGGTGTAGACCACCTTGTGCCAGACGGCACGCTGCAGCCAGACGCCGACGGTGCCTTGTGGTCAATGTCCAGCGTCGCCGCAGAGCTGCTGCCCGATTACAGCCCCAGGCGCGCTGGGCACAAGGGCGGTGTGCGATGGAAGCGCATTGCCTACGACAGGCGCAAGTGGGACCTCTTGCCGCTGCACCGCGACCCAGAGTTCGCCGTGTCCGAGTTCCTGACCCACCAAGGCGAGCCATACGATTGGCAACTGGTGGCGGGTCAGGTCATCTGGCTCATCCCCGGCAAGGCCTCGCGCAAGCACTGCAGCGAGATGGCCGCGTTGATGTGCGGCGTGCCCGACAAGGACGCGGGGCGCTTCGACCCCTGCACCATTCGCGCCATGGTGTTTTCTGAACAAGATATCCGGAGGCTTTGATGCTGTACAGCCCTTACTCTCGTGTCATTGACCTCGTGCCGGGCATGCAGACCAACCCGCACGAAGCGCCCGCAGAACAGTTTTGGTACAACGGGTGTCAGACCTGGACCGGGTCGCTGCTCCTCGAAGTAGAGCACGTACGCGCGGGCCAGCCCATCGACGTCAATCGTGTGCAGTCCTATAGAGGCGCACAACTGCGCAGCGGTCAGGTCATCAACAACGGTGCATCAGTGGACCAACTGGGCAGTGCCTGGGCCGCCGACGGTGTCCCAACGAATACCACGTTCTGGGATATGTACAGCGAGCCGACCCAGGCGGAGAAAGACAACGCCCGACAGTACATGGGTGTTGAGATCGCAGGCGTGCCGTACATTCGCAGCGGCCCCGCAATGGACAACACCATTGAAACGATCCACATGCTGCTGGACCAAGGCCATGGCATCTTCGGCACCTTCCGCATGACGGCAGACTTTGACAACAACGCTTATTATTTTCGCAACTGGCGGGAAATGAACTGGGACAGCAGCTATGCAACGGGCGGCCCTTCGCGCGGCGACCACGTCGTGGCTATCCTCGGCATCGACATGGACTACGGGCAAGTGATGTTCGCAAACCATTGGGGAGTGGACTGGGGCGACGGCGGCTTTGGCGGTGCGCCCTTTGAGAAGTTCCTTCAAGGCCCGCAGGGCTGCTTCACGCAGCTACACTACATCAAACACTGCGCCGTCAACCCGGTAGGAGTCCGCACCGTGCCCAACGCCTTCCCATCTCTTCTCACGCCTGACCAGCAGGGCGCACGGGTGTCCGCACTCAAGCTGGAGCTGACGGCTGCTTATGCCGCCGCGCATGCTGCAGCGCCCACGGGCACCAACCCGGACATCGCCGGCTGGCTTGCCGCGCTGGCCCGTGGTGGCGAGCTGCGTTGCAGCGACAAAGAGTTCGAAGCCAGCGCCCCAGGGCTTAACCCACTGCCACGCGGCACCGTGCGCGAGTTCGTTGACCGTGGCGACTTTGCATGGCCTGTGGGCATGCGCAAAGAAATCGGCGAGTAACCCATGCCTACAGGCGTGGACATAGACGTGACCACAGCGGAGACGGTGCCCGCACCGCTGCAGGTTGCGCCTGACCCACTGGATGCGCGCATGCGTGCCATCCTGCAGCGTATCGGATTCGACAACGCTGCAATCAATGAATTGCAGGCGGACACGGGCCAATGGGGCATCCTGCGTGATTACACAATCTGCGTAGAGAATGCCGCCCGTGCCTGACCGCCACACGACCCCCACACAGCCCGAAGACGGGCAAGATGCCAAGATCAACTTCAGCCTACCCGAGCGACGAAGGCCGGCAGAGGTGCGGCTGGCGCAAGAGCAGGTAGACGAACTCAAAGCCATTGTGCGCACTGCAGCAGCCGACGCGCTGCGCGACAGCATCACGCAGGACATGGCGGAGAAGTTTTGGGCCGCTGGAATCGCAGTGCTGCAGGACAATGCCAAGAAGCAAGCAGGTGACTTTGTGGTCGGTGGTGTCCTTGCGCTGCTCAAGCGCGGCTTCCTTATTGTTTTGGTTGGCAGCATGGTCTACACCCTGGGCGGTTGGGCCATGTTCGTCAAGTTCGCAAAGTGGGTCTCAACATTGGGGTGAAGTATGGAAAGAACATCAGAAAAGGGCCGCAAGGCCATCAAGACACACGAGGCGCTGCGGCTGTTTGCTTACCCGGACCCAGCGTCCAAGCTCGCCCGCGCAACGCACAACATGCGCCTCGGCTGGGGCTTCAAGCCGGCGCGCGGCATCCTTGCGAAGCTGAACCCGGAGATCGCTGCGCTGGACGGCGGCCCGTGGACTTGTGGCTATGGTGAAACCAGCGGCGTCACACCCGACACGCAGTGGACCGAGCAGCAGGCCAACGCCCGCTTCGACCAGACCCTGTCCAAGTTTGAACAGGGCGTCGCCAAGGCGCTCACGGTGCCGGCCACGCCTGGGCAGTTCGACGCCATGGTGTCGCTTGCCTATAACATCGGCCTCGGCTGGGAAGGCCCTAAGAAACCACCGGGCGCCAAAGACGGCTTCCGGCAGAGCTCCGTGCTGCGCCTGCACAACCGGGGTGACACCGCTGGCGCTGCCCGCGCGTTCCGTCTGTGGAACAAGGCCGGAGGCGTTGTGAACAACGGCCTGGACGTGCGCCGGGGCGAGGAGTCCGCCATGTACTCGCGCAGCAGCCCGCCTGACGTCATCCCAGGCACCAACCTGCCCCAGGTGCCGAGCAGCAATGTGGACCCCGAAACGCGCATGACCGAGAGCCCGATCAACCGAGCCGCTGTCATCGCTGGCGGGTCCACCACCGTGGCCGGCGTAGCAGAGGTGGCACGCACCGCAGCGGACGCGAAGTACAGCATGCAGCAGCTCGGAGACTGGCTGCTGCCGCTGATCCTGGTGGCCGTGGTGGTTGGCCTGTGTGGCTATATCGTCTGGCAGCGCAAAAAGCAGCGTGACGGGGGCTGGGCATGATTGCCGGCCTGCAACTCACCGCCGCCGTGGCCCTTGCCGCAGCCGTGGCGGGCTTTGGCGCGGGTTGGGGTGCCCAGGGTGTGCGCGCGGAGCGCACGGTGGCCCAGCAGGCTGCAAAGCACGCCGACGCCATGCGCAAGGACGCAGAGGAAGACCGACAGGCGGCACAGGAGGTCCTGCGCCGCGCCAACCTACTTACGGAGAAAGCAGATGAAGCACAACGCAATGCAGAGGCCCGTGCGGCGGTTCACAAGCGTGCTGCTGACAGCGCTTTGCGCGAGCTTGCTGGGCTGCGCACAGACCTTGCCAGTGTGCCCGGACGTATCCAGCTCGCTTCCCGCGAGGCCGTCAACCAGTACGCCGCAACCGCCACAGCCGTATTCGAGCAATGCACAGCAAGATATCAGCGCTTGGCGGAAGCAGCTGATGGACACGCAAGTGATGTCCAAACCCTGACCGAGGGATGGCCGCGCCTGCCGGCTGCAGGCAACAAACCGAAGGAAACCAAATGACGCTGAAACTCCGCATCCAAGTGCCCCGCAACGGCGGCGACTACGAGGCCCGCGTGTCCCAGGGCAACGGCGCGCCCGAGGTGATCTTGGCACCCGGTGACGAGATGGAGCTGTACGTGTACGACAGCAACCAAATCAACATCACCGAGGCGCCGGCAGGCACCAAGGATAACCACACGGCCCAGGCGCGAGCGGCCAGCCCAGCGGGGGGCTAAGTCCGCACCTGACGCGGCTTGCACACGCGGGCCGCGTCTTTCCTGTAGTCAGGCATGCGGCCATCGGCAACCGCATCGCAGTAAGCCTTCGTGTCGCGCTTTTCCATGTCCGTGGTGTGTGCCACGATGGCGAAGGCACCGGCCACCGCAATGGCGGCCACGCAGTACCAGAACATTGCGTTCAACGTCGACTGGCTCATGTTGCTGTAAAGCATCTTTACTCCTTAAAAACCGTACCGCTTTGCGCACACCGGGCCGATGCCCGCTGCCACGCTTTCCTCGTCCGTCAGCTCACGGGCGCACACGCTGCAGCGCCCGAACTTCTTGCCGTAGGCAATGGCCGCCGCCTTTGGGTCTTTGGACAGCTCCACGATAACCGCCTGGGTTGCATCGCTGCAGTCGCGGCTCTTCAAGAACTTGCCGCCCAGCACCTTGCCCAGGTACGCACCCGGCAGGCCGTTGTCGTCCTTGGCGGCTTTGATGTAGATGGCGCCTGGGTTGGCGCTCTCAGCCTTGGCAGGCGTAAATACAAACTCGCCAAGACGCAGACGCGGGTGGACAATGCCTGCCGCACTGGCGCGGTCAAAGGCCTCGTGCAGGGGCTGCAGGGTCACTGCCGGTGCTGGGGCCTGGGCCGGGGCGCTTTGGGCCGCCTGCGGGGCTGTGGCTGCGGCGCAGCGGGCCATGTCGCGGTGTACGGCGGCCAACTGGTTGGGACTGAGGGAGCCCCATTGTGCGAGGCCGCGCTGCAGGCTTGCGTAGAAGTTGCTGTTGGGTGCGCGTTCGTTAAGGAATGCCACCTCCTCCGCATGGTCGGTCGCCCACTGTTCGGCCAGCTTGGCAACGGTGGCCGCCTTCTTGGCCTGCTGTGCCTTCTTGCGGATCTCTGCCACGCGGCCCTGCATTTGGCGGTTGAACTTCTCGAAGCCTGCCACCGCCCCGCCCGCCTGCTTCACACACTCGCAGCCCACGGTAAAGCGGTGCCCGTGTACGTCTGCAACGATGAAGCAATACTTGAGCCGCGTGGTGCAGTAGGCGCACCGCGTTTCACCGCTCTCGTCAATGCGGATGTCCACGCACTGGAACGGGGCCACACCCAGGCCGACGGCCTCGTACGGGTGGGCGGGGGCCTTGGGGGCTGGCTGGCGGTCCTCTGCGGCTGCTACCTGGGCCAGTGCGTTGATTTCGTCTAGCGTTGCTTGCATGGTGTGCTCCTAGGGCGGCGCGGTGGCCGCCCGCTGTGGTCAGTAGGTGAAGAAGCCCTTGCAGATGCCCAGGTAGCCGCCCGTACTTTCTTGGCGGCGCAACACCTCCGAAATGCAAATGCAACCGACCCAGCGGCCCCAGGCCTCCACGTAAAACACCACGTACTGCGCAGGCTTCACCGTGTCCACCGTAGCGGCCATGTCCTTATGAAAGTAGGCAGCGCACTGCTTCGCCATCAGCAGCGTCGCCTTTTCTGCAGCCGCTTCGGTGGCGTAGTTCTTGCAGGGGTTCTTGTTCTCTGCGCGGTACTCTTCGATGCGGGCGGTCAGCTCTTTGATAAGGTTCATGGTGTACTCCTGTGGGTTGCGGGTTGGTGTGCCTCTATTATGTCGTCTTCTTAGACAGCAACGCAAGTCCCGTAGAAGTTTGGGGTTATTCGCAGTGCCCCCAGTCCGGCCCAAGCTCCATGTCAGCCCGCACCGGGATGCGCAAGGGCACCGCCGTTTCCATGACGTGCTGCATGGCGGCAAAGCCGTCATCCTTGCCGCCTGGGTCGCTGAAGTCCAGCTCGTCATGCACGGTCAGCCGTGGCACACCCGTATAGTCAAAGATGCCATCTTCCCAGCACTGTAGCATTGCAACCTTCATCATGTCAGCTGCACTGCCCTGCAACTTGCGGTTCAGCGCCTTGTGCGTGTACGCGCGCTCGATGCTGTTGCCATACTTCGCCTGTGCAAGGCCGTAGGGCAGCGGTATGCCGCCCTCGCCCCAGCCCGCAGGCCCCCACAGGTCAAAGCGGCTGCAGCGGCCACCAATGGTCCTAACCACACCCGTGCTGATGGCCTCGTCGGCGCACCATTCCATTGTCTTCTTGGCGAACGGCACGGCCTTGTGATACAGCTTGAAAAGCGCCTTGCCCTCCGCTGCCGACATGCCCAGGCTGCGCGACAGCTTGTCAACGCCCATGCCGTAGATCAGGCCGAAGTTAATGTTCTTGATTGGCTTGCGTTGGTGCTTGCGGCGCTGCGGTGTGCTGATGTCCCAGCCGGCCAGCGGTGCCACCATGTCCAGCGTCATGTCGTGGTAGTCAAGGTCCGGGTTCGCGTTGAAGTTGCGGCGGATTTCGTCGCTGCCCTCGCCCACCGCAAAGTGAATCAGAAAGCGGTATTCAATCTGCGAATAGTCATACCGGCGCCATTGCTTGTGGCCCTCGTCCGGTATGAACAGGCCGCGCAGCATGGGGGCCAGTATTTCGTCACGGCTGGGGATGTTCTGTAGGTTGGGCGAGCTGCCGCTGAACCGCCCGCTGCGGGTGCCACCCTCGTCGCCGCGCAACTGGTGGAACTGCCCGTACAGCATGCCATTGATGTGCGACTTGAGGATGTAGCTGTCAACAAACGTGCCGGCTAGTTTGTCGTACTTGCGCACGTCGCGTATCAGCTCACCGATCGGGTGCTCAAGGCCCTCTAAGAAGCCTTTGGTGAACGACGGGGCGCCCTTGGGTGTGCGCGGGTAGGCTACCCCAGCGGCGTCGAATGCGCGCTGCAGCGTCTCGCTCTGATTGACGTTAACAAGGCACCCGGCCACGCTGTTCAGCTGCGCCTGGACCTCGGACTGCTTTTCGCGCAACGTGTGGTAAAGCTCCTCGCCCTTCTTCACGTCCACACGCACGCCTGCAAAGCGCATGCGCACCATGAGCGGTATGAGCCGGCACTCCACACCGAACAGGTACATCAGGCCCTGCTGCTCCAACAGCGGCCATTGCTTTTCGATTACGCGCAGTGGCAGGTCCGCGTCGGACTCGGCGTAGGGGCCGACAAGACGGGGGCTGCAGCGGTAGATGTTCTTACGCGCCGTAGGCCCAGCAGGGCCGCCATACGCCCGCGCAAGCCACTCGTACATCCCGTTGGACTGCTTACCTTCACCCAGGTACTTCTGCGCCAGCGTTTCCAGGTTAACGAACGCCCGCTCGTCCAGCAGCGCTTCTGCGAACTGCACGTCGAACACCGGCCCCACCACCTCAACGCCTTCGTGCTTCAGCCAGCCTATGTCGTACGTGATGTTGGCGCCGACCTTGGGCTGGTGCGGTCGGCCGAGTTGCTCTGACAGCCACAGCAGCACCAGCGCGGGGTCGAAGTTAAGCTCGGGCTCCACCTCGTGGCGCATGGGGAAGTACCACCGGCCACCGCCGTCGGCGCCCACAGACACGCCCACAATGTGCCCCTTGCCCCGTGCCCAGCCCGGCCCCTTGCCTGGGTGCTTTACGCCCGCGTCGTCCACCCAGTCCACCAGCTCGGGGTCCTTGGTTTCGCAGTCGATGGAGATAACACGGGCGCCCGACAGGTCGGGAAAGTAGGTGGGCCGCACCCAGCCCGTGTCAGGCGTCGGCGGTATGATGCGCGGGCCGCGCTGGTTGGACTTGGCTACCGGGATGTCTTCCCAGAACAGCCCGATGGAATCGTTACGCATCGTAGACGTTATGGCTGTGCTCGTACACGGTCAGCCCGGCATGGCTGCGCCCGGTGCGTTTATAGACCGCATAAGCGCACTTGTCGTAATGCACCTCCAGCTCTGCAGGCTGGGGCAACTGCACGTCAAACTCGTCTAGTCGTGCAGGGCCATCTTCTAGTATGACTCTCATTCTCTCATCCCAATGATTGCACCGCGCAAGCGGTCGCCGTAGAAGAAGCAAGGGCGCGGGTAGGTGCTGAGGTCCCACTTCTGCGCCACGCCCTGCAAGAGCTGCAGCATGTCCACGTTGAAGACGCCATTGGCGCGCAGTGTGGTCAGGTCGTACAAGCTCCCCTCCCCCTCTGCTACGTGCGTGCGCAACACGCCCTCTTTCAGTATAGCCCGGCCCAGCTTGTCGGCGAAGGGCTTGACCACAGCCAGCCCCTCGAACAGGCTTGTGTCAACCTCTTCCACCGTTGGCGCAAACGGGTCGCCCTTGTCCAGCACGCTGCCCAGGTCGGGCCACTCGGTGCTCAGTAGCTGGGTGCGCAGCCAGCGATTGCCGGAGTAGAAGAATGTGACGCTGTGCTCGTCCGCCTGCATGCCTTCGGGTGCTTCGTTAATGCGAAGCATCTCGCGCACGGCCATGCGGGGCAGGCACACAGTGAGCGGAAACTCGCTGCCGATCCAATACTCCACAAGCGTGATATTGTTGGTGGCGTAGGCGCTGACGCCACGTAGCAAGATGCCGTTGCTCCATGGCCGAGCGGCGTCTTCGCCGATGAACTCCGACAGCACCTTGACGGCGGCGAACAGGTGCTCGCCATTGATGGGCACATGCTGGCCGGTTGGCATCACGTGCGGCGTCTCGCCCTCCACGCAGTCAATGAACGCCTTGAACTTGCCGCTCTTGATTGACAGCCGGCCACCAGCGGTAAGCGACAGGGAAACGGTGTCGTCGCAATTGCCGATAGCGCGCACCATAGGCTCCGCCTTGGGCTTGCAGGCAATGTCCAAGGCTATGGGTGCCGACAGGGCAATGATGCCGTTATAGCCCCGTACAGTGCCGCCCTCAATGGCGAAGTGCGACAGGGCCGGCAGCAGGTCTTTACGGGCCACGGCGCCCTGGACGAACTTGAGTTCTTTAAGCACCGAACCTCCGTAGGTGGTTGGCGACGCGGTTGCGCAGCGCGTCCATCTGAACATCCGTTGGCCGGTAGTCTTCGTGACCGCAGTACGGGCAGGCATGCAGCGTGCCGTTAATGCAGTCAAGCGTGCGATAGCCGTCCGGTGTGGGGAACTGCTTTGGCGCGCTGTGCGGGTGCTGCCAGTGCTTGCGCTGGTCCTGCGGTGCCGGCTCTGCGGCGGTACATTGGCGGGGTTCCATATCAACCAACCATTCCCGCACCGTAGTCGCACATCTTCAGCAGGTTGGTGTCCTCCTGGCCTTTGGACTTGACGTTGAGCGAGGTGCTTTCGCCGTACAGTTCGCCGCCGAAAGCCATGCTGTTGCACTCGCCGGCGCTGGTGGCCGTGACGGTGGCTTTGGGAAACATCATTTCCAACAGCAGCGAGTTCACCTTGGCAACATGCGCATGCACCATGTTGTTCGGGAAGACAATTGGATAGCGCATCACGAACGGGCTTTCATCGCCCTTGGGTGGCTGCGTGACAGTGAGAACAATGTATTTCATACTAGCCTTTCAAAAGAGCTGTTGCACTGCATGGCAGTCTAACCGGCCTTGGCGTGCATCCATTTGTCGATTAATTTCTACGTTCAGCTTCATGTAGCCGAGCATGTTGCAGGCCGCCCGGCTTTGGTACACGGTGGACAGACGTTCATAGTTGAAACCTTCTGCGGCCAGCTCTTGCTCTACGTGCTGCCGCACGATCTCCGGCATGCTGCTCAAGTGCTGATTGGCCGTGTGCCGGGCAGGCGACAGGGCCGACACGGCAATGGGGCCGTGCTCCACGGTGTACACGCTGCCGAAGCTGGCGGCCTGGATCCAAGAGGAGCTGTCAACGCTGTGCCATGGGTAGCGCTCCATCAGCGACACTGTGGTCACACCGAACGCATGTACCTTCAGCTTAGGGCGGCCACTGCCGTCCACGAGGTAGCGGTTCCAGATGCGGTCCAACCACTGCATCACGTCCTCTGCCTTGGTGCGCACCATGCCGCCGATTGTGATGTACGGGTAGCGCGACACGTACCACTCCAGGTATCGTTCGTCCTCGCCAAAGTGGAAGCAAGGCAGCGGCGTCGCGCCCTTGCTTTCCATGTAGATCTGGTTCTCCCAGGTCAGCTTCGGGTCGCCAATGCCGTCAAGTACGGAGGCCATGACCACATTGTCCTCTATGCGCAGGATGTCGCGGTTGCGCAGGATGTAGTCGCAGTAAGCGTTGATGTCAATGTCCACGCCCAGGCTTTTCGCAGAGAAGGCGCCCGAGTCAAGGAACACCTTGCCGCCACTGGACCGCATCTCGTCTACAAAACGCTGTTTGCCGACGTAGTGGTACGACTCCAGGATATACGGCAGGTTGTCAACAATCTGTGCTTCCCGCTCGTTGAAATGCGGGTACTGCTTCTGACTGCTGCGATACTGGTTGGTATAAATGGCGGCTAGATAGACGTTCACGCTTGGTCTCGCTCTGCTGCAAGTTCGCAGCGGTGGCAGTGGCCCCAGCACACCCAGTCACCGACCTGCATGCAAAAGCCGCCGCAGGCAGGGCAAGGGTCTGACATAGGCAAGAACATATCGATAACCGGCCCGCGTTCCAAGTCCAGTATTGGCACAGGCGTTTGCAGCGGCTGTGCCCCGTTTGTCTGGTCTAGCGTGCTTGAGCTGGTTGCCAGCAAGCGGCTTAGGTCTAGTGCCATGGTTGCTCCTGTGGTGGGGCCGCGTGCTCCGTCCATGCTAAGGGCACTCGCTGGAATGCGACTTCATGAATCAGCACCGCCGCAACACGCGGCCCGAACTGTTAAACGCCTGCTATGTCCAGGGCGCGGAAGATATCTTCGCGACGCTGGTGCGAGTACGGGGCGGCCTTAGCCTCCCATACCTTGCGGTCGTGTACCCCGGCAGGATGGCACTCCCAGTGCTGCACCTCCCAGGCGTCGCGCTGCAGGGCCACTGTAAGGGCCACCCAGCGCTTAAAGCAGCTAGAGCAGCGCCCGCAGTGGTGTGCGCCCCCATCATAGCAGCTAACCGACCGCAAGAGGCTTTGCAGGGGCTTACCGCGCTCCAGGTAGCGGCGCACAAGGTCGGTCTTGGACGTGTGGCGGAATGGCGTCTCGATAGTAAAGCTCCTGCCTTCAGTCCAATACTGGCGGCGGTGGCTTATGTTCAAGACGGCTTCCATGGCGTGGCAGAATTCCTCACTCTTGTCGCTGTTGATCTCGTCAGCCACCACACCCAGGTAGATGCTATCTGCGTGCTGGGCCGCGCACAAGATCAGCTCGGCATTACGGAAGGGTATGATGCCCGACTCATGTTCGTAGGCTTGCAGGTTGGTGGCCTCCATCTTCACGAACGGCGCTTTGGCTTGGTCGGCCACGTACCGGGCCGCCAAGTATTCTTTCCCAGCGTACTTCTGTCCGGCATTCACAAACACATGCACAGCGCCGGCCAGCTCGGGCTCGTGGGCCAGCAAGAAGCTATCCATGCCGCCGCTGCTCAACAGGGCCTTCTGATAGATTGTGGTCATCTTAGTTGCTCCGTGCCAGTTGCAAGAATTCGCTGCGGGTGGTGCCGTCCTTGAAGCAGCCGCGCAGCGCATGCGTTTCGGTCATGCTGTTGCTGTGCTGCACGCCCCGGCTCTCGACGCACATATGCCGCGCAGAGATCCACACGCCGACGCCCTTGGGCTGGACCAGTTCATAGAACGACTCGGCGATTTGGTTGGTCAGCCGCTCCTGCACTTGCAGGCGCCGCGCAAACACGTCAGCCAGCCGGTCCAGCTTGGACAGCCCCACCACCTTCCCGTCGGGGATGTAGCCGATGACAGCGGTGCCGATGATGTCGGCAAGGTGGTGCTCGCACTTGCTGTAGATGGGGATGCCTTTGCGCACCACCATTTCATCGCAGCCCTCAGCACCGTCGCTGAACATCTTGAGTACGTCCTTGGGGTTGATGCTGTAGCCGCTGCACCAGTGCTTCCACGCTTTGACCACACGCAGCGGCGTTTCCTGCAGGCCCTCGCGGTGCGGGTCCTCGCCCACGAACTGCAGCACACCGCGGATGAGCTCTGCGGGGGACACGCGCACGTCGCGCCCGTCTATGGTCTGCACGGTTGGGCAGTGCAAAGGGCTGCTCATACTGCGTCCTTCTCGTAGATGGCGCTGTTGGCACCGTGCTCGCGCACCTCAACACTCTGCACCCACACGCGCGGCACATGGCCGTTATCAACCAGCCACGCCTCGGCGGACTTGAAGATGAGCTTCGCAAAAGCCTCGCAGCCGGTGGCTTCCACGATGCGCACGTCTGCCAAATCAAAGCCAGCCAGCACGCCAAGCTCATCGACATGCGGGTCGTCTTGGGCGATCAGCAGCGTGTGGTCAAACATGGCCTTCAGGCTGTCTTTGAACGTGCCCAGGCCACCAAAGTCGATAACCCAGTTGCGCTCGTCCAACTCGTTGGCGCCGAACTTGATTGTGACGGCCAGCGCATAGCCGTGCAGAAAACGGCAATGACTGGTCGCCTTGTGCTGACGGAAGCATGCAGACAGGCCCACGTCGTGGCCGTAGGTTTTGGTAGAGAAATGAGGCACGTTATTCTACTCCCAGGATCTTGTGCAGTTGAAGTTGAAGGGTATAGCCGTGCTTCATGCACGACGCCATTGCCGCTTGCAAGTTTAAGGCGTTTTGCGCCTCGTCTTGCGTGTCGGCTGGCTGCACATAGATATGTCGGCGGCTTCGGACGGAAGGCAGGCCAGAAGGCCGGGCTACACGACTGATGACATGGTTGCCCAGGGCTTGCACCGGCAGGCCGTCTGTCGGGTCCACGCTGCGGCTGTCCAGCACGTACTTCCATGCAATGGCCTGCGATGCAATGCGGGGCTGCACTGTGTCTGTCTTGGGGCTGACCACAATGTCGCAGTCGTCACTCGTCAGGCCGACAGGCATGGGCAGCGTGCCGTTCGTTTCAATCTGCACGTCCATGCCACGGTGCAGCAGTTCAAACACCAGCTCGCGCAGTTGGCCGGGCTGGCGCATGGGTTCGCCACCAGTGATGACGACGAGCGGCGTGGGGCTTTCAAAGCACTTGCGTGCCACATGCTGCGCGCTCATCAGCTGGCGCCCCTGCGTGTACTCCGTGTCACACATGGGGCATTGCAGGTTGCAGCCGGCAAGGCGGACGAAGGTGGCCGGGCGGCCCGCGTGTGGGCCTTCGCCTTGTATGGTGTAGAAGATGCCGTGGATGTCCAGCAGCTCTTCGTTCAGGCGACGGAGCTTTTCGATAGGTTGGGAATTCATCTATACCTCGGGAGTGCGACGGGGCACCTGTAGTGCCCCGTCGGATTTCTGGTAGCGGCGCGCGATGGCCGCTGGGAAGTTACGCGGCCTTGCCTGCGGGCTTGGCCTTGGCGTCCTTTTCGGCTTGCTTGGCAGCAGCCGCAGCGTCCTTCTCTGCCTGCTTTGCAGCGTCGGCAGCGGCCTTTTCTTCGGCCTTCTTCTTGGCATCGGCAGCGGCCACGGCAGCGTCAGCCAGCGCCTTCTCGTGGGTGATCTCGGCCTGCGACTTGACGCGGCCTTCCACCTTATTGAACTTGCGCCACGTTGCGTAATTGCTGCGCACCATGTTCGGGTTCATGCCGGCTGCGGTGGTTTCCACCATCAGGTCGGCAATGGCGACAGCGCTGCCCAGCTTGGCCGACATGCGGTCCATGATGGCCCAGGCTTGGCCGCACTTGCCTTCGGGGCGGGGGCGACGAATGCCGTTTTGCTCGGGCATACGTGCGTCTTCCTTGGCCTTCTTGGCAGCAGCCTTGTCGGCTGCGGCCTTGGTCTTCTTGTCGGCTTTGTCCTGTTCGGCCTTGGCCTTGGCAGCAGCCTTTTCTTTCGCCTTGGCGTCGGCAGCGGCGGCCTTTTCTTTGGCCTTCGCATCAGCGGCGGCGGCCTTGGCGGCGGCAGCAGCGTCAGCGGCGGCCTTGGTAGCGGCTGCGGCTTCGGCAGTCAGTTGTTCGGGGGTTTTGTCGGCCATGGTGGACTCCTGGTGGTGAATGGAACGTTACGGGTTGGTGAGTGCAATATAACTGTGTACGGGCGGTTACTGCTCTTGGATGAACTTTAGCCACATGCCGCTTCCCTTGCCGGCGCTGTTGGCGTTAATGCCCTCTTCAACAATGCGGGTGATCGCCAGCTTGCGCACCGCAGGCAGGGGCGTGTCCGGGTTGGCCGCGCGCACCTCATCACAGATGGCGTAGATACGTTCCGTGACCGTGCCGCCAGCCGGCTTGACGCTAGGGGGCCGTGCGGCGCTGCCCTGGGGCCGTGGCTGGCCTGCGGGCGCCGGGCTGGGGGTTGGGGCAGGCTCGGGCAGCGCGGGCCGCTGTGGCACCGCTGGCGCGTTGGCTGCTGCCAGCGTGTGGTCAACATACGGCAGCGCGCCCTCCAGTATGTCCGGCCACAGCATGGGGGAGCCGGCGCCCTTGATGTATCGGTAGCGCCGGGCGTCCCGTGGGCGCACCCAGCGGACCTGAGCTTGGAGCTCCGCCATGTTGACGTCTGCGGGCTGCAGCAAGGCCACAGCCGCCACGATAGCGCGCTGTATGTGCTCTCGGTAGTACCCTGGGGCCTTTTGCCCGGTAAGGCCGATATACAGCTTGTGCAGCTCCAGGTCGGTAAAACCGTCCAGGTCCGTGGGGTAGAAGGCGGGCACCGTGCGCACTGGCACATGCGGCAGCTCCAGGTCAGCCAGGAGGCTGCACACCTCCCGGGCTGGGTGTGCGTGTACCACGCACACCGGGTCCATATTGATGTTGATGTGCATGTTGCTGCCTTACTTGTTGCCGCCGACCTTCTTGCCGTAGCCGTTGAACCGGCGCCATTGGTACAGGGCAAGGCCGGCGCTGGTGGGGCTCATGCCGTTGGCTTCGCCCATCTCGCGGGCTTGCTTCAGCGTCACGCTTTCGCCCACTGCGTCGAACAGTGCCCACAGGCGGTCACCCACCGTGCCGGGGCTCATGCGGCGCACGCCGTTTTGTTCGGGGCGGTCCTTTTGAATGCGCACACCCGTCTTGCCGTCGCCCATGTCGGGGGTCTTGTTGCTCTTCAGGTGGTCGGGCACTGTGCCGCCCGTCAGCTGGCCCAGCAGGGCACCACCAAACACAAGCGCCACAGGGGCGGCCACTTCTTCCTCTGCTGGCGCTGGGGCGGGCTTTGCCTTGGCTGCTGCGTTGGCAGCGTTTACACGGCTGCGGGCTTCGGCCAACTCTTGCCGGGCGCTGGGCTTGGTAGCGGCTGCGGGCTTTGCCTTGGGTGCCATGGCGGCCAGCGTCACGGGGTTGCCCTTGGTGTCCAGGTAGCAGCCCCAGGCGCCGTCTACTTGGGTCAGGTATGCGTCCACCATGCTGGCCTCCACCTTGGCAGTGTTGGTAAGGAAGCGCTTTGCGTTGGACTTGCTGCTGTTGGACTTGAAGGTGACTTGCATGATGGGATACTCCGTTTGGGGTTTGTGGCGGCAACCGCTGCAGCCATGACTAAAATGTACACGGAAAGGAACACCTGTTTACCGACCTGCTCACAATATTTTCTATCAGCAGGCGGCAACCGATTAGAACGGGATGTCGTCGTCCAGGTCGTTCCAGTCCACAGTCCCAGGCTTTACAAGCGCCCCCTTGCCCTTTGCATCGGGCAGCACGTAGTCGTCCACTGGCTTGGCGTGGCCCTCATTGACGGCACCGTCTGGCGGCGCGTCCTCTTTGGTGTAGTTGGTGATCTGCACCTCGGGCATTACATCGGGCGCGTCTATGGTGCCAAACGCGGTGCCGTCGAAGCTGGCGTCCATGATCTGCGGGTAGGGCTTTTTGTTTGCCCACACGCGCAGATGCGACGGCGCGCGTAGATGGTCCGTCAGCTGCCCTGCTTCCCAAGTTGTGGTCGGCACCGGCCCTGCAGTCTGCCCAGGCTGGCGCAGGCGCCACCACTGCGCGGCAAGGCTCCGCACAAAGGCGCTTGTGTGCTCGAACGACACGAACTCTGTGTATCGCGTCATATGGCAGTAGTAGGTGACGCGCAGGCTTGGTGCGCTGCCGGCCTTGTGGTGCTGCCTGTAGGTGATGTGCGTCACTGGCACGATCTGCACGTCCGGTGGCTCAGGCTCACGGATGAGTGCGGCGGTGCCGGACGTGTTGGCAATGGCTGGGCCGTACTGCGGGAACAGGTGGCCGCAGGCGATGCACTCTTTGGCGAGCGTGTGGTTATAGATCTCGCAGATGGGGCACTTTTTGACAGGCGCCTCGCCCTTCTTCTCGCCCTTCTTTCGCGGCAGCACTGGGTCGTTAATAGGCCCAAGCCGCTCTGTGTTGCGAGCAAAGTCCAGCACAAGGCAATCGGGTTTGTGGCTGGCAGCAATGGCGGACAACCGGCCCTCCACCGTCAGTATGTTGTACCCCGGTGCGAAGAACGGGCGGGTGCCCCGGCCCAGCATCTGGATCCAGAGGACGGTGCTGTGCGTTGGGCGCAGCATGATAATGAGGTCAAGCGCCGGGTGGTCGATGCCGGTCGTCAGCACGTTGTTATTCGTGACGGCCTGTATGCGCCCCGCCTTCCAGTCTTCTAAAATACGGTCGCGTTCTGTCTTACCGGCCTTGTCCTTTGTGGTTGGCAAGTCGCTGTGAACGGCCTTGCAGCTGACGCCCAGGCTGCGCAGGATCTCCGCCGTGTGCAGCGCATGGTTAACGCCCGCGCAGAAGATGAGCCAGCTATAGCGCTTGCGCCCGGTGTTGGCGAGCTGTATGGACTCCTGCAGCGCGGCCAGTGTCGTCTCGTGCTTGTCTACTGCAGCCTCCAGCTCCCCCTGCTTAAACTCGCCGCCTTGGGTGCCCACACCGGACACGTCCAGGACCACCTCTGTACACCTGGGTGACAGCCGGCAGAGGTAGCCTTGCCCCAACAGCCAATTGAAGGCGTCCATGGTGGACAGGTCGAAGGCGGTGTGCGTGAACAGCCCGTCGTCGGTAATGCGGCCTTGCCCAATGCGCCAAGGCGTGGCGGTAAGGCCAATGACGCGGAGGTGCGGGTTGACCGCCTTTAGGGCGGCGATAAACGTGGCGTACATGGTGGCGCCGCTAGTGTTCACCAGATGGCACTCGTCCACAATCACAATGTCTATGCGGCCGAAGTGTGCGTGCTTTTTTGCGACGCTGCCAATGCCTGCGAACGTGATAGGAAAGATGGATTCCTTGCGCCCCAAGCCAGCGCTATAGATGCCAGCGGGGGCGCCGGGCCACACGGCCAGCGTCTTGTCATAGTTCTGCTGGATCAGCTCTTTAACGTGCGTCAGCACCATCACCCGCGTCTGCGCATGCACCTGGAAAAACCGCTGCAGCAGACGGGCGATGACCACACTTTTACCCGTGCCCGTTGGCAGTACCAACAGCGGGTTCGCCGCCTCAATGGTGCCGTCCTTGGCATAGCCGTGCGTGGACAGGAATTGGAAGGCGTGTTCTACACAGGCCGTCTGGTAGTCGCGGTCCTGCAGGGCTACGGCGCTCATCTTAGATAATCTTTCTTGCTGTGTACTGGTTGCACCCGGCCAACTGCGCCGCCTTGTCCAGCACCACGGGCGCCGTCTGGTTCAGCATGCAGTACCAATTCCCATCTTCTGCTGGGTCGCTGAACGCGCACGTCCTGCAGTTCTTCAGCGCCGGTGCCCGCATGTGGCACTGTGGCCGGTAGTCGCACATTTTGCAGGTAAACCAGGACGGCGAGCTGCTGATGCGCTCCGGTGGCTGCTGGCTGCGGATGAGGGCGATGGCGCGGGCCGTGTACTGGTTGGCGTTCTCAACGTCCAGCTCAATCACCTCCATGTACATCAGATCGTTGTCCTTGCACACCGCAACGTAGAGGCCGTACTGCAACCCAAATTTGCTCATGTACTGCTGCATCTGCACATAGTGCATTGGCTTGGCTTCGCGTAGGCCCTTGCCGGTAAACGGTGGGGGCTCAACGCCCGCCTGTATGGCCTCCTCTACTTTCTGCCAGTCCTTGCCGGCCAGCTCGTCGAAAGACTTCTTGGCGTGCGTCTTGAACTCGGTGAGGCAGTAGGCGCCCAGGGGCAGGTCAGGCACACGCCCGGCCATGCCGTCGCCGCTGCCGCTGTAGTGGCCGCCGTAGTCTGAAATCTTGTATTGCTTGCCGTTGGCGTCTTGCTGGATAACCTCCAGGCCGGCTGCAAGCATGAGCGCAATGATGCGGGCCTCCTCCATATGGCCTCGGTTAAACAGGCGCAGCATACGCCCGCTAAACGCCTTGGCGGCGATCCAATGGAAGTTGTACCAGATGTGACGCGCGCACTCGTGGCCGATGCCGCTGGCGCCCATGTGGTTACGAAAGGGGCTGTCCTCTTGCCGGTATGCGTCTGTGATGTGTGGGAGCACGCGCTGCAGCCACATGCGGTAAGCGTTCCCTTGGTCGGCTACGACGACATTGTGAAAGAGCTTGATGGTTTTGGCTGCGATATAGCCCATGTGCGCCTCTGCATAAAAAGAGCGCCGGCCCCGTGAAGGACCGGCGCTGTAAAACCGTTCGTAGCTAAGGGAGGGAGGAGATAGGCAACTGCGAACGGGGAGCGGGATCTAATTAAGCGGCGGTCTGGCCGGTCACCCAGGGTGGTGGACTGCCGGCTTGCGCTGCAGCGGCACCGGGCTGAGGTTGCCATGGTTGGCTACCCTGTGGAGCAACCTGCTGTTGCTGGGGCTGCTGCACGGGCTGCTGCGGCTGACCTTGAGGGGGTTGCCAAGGTTGTTGAGCCTGCTGGCCGGGGTCCATTTGCTGGCCGGCTGGCGGTTGCCACGGCTGGCCCTGGGGCTGTTGGGCCGGCTGGCCGCCCTGCGGGGGCTGCCAAGGCTGTTGAGCGCCCTGGGTGGGGGGTTGCCACGGCTGGCCGGCTGGGGCGCCTTGCTGGGGCTGCTGTTGCTGCGCAGGGGGCTGATACTGCTGTTGGGCAGGAGGCTGATAGCCCTGCTGTGCTGGCGGTTGGTACTGCTGCGCGGCTGGGGGTTGGTACGCCTGGGCCTGGGGTGCGCCCATGCCGACCGGGGCTCCGCCTGCGTTGGGCACCGCGTTCACGTTAACGCTCATGTGCTCCACGCGCTTGACCTCGTTGCTGGGGTCGTACTTCTCGCCCGTGGGCTGGCCGGACACCTTGTCCACCTTGTCACCGCCTTGGCGCAGCACGATCTTCGCCTTGAAGGGGATATTGTGCATGTGCATGCTGGTGGGTGGCGTGAGTACGCCCACCGCGTGGCACAGCGCGGACAGTTGGCCCCAGGCGATTTCCACCGTCTGCGGGTTGCTGTGCTTCAGGTTCAGGCGGTGCATCACCGTGCGGCCTGCGTACTGGCCTTCCACGATACGCAGACGGCATTGCAGGTAACTGCCGGCGCCGTTGCTGGTTGGCTTCTCACCGGACTCGTCGATGATGACCTGATACCAACCCTCGGGAACCGGGTCAGCACTGCCTTGGTTGGGCTGCACCTGGGCAGCATTGAAATTACCGAACTGCATATCTTACGCTCCTAGCATTTTTTGAAAGATTTTGCCCAGGTGTGGTTCTTCAATTGGCGCCAGCACACCCGAGCGATCCTTGGCGTCAAATTGGATGTCCGGCTGGGTTTGCAAAAATCGGTAGGCAATGCCCTCCGGTGTCTTTGCCATCCCCAGGCGGAAAACTTCGTCGAAAAAGTACGGCAGCGCAGGCCCCAGGCGCTGGCCCGGCATGCTGGCAAGATATTTAATCATGCCCGTTGCCTCGTCCTTCATAGGTGCCATTTTAGCGGCGACATATACGTTGCGCCCAGGCAGATCGCGATAGGCACGCACCAGCGTTTCTAGCGTCTCGGTGAGCACCCCGTAAGCCTGCCGGGGGTCCTTGCTGGCCCGCTTGGCGTTGTTCAAAATGATTTCAGCAATCTCGCTGATACTGTCCACGCCGACGCTGTGGTACTGGCGGGCTTCGTGCGACTGCTGCAGCCAGCGCAACACGTCCAAGAAGTCTTGCACCGTGTTGATCTTTGCCATCGGCATGTCGTAGTTGATCCACGGGTTGCCGACGCCGTAGATGCGTTCCAGGTTGGCGCGCCGCAGCGACAGCTCACCGGACTCTGCACCGACCAGAAAGCTACCCGGCCCCATGGTGGCCGCAAGCACGGTCTTGCCGGTGCCTGGGCCTGCGTAGACGAGGACTTTGAAGCCCTGGGTTTGAGTGACCTGGGACACTGTGGTTAGATTGATTGGCATGCTGTTGGTGTGGTGTAAGTGGTAGTGTAGGGCGGCCCGGCTTACTTGGGGTCACCGATGTCGCGCTCGTTGCGGAAGGCCATGAAGACGGGATGGCGCGGTGCCACCTTGGCGCCGATCTCAAAATGCTTGTACTTCACAATGAGCCCGACCATGACCTCGCGCTGCGCCCAGTAGGCCAGCCGCTCCTCTGCCGTAAAGCCGGTGCCGATGTTGAAGCGCACACCGCTGTGGATGTCTTCCACGGTAAACGCGCCAAGCATGCCCGTCGGCACCTTGCCCTCTTGGCTGTGCCCGCGCTTGGTGTAGCCCCGTTCGTCTATGGTGGCCTCGTTCTCGTTGCTCATCTGCTCTACACATGCCACGATGCGGGCCTCGCTGTCGCTAAACTCCTTTAGCTTCATCATCCAACCCTGCTTCGCCGTGCTGCGGCCCTGCTTATACGGCCCGTCGGGGCTCCGTATGATTAGACCCTCGAAGCCTCCGTCCAGCGCTGTCTGCTGGGCCTGCTGCAGCTCTTGGCCGTCGTTGACCACAGTGTGCGGCAGCAGGCGCAACCACGGGTGCGCGCTGTAGGGGTAGACGCCCAGGGCCTGCGCGATGGCTTGCAGGCGCTTTTCGTAGCCCCAGTCGGCCGGAGAGTTCCAAGTGTCGAACACCCAAAACGTGCAGGCCGGCTCCCCCTCAATGGTCATCACCGCAGACTGGGTGTCGCTGAACACCATCTTCGCGTTCGGCGCACCCACCACCAGCTCGCCGTCCAGGCCCTCCAGCAACGGGTGTCCAAGCATGCGCTGGACGTGCTTGTTCGGCAGGGGCTCCAGCTTGCGGCTCATGGCCTGCCCATCTTTGATAAGGCACCGCACCCCGTCCAACTTGGTAGAGGCGATGTACGGGAAGGTAAGTCCCTCGCTCGGCGCTGGGCAGGCCAGCATAGGGCGGAAGGGCTTGGGGGCGGGTGACTTGCTCATAGTGTGCCTCAGATGTCCGTTGGTCCGATTGGGATCTTACCCCGGTGTTCCTCCGGGATGGGGTACGGGCAGGTCGGTGTCTGCGACGGTGCCTGTTTGCTTTGTGAGTTCATCGATTACCGCTTTCTGTTGGTCAAGGATTTGCATGGCGACGCCGAGCTTGCGTTGCATGCTGAAGTGTTGCACCAGCGTCTGAATGCACAGCCTGCGAAGCTGGTCTTTGCTGTTGCACTGCGACACTACCTTCATGGGCGCCTGCATCAACATGATCAGGTCTGCTCCCTCGGTGCCCTGCAGCCCGTCATAGGGCGTGTTTGCGACCTGCGCGCCCAGGTAGTTCGTCAGGTGCGCAGCATCGTTTTGCAGCGCTTCAATGGGTGTTGGCTTTTGCATGTCAGTCTGCCTTGCGAACGTGTTTGTCGAACAGACCCATGAGGCCGGGGAGGTGGGGGCGCAGCAGCGTCACAATCGCTTCGCCGTAGGCCCGTGCCTCGATCTGCGCGTGGCTGTGAGTGCGCAGGGCAAGGAACTTGAACAGGTTGGACAGGTCCACGCTGCCAACCCAGTGGACATAGTGGTTGAGGTGCAGGGCCATACGGGCGTGTTCGGGTGCCACGCCGGCCTCCATAGCGCCCGTGTACAGCGCATAACCCTCGCGGCACTGGCGGTCCAGGGCTGCGCGAAACTGCGCTTGTACTTCTTCAGGCAGGTTGTCCTCCTGGCCCTGCTTCTTGTTCGGCGCCTTGCCGCCCACCACCGCAGGGATGTACCACATCTCCGGCAGCGTCACATAGCGCCCGCTGGACTCGTTGCGGCGCCATGTGCGGTGACGCACCATCTGGCGGTCAATGAAGATAGGCACGCGCACCTCCACCCACACCTGGATCATTTCCAGCGGGCTGGTGTGCTGGTTGACCAGCAGGTATTCGGCGAGCCGCATGTCTTGCTCATACGTGCGCGGCACACTGTGGTCACCGAGGTCGCCTTGCTCAAATGACAGGCGCGCGGCGTTGGCCGGGTCAATGTCGTCGGCGTCAAAGCAGCGGTTCAACTCGATGCTGTTGGGGGTTGCAGACAGGCGCCCGTCCAGCAGCGTTGCCGCTTCTGCATAGCCATGCCCGTCAATAGACAGTGTGCGGCGCGTAGGCCCTGCCAAGTTCAACAGCTTCACAAAGCCGTGGTCCAGCACTTGGCGTGAAAACTCGTTCATTTCTTCTCCTTCGGTGGTTCAACTTCCAGTGCCTTGGGGCCGGGCTTGGTTTCCAGCATGCACTCTACGAATGCGCGCTGCACCTCGGTCAGCTTGTTGTAAGCGCTCTTAGACAGCTCGGTCTTCTGCTTCATGAGGTCTGCCATAGGCACGTTCAGCGCTTGCCACACAAAGGCCTCCGGGTCCATGGCTTCGATGTTGGCCGCGCCCCAGGCTTCCAACTGCGGAGCGAACTCAGCCACCTTGGCAAGGCCGTAAGACGTCAGCGCAGGCAGGTCCACGGTTCGGTTGATGCTGTACTCGCCTTTCAGCTTCCAGCCGCCGCCCAGCTCCACGCGCTGCAGGCCCTCAGAGGGTGTGGGAAAGAAGTAATCGAACAGCTTGGCGCGGTCCGCTTTCTCCTTGGCAGTGTCTGCGGCAATGCGCGCCTTCAGCGCCTGCCAGTCGCCAAGCTGTTGCAGCCGGAGGGCGTGCAGCTCCTCCGGCGTCAGCGCAGCCTCGTCCACTTCCCCGCCTGGGGTTGGTGTGTTGGCTGCGTCGGTCATTGGGCGAGGTCTTCGTTACCGCTGCCGATGAACGTGCGGCTGCTGGGCACAGCGCGATCGGCACCGGCCACCGGGGCAGGAGCGTCGGCACCCTTGTCAGCACGGGCCACGGCCTGGGTGTCGCTGTACTTGCCCAGCTTGTAACGCGCCTTCTCGCTGGTTAACAGCTTCTCGGTGTTCTGCTTCAGGCACTCGTCGCGCGTGATGCCCAGCCCTTGACGCATGCCCTCGAGGTAGAACTCCAGGTCACCCATCTCTTCCACCACGTTGGCACGGTCCAGCGGCGTGCCGTAGATGATGTGCTTCTTGACCGCGTCAAACAGCTCGCCCGCTTCGCTGGGCACGCAGCTTGCCATGTGCCACAGGTGGCAGGCCTCGGGCGTCAGAACGGCCAGGATGTCTGCGCCGGGCTTTGCCAGCGCGGCCACCATGTCGCGATAGACGACTTCGGTGCCGGGCACGGTGCCGTCCAAAAACGACACAAGGGCTTCTTTTTGCACCAGCGTCATGCCGTTGATGTTGCATTCAAAAGTCTCGCCGCTGGGCGTTACTTCGGCGGCGCCTTGCAAGCGAAGCAGGCCCGCCGCAGGCTTTTCGGCCTGCACAATGTCGCCGCCCAGTTCCTTCAGCGCATCGCCCCGCAGGCCGCCCGCATCGTGGACGGCCGCGCCCTGGGCTTGCTGCAGTTGTGCGCGCATGGCTGCGATCTCTTCGGCCACCTTCGGCGATGGCATGTCGCCGGGCGCCTTCTCGTTCAGGTCTCGCAGCGAGTCTTCCTGCTGGCCGCTGGCGGCTTGTGTAGGGGCCGCCAGCATCGCGCCCAGGGCGGTCGCAAGCAATTGCTTCTTCATATCAAACTCCTTCAGGTTGGTTGTCAAAACGACCGTTTATTGTGCCGGTTAATCCAGCACTTGCATGAGTTGGAAGCAGCGCCCACGGTAGCCGAAGTCCTGTGTGAGCTTGCTCTTGTCAACCTCCATAAGCCACCCGCTGTCCACAAGGCTTTTGACGCAGGCGTCCACGGCGCTGGTGCTGCCGTAGGGGTGGCGGCTGAAGCTGGCGACGTGCTGCAGGCGGTTGATGAGGTAGCTGCGGGGCACGTATCCTTTTTGCCACATGGCGTCCGGTATCTTGTGGCTCGCCGCTGGGCCTTCGGTGAAGTATTGCTTCAGCACCAACA